>Ga0209415_10020747_pt1 | contig 10186 bp, 6 predicted proteins | sample PeaSoiSIISIP2007_FD_187696 | JGI IMG/M metagenome (GOLD analysis project Ga0209415, IMG submission 187696) | Peat soil microbial communities from Weissenstadt, Germany - SII-SIP-2007 (SPAdes) (version 2) | ecosystem: Environmental > Terrestrial > Soil > Wetlands > Peat | place: Germany...
AGGAACAACTCGTGAATGTAGGATGCGTACGTATCTCGCTCTGCGGTGCCTGCGTTGCCGCGCCGCGCCAGTGCCGATTCCATCTCGGCATCCGTGACGCGCCGGAAGGCGATGTCCGTCGAAATATGGGTGGCGATCGAGAGCACGCGCGAGGCGGCCAGCTCCTTCACGAAATGCAACATCGCCGCGCGCACGTCATCGAGAGTATGGATGGTTCGCTCGGAGGCCGGCCGCCGGCCTGCCGCGTGCGGAATCGGCGTCCCCGGCTTCTTGCCCCAGCACCGCTCCAGCTCATAGAGGGCCGTGTCGTATTCGCCGCGCTGCGTGCGCGTGAAGAAGGCCCATTCCATGGAGTAGTGAAAAAGGTCGTCATCGCCGCCGTCGCCGCGGCGGGACAGCTCGGTGGTCAGCTTCCTGACACCCGCCCGGCGGATCATCTCGCGCGACCAAGCTCGATCGTCCGCGCGGTCGCGGATCAGACCGTCGAGCGCCGCCCAGTTCTTGCCGGTGATCGGCTTGTCCCATTCGTACAGGTCGCGCAGGATGGTCCGCAGCGCCCAGAAGAGGCTCGTGTTTCGAATCCGGTCGAGGTACGGCAACGCCTCCTTGATTCTGGAGTGCGCCTCTTCGCGGCTGGGCCAACCCGGATACTGGGTCAGCCGCACGCCACTGGGACAGCCGGCGGAATACAAGTCCGTGACCAGCATGTGGTACAGAAGTACGTCGTGCAGGCCGCGCGCGGCGAGCTTTCCGCATGTCAGGTGCGTGTGGATATCCAGCGCCGGAATCTCCGCGAGTTCGCCCTCGAGGTCTCGAACGACTGAATCCGGACCCATTCGTTCCTCCTTCAACTTCGCCGCTCGGCGCCAGTTAAGGCGATCCACTTGCGTACCACCGGCGCCATCGCCTGCATCGCCTCCGCCTGCGCCAGCGGCAGCCAGAGGTTCCTGCCCGCGCCCCACTGGCTCCTGAGCGATTCGCGGACCGACGCGATCAGTTCGGTCGCGACGTTGATCTTCGCGATGCCCAGCGAGATCGCTCTCCGGATGTCCGGCCCCGGCGTTCCGGACCCGCCGTGCAATACGAGCGGAACGCGCACCGCCTCGTGAATCTCCGCCAAGCGGTCGAAGTCCAGACGCGGCAACCGCGTATACTGTCCGTGGGCATTGCCGATGGACACCGCCAAGGCGTCCACTCCGGTCTCCGCGGCGTAGCGGGCGGCTTCCGCGGGAACGGTGAGCGTGGAATCGGAGCCGCCTTCAATTGTTATAGTGTCCGCCTTGCCGACGTGCCCGATCTCTCCTTCCACGGTCACGCCTAACGGGTGCGCCCGCTGAGCGACCTGCCGGAGCGCGGCCGCGTTCTCCGCATAGGAGCGCGCGGAAAAGTCGAGCATGACGGAGGTGTATCCCGCGGCCAGGCAGGCCTCCGCTTGCTCGATGCTGTCTCCGTGGTCGAGGTGCAGGGCAGCGCGAACGGAATACCGGGCCGCAATGGCTGTGGCCGTGGACGCCATGGCCGCCGGCGGAAGAAGCGGGAACTCGCCGGGGCCGTTCATCATGATCACCGGAGCGCGGCATTCCGCGGCGACGCGCAGTACCGTGTCCATGGCTTCCGCGTTCCAGACGCAGAATGACGGCACGGCGTAGCCGCGCGCGGCGGCGTCGGAGAGCAGCTCGGACATCGGGAGGAATTTCACGCCGGCCCTCCTGCGGGACTTCCCGACGGCGGGCGTTTCTTGAGCCATTCCCGCGCGCCGGGCGCCTCGACGATCGGCCAGGAGGCGCGCAGCGGATCCTGGTACGGCCCGATCTTGTCCACCGGGATCGGCTGGAACCCGATCTTGAACGCCGGCGAGTCGGGTTGGAGACGCCAGTCATCTTTCTCCGGCGCAACGAAAAGCGGGTCGGCGACGAGCGAGTTGCGGTCGAACCCCATCGCCTGGAGCGACTGCCACTCGTCCAGCGGCTCCACTTCGATCAGGCGGACGTCGTCAATCCACACCGTGCCTTCACTCGCCGGCAGGTCGAACCGGGCCCGGACCGCCTTCATCTTCTCATGGTAGCCCTGCTCGCCCTTGGCCGGAAGCCTGAAGACCAGCTCGTAATCCCGCCACTCGGCGCCGAGGGTGGCCGGCGTGTTCCTGGACCAGAAGTACGCATCGGCGACGTACGACTGGATCATCAACTCGACGCGCGTTCCGGCCCTGGCGGCTTTCATCTTCGCCGTCAGCCGGTACGCATGGCCCGGCAGCGCGGCGACCTCCGCGCTGACGACCACCGGCCACGGAGGAACGCACTTGGCGTCTTTCACCGGCACGCCCTCGATCATCAGCGACCGTTTGCCCTCAGCGGCGACCTGATACACAGTGGCGGCTTTGCAGTCCGCGCTCGGCCTGGCTTGCCAGATCCAGCCCGGGGGCAATTCGTTGGGCCGGCCCTCCTCGAAACTGGGATTGGCGATCAGGTTGCCGGAGACCGCGCGGCCGGTCTTGAACTGCCCGGTTGCGACTGGCAACCCGTTATGCCACACCACGTTGTGATCCACCACATTGTGCTCGAACGAGACGTTCGAGAAGCTGTAGAGCTTCGCCGCCGGATCGCGATAGCAAAAGATATTGCGCTCCAGCACGTTGCCCGACATGATCAGTCCGCCGGGCAGAATGGCGTCCTTCGGGTGCGTCTTCATGTTCCGCATGTTCTGCCAGGCCTGCTCGCCGGCGACCATCTCGAATCCCTTGACCATCGTGGGAAAATGGTCCTTCCACATCTGCGAGTCCTGCGTCCAGCCGTTGTATTCCGCCTGGTAGAGGCCGTTGTCTATGAAGATGTTGTTCTCGATCAGGTTGTCCCGCCCGTTGTGCAGGTGCAGGCCGGCGCGCGAGCAGCGGACCACGATGTTGCCGATCACATCCACGCCGCCGGTGTTGTCGTCCAGGTAGACTCCCCACGCGAAGTAGGGCATCACCCACTTGCCATCCTTCCGCCCGAAGCCGAGCATGTCGTGGAAGTAGTTATAGCGTATAACGGTGCCGCGCGAGCTGATCCAGTCGCGCCCGCCGGTGTAGACCGCGCCGGTGTCCTCGGTCTCCAGGTTCATGTGCCGGACGTGGTTGTACTCGATGACCAGGTTGTTGCCGCTGAACAGGATTCCCATCCGCGGGCCATCGTGGATCAAGTTGTGCGATGCTCGGTTGCCGACGCCTTCGAGGGAAATGCCCACGCCCTGTTTGTAGAACACCCCGACGTGGTGGATGTAGTTGTTGTCCGCGTAGTTGCCCGCGGCCGCAAGCGTCTTGCGGTCGCCGCCGTTGATGTAGACTCCGTCGCGGCCGACTTCGGAGATGTCGCATCCGGCGACGCCGTTGCCGGAACCCTCGACGATCACCACGGCCGACCCGTTGTAGTCGCCGACGTTGCGGATCGCGCAGCCGGCGATGAGGCAATTCGACGTCTTGTAGAGCGCTACCGCGTTGCCCTCGCAGCACTCGATGTCGAAACCGCGAAGGGTGATGTGCGAGACGCCCTCGCCCAACTGAATGATCGTGCGGAGGGTCGGCGCGAAAACCGCCTTGCCTTCCCACGGCGCGGGCGGCCAGAAGTAGAGCTTGCCCGCGGCCTTGTCGAGGCACCACTCGCCGGGCGAGTCGAGTTCCTCGAAAAGCCCCTGCACGTAGTAGCGGTCGCCGGGCCTGATTGCATAAGAGCAATCGGCGGTGAGCGTTATGACACGCTTCTCGCGGTCAACCGACTCGATGCGGACGATGTCGTTCCACCAGTTGTATCGCGCGAAGATGCAGACCTCCGCTTCCTCCGGACGCGCGATCGCCCGGGCGTCCTCGGCCTTGAAGTGGAGCAGACGCCGGGAGTCGTCCGGCCGGTCGCTGTACATCTCCACCGGCTTGCCCTCGACATAGGCCCAGCCGCCGGCGTAGGGGTTCATCGGGTCGAAGTTCGGATAGCGCGCGAGAATCTGCCGCCGGCCGTCGAAGAAGAGCTGCCGGAAGCCGACGCCTTTCAGGCCCAGAGCGGCCACGTCGGCCGCGAGGATTTTGTCCTTGTACGGCGTGAAACCCGTAATCGGTTTTCCGCCGACGAGCAGCGGCCGCGTCGCGCCCTCGCCGAGGTAGACGACCGGCGCATCAGCCGTGCCGGAATCTTCGGCGGAGAGTTCGAAGGTTCGGTCCAGGAAGTACGTCCCGCTGCGTACGTGCACTGCGACGGGTTCGTGAAGTCCCTGATCCCGCTTAAGCCTGCGGATTTCATCGCGGGCGCGCTCGAGCGAGGCGAAAGGGCCGTCCGTGCCGCCGGCATCGGGCGCGGCGAGCCGGCCGCTCCACGCGTCGCGCCCATCGGTGGTGACGTAAAGATCCAAGGCGTCGGCGCGGCCGGAACCTGCCATTGCGCTGGCCAGCGCCGCCAGCAACACAGTTCCGACCAGTCCAAGCGGGCTTTTCACTGTCCTCCTCCGGTGCGGCATTGAGTGGCAGCCTCGTGGTTTCACTGCATGAGGCAAGCGACGAGCTTGAGGGGATGGAACCCGCATCGTCCCGCATCTCGCCTGCGTCATTCCCGCGGAAGCGGGAATCCAGGCGTTTAGCGTGCGGCTCACCCGCTCAAGACGGGTTTTGGATTCCCGCGTTCGCGGGAATGACAAATAGGTTCCCTTGCACGGGGTCCGTCGGACTCACGGGAAAATGTCCAGCGGATCGCTCGAGACTCGCCGGACGGCGCGCGCGTCGAGGCGCTCGTTCCCCGGCTTGCTTGCGAACCAGTCGCAGTAATCCGCGCGACAGAGTTCCAGGCGGACTTCCATCGGCTTGGCGGGAATGAGCGGCTTGGCCTTTCCGACCAGTGACATCGCGCGCCGGGCGGCCTCGCGGATGCGGGTGCGCGCCTCCTCGACCGGCACCAGTTCCGCGCGGTTCCGACCGACGCCGCGCTTGACGATGGCGGTCTCGACCGGGGAGAAGAACTGCCGCGCCTCGACGCACGCCGCCTCGTCGCCGCTGACCATCAGCATCGGGAGCCCGAAGTTCCCCGATACGATCGCCCACTGCGCCAGCTCGCCCATCCGCTTGCCGTTGAGCCAGTAGTTGTACCAGTGGGTCGAACTCTGCGTGTGATCCAGGAACGCGTTCTGCGTCCCGGCCATCGCGTGCGCGCCGATGAAAAAAGTGCCGACGTACGACGTGTCCATCTTGCCCCACCACTTCTTGTTCGCCTTCACGTCGTTATCCGCGCGTCGGTCGAGGAGGTCGAGGATGAAGTTGCCGCCGCCGCCGTGGCTGTCGAGCACGGTCACGTGAGTCGCGCCGCCTTCGAAGGCGCCGGCGAGCGCGGCGTTGGCGTCCGCCATGAGGTTCTCGACCGACTCACGGTGTCGTGCATGGCCCGGCTCGATCATCTCCGGCGAGTCAATGCCGGAGACTCCCTCGAGATCGGTGTGAATGTAAATCTTCATCGCGCTCCTCCTTCTTTCATCGCGCCCGCCGGTTCGCGGAAAAAGTCCGAAACTCGCCATACGACCGTCCTCCACAGGGCGGCCAGGCAGCGAAGGCCATATTGTGACGGCTCAGGTCGGTCTCGTCAAGCAGCTCTCCGTCGGTCCGCCGGTCACGTTATTGAGCGCGGCTTCCGAAACTTGAGAGCTTCGCGTGCTACCCCTTGTGCGCTTCGCCGGCCTCGCGGACAAGTTCCACCCATTGTCTGAAACGGTCGGGCTCGTTCTGGAGCGCGTAAATATCGCGAAGGATGAACTCAAGCCGCGCGCCTTCCGTACAATTCACGGTGCGCTCTATGCTTTTCCTCACGTTGTCATTCTCGTTGAACTTCCCGGCCATGAAGAGCAGCGGGGGCATTTTGCGGGAATACACCGTTTTTCTTTCGCGGCAGTATTTCCCCATCTTGTCTTCATTCGCCCAAGGAGAAACGGAAACGCGCTGAAGTGTCTTGATCGTTGAAACGTATTTCCACACAGGGTCAACCGGCTCGCAACAGCCATAGTAGACCCTCCCGAACATTTCGGCGAGTTCTTTGATGTGCGGGAAAACGAACTCGCCGTAGTGCTCCGGACTCAAGCTGACGGATTCCTGCGATTCGCAGTAGAGCCACAAGTCCTTTGTCCTGGCTCTCCCCTGGTAATCAGCGGCCGGGAGAAGCTTCGAGCATCCCATGCAGCCGGAGCCGATGTAATCCGCCTCGTTGTTCAGCGTCAGGAGGCCGTTGTCCTCCATGAACCTGATGTACGCGAGGTGGTCGTCCCGGATGAAGTTCATGAGCTGGTGCAGGCCTTTGGGATTGTCATAGACCAGCGTCATGAACCCCTCAAGACCCACGAAATCAAACGCCGTGCCGGTCATGGACACGGCCAACTGCCAGCCGTGGATTCTCCTTCGAACGCCGACGATTCCCTTGAATATCTCCTCGAGAAGTTCGCGTTCCTGTTCTTCCTCGTCCCGGTTCCATTTCATCTCCCGGTGATGCAGCCTCTTGAACTCGGAATCGTCGAGCGTCTTCAGAGGCGGCCGGTAGTTGAACGCCATCCCGTACACTCCACCGGGCCGGTGCACGCCCGGCGGAACGCCGAAGTCTCCTCTCCATACGTGCGGATGATACTCCTCCCAAGGCAGGACGAAACTATCATCCTTCAGCACCTCGATCTCGTGCTTTCTCAGCCTCAGCGATTCCTCACGTTCTCTCGCCCACTTGTTTTCACAGAGCAGGTCGCTCTCACCGACGGTATGTTTCGGATCGGTCGTGTACCACGTCTCCGCTCGCACCATCACGCGCGCTCCAGGCACGCCCGCATCATGCGCCGTCCACGCCTTCATCTTCTCCTTGTTCTCCGCTGTTTCGGAAGCCCGCGCCTTCCACTCGCCGAGCCGCTTCAGCACGCTCTTGTCTTTTTCGCTCGGAGTAATCCCGTTGCGCATTTCTTCTCCTGGCAGCCGGCTGAAAAAAGGACGCGGATACGATTGTGACGCGCGGGGCCATCGTCGTCAAACAATGGATTGGCCGGAGGTTGCCGACCCGCGCTTGGACAGACGGCCTCGTCGGACCTATAATGGAAGGAACAAGTCAATCAGCTCCCTTCAGGCGGTCATTATGTTCGCGATGCTTTCACGGGCATTCCTCCTCGGACTGGCCACGGCCCCATTCTGCGCGGCGGCGTGCGCGCCGGTATTTCTGCCGGTGGTCCTGTCGCGGGAGAAGGCGCGGTTCGGCGCGCAGGCGGCGGCGCTGGGAGAGTTTCTCCTCGGCCGGCTGGTCGCGTACGGCGCGGCGGGGCTGGTCGTCGGCTGGATCGGCGGCGCGGCCGGCGCGAAGATGCCGCCCTGGGTGATGCCCGCCGCGACGGCGCTGATCGGCGCGGCGCTGCTGCTCTACGCGGTCTCCGAAACGACGCAGGAGAGCGTCTTCTGCCGCGCGCTGAAGCGATGGGGCCGCGGCGGAACGTTCCCGCTGTTGCTGGGTTTGCTCACGGGCGCGAACCTCTGCCCGCCGTTCGTCGCGGCGATGACCGACGCCTTGCGGGCCGGCGGCGCGCTCAATGGCCTGGCTTACTTTATCGCGTTCTTCTGCGCCACGAGTCTCGTCTCGCTGCCGCTGCTGGTGCTGGCGCTCGGGAGCTTTCTGCCGGTCGTCCAGTCGCTCGGCCGCGTGGCGTGCGGCGTCGTCGGCTTCATCTCCATCTGCGCGGCGGCGTCGTATCTCGCGCCGCTGGCGGGCGCGGGGGTCGAGGTTCTCGATATCAAGCCGGAGCCGGCGCTGCTCCAGGAACTCCTGCCGGAGGCGCGGGATTTCCGCGAGGAGCAGAAGCCCGTGCGCCACTACGTCGGCTCGGCCGAGTCGCAGGAGGTCGGCATCGTCGTTTTGTCGAGCGACCTGGCGCCTGAAGTGCAGGGGTTCAACGCGCACGTGCCGGTGGCGGTGGCGCTGGACATGGACGGGCGGATCGTGGACGTGCGCGTGCTGCCGGGCCAGGAATCGCCCGGTTACCGGGAGAAAATTTACACGCCGGAGTTCGCCGCCCAGTTCAGGGGGATGCGGTATTCCGATCCGTTATCGCTCGGCCACGGCGTGGACGCGATCACCGGCGCGACGGTCACCTCGGCGGCGGTGACGGACGGCGTACGGCTGACGGCTCGGCGCGCGGCGGAACAGGTGCTCGGCCTGAGCGCGCCGGCGACGGTCGAGGCGCAGGGCGTGCGGTTCAATCCCTGGCACCTGGCGGTTCCGGCGTTCTTCATCCTCGCGGTGATCGGCGAGGAGCGCCGCCTGACCCGGCTGCGGCCGTTCGTCCTGGCTGCCTCCGTCCTCTGCCTCGGGTTCGGGCTAAAGGCGTTCTTCTCGCTGATCCACATCCTGGACATCGCCGCGGGCAAAGTGCCGCCGCTGGGCGCGCAGACGCTCTGGTATCTTCTGACTGCGCTCGCGCTGGGCAGCGCGCTGCTGGCGGGGCGGCTGTACTGCGCGTGGATCTGCCCGTTCGGCGCGATCACCGAATTGCTCGGGCGGCTCTTCCGCTCGCCGGTCGAGATCAGCGCGTCCTGGGACCGCCGGCTGCGGCGCGTCAAGTACGGCTTGCTGCTGATTCTGCCGCTGATTTACGTGATCTGGCGGAACGCGAGCGTGCGGGACGTCGAGCCGTTCTCGGACACGTTCACGCTCGGGTTCCTGACGGCCGGGAGCGAGGCCGCGCGGCGGATCGCGTGGCTGGTGTTCCTCGGCGTCGCCTCGCTTTTCGTGTTCCGGTTCTTCTGCCGATACCTCTGCCCGGCCGGCGCGGCGATGGCGTTCTTCGCGCGGCACCGCCTCTTCGGCCGGGTCCGTCCGAATCGCTGCCTCGAGTGCGGGGAATGCATGGTCTCATGCCCGGCGAAGAAAGACTGGACGCCGAAGGAGTAAGATGACATGGAATCGCGCGCAAACAACTGGATCGTCGCGGGCCTGGTGCTCGCGGGGCTGCTGCTGATTTCGACCATCGTCGCGCAGGGCTTCGGCCGGGATGCGGCCCCGTCGCCGGCGGGCCACGCAGCGGGCGTGCAGATCGAGCGCCGCAAGGTGCCCGGCCTCACCGCGGACGAGATCCGCCGCGCCGGCCTCAGCCTGAAAGAGGCGATGTACTACGAGAAGCTTCCCGGCGGCAAAGTGCAATGCACGCTCTGCCCGTTCATGTGCGTCCTCGGCGAGGGCGAGCGCGGCTCCTGCCGGGCGCGGATCAACATCGGCGGCATCCTGCGGACGCTGATCTACGGGCGACTGCTGGCCCAGAACGACGACCCGATCGAGAAGAAGCCGCTTTTCCATTTCCTGCCGGGCTCGCGGTCGCTCTCCATCGCCACGGCCGGGTGCAATCTCGGCTGCGTGTTCTGCCAGAACTGGCAGATTTCTCAGGCTCTGCCCGAGGCGGCGTCGTACCAGGTGGTGACGCCGGAGCAGGTCGTCGCGGAAGCGAAGCGCCTCGGCTGCCGCTCGATTTCCTACACCTACACCGAGCCGACCGTTTTCTACGAGTTCATGCTCGATTGCGCGCGCCTCGCGCACCAGGCGGGAATCCGCAATGTCTGGGTCACTTGCGGCTACATCAATCCCACGCCGCTGCGCGAGCTCTGCAAGGTGCTCGACGCGGCGAACATAGATATCAAAGCCTTCGACGAGGCGTACTACCGGCGCTACTGCGGCGGCTCGCTCGAGCCGGTGCTGACGGCGCTGCGGATCGCGCACGAGGAAAAGGTGTGGGTCGAGGTGACCAACCTCATCGTGCCGGGCGGCAACGACGATCCGCGCATGATCGCCGACCTGTGCAAGTGGCACGTGGCGCATCTCGGGCCGGACGTGCCGATGCACTTCTCGCGTTTCTTCCCGATGTACCGGATGCTCGATGACGCGCCGACGCCGCTCGAGACGCTTCTGGCCGCCGCGCGGATCGCGCGCGACGCCGGCATCCGCTACGTCTACGTCGGCAACATCGCAACGCCCTCCGGCGAGGACACGATTTGCCCGAAATGCGGCCGCGTGCTGGTCCAACGGCAGGGGTTCCTCGTGCTGCGCAACGAAATCCGCGACGGCCGCTGCCCGGACTGCGGCGCCGAGATTCCGGGCGTCTGGGCCGCGAAGTGAGGCGAGCGCTGCTTGTAGGGTGCTAGTGCTTACTTGCGGAAATAGGCGTCCTATTTCCGCAA
>Ga0209415_10020748_pt1 | contig 10185 bp, 8 predicted proteins | sample PeaSoiSIISIP2007_FD_187696 | JGI IMG/M metagenome (GOLD analysis project Ga0209415, IMG submission 187696) | Peat soil microbial communities from Weissenstadt, Germany - SII-SIP-2007 (SPAdes) (version 2) | ecosystem: Environmental > Terrestrial > Soil > Wetlands > Peat | place: Germany...
CAGATCGGGCGGCTGGCATTCGGGCCGCTGGCGGGGCTGCTTGCGGTGGTCTTCGCGTTGGGTTCGCCGCTGGTGACAAAGCTGTTCCACCTGACCCTGCTCGACGCCCCGCAGGCCGCGGTGGTGGCCACGGCGATATGGCTGATCCTCGACACGAAGTACTTCACGCGCCTGCGCTACTGCGCCGCGGCGGGGGTCGTGGTCGGCCTGGGCATGCTCACGAAGGAGCCTTTTGCCCTCTTCGTCGCGGGACCGTTGTTGGTCACGTTCGTGCGTGGCGGGTGGCGCTCCTGGCGGGGACTGGCGGTGTTCGCGGTGGCGGTGCTCGTGGTGGCCGGGCCCTGGTACATAGGCGACTTCACGCAGGTGCGGGCAATCGGGACGGCGGTGACCGAATCGGGGACGTCCGCTGCCAGCCCGATCGCCCCCCCACGCCTGTCCAGCGAGAACCTCGAGTGGTACCTGTGGAGCTTCCTCGACCTCCAAATCTACCTGCCGCTATTCCTGTTCGCCCTGGTGGGCGGAGTGTGGACGATCGTCGGGTTCGTGCGTCGGCGCTGGGTCAGCCCGTTTGCCCCCGAGCTGCTCACCGGTGCCTTCGTGGCGTGGCTGGCCCTGACCGAGACGTTCTTCCACGACCACCGCTACGGCATGTCGATGCTGGTCTACTTCGCGGTGTTCGGGAGCTTTTGGATCATGCGGCTCCCGCGTCCGGGGCGCATCGCGGCGACGGTGGCGCTGGCGCTGGTGGCGATCGCCAACATACTCGCGGACAGCTTCGGCGTGGGAGGGATCGTGACGGTCTCGCTGCCCGGCGCGCTCCGGCTCGCGAACGAGCCCAACTCCGCGGTGGTCTACTCCAACGAAGGCTATCTCGTGTCGGCCTCGCCCCACCGCGAAGACAGCATGATGGGGACGTTGCAGGCCCTGAAGCAGAGCGGTGTGGAAGCGATCGTCGTGATCCCGTCGGAAGTGGCCAACAGCGCCGCGTTCCTCGAAGGTCTCCTTCCGCTCACCGTGATCGCGAACCTCAACCTGGGCGAAGCCAGGTCGCTGACCGCTCTGCCCAATACCGTCGCGGTGTTCGATCGCGAAACGATCCACAAGGGCACCCCGCCACCCTGCATCAAACTCGCCGATGGCACAGGTGTGTGGATACGTTTGGGCAACCCCTATGCACGCGGCGCCCAGGACTACTGCCCGTCGTTCAACCCACCGCTCTACAAATAGCGACGAGGCTCTGGGGGGTCGCGGATGGAGGCGGATCTGCCCTGGCACGCACGGCCACGCAATAGTCCAGCCACAATTCGTGCCGGCTGGGGAAGAGCCCGAGTAGGATTAGTGTCCAGCCTCGTGGGCTGACGCTCATGACAGACACGTTCTCCAGCGGATCCAACGCGCCCCACGGAGGCGCCCGGCCGGACAGCCAACCGGCTCGCGACGTCACGAGCGCGCTGGCGGAACTCGAGCGCAAGCTGCACGAGCTCGAACAGGAGCTGACCTCGATCGGCCGGCGGCGCCTGCGTCCGCAAGGACCTGTGGACGAGCCGCCCGCGGCCGCCACGACGTCCGCAGAGTCGCGGGGCCGGTTGATCGACGAGCGGGCAGAGCCCGAGCCTCCACTTGAGCAGGCAGCCGTGGAATGGGCGACGCCGGCCGAACGGGCCACGCCCGTGCAGGAGTTCGTGCCCACGCAGGAGCGGACCAGCCCAGGCGAGACGAGCCCGAGCGGCCGGGAGACGAGTCCAGGCGGCGGAACGAGCCCGAGCGGCGGAGGGACAAGCCCAGGCGGCGGGACGAGCCGGGACGGCGGGAGGAGCCCAAGCGACGCTGAGCTGGCCGGTCTGGCCGAGCTGCGACGCTTCCGCGACCGTGTCGAGCGCTTCGCGACCGAGCTGACCGACGACTACGACGCGATGCTGGGCCGCGTGATGGCCGGCCTCTCCGGGCGCGGATCGAGCGAGCCGCCATTCGATCCGGCCGGCGCACCCTCCACGCCGAGAATGGGACCTGTGGAGCAGACCTCCCCCCCGCGCGCGGCGCCCGGGCCGGAGGAGACCCTTTTCGAGGGCCGCGTGGAGCTGGGCGTCGGGCCGTTCTACGACATCGCCTCGCTCGGCGCCTTCGAACAGGACGTGGCCGCGCTGCCCGGTGTGAGCGAGGTGGCGGTGCGCCGCTTCGAGGCCAGCCACGCCGTCGTGGACCTGCGCCTGGCGACGCCGGTGGCGCTCGTCGGCGAGTTGCGCCGCGCGCTGCGAACCGGCTTCAGCATCCGCCAGGTGGCCGAGGGCCGCATGCTGCTGACGTTCGACGACGCCTGAGCCGCTTCGCGCCGGCACCCGCCAATCCGGAGAGGGTCATCTACGAGCCCATGGCTCTAAGCTTCCCGCGATGCCGAGCTCGACGATCTCATTCGCACGGGGAGCCCCCTCACTGGACATCATCGATGTGGAGGGGCTCAGCGACGCCGCCACGCGCGCGTTCGCAAGCGATCCCGCCGGCGCCACCGCCTACGGCACCTCGGTCGGGTACCCCCGTCTGCGGGCGTGGATCGCCGAGCGCCACGGCGTCGAGCCCGAGCGGGTGCTGGTGACCAACGGGTCGATGCAGGCCGACGCATTCCTGTTCGAGCAGCTGGTGAGCGACGGGGACGACGTGGTCGTGGAGCGCCCCACCTACGACCGCACGCTGCTGTCGCTGCGCTCCCGGGGAGCGCGCGTGCATCCGGTCGAGCTCCAGACCGACGGCATCGACACGGGCGCCCTCGCACGGCTGCTCGCCGGAGAGGGCGCGGGAGCCGTGCGGCCCAAGCTCGCCCACATCATCCCCAACTTCCAGAACCCCGCCGGCTACACCCTGTCTGAGCCCAAGCGCCGCGCGCTGCTGGAGCTCGCGAGCGAGCACGACTTCGTGGTGTTCGAGGACGACCCCTACGTGGAGCTGCGCTTCAGCGGCGAGACGCTGCCCACGATGCTCTCGCTGGACCCCGAGCGCGTGGTGTATGCCTCCTCGTTCTCGAAGACCGTGTGCCCGGGCATCCGCGTGGGCTACCTGGTCGGCCCGCCCGAGCTGATCGCGCAGATCGCACGGCTGGCCACCGGCACCTACATCTCACCCAACATGGTCTCGCAGGCGATCGTGTACGAGTTCTGCGCCTCGGGCGCCATCGAGCGCTCGATCGAGACCGTCAAGACGGCCCTCACCAAGCGCCTGCGCACGCTCGAGGCGGCGCTCGAGCGGGAGCTGCCCGAGGCCGAGTTCGTGGCCCCGCAGGGGGGCTACTTCATGTGGGTCACGCTGCCCGAGGGCACCGACGTCGGCGCTCTGCTCGAGCTCGCAGCCGAGGGCGGCGTGGCGTTCGTGAAGGGCAGCGACTTCCTGCTGGAGGGCGGCGAGAACACGCTGCGCCTGGCCTACTCGGGCGTCACGCCCCAGGAGATCGACGAGGGCGTCGCCCGCCTCGCCGAGGCGTTCCGTCACCTTCCGTAGCGCTGGCCCAGCACCAACTGCTCCGGCAGCGCCGTGCGCGGCGGCGGCGAGGGGTCGGCGATCACCGAGACCGTTTCGGCCACGCTCTGGGTGACGACGCAGCTGCGTCCATCGGCCCCCTGAACCACGACCTGCTCCCCGTCGCGCACGGCCAGCGTGCCCTCTATCCCGGGCTCCAGGCCCGAGGCCTTGAGGTAGTGCAGCAGGTCCTCGGCCTCGTTCTCGAAGCGCAGCACGCGCACCGTCGCGCCGACCTCCACATCGGCCAGGGGCACACCGCCGAGGCGAGCGCCGGCGACGATCGGGTGCCCGTGCGGGCAGGTCTTGGCGTCGCCGATCGCGGCCAGCATGCGCTCCTCGAGCACCGGTGACATGGCGTGCTCCAGACGCTCGGCCTCCTCGTGCACCTCGTCCCAGGGCACGCCCAGCACGTCGGTCAGGAAGCGCTCGATCAGGCGGTGGCGGCGCACGATGCCCTCGGCCTGCACGGCGCCGTCGTCGGTGAACGCGATCGTCTTGTCCTCGCGGCGCGTGATGTAGCCGTCGTGCTCCAGGCGGCCGACCATCTCGTGTACCGTGGGCGGGGAGAGCTGCATCGCGCGCGCCACGTTGGCGCCGGTCATCGGCAGGCCAGCCTCCTGCAGCCAGAAGAGGATCTGCAGGTACTCCTCCTCGGCGACAGTCGCTGACTCGCTGGCCATATAGACATGATGCTAACCGAGCTGATCGTAGGTGCACTCGCGCGGCGGCTTGTCCTCGCGCCAGCGCCGCAGCTTGGCCCCGTGGCGAATGCGCCCGGCGCTGACGTGGTCGAAGTCGATCTCCACCACCAGCTCGGGGCGCAGCCCCACCCACTCCAGATCCCGTCCCGCGGTCCAGCGGCTGGGGTCCGCCGAGCCGCGCTCGCCCGACTGGTGGGGCTCCAGGAAGCCGACCAGGCGGCGCTTCTCCGAGGCGGTGAGGCCCGAGCAGTGGCCGACCACGCGCAGTTCCGCGCCGTCGTAGAGACCGAGGATCAGCGCCCCGACGGTGTCCGGCTCCTTGCCGGGGCGCCAGCCGACCACCACCGCGTCGATCGTGCGCACGCGCTTGACCTTGACCATCCCCCGGCGCCTGCCCGGCTCGTAGATCGCCGAGCGCTCCTTCGCCATCGCGCCCTCCGCGTGCGCCAGCCAGCGTTTGGCCTCCAGCGCGGAGTCGGTCGTCTGCATCAGCTCGACCGGCGCCTCGGCCCACGCCGCGCCCGCCAGCAGCTTCTCCAAACCCGCCCGGCGCTCGGCGAAGGACCTCCCCAACCACGACTCCTCATCCAGCGCGAGCAGGTCGAACGCCACGTACACCGCAGGCGTCTCGCCCGCGAGGCGCTGCACGCGCGAGGCGGCCGGGTGCAGGCGCTGCTGCAACGCGTCGAAGTCCTCGCGCCCGGACCAACGATTAAGAGGGGCCCGGCTCGCCGGCCTGCGGCCGGCTGCGCCACCCTCTGAGCCCCGCACGACGATCTCCCCGTCGAGCACGTAGCGCCCGTGGGGGAAGACAAGCTCCGGGAAGTAGCGTCCCAGCGGACGACTGCCGCGCGACTGCAGGAACACCTCCTCGCCGTCCACGAACGCCAGGCAGCGAAAGCCGTCGAGCTTGATCTCGTACACGTACCGCTCACCCTCGGGCAGCGCCCTGCGCGAGAGCGCGAGCTGGGGGGCGATCGGGGGTGTGAGCGGAAGGGTCATGCGTCCCGGGCCCGGCTGGGCTGCACGCGCCTGGGCTCGCCCTTCTGCTTGCGGAAGTGCGGCGGCCAGGGAGCATCGCCAAGCCCCTCGCGCTCGTCGCGCGCGGCCAGCTCCAGCAGGGAGTCAAGCGACCCGGTGTGCTCGTCGATCTCGGCGGAGGGATCGCCGCGCTCGCGCAGGCGCGCCGGGACGGTGTCAAGGCGCAGCTCCGCCGGCTCCACATCGACCACCTCGTCCCACTCCAGGGGACACGATACGCGCGCGTCGGCCACCGCGCGCACGGAGTACGCCGAGGCTACGGTGCGGTCGCGCGCGTTCTGGTTGTAGTCGATGAACACCCCCTCGCGCTGCTCCTTCCACCAGCGGGTGGTGGCCTCCCCGGGCATCCGCCGCTCCACCTCGCGCGCCAGCGCGAGGGCGGCGCGACGTACCTCTTTGAACGGCTGCGCGGGCGCCACCCGCACGAACACGTGCATCCCGCGCGAGCCAGAGGTCTTGGGAAAGCCTCGCAGGCCGTGCTCCTCGAGCACCTCCCTGACCCCGAGCGTCACCCGGCGCACCTGCGCGAAGGGGATCTCAGGCTGGGGGTCGAGGTCCACGCGCAGCTCGTCGGGGTGGTCCAGGTCGCTGCGACGCACCGGCCAGGGGTTCCAGTCGATCACGCCGAGATTCGTCCCCCACACCAGGTGCGCCGCGTCGTTGGGCACCAGCTCGCGCGCGTGGCGCCCGCTGGGGAAGGTCACGGTCGCCGTCTGCAACCACTCGGGCGCGCCTTCGGGGACGCGCTTCTGAAAGAACGGCTTGCCCTGCACCCCATCGACCCAGCGCTTCATCACCGTCGGCCGCTCGTGCAGGTGGCGCACAACGGCCTGCTCGCACTCGATGTAGTAGTTGACCAGGTCGAGCTTGGTGAAGCCGGGCTCGGGAAAGTACAGCTTGGAGGGGTTGGAGACACGCAGCTCCTGGCCGCACAGCTCGATCGTCACGTGCTCGGCCTTGGGGGGCATCCTGTAAGGATGCCCGACCATGCCCCCGACCACAGTGCTCGTCGCCGCACAGAGCATCGGCGAGGGATTGGACGGCGCGCAGGTGGCCTGCGCGATCGGGCGCGGCCTGGTGGCTGCCAACCTCGGGCTGGACGCCGACCCCTGCCCGATCGACGAGCTGCCCGCGGACCTGGACGCGCGGATGCGCCGCGCGCGAGCGGTGGTCATCGCCGCCGAGCATCTGGACCACGAGACGCTGCTGCGGCGCGACTGCGCGTGTGAGGTGGCCACGCGAGCGCGACAGACGGGAGTGCCCTGCTACGCGGTCGCCGCGAGCGTGGGGCTCGACCTGTTCGAGGCGCGCATCCTCGACCTGCAGGTCGTGCTGGAGGCACACGGCAAGCGAGCGCTGGCCTCTGCCGGCAGGCGGCTTGCGGGGGTCGTGTAGGTCATCGTGCCGGCCCGGCCCTGGTTCAACCCGGGGGCGGCGCGCGCCCGTCTCACAGGAAGCACCTGCCCTCGCCCCTATAGGTGGGAACCTCCTCGACGATCCGCTCGCCCTCGATCAGATACAGCCGGTCGAAGCGCTCGCACAGCTCGCCCGCCTTGGCGTGGCGGAAGTACACGCGCTCGCCGATCCGCAGCCCGTCGGCGGGAGCGCCGAGCAGCGGGGTCTGCACCTCTCCCGCCCCCTCCCGGCCGTCCAGGCGCAGGCCGGCGGGGAGATAGGGGCTGGGCAGACGCGAGCGCTCGGCCGGCCCCGAGGCCGGGTAGCCCCCGCCGAGGACGGTGACCACGCCCGGGCCGGGTCGGCGCACGACCGCCAGCGCGAACAGCGCAGCGGGGCGGGGTGCAAACGCGCGGTAGGCGTCGAACAGCGTCGGCGCGTACAGCCCCGAGCCGGCCGCCACCTCGCTCACCGCCGGCTCAGAGGCGGTGCGCGCGAGGCTGCCGGTGCCCCCGCCGTTGACGAACTCCAGCTCCGCCACGGCCCGCACCGCCGCGACCGCCGCGGCGCGGCGCTTGACGAGCTCGCGCGCCGACGCGGTCTGCAGCAGACGGATCGCCGCCGCCCGTAATGGGCTGCCGGGCGGCGCGTCGCCGAGGCCGGCGATCTGTGACTCGTACGCCATCACCCCCACCAGCCGCACGTCCTCGCGGGCGACGATTGTCCGCGCGAGCGCGCCGGCCTGCTCCGGCGTGTGGACGGGCGAGCGCTTGGCGCCCACCCGCCGCGGCCGGCCGGGAAGCGGCAGTGGAAAGCCGGCGTCGAGCTCCAGGCACACGCGCACCGGGGCGACCGATCCGCGGCCCGGCAGCCGACCCCTCGCGGCGTCGAGCAGGTCAAGCTGCTCCAGGCAGTCCACCATCACCGTGACACGCGTCTCAGGCCGCTCCGCTGTGAGGGCGGCAAGCGCTGCCAGCGCGTCGGCGTCCACGGTGGGATAGGCCACGAGTACGTCCTGCGCCCCATGGTCGGCCAGCCACAGCGCCTCGGGCAGCGTGTAGGCGAGCGTGCCCTGGAAGCCCGGCCGCGCGAGCACGCGTTCCTGCAGCGCCCGGCAGCGCACCGACTTGCTCGCCAGCCGGATCGGCTTGGGCGCGGCGCGCCGTTCCATCTCCGCGGCGTTGGCCCAGAACGCGTCGAGGTCCACCAGCGCGAAGGGCGCCTGCAGCGCGGCTGTGGCCCGCTCCAGGCGCTGAAGATCCTGCGCGGGATCGAGCATCCCGGCCACGGCAGCGCCGGCGGGTGCCGTCGCGCCCGCGCTCATGAGCCCTCGGCCGACACCCGGCTCCTCGGTCCGTCCACCGACTCACCCACCGCGGAGATTGGTCCGAGGACTCGGTCGGTCCACGCGTTCGCGAAGCGCCCCTGCGGGTCGAGCCTGCGGCGCACCGCCTGGAAGCGCTCCCACTCGGGGTAGCGCTCGCGCAGCGTCGCGGCGGTCTGGAAGTGGCGCTTGCCCCAGTGCGGGCGCCCGCCCAGCTCGTCCATGACCGCCTCGACCGCGCGGAAGTAGGGCTCCCAGGCCATCCCTCCGAACATGTGCACGGCCACAAACCCGCTGTCGCGCCCGGCGGCGGTGGACAGCAGCGCATCGTCCGCGGCGACCGTACGCACCTCGATCGGGAACGGCACCGCGAAGCCCTCCCGCGGTATCAGCTCCATCACCCTGCGCACCGCTTCGGTGGTGCGCTCGCGCGGCAGCGAGTACTCCATCTCGGTGAACCTCACAAGCCGCGGCGAGGCGAAGATCTCCTCAGAGCGGTCCACGCGCCGGCTCGTGCCGGCCAGGCGCGTCACCAGGCGGTTGATGCGGGGGATCTGCGCGGGCGCGCGCCGCCCCAGCCGGCAGAACAGCCCGAAGGCGTGATTGGTCAGCAGCACGTCGTTGGCGTACGCGGCCGCGCGGCTGCGCGGCCGGGCGGGCTGCTCGGTGCGGTTGTTGGTGCGCGTCAGCGCCGTGTCGGCGTGGGGGAAGACAAAGAACTCGAAGTGATCGTTGCCCACGGCCAGCTCCTCGAAGCGCTCCAGCGTCTGCTCCAGCGGCGCCGGCCGGTCGATCCCCTCCAGCTGGAAGGCGGGCACGCAGCGCAGCGTCACCTCGGCCACCACCCCCAGCGCGCCGAGCCCCACGCGCGCGGCTGCGAACACCTCGTCCTCGCGCTCGGGCGAGCACTCGAGCGCGGAGCCGTCGGCGAGCACCATGCTCAGCGCCGCCACCTGCGAGGGGATGTTTCGCAGTCGCGCTCCCGTGCCGTGGGTGGCGGTCGAGATCGCCCCGGCGATGCTCTGCACGTCGATGTCGCCGAGGTTCTCGAGCGCCAGCCCGTGCTCGGCCAGAGTGCGGTTGAGCGCGTGGATCGTGATCCCCGCCTGCACGCGCACGAGCCCGGAGGAGCGATCGACGTCGAGCACGCCGGCCATGCGATCGAGCTTCACCAGCACGCCCTCGGTGCAGGCGATGTCGCTGAAGGAGTGCCCCGCGCCGGCCACCCGCACCCGCCGATCGAGCGCGCGCGCGCGGACGATCGCAGCGGCCAGCTCCTCGGTCGATCCGGGACGCTCGACGGCCGCGGGCCGGCAGCGCTGATCGCCAGCCCAGTTGCGCCACTCAGCGGAGCTGGCTGTGCTCATGCCGTCGGTGTGTCGCTAGGCTCGCTCACCGGATGACCGCGCCCGAGCCTACACCGAGCCCTCCCGCGGCGCCAGCGACGGGCGCGGGCGACGCTCCCGCCGACCCCGTCGCGCCGGCGGCCGGGACCCCAGCCTCGCGGGTGGCGCGCTCCCGCTCGCTACCCGTCCCCGGCGCCAGGCGCGCGACCGTGATCGGCGCGGGCTCCTTCGGCACCGCACTGGCGGTGCTGCTGGCGAGGGGCGGCCTGCGCACCACCCTGCAGGCGCGCACCGCCGAGCAGGCCCGACTGCTGGAGTCCGAGCGCGAGAACGCCACCTACCTGCCGGGCGTGGAGCTGCCGGGCCAGCTGCGCATCGAGGCGGTCGCAGCGGGGGTGGCGCGCGCCGACTACGTGTTCCTGGCGGTGCCCTCGGGGGGTCTGGAGGAGGTGATCGCCGGGCTGCGCGCCGCGGGCCTCGGCCCGCGCGCGGCGGTCGTGTCGGTCGCCAAGGGGCTCGTCCCCCCGCGGGGCACACCGCCGACGGTGATCCTCAGCGCCACGTTCGGCGCGGGGCGGGTGGCCTGCCTCGGGGGTCCCGCCCACGCCCAGGAGATGGTCCACTCCGGCGCGGCGCTGGTGGCGGCCTCCAGCGACGAGGCCCTGGCGGGCCAGCTCGCCCAGATGTTCACGCGCGCGGGCGTGGTGTGCGAGCAGTCCAACGACCCCGTCGGCGTGGAGTTGGCGGGCGCCGCCAAGAACGCCGCGGCGCTCGCCGCGGGGGCGACCGAAGCGCAGGGCCTGAACGCCGCCGGCGCCGCGGCGGGACACATCTTCGCCGAGGTGTGGCGCTACGCCGAGACCCTGGG
>Ga0209415_10020749_pt1 | contig 10185 bp, 9 predicted proteins | sample PeaSoiSIISIP2007_FD_187696 | JGI IMG/M metagenome (GOLD analysis project Ga0209415, IMG submission 187696) | Peat soil microbial communities from Weissenstadt, Germany - SII-SIP-2007 (SPAdes) (version 2) | ecosystem: Environmental > Terrestrial > Soil > Wetlands > Peat | place: Germany...
GAGGAACGCGCAGGCCGCGTTTGGGTCGCCCTCCTCATAAGAGAGGTGCGCACGGGCGTGTGCTGCCCAGGGGTTGTTGGGGTTTTGCGCGAGGGATCGATCGATCTTCGGGCGGGCGGCATCCCGCTGTCCGTTCTCCGAGAGTGCCATCCCGTGATGCGCGGTGAACCACCAATCGTCGCCATAGCTCGGGGCAAGCCTCTCCAGCAGATCGAGGAGCATGCGCTTCTGTCCGGCGCGGCCGGAACTGCCGATCAGGCCGTTGGTGAACGCGGTGGTGCCGAGCACCAGGGCGTCGCGTGGCCAGGCGTCGAGGTGTCCGGGCAACGCGGCAAGCGCAGCTTCGGCGTCGCCCGCCGCAAGCAAGCCGAAGAATGCGATATGGCTGGCTTCCCGCGCGGAGAGGCCAGCGGCCAGCGAATTGGCCGCCGCCATCGCCGCGCGTGCCGCCGCCCCGTCTCCGCGTTCCAGCAACAAATGCGCCCTCGCGGCATGCGCGAGGGCAAAGCCGGGATCTGCGGCGATGGCGCGATCGAACCCCTCGATCGCACCGGGGTACATGGTCAGCTTCGCCGCACAGCCCTCGACGTAGGCGTCCCGCGCGGCAGACGAGGCGGTGGACAAAGGAAGGTCGTATCGGTCCGTCAACATGCTGAATCCTCGACCTTGACAAATCGCGAACCGCCGTCAGGTGTTGGAATAAAGCGGATGATTTTCATGGCCTGCCTCAAATCCCCTTGAACTGGCCCTTGCGCTTTTCCATGAAGGCGCGGCGCGCCTCCTTTGCGTCCTCCGAATTCTGCAGGATTCCGCCGGCGTTGGAGGTCATCACCATGGTGTTCTCGAGCGTGCTGTCCAGGGCGGCGCGCATGATGCGCTTGCTGATCCATTGCACCAGCGGCGGAATTCCGATCATCCGCGCGCACAGCTCCCGCGTCGTCTCCTCGAGCTTCTCGGAGGGCACGAGGTGGTTCAGCATGCCCCATTGGTAGGCACGCTCAGCATTGACTTCCCCGGTGTAGGCGAATTCGAGCGCCCGACCGAGCCCGACCATCTTGGGCAGGTAATAGGAACCGCCGTTTTCGATGATCTGCCCGGCATTGTGATAGCCAATGAAGCGAGTTTTCTCGCAGCCGATCCGGATGTCGCAATGCAGCGCCATGTCCATGCCCGAACCGACCGCGGGGCCATTCACCATCGCGATGGTCGGCTTGCGGATCAGCGAGATGTCGCGGTGCAGGTCGGTGAACCCGTGGAAGAAGTGCTGGCGCGCCGCGTCGGGTCCATCATGGGCGCCGCGGTTGCCGGGGAAGTTCTCGCCGGTGATGTCCTGCGCGGCGCGCGACCCCAGGTTCGCTCCCGAACAAAACCCGCGGCCGATTCCGGTCAGCACGATCACGCGAATATTGGGGTCGTCGTCACCGGCGCGCATGTATTCGCCGACCTTCGCTACCGTGCCGTTTTCCTCGGATGTGCCGACCAGCGCGTTCATCCGCTCCGGCCGGTTGAATTTGATCCAGAGGATGCCGTTGCCCTCAGGCTCATACAGCAAATAGTCGACCAGGTTCGGTCCCATCGCGCCCTCCTTGGTTCCGGATCGGTAGTGTATGACGCCGACGGTGCCGCCGGCAAAGCGTCCGCCGTGCAACCCGCAGCGCGCTGTGGCAGCTTTCCGATATGGGCAGTTGGGAGGGTGGCGATGCAGGTCGGATATCTCGGCGTCGGCAACATGGGACAACCCATGGCAGGCAAGCTGTTGGACGGTGGGCACGGCCTTGTCGTCTTCGACATCAGCGCGGCGGCAATGGAGCCTCTGTTGCTGCGCCAGGCGCGGCGCGCCGCCTCGCCGAAGGAGGTTGGGGATCAGTGCGAGACCGTGGTCGTATCGCTGCCCACGCTAGCCGCGTTTCGCGCTGCGGTTCTGGGGCCGGAGGGTCTTGCGGCCGGCCGTGCGATGAAGGTTCTGGTGAATACTTGCACCGTCGGTGTGCCCTTCCTGCGCGAGGTCGAGGCCGCGCTGGCGCCGCGCGGCGTGACGATCGTCGACTGCCCGATATCCGGCGGGCCGGCCGGCGCGCGGGCGGGAACCCTATCGCTGATGGTGTCGGGCGATCCGGCGGCGATCGAGAAGGTGCGGCCGCTGATATCGCTGTGGGGCCAGACGTTGACCGTTGCCGGCGACAAGCCGGGCGCGGCGCAGGTGTTGAAGCTCACCAACAATATCCTGTTCGCGGTCTCGCTCGCGGCGACGTCCGAGGCATTCGTGATGGGCGCCAAGGGAGGGCTCGATCCCGAGGTGATGGTGAACGCGATCAACGCCGGCAGCGGCCGCAACGGTGCGACGCTGACCGTGATGCCGAATGCGGTGCTGGATCGCTCGTTCGGCTACGGCGCGGCGATGCATATCCTGATGAAGGATATCGACCTCGCGATTGCCCAGGGGGAGGAACTCGGCGTGCCGATGTGGGTCTGCCAGGCGGCCCGTCTGGTCTACAAGCATGCGATGTTCGAGGGCGCGGCAAACGATGATCTGAGTACGCTGATCCGCCACGTCGAGCGAGCGGCCGGGTTTGAGATGGCGCAGACGCGGTAGGTCAGCGAGTGAGCAATCGCGCCGGCGGTGCCGCGAGGAGATCCTGACCCCGGTATCGAGTCAGACGCTTCATGGTGACCTCCCGTTCATGAGCCTGCCGCTCAGTCGTTTTTTCGTCATTCCCCTGGGTGCGGGGGTCCTTCGGCAACTGCAAATCACGCAGCGCGGCATCGGGGATCGTCATCTACCTCAATCGCCGGGAATGCAACGCACGGCGGTGCTATGGCTTTGGAAAGCCGGCGGCCGCGACCTGCCGGTTCGACTTTTGAGGAGACCGCGATGAGTCATCCCCGCCGACCGATTGCGTTTGTCCTCGCCTTCGGATTTCGGCCCGCTGATCGTCAATCGCTTCTAGCCGCAGAGGGCTGATCAGCTGCCGCCGACGCCGCTTCCGACCATGTCTTTTGGGTCGACGATTTCGTCGAATTGTTTTTCGTCGATGGCGCCGGATTGGAGGGCGGCCTCCTTCAGGCTCAGCCCCTCGGCATTTGCCTTATGGACGATCGCGGCCGCCTTGTCGTAGCCGATCACCGGGCTGAGCGCGGTCGCCAGCATCAACGAGCGAGCCACCATCTCGTCGATCCGCTTGCGGTCAAGCTGCGCCCCCTCAACCGAAAACACCCGCAGCTTGTCGCAGGCATCGCCCAGGACGCGCGCCGAGTGGAGAAAATCATTGATGACGATCGGGCGCATCGTGTTGAGCTCGAAATTGCCCTGGCTGCCGGCGAAGGCGACCGCATTGTCCTCGCCGATCACCTGGATGCACACCATCACCATCGCCTCCTGCTGGGTCGGGTTGACCTTGCCCGGCATGATCGAGGAGCCCGGCTCGTTTTCCGGCAGGAGCAATTCGCCGAGGCCGCAGCGCGGGCCGGAGGCGAGCCAGCGCATGTCGTTGGCGATCTTCATCAATGCCACGGCGAGACCGCGCACCGCCGCCATTGCCGCGACCATCGCGTCGAGCGAGCCTTGTGCGGCGAATTTGTTGGGGGCGGTGACAAACGGATAGCCGGTCAGCTCGGCGATCTTTTCAGCCATATAGCGGCTGAAATGGGGCGGCGCATTGAGCCCGGTGCCGACCGCGGTGCCGCCCGCGGCGAGCTCGAAGAGCCCGGGCTCGGAGGCGCGGATGCGGGCAAGCGCGTCGCGAATCTGGTGCGCCCAGCCCGACCATTCCTGCCCGACGGTCAGCGGCACGGCGTCCATCAGGTGGGTGCGCCCGATCTTGACCACGTCAGTCCATTCTTTTGCCTTGGCCTCGATCGAAGCGGCCAGCGCTTCGGCCAGCGGCAGCAGGTGCCTCTCCAGCTCGAGGACCGCGGCGATGTGCATCGAGCTCGGGAACGTATCGTTCGAGGATTGCCCCATATTGACGTCATCGTTGGGGTGCACCGGAGACTTGCTGCCGATCTCTCCCCCGAGCAGCTGGATCGCGCGGTTCGCTAGCACCTCGTTGATGTTCATGTTGGATTGCGTGCCCGAGCCGGTCTGCCAGACGTAGAGCGGGAAATGCCCGTCGAGGAGGCCGCCGATCGCCTCGTCGGCGGCGCGAACGATCGCCGCGGCCTTCCAGGGCGCGAGGCGCCCGGAGGCGGCGTGGAGCAAGGCCGCCGCCTTCTTGACGTAGCCGTAGGCGTGATAGAGGCGGTTTGGCATGCGGTCGTCGCCGATCGCGAAATATAAGAGGCTGCGCTGGGTCTGCGCCCCCCAATAGCGGTCGGCCGGTACGTCGATCCCGCCCAACGCATCGCTCTCGTGGCGCTGTCCGGCGGCGGCGATGCCGATCGGGATGTCGAGGAGGACAGGAGGTGCCTCAACTGTCATGGCATTGATCCTTTTGGGCGGTATGGAACGATCGAACGCGTCGAACGTTTGATCGCACCGAGGTAGTGCGACTTAGGGGAGAAACAATGCCGCGAGTCCGGGGGTTCATCGCGCTTTGGGTCGCCGCGCTGGCGCTGGCCGGCTGCGGCGTGACGCCGGGGTGCCGGGCGGTGAGCACCGGGGCGCTGGGAGCCGGTGCCGGCGCCGCGATCGCCGCGATCGCCGGTGGACCGATCGGCCTCGGCGCCGCGATCGGCGGGGCGACCGGGATGTTTGGCGGCGCGGCGACCCCGCCGCAGGCGGCCTATCTCGGACCCTCGCCGGTCTGCTACTGAACCGCCGAGATCTCTGGCTACTGGTCGAAAATCAGCTCAACGCGCCCGATTGGCGAAGCGCGGCGATCTTCTCGGGGGAGATGCCGAGCAGATCGCGCAGCACTGCATCGGTGTCGGCGCCAAGCTCGGGAGCGGGGCCGGAAACCCGCCCGAAACTGGCGCGCCACGGCAGCCCTGGCAGCATGCCGGCGCGATCCCGCTCCCAAAAGCCGCGCTCGCGCAAGTGAGGGCTGTCGGCTAGATCGACGGAATTGGCAAGTGCCGCCGCCGGAATGCCGGCACGCAGCAATTCGTTGGCGGCTGCCGCGGCGTCCCGCGGCCGCGCCCAGGCGGAGAGCGCATCGTCGATCGTGCGCGCCTGCTCCAGCCGCTCGGTAAATCCGAGCCGGGCCAGCGGCGCCAGGGCCGGGATGACGGCGCACAAGCGCCGCCATTCGTCGTCATCGGTGACGGCGAGGCCGATCCACCGGTCGTCGCCGGCGCAGCGGTAGGCGCCATGCGGAGCATGGCGCTCGGAGCGATTGCCGGCCGGCTGCGGGGGGGCTCCGAGCTGCTCGGCCAAGAGCGGCTCGGCCATGGTCCACAGCATCGCCTCAAGCATTGAGAAGTCGATCCGCGCCACGCCGCCGCGCCGCCGCCGGTGCCAGAGCGCGGCGGCGGTGATGAAGGCGAGCATCAGGCCGCACATCGGGTCGAGCCACGCCAGCCCCACTCGCGGCGGAATTTCCGGATGGCGATTGAGCCCGGCGAAACCGGCATAGCATTGCAGCAGCGTGCCGTAGGCCACCGCATGCGCCTCCGGCCCGGCGCGCCCCAGACCGGAGGCCGAGACGTAGACCAGGTTCGGGTTGACCTGCCGCAATGCGTCGGCGCCGAGGCCCAGCCGGTCCATGACGCCGGTGGCAAAATTCTCGACCAGCACGTCGGATTTGGCGACGAGCGCGCGTGCGATGGCGATCACGTCGGCGTTTTTGAGGTCGAGCACGATGCTCTGTTTTGCCTGGCCGAGGACGGTGTGCAATTCGGACGCCCGGCCGGGGTCGCCGCGGGGTGCCTCGATTTTGATGATCTCCGCCCCCATCGCCGCGAGATAGCGGGTTGCCGTCGGACCGGCGATGACCCAGCTGAAATCGAGGACGCGTACGCCGGCGAGCGGCATCGGTCGAGCGGTGCCGCTGGGCGCGCTGGGAGCAGCGGCATCCCGCTCCGGTGTCCCAATGCGCAGCCCGAAGGGCGGCCCCGGTACCTCGACGGTTCGCCCGCCGATCTCGATCGAGTGATAGAAGCCGCGGTGCGCGAGCTGCGCCGAGGTGAGCTGTTCCGCCGGCTCGCGCAGCGGGAAGCTCGGGACATGCGCCGCCTGGGCCATATCGGCGATCGTTTGCTTGTCGTAGCCCCGACTCCACGCCGACATCAGCGCGTACAGCGCATCCCAGTTGGCGACCCGGCCGGATTTGGCGGCGAAGCGCGCATCCTTCGCCCAATCCGGCGAGCCCATCACGCTGACCCAGGCGGCCCATTGATGGTCGTCGCGCGGCGAAATCGCGGCGTACCCGTCGCGCGCCGGCAGGATGCAGACCGTGGCGCCGTTGCCGTCGGTCAGCCGCTTGCGTGACCAGCTTTTCCCGGAAAGCGCGGCGCGCGCGAGTTCGGTGATCGCCAGCGTGGCGAGCACTTCCTGGATCGATACATCGACGACGGCGCCCGGCTCCCCGGCCATGACCGCGTGCATTCCCGCGCAGGCGGCTGCGATCCCGCCCATAAAACCGGACTGTTCGCCGACCGGGCGGATCGGCGCCTCGGCGAGATCGTCGACCTGGCCGGTCAGCATCCGGGCGATCCCGCTGGCGAAGAGCAGGGTCAGATCGCTCGCCGGCTCATCGGCTTGCGGGCCGGTCTGGCCGAACGGCGAAATCGCGACGATCGCCGCGGTTCGGTTGAACCGGCAGAGTGTAGCCGGGTCGTGCTGGCGCGCGGAAAGCTCGCGCGGCCGCCCTTCGCAGACGATCAGGTCGGCCGCCGCGAGCGCTGCGCGTGACGCTGCCGGATTATCCGAGACGACCGTCTTTCCGTGATTGAGGTGGTGGAGGAGGGGCGTCGACATTGCGGGGTCTAGGCAAACAACCCGGGCGCCGATATCGGCGAAGAGACGCCCGCATACTGCAGCACCTACCCCGCTGCCGATCTGCACAACCGCGAGCCCCGTCAAAACGGACATTTCAAAGCCGTTCCAAACCAATCTCCACCGCACGGTTTTCGCCGAATGCGCTGCCGACCGCAATGATGGCCTGGGTCGGGGCGGCCGTGCTAGGCTCGCCGCATGCGCGCTAACGGAGTCGTCGGGTCGGTCGCCGCGCTGCGGCGAAAGCTTCGGGCGATCGCCTCGATCGCCGCTGATCCCGGCGCCACCGCATCCGAGCGAGAAAACGCGGAGGCTTTGAAGAGCCGTCTCCAACAGCGGCTGCGGGAGGCGGGAGCGCCTGCCGGTGACTGGACCGACCAGGCCTTTCGCTTCGGCCGGTGGGCGAGGGCGATCCGGACGACGGCATCGCCCGCGCAAACCGACGCCGATTGGACGGACCACGCCCGCCGGCTCGGCAAAGCGGTGCGGCGCGGCTACAAAAAATGGTCGTCGGAATGACCGCTCGCGGATGACGACCGGCTCCGTCACATTTCGCCGGGCCGCGTCGGAGGACCTCGAAGCGATCGTCGCCCTCCTCGCCGATGACCCGATCGGCCGTCTCCGCGAGAATCCCGCGACGTCAGATACGAGCTATCGCGACGCGTTCGCGGCGATCGCGCGCGATCCCAACCAGCTTCTCGCGGTCGCGGACCGCGGCGGGCTGGTCATCGGCGTCTTGCAGCTCAGCTTCATTCCCGGGCTGACCCGTCAGGGCACGTGGCGCGGCCAGATCGAGGGCGTGCGCGTCGCCACCAACGAACGCGCCAACGGTATCGGGCGGGCGATGCTCGAATGGGCGGTCGAGGAATGTCGCAGGCGCGGCTGCGGACTGGTCCAGCTGACCTCGGACAAGCGCCGCTCCGCCGCACATGGTTTTTACGAGACCCTCGGCTTTGAGGCGACCCACGAGGGCTATAAGCTCTCCCTTTGATCACCAGGGAGAGCGATGTGGCCATCGATTATCGAAAAAAGGACGGCGTCGCCTACATCACGCTGAATAATCCAGCCAAGGCGAACATCCTCGACAAGGCGACGTCGGACGAGATTTCGGCCGCCTGGATCGACCTGTGGGAGGACCGCGCGATCCGCTGCGCGATCCTGACCGGCGCCGGCGACAGGCATTTCTGCGGCGGCCACAATCTGGCGCCGCGCAAGAACATCACCCCCGAAGAACGCGAATATCTGCGTACCCAGCGCATCTTCTGGCCGCTCGCCGGCTCTGTGCACGGGCAGAAGACCGGGGTCGACGGGCGGATGGGCGACCATTACCCGCGGGTATGGAAGCCGGTCATTGCCGCGGTCAACGGCTGGGCCGCGGGGGCGGGGCTCTATATCCTCCTGTCGTCCACCGATATTCGCGTCGCCAGCGCGGAGCATGCGCGCTTCAAGTTCGCGCTGACGACGCAAGGCTGGCTCGGCCACGGGCCGGGCGCCAGCCTGCTCGTTAAGCAGCTCCGCTATATCGACGCGATGAAGATGCTGCTGACCGACGACCCAGTCGATGCGGTGGAGGCACTGCGCATCGGGCTCGTCAACGAGGTGGTGCCCCACGCGCAGCTGATGGAGCGGGCGGAGGAGATCGCTCGCCACATCGTCAAGATGCCGCCGGTGGCGCTGCGCATGATGAAGGAGTTCGTCGTCCGCTTCGGCGACCTGCCGACCGACCAGGCCTGGCATGTGCAGAACCTGATCAACAATCTCTTGATCCAGGTGACGACCGATGGCGAGGAGGGGCGCGAGGCCTTCAACGAAAAGCGCCCGCCCGACTTCTCAGGCGCCCTCCGCCGCCGCGGCGAGGCCTGGGAGGAGCCATCGGACGAGGATGCCAAACGCCTCGACGACGCCTATCGCAGCGGCGAATTCTGACCGCGCTCAGCGCTGCGGTTCGACGATTACGGTGCCGATCTTGCCGCCGCGTTCGACTTCCTTGTGGGCCACTGCGGTCTCGTACAACGGGAAGCGGGCGGCGACCGACATGATCCGGCCGGGCGAGGCGGTCCAGGCGGCGATGTCGGATTGCGCCCGACGCCGATCGACGTGGGGGACGCCGGCGAGCGACATCGAATAGACCGCGAGGTTCTTCTGCATAAGGTCGCGCACCGGCAGCCGCGGCTCCCGGTCGCCGTTGGTGGCGTAGACCGCGATGCTGCCGTTGACTCGCACCGAGCGCAGCGCGGCCGCGAGGTTCCCGCCGAAATCAACCTCGACGATGTGATCGACCCCGACCCCGCCGGTTATGTCGAGGATGCGCGCCGCAACATCCTCGCGCTGGTAGTCGATCACGTGCGCCGCGCCGCCGCTCCGGGCGCGCTCGGCCTTTTCCGGTGAACTCACCGTGGCGATCACCCGCGCCCCGGCCCAGGTGGCGAGCTGCACCGCGTAATGCCCGACGGCGCCGGCGCCGCCGGTCACCAGCAGGGTCTTGCCCTGCACTGGTCCGGCGACAAAGACGTTGCGGTGCGCGGTCATGCCGGGTACGCCCAACGTCGCCCCCTCGGCGAATGACACGTGATCGGGGAGTTCCGTTACCAGATCCTCGGAGAGTGCGATGAATTCCGCCGCGGTACCCTGCCAGCGGCCATTGCGCTGACCGTTATAGAGCCAGACCCGCTTTCCCAGCCAACGTTCGGCGACGCCGGGACCGACCTGGTCGACGACACCGGCGCCGTCGCTGTTGGTGACGACCCGAGGGTATTCCATCGCCGGCGGACCGCGCCGCCGATAGGTATCCGACGGGTTGACGCCGGAGGCTTCCAGCCGCACCCGTACCTCGCCGTGCCCGGCCTCTGGCGTCGGCAATTCGCCGCAAACCAGAACCTCGTCCGCCGCCCCCTGCCGGTCGTACCAAACCGCCCGCATTGCCGCCTCCCTAAGTTCTTAATCCCAGGGTGCTTCCGCCGCCGCATTCCGACCGGCGATTCGGCCAAAGGCCAGGCACTCGCCGATATTTCCGGTGCCCTGGTACAAATAGCTGTAGATCGAGCCGAGTTCGCCGGCGCTGTAGAGCCGCGCGATCGGCGAGCCGTCGGGGCGCACGATCTGCGCCTTCTCGTTACGCCGCGGGCCGCCTTGGGTGTTGAGCATCGAGGGCGACAGCTCGATCGCGTAAAACGGACCGTCGGCGATCGGCTCCAGCATCAGCGTCCGCCCGAAATCGGGGTCGTGCTTTGCGTCGCAATAGCGGTTCCACCGGCCGACCGTGTCCGCGAGCGTGGCGGGGTCGAGCCCCACGACCGAGGCGAGGGCAGGGA
>Ga0209415_10020750_pt1 | contig 10185 bp, 7 predicted proteins | sample PeaSoiSIISIP2007_FD_187696 | JGI IMG/M metagenome (GOLD analysis project Ga0209415, IMG submission 187696) | Peat soil microbial communities from Weissenstadt, Germany - SII-SIP-2007 (SPAdes) (version 2) | ecosystem: Environmental > Terrestrial > Soil > Wetlands > Peat | place: Germany...
CGGAGATCATCGCACTTCGGCGGGCGCCCGCTGATCGACCGGACCGGCGTTCTCGACGAGCGGCGCCGGACCATCGGTGGCCACGCTCCATCCGTGCGCGTGCCTGGCCATCGCGCAGACGGCGAGGCCCGCGGCGGCCGTGAGCGCGAGGTTGCGCCGCGCGCTCACGCGGCCTCCCTGGGCGGCCCCACGAGGGCGCTCGGGCAAAGGCGCCCACAGGCGCCCGCCTGCGGGCAGTCGCGGCAGACGCGCTCCCGCACGACGACCGCGCCCACGAGCAGGCCGAGGGCGGCGATCGCGAGCCAGAAGCCGGGGCCCGGGGTCGCGAACGTCATGAACTGCCCGATCTGCCCGTTGCCGAAGAGCTCCGGCGTGAAGGGCGGGATGTGAAGCGGCGCGCGCGGGTCGAGGTTGTGGCCGAACCGGTGCAGCCAGTAGAAGGCGTCGACGAGGAAGGCGACCGGGAAGGCGATACCCGGCCCGACCATGAGCTTGCCGAGCTTCTTGCCGGCGAGCAGCGTCGTGCCGAGCACGAGGATGGCGACGAGGCCGACGCCCCAGCCGGCAAGGTGCCGCTCCTGCGCCGCGGCCTCGGCCAGATGCCCCATGCCGATGTAGTGGTTGAGCATGTCGATCTCGCGGACGTCGCCGCCCATGCCGGTGAGCGAGATCGTCAGGCGCAGCCCGTGGGGGTACTGGGGCGCGTACAGCGTGAAACGCCACCAGGTCTGGAAGAAGGACAGGACGTAGAGAGCGATGGCCCCCCCGGCGAGGCCGATGACGGTCCAGCGGAGCCCCCGGTGCCAGGCGGCGCTGCGGTTCGCGCCGCCCGGCCTCACCACGCTCAGGTGCCTGTGGACATCCCGCTCGTGAGAGTCGGTTCTCTCGCGCTCAGTGGCGGACATGACGCCCTCCGTCGCCCCCCGGCTACTTGGCATTCTTGGGCTTGACCAGCAGGTAGCCGGTCATCTCCAGGTGCAGCGCCGAGCAGAACTCGGTGCAGTAGAAGGGATAGACGCCGGGCATGTCGGCCTTGAAGGTGACGTTCTCCGTCTTGCCCGGCTCGAGGCTCAGGTTGATGTTGTACATGTCGATCGTGAAGCCGTGGGTCTGGTCCTCGGCCTGCTCGACGCTGGTGATGTGCAGGTTGACCGTGTCGCCCTCGTTGACCTCGATCTGGTCCGGGACGAAGTGGCTGCGCACCGCGGTCATGTAGACGTCGACCGTGTCGCCCTTGCGGACGATGCGCTCCTTGCCGCCCTCGACCGCGTTCGGATCGTGCCCCCCCGTGTACGGGTTGTACCCGGCGGGCGTGTACATCTTGAGCGGCTTGAGCTTGTCGGCCTTGATCATCTGCGCGTAGTGCGGCTCGCCGTTGGCGATCGGCATGTCGTAGAGCAGGCGCATCTTGTCGCCCGTGATGTCGATGAGCTGGAAGTTCTGCGGGTAAAGTGGGCCCACCGACGCGAAGCGGTCGATCGACATCTTGTTCATCGCGACGACGTACTTGCCGTCCGGGCTCACCGTGTCGCCCTCGGCGGCGAGGAGATGGCCGATGTTGTAGTGGACGCTCAACTTCTCGATGAGCTTCAGGTCCTTGATGGACCACTTGGCGACCTTGCTCTCGAGAAAGAGGCTCGTGTATGCGTTGCCCTTGTCGTCGAACTGCGTGTGGAGCGGTCCCAGCCCGAGCTCGACCTGCCCGCGGATCGTGTCTTTGAACGCCAGGATGGGGACACCGTAGGCGTCCTTGCTCTCGAATTTCTTGTTCGCGATGAGATCCTTGATCTTCGCGAAGTCGTAGACCGTGGCGTGCATGTCGAGCTTGCCCGACACGATGATCTCCTTGCCATCGGGCGTGACGTCGCATCCGTGGGGGCTCTTGGATTCGCCGATGAACGTCAGCACGCCTTCCTGCGCCGCTACGCCGAGCGGCAGGACGCGAATCCCCTTGAGGGTCGTCGCCTTGCCCGCGGCGACGAGCTGCTCGCCCTTCCTCCAGTCGATGACATGGAGGTAGTCCATGTCGTTCTGCGACGCACCGCTCTCGATGGGCGGCTTGCCCTGCAGCGTGCCGCCGGTGGCCATCTCGGTGTTGAACGAGTTGAGGAACGCCCAGCCGTCGCTCACCAGCTTGCCGGCGTCGGCGAGGTCCTGGGAGTACGGCGGCAGCTCGATGCCCCAGCTCTGCTCGGGGACTATGCGGCCCTTCTTGCGGTCGAACTTCCAGAACATGACGAGGCCGCGATATTTCTCCTTGAAGTCAGAAAGCGGCGCGTAGTCGCGCCCGAGCGGGGTCGGATACTGGCTGCCCTCGATTACGTAGTCCGTGTCGGGCGTGACGAAGGCGCCGCCGTGGTCGCTGCCGACGAGCGGATTGACGACGATCTGCTTGGTCATGAAATCCTGCAGGTCGATGACGGCAATGCGGCCGTTGGCCTTGTCGTTCACGAAGAGGAACTGTCCATCGTAGTCGCCCTTGGTCTCGCTCAGACTCGGATGGTGCACGTCCCCCCATCCGAACGAGTGGGTCCCCTGCCCGCCGCTCGCGATAACCTTGTTGCTCTCGTCGCCGTAGCCGTAGCCCTGCCACGGCTCGGGCGTGAAGACGCCGATGACCTTCAGCTCGCGCATCGAGGGCACGCCGATCACGAACACCTGCCCCGAGTGGCCGCCCGACGCGAAGATGAGGTACTCGTCTTTCTTGCCCGTCGGCGTGTACGTCTTGAGCGCGGCCTCCACGTCCGCCTCGGACAGGCCGCGCGCGGCCATGAGCGCCTTTAGATCCGCCGAAGCCCCGAGCGCGCCCTGCTCGTGCTTCTCCTCCAACTGCTCCGCCTTGTTCGTGCACGAGGCACCCACGGCGCCGAGGCCGCCGGCCAGCACCACCGCGAGAGCCGCACGCTTCGCCCAGATGTTCATGTCCAGCCTCCTCCGTCCCTTCCTTCGACGGAGGTCGCTAGGCAACGAGCGGACCAGGGCAGCCCCTTCAGGGATCAACGGACAAATGAATCCATTTTGGAGCGAGAGCCTTTCGAGACCGCGAAAGAAGCACCGGTCGGCGCACTTTTTTCGCGCGCCCCGCAAGAACGTTTGCCCCTTCACCGGAGAAGGCATCGGCGCACAGCGCGACGCGGACCCGTCCGGCGGCTCTAGATCCCGAAGCGCTCCCGATGGGCGCGGACGAACTCGACGTAGGCCTCCGCCTCCTGCCGCGCGGCCACCTCGCCGGCGTCGACGGCCTGCTCCAGCAGGCGCTTGACCTCACCGATCTTGCGAGACGGCGGTAGACCGAAGGCGCGCATGATCTCGTCGCCGATGCCGCTGGGCAAGGGCGGCAGCTGCGCATCCTCCGCGGCGAGCTTCGACACGCGCTGCGAGAGCTCCTCGATCTGCTGGAGGCCCCGCCGCTTCTTCTCCGGACGCTTGGTCGTGATGTCGGCGCGCGCCAGGCAGAACAGGTCGTCCAGGTATCCTCCGAGGTCGCGAGCGAAGCGCCTCACGGCGCTGTCGGTCCAGTCGGGGGAATACTGGTTCGCGCGCAGGTGGTGCAGGATGAGAAAGCGAACGGTCTCCTTGAGCGGCGGCTCGCGTCCGAACAGGCCCGTGCGCTTGTCGAGCTTGTCGAACATGCGCGTGCCGACCTCGGCGTGCCCGAGAAAGTGCACCTTTCCGTCCGGCGCGATCGATCGCGTCTTCACCTTGCCTATGTCGTGGAAGAGCGCCGCCCAGCGAACCTCCAGCCGGGGCACGGACTGACGCACGACCTGCTTGGTGTGCTTCCAGACGTCCTTGTGACGCCATTCGCCGTCGCCGAAGCCCACCATGGCGTGCACCTCCGGGAAGATGGAGGCGAGCGCGCCGGCCTCGAGCAGGCCGTCGAGCCCCCGCTCCGGATCCTCCCCCATCACCACGCGGTCGAGCCGCGCCCGCACGCCCTCGGGGTCGAGCTTCACGGCCGCCCGGAAGTCCTCCGGCGACATGACCTCGGGACCCGGCGCGGCGGCCCCTCCCTCCGCGACCACCGCGGCGGCGTCGAGCGCGTCGAACACGCGGTCGACGTCCGGCGACGGCGCCGCTACGGTCGCAGTCGGCTTGGGCTGGGTCATGGCAAGACGCGCGTCTTAGCACGTCAGCTGGACGCGAGTGCCACCGAAACCAGGCGCGCGCGACCGCACAGTTCCTCGAGCTCGTCGCTCGCCTTGCGCAGGTACTGCTGCTTGACGTGAAACGGGAGAAACGCGCTCTTGAAGCCGTTGAGGATTATCTGCCGGATGTCCTGCAGCGTGAGCCTCATCTGCGTGTGGCAAAGCCACAGTTCCTTGCTCACCGTCGTGTCGGTGATGAGGCGGTTGTCGGTGTTGACGGTGACGCGAAGACCGAGGTCCTTGTAGAGCTTGAGCGGGTGGCTGGCCAGATCGCGGATCGCTCCCGTCTGGACGTTCGACGACGGGCAGCACTCGAGCGGGATGCGGTGGTCGTTGACGTAGTGCAAGAGGTCGCCGTTCTCGCGCAGGCGGCAGCCGTGGCCGACGCGGTGGGCCCCGCAGACGTGGATCGCCTGTGCGATCGACTCGGGGCCGTACGCCTCGCCCGCATGGATCGTCACGTTGATGTTGTTGTCCCTCACGAGCTGGAACGCCGCGCGGTGGTGCTTGGCGGGGTGATCGTACTCGGCGCCCGCCAGGTCGAACCCGACGACGCCGCGGCCCTTGTAGGCCACGGCGAGCTCTGCCATCTCCAGCGAGTGCTCGGCGGACACGTTGCGTATCCCGCAGATGATGACGTTCGACTCGACACCGTGCTTCTCCTGGGCCTGGCGCAGCCCCTCGAGCACGCTCTCCACGACCGTCGTCAGCTTGAGCCCGCGGCGCGTGTGCAGCATGGGCGCGTAGCGCACCTCCATGTAGCGGACGTTCTCGTGCGCCGCGTCCTCCGCGAGCTCGAAGGCGATGCGCCGGAGAGACTCCTCGCTCTGCATGACGCGCAGCGTGACGTCGAAGGCCTTGAGGTACTCGACGAGCGAGCCGCAGTTCTGCCCGAGGTTCATCGCCGCCCGCAGCCCCTCCGGGTCCTTCGCGGGCAGATCGATCTTCTGCCGCTCCGCCAGCTCGAGGATCGTCGAGAGCCGGAGCGAGCCGTCGAGGTGGACGTGCAGGTCGGTCTTCGGGAGCTTCTCGATGAGATCGAGGGGGATGACGCTTGCGGGCTGCGAGTGCGACATGATGAAGGATACCACGCGCGTGTCCTTTCGCCTGCGGTCGCGCTAGATCCGCGCAAGACAACATGAGCATCGCGAAGAGTGTGGCTGTGTGGCTCGCCGCTGTTTCCGTCTGCGCCGCGTGCGCCTCGGGCGCACCGCTCGCGCCCCCGCGTTCGACTGGCGCTCCCTCAGCGCTTCCGGCGGCCGCCGCGGCTCCCGCTCCACGCTTCCCGGCCGACTGGCCGTACACCCAGGGAGCGCCCGCGCCGCACTCGGCACGTGGCATGGTGACGACCGACGCGGCGCTCGCCACGAAGGTCGGCGTGGACGTGATGGCGAGCGGGGGCAACGCGGTCGACGCCGCCGTCGCGGCGGCCTTCGCGCTCGCCGTGGTGTTTCCGGCCGCCGGCAACGTCGGCGGCGGTGGCTTTCTCGTCGCCCGGGTCGGAGGCAAGTCGTACGCGCTCGACTTCCGGGAGACGGCGCCCGCGGCGGCGACGCGCGACATGTACCTCGGCGCGGACGGCAAGCCGACGCACGACTCCCGCGAAGGCTGGCGGTCTTCGGGGGTCCCCGGCAGTGTGGCCGGCCTGTGGGAGGCGTGGCACGAGCTGGGCTCGAAGAGCAAGACGTGGGCGGAGATCGTCGCGCCGGCGATCGATCTGGCGGAGCGGGGCTTCACCGTCGACGCGGCGTTCGCGAAGATGATCGCGATCATGCAGACCAGGCTCGCCAAGTTCCCGGCATCGGCGGCGCTCTTCCTGCCAAGCGGGGCGCCTCCCGCCCCGGGCAGCCTCTGGCGCGACCCTGACCTCGCCGGGGTCCTGCGGCGCATCGCCGAGAAGGGACCGGCCGGCTTCTACGAGGGGCCCGTGGCCGAGGCCATCGCCCGCGCGATGAGGGACGGCGGCGGCCTCATCACGCAGGACGACCTCAAGACTTACCGGGCGAAGTGGCGGACGCCCATCGAGTACGAATACCGCGGGCGCAAGATCGTCGGCATGCCTCCGCCCTCGTCCGGAGGGCTCACGATGGCCATGATCGCCCACCTCCTCGCCGGGTGGGACCCGCGGGCCTCCGGGTGGCACTCGACCGAGCAGGTGCACCTGGCGGTCGAGGCCATGCGGCGAGCGTTCGCCGCTCGGAACGCCAAGCTCGGCGACCCGGACTTCGTGAAGAACCCCGTCGAGGACCTCCTGTCGGAACGCTGGGCGACCGAGCAGCGCGCCACGATCGCCAGGAACCGCGCAACGCCGACCAGGGAGCTCTTTCCGAACATCGTGACGGGGGCCAGCAGCGGACCGCACACGACGCACATGTCGCTGGTCGACCCCGATGGAAACGCCGTGGCGCTGACGACCACGCTCAACTTCTGGTCCGGCAGCGGCATCACGGTTCCGGGGCTCGGCTTCGTCCTGAACAACGAGATGGACGATTTTGCCTCGGTCCCCGGCACGGCGAACGCCTTCGGGCTGGTGCAAGGCGAGCCGAACGCCGTCGCGCCGGGAAAGCGGATGCTGTCGTCGATGTCGCCGACGATCGTGCTCGGACCGAACGGGGGCGTCGAGCTCGTGCTCGGGGCGGCGGGCGGATCGCGCATCATCACCACCGTGTTCCAGGAGCTCTCGAACGCGATCGACTTCGGCATGGACGCGGCCGACGCCGTGCGCGCGCCGAGGTTCCACCAGCAGGACAGCCCGGACGTGATTCTCCTCGAGCCGCGCGCGCTGCCGGAGGACGTGCGCCGCGCCCTCGAGGCCATGGGCCACGAGACGAAGGAGGCAGAGCACCTCGGGGACGCGCCCGCCATCGGGCGATCGATCGGCCTCTGGGTGGGCGCCGCGGAGCCACGAAGGGACGGGTCGCTCGCGCTGGGGCTCTAGCGGTCCGACGTCAAATCGGGCTGACGTAGTCGGGATCGGTCGGATCGGCGGGGGCCGTTCGTCACGGAATCGACGCAATGGCCGCATCGACCATGCGCAAGAACAGGCTATCGTGCGCGCTCTTACGAAAGGCGCTGGCACGCGCGCGCGCCTCGTCGTAACGGCCTGCGGCGACCAGCGCCTGCACGCGCATGGCGTCGCGTTCCTCGGCGAGCAGCGCCCTTGGAAATGCGCGGCGATGGTGCTCCAGTGCGTCGAGGGCGCGCTGGGCGTCATGCTGCACGAGGGCCGCGCGGGCTTCGTCGAGAGACGCCAGGGTCACCTGGCTCAGGGTGCCCTGGAGCTTGCCTGTGAGGCAATCGAGCGAACCCGAAAGGTCCGAGGTGGTCGTGATGCCCTGCTCCGAGCTCGAGACCTTCGTTCCCGGCGCGATCAGGAGGTTCGGTCCCCCGCGGTCGCCCGTGAGCGTCAACGATATCGATCCGTTCCCCGTGATCTGAAACGAGGAGTCCGGGCTCGTGGCGCACTGGTACGTGCCCAGGTACGTACCGGGCATGCACCCCGCGTCGCCGTCGCCGCCGAGAACGAGCTTTTCGCCGCTGCACGCAGCGAGCAGGCAAACGAGGCAGGCGCAGGAGAGCGCTTTCAATCTCGCAGAAGCGTTGCAGATCACGTGGAAGTCATCGTCGTTCCGGGACGAAGTGGTCATGCCCACGAGTGCTTCCCGCGTCTAAAGCTTGAGCCCGCGCGCCTCGGCGCTCGCGGGGTCGAGCTTGAGCGCTTCGTCGCGCTGCGCTCGCGCGCCCGCGGCGTCACCCAGCGTCAGACGCTCGCGTGCGAGCAGGGCGTGGGCCAGAGCCTTCTCCTGAGGCTTCGCGTCGCAGAGAAGCGCGCTCTCGAGCTCGTACGCCGCGGCGTCGTGGTCGCCCGTCGCCGAGAGCGCCCGGGCGTAACCCACGTGCACGGCGGCGTTCTCCACGTCGACGTACAGCGCGCCCTCGCCGACGCGCCTCGCCTCGGCCCACTGCTTTGCGTCGACGAGCTCCTTGAGCAGCATCTTCCATTCACCGTCGCGGTCGTGCTGATCCAGCGCCGCCCACTCGCGCAGCGCAGCGAGCGCGTCCGCGTCGCGTGTCTCGGCCGTCGCCAGATCGTAGAGGCCATGGACCGCCTCGACCTGGGTGGGGTCGAAGCGGTGCGCGGCTTCGAGCGCCGCACGCCGGGCGGCCCTGTCGTGTCGGGCCTCTGCCATGTCGGCGAGCTTCATCTCGATCAAGTAGCCGTCCGCCCCCCCGGCCTTGATGGCACGGAGGTGCGTTTCCGCGGCCACCAGGTTCTTGCCGGTCGCGGCGACCCTCGCCGCCACGAAGTGCGCGTCGGGGTCGGCCGGGGCAATCTTCAGCGCTGCGTCGACCTCACGAGCTGCGTCGTCCAGCTTGTGCGCGCGCAGCAGCGCCCGGGCGAACGCCGCGTGCGCGGTCGCGCTCTCGGGGGCCGCGGCGACTGCAGCCGCCGCGCCGTCCAGCGGGACTGGCCGCGGTTCGATGTACTGCCCGTCATAGCGGGCGAGCCGCGCCATCGCCCACGCCCGGAAGCGCGCGTCGTACTCCGAGGGGGCGACGCCGAAGGCCGCGCGGATCACCTCCGCCGTCCGCTTGCCCTCCCCCCACAGCTCGAGAGCGCGCGCGATGCCCGTGAAGCCGAACTCCTCGGCCGTGAAGGCGAGCATCTGGCTCGATGCGTAGTACGCCACCTCCACGTCCTCCTCGGCCGCGTGCGTGAAGGCGCGGTTCATATCGAGGGCGCCGGGCAACCGGTTTCTCTTGAGCGCCCCGTAAAGCTCGGGGTCGAGCTCTCGCTGCCACTCCGGGCGTCGGATCATCGTCTCGTACTCGGAGAGCCCCTCGGTGAACCAGCGAGGCACGTGGTACTTCGAGAGCTGGATGGCGAAGACGTGCGCGAGCTCGTGCCACAGGACATTTCCCCAGCTGACCGCGTCCCCCTTCGGACTCATCGCCGCGACGAGGTGCCCGAAGCACACCCCGTCGATGCCGATGTTCGGCAGCCCGCTGGTGCGCACGGCGAAGTGCTTCTTGTCGTGGTAGATCTCTATCGAAACGGGAGCGGCCGGCGCGAACATGTAGTGCATCTTCATCGCGCCCCACGCCTCGCCGAGCATTCGGGGGACGTAGCGCTCGAGCAGGGCCTTCTCGTCCTTGGGATAGCGGATGTTGAAGATCCCGGTCTGTGCGCTCTCGTACTCCTCGGGGATCCAGTGCCCGTAGAGGTGTTCGAGGGTGTTGTACGCGCGGACGTTGAAGTGATCCCCCTTCCACCATTCCTCGAGCGACTTGATTCCTCCCGCTTCGTCGCCTGCCCGCGTCTGCGTCTGCCCGAGCTGCGCCCACGCCTTGCTGTCCTTCGGGTCGATCGCGACGGCCTCCTTCATCATCGCCACGACGTCGTCGTAGCGGTGCTCCCACTCCGCGAACTCGCCGACGATCCCCAGTGCTTGGGAGAACTCCCTGTTGCGGGAGAAGATCGCGCTCTTCGCCGCCTCGTATCCGGGCTTGTCGTCGGCGAGGAAGCGGGCGGCCGCGCGCAGGCTTAGGAGCTCCAGATCGTTCGGGTCGATCGCGAGGCCGGCGTCGATCGCCTCGTTCGCCGCCTCGAGGCTCATGTCGCGAAGATCGATGCTCGCCTTCACGGCATGGGCTGTCTTCAGCTTGGGGTTCACGGCGAGCGCTTCCCGCACGAGCTTCTCGGCCGCGTCGAAATCGTAGGAGTCGTCGATCCGGGCGCGTGCGAGCATCACCATCGAGTCCGCGCGGTGCGGCGCGATCTTCATCGCCTCGGCGAGCACTTCGCCGGCGTGCCCCGTGTCGTACTTGTCGAGGAACAGGTCCGCTCGCCAGAGCAGCGTCTCGACCCGCGCGCTCCCGTGCAGCGCGCCGCCAGAAGCCGCGATCTCGGCCTTCTCGCTCTCGTCGTACGCGCGGTTCGCGTCCTTTGCGTGCCGGAGCAGGTGCATCGCGCGGCCGACCATCGCGAGCCCCTCGGCGTCGCTCAGAGGTATCGAGTCGTCCCTGTACTCGTCGG
>Ga0209415_10020751_pt1 | contig 10184 bp, 9 predicted proteins | sample PeaSoiSIISIP2007_FD_187696 | JGI IMG/M metagenome (GOLD analysis project Ga0209415, IMG submission 187696) | Peat soil microbial communities from Weissenstadt, Germany - SII-SIP-2007 (SPAdes) (version 2) | ecosystem: Environmental > Terrestrial > Soil > Wetlands > Peat | place: Germany...
GTGGACTGGGTGCCCGATGCATTCAACCGCGATCCCTGGGCCGACAACCCCATGATCCAGACCGCGGAGAACGTCGCGAAGCAATCGGGGTTCTCGCGCGAGGAGCAGGATGCGATCGCCCTGCTGCGATACGAGCAGTACAGGCAGTCCCTGGACGGCGACCGCGCGTTCCAGAAGCGCTTCATGGTGTCCGCCTTGCTGCGCAAGGGGAAGAAGGAGATTGCCAGGGCCGAGGCGGACGAGGGTATCTACCCGACCACGAAGGAAGGTCTGGCCGGATTGAAGCCCGTCATGCCCGGCGGCACCGTGACCTTCGGAGCGCAGACCCATCCTGCCGACGGCAACGCCGGAATGGTCCTTTGCAGCCAAGGGCGCGCGCGCGAGCTATCGCGCGATCCGAACATCCCGGTGCGGCTCGTGGCGTGGGGTGAGGCCCGCGTGGAGAAAGGGCTCATGCCCAAGGCGGTCGTCCCCGCAGCGCGCGCGGTGCTGGCTCGCGCCAGCCTCGCGATCGGTGACTGCAAGGTCATCAAGACGCACAACCCGTTTGCGGTAAACGATCTGGTCTTTTGCCGCGAGCTCGGCGTGAAGCCCGAGGCGATGAACCACTACGGCTCTCCGCTCGTGTACGGGCATCCCCAGGGGCCGACCGGCATGCGCCTCGTCATGGAGGCCATCGAGGAGCTGGCGATCCTCGGCGGCGGCTACGGTCTCTTCAGCGGGTGCGCGGCCGGGGACACCGCGATGGCCGTCGTGGTCAAGGTCGGCTGATCGGGGCGCGCCGGGCCGCGGCGACCAGCTGCAGCGCGTCGATGTCGCGAATGACGCCGACCATTTCTCCTTCGTCATTGACGACCAGCAGCTCGCGCGAATGACGCGAGCCCATCACGCGGAAGGCCTCGCGCAGGCTCTCGGACTCGGCGAGGGTCGCGCTCGCCACCTTCACGTACTCGGCGACGACCGCGGTTCGCGACCGCCCGAGCAACGCCAGCGTCGCCGCCGCGCGCGGGAGGAAGCCGACGAGGCGATGCCTCGCGTCGACCACGGGTACGCCGAACGAGCCGGGAGCCTCATCGAGCGCCACACGGGCCGCGGCGAGCGGAGTGTCTTCCATGACGCAAATCACGCGGCGAGCCAGCGCCAGGCCGGCCGGGCGCCATTCGGTGACGCTCCACGGGTTCGTCGTCGTGGACGCCGGCAATGGTTCGGACCAGTGGCAGGCCACCCCGGCGCGGCCGTCCGTGTCGTTCGCCACCTGGGCCCCACACCTCACGCAGGAGGCCGGCGTCACCGAGCACCGTTGCCGCTCGCAGAAGACGCTTGTGGACGACCTGGCAGACCCGTCGCGCAGGACGGTCAGCCGTGTACGGATCGGGAGCATCGATGCCAGGTGATGCACCGCGCGTTCCACCCCGCGCAGGCGTCATTTTCCGGCCAATCTGCAGCGCATGGCAGTTCTCTGGAAGTCCGACCTGGATCGACCGAACCAGCGGGCGCCTGCGACTATCGCCGATCCGCTGAGAGCTCCACCGTGACCGCGTCCACGCTGTGTGTGGTCGGAGCGCGCACCTTGGTGACTGCGACAGTGACGTGCAACGCAGGCGTCTCGGCGAGGATCCGTTCCAGGACCAGGCGCGTGTACGTCTCGAGCAACCGGTGCTGGCGCGCCATGCCCTCTTCGACCACGAGCCGCGCGACGCTGTCGTAGTCGAACACGTCCCTGACGTTGTCGCGCTGGGGCATGGTCTCGTACGGCAAGGTGAGGGTGACGTCCACGATGACGTCCTGGGGCAGGTCACGCTCGGATCGTGAGGCGCCCACGCGGGCGCGAAACCTCACCCCCCGCAGGGCTATCTTGTACGTCGTCACCACTGGCACCGGACACCTCGCCCACGAAGGAATAGGACACCGACCAGCAGAGCACCAGAGAGCCGAGCAGGAGCGCTCCGCCCAGATGGTGGAGCGTGACCAGATCGAGCGGCGCGTAGGCCAGCACCATCGCGATACCGAGGCTCACCTGGACGACCGCGGCGAGGATCGGGGCGAGGGCCACGACACGCGCGCCTCGAGTGCCGGCGCGCCGGAAAGCGCGGGACGAAGCAACGAGCGTCACGATCAGGGCGAGCACCGCGACCGCGCGGTGTGCCATGTGCAAGCGAGACAGGCCCGCCTCGGGCCACAGGTCGCCGTTGCACAGGGGCACGCCGGTGCAGGCGAGCACGGCGCCCGTGTGCCGGACCACGGCTCCCAGGACGATCTGTACGTAGACGAGCCCCGTGGCGACGCCCAGCCATCCCCGCTTGCCGGGGATCGAGCCACCGGAACGAGGCGCGAGGCGAGCTGCCGTCATGACGAGCACGGACAGAAACGCCATCGACGTGGCCAGGTGGGCGATCGAGATCGCGGGTGGCAGCCTGTAAATCACGGTGAGGCCGCCGAGGACCGCCTGGACGACCACGAGCCCGCAGGCAATCGCCACGAGGCCCCGGGCCGGCTTGCCCTCTGGCCGGAAGGTCCGCACGAGCAGAGTCGTCGTGAGCAGCACGACCCCTGCGGCCATCAGCCGGTGAGTGTGCTCAAACTGCACACCGTGGATCATCGCCGGGAAGAAGGAGCCGTGGCAGAGGGGCCAGTCCGGGCACGCGAGGCTCGACCCGGTCCCGTGGACCAGGCTGCCCATGAGCATCAGGAGCAGCGTGGCGACCACCGTGACGATGGCGTGCTGATGGATCCGCATCCCGTGACGCCGCCCGTCAGGAGGGCCGGGCGGCCGCCTCCAGGTGTGGACGGTCGAGCAGGCGGATCCCTTCGGATCCCCGCACGAGCCAGCGGCGGCGCTCGAACGCGCCCAGGGCGCGGCAGACCGACTCGTGGCGCATCGTCAGCAGGGAAGCCATGTCTCGCTGCTGCAAGGCAACCGGCACGGTGTCGAGCCGTCGCGGCGGGGCCAGCGTGTCGGCCAGGGCGCAGAGCAGGGCGGCGACGCGCCCGTGCGCCGTGGCGCGCCCACGGGCGTCGGCGATCCGTTCGACGCGCTCGAGGGCTGCGAGGTGCAGAGTGACCACGTGGCTGGCGGACGGCGCGCCGGCGTCGAGCGCCCCCTTCAGGGCCGCCTTGGGAACGAGGCACACGAGGGCGTCATCGGCCGCGTACCCGCCGCTGGTCGCCTCCCCCGAATCGAGCAGCGGCGCGGCCCCTCCCGGACCGACCGCGTCGACCGAGGTCGCGGAGCCGCCCGCGTCCACGCGCTGGCGCACCAGGATGCCCCGCCGCACGAGCGCCAGGCCGTAGGCTCCGAACCACCTGGGCGGCAACGGGTGACGCGCCGGAACGAACAGACACCGCAGGGCACAGCGCGAGCTCTTCGGATCGACGAGCGTGCCGAGGGCGTTGTGAGGCCTCACGGGGCAGTCCGGACAGACGCCTCGGCGGCCCTCCATGAGCACCGGACCGTAGCGGGACCCTAGCTCGCGGCCATGCGATCGGTCATGTCGCGCGCCGCGGCCTCGTCGCGATCGGCCCACCAGAGCCGATCCAGCCAGCTCCTGGCTTCCTCGATCAGCTGCTCGGCGGCGTAGCGGGCGAGCGGGACGTCGACTCCGCTCGCTCGTTCGAGGACGGCAGCCGCCGCTCGCACCGCGATCTGCGCGCGCGCGATTCGCTGGAGAGCGACCTGATGTCGGATCGCTTCGACGCCGAGACGTTCGGCGAGGGCCCCCGCCTCGTGGCGCAGGGTCCGCTCCACTCCCTCGACACGCTCGGCGACCTCGCAGAGCTCCGGCTCGCAAGTCACCTCGCGGGCCGCCTGCCCGGCGAGCATCGCCGCGCCCACGCGCACCAGCAGGACGTCGTTGGCGCCCTCGAAGATGCGCGTGATCCGGCAATCGCGCAGCATGCGCGCGACGCCCGTCTCCTCGAGGAAGCCGAGCGCGCCGTGCAGCTGCAGGGCCCGGTCACACACCTCGAAGGCCGAGTCGCTGCAGAACACCTTGGCGATCGCCGACGCGGTCTCGATGGACTCGCCTGCCGCATGGGCAGCCGAGACGCTCGCGACGAGCGACTCCATCGCGCGCACACGGGCGGCCATCCACGCAACGTGGGCACGCGTCGCTCCGAAGTCTCCGACCGCGCGCCCGAACTGACGTCGCGTCGCCACGTGCGCGACCGTGGCGTCGAGCGCTGCCCGCGCGGTGCCCACGCAACCCGCCGACATGAGCGTACGACCCCAGGTGAGCAGCTCGTAGGCGTGCTGCAGGCCCTTGCCGGCCGCGCCCAGGACGTGGTCCAGCGGCACCACGGCGCCGTCGAACGAGACCGTCACGGTCGAGGAGCCCCGGATGCCGAGCTTGTCTTCCTCCCGGCCGATCTGGACGCCCGGCGTTCCGGCAGGAACACAGACCAGAGAGTGCGCCCGCGCGCCGCCCAGACCCGGGGTGCGGACGAGCAGCGTGAAGAGCCCGGCGAAGCCGCCATTCGTGACGTAGCTCTTCTCGCCATCGATGCGCAGGCCGCGATCGGTGACCTTGCCGGTGGTGCGGATGGCCATCAGGTCCGAGCCCGCGCCGGCCTCCGTCGCGGCGAACGACGCGATACACTCGCCGGACGCCAGCCGGGGTAGCCATCGCGCGCGCAGCGCGGCGGAGCCGTACTCGACCAGGCCGCGAGTCCCCAGGCCCGCATGCAGCCCGATCATGATGGCGACGGAGCGATCGACCCGCGCGATCTCGGCCACGACGCGCCCGGCCGACCCGAGCGACAGACCTGCGCCTCCGTGGCTCGCCGGGATGGTCATGCCGAACAGCCCCAAACGCGCGGCGCCCTCCCTCACGGATGCCGGGATCTCGCCGTCACGATCGATGGCGTACCCGTGGACCTCGGAGGCGAGGAAGCGAGCGACCTGCGGGAGCAGTAGCTCGACGATCTCGGACTCCGCCGCCTGCACGAGCTCAGGAGCGGCCATGGGTTCGCTGCTCCTGGTACTGACGCAGCACGAAGGCGCACGCGTCATCCACGGTGCGGATGGCCATGGCCTCCTCGATGTCGAGGTCGATCTTGAGCGCCTCGCTCACGCACGACAGAAGCTCGAGGCTCTGCAGGGAGTCCATGCCGAGATCCTCGCGCAGGCGCTGGCTGCCTTCGATTGCCTTTGCGTCGGTCTCGCAGATCTCGGCGAGCAGCGTGACGGTGACGCCTCGCGGGTCATTGTTTCGGTCGGTTCTCATCGGTCCTCACTCCGGTGTTCGTGCGTGGCAGGTACCCGTGTCGTGCGAACCAGGCGTGGGCCCGGTCGAGAGCGGAATCCAGCGACGAAAGTTCGACGCCGAGCTGGGAACGGGCTCGCGCGCTCGAGACGCGCTGCCCGCTGGTGGCCATGTCGACGAGCTCGCGCGGGACGGCGACGCGCTGTCGCTTCGGTGCAGCCTCGCGCTCGTCGGCCTCGGATCGGACCCTCGCCTCGTCGGCGGGCAGCTGCAAGTCCGGGACGCGCCCGCCGTAACGCGAGGCGATGTGCCGGAGAAGCCAGCCGACGCGCACGTCGTGACCGCCCAGGCAGTATCGGTCGGCATTTCCGCGGGTCGCGGCCGCCACGTGCGCGCGGGCGACGTCGCCCACGTCGACGAGGTTCACGATGCCGTCGACCCACCATGGCAGCATGCCCCGGATCACCCCGACGACGACCGAACCGGTGCCGAGGCGCACGTCCCAGGGACCGATGCAGCCTCCCGGCAGGATCGTCACGACGTCCAGCCCGTGACGACGCGCCAGCGCCACCTCGCGCTCCATCGCCCACTTGACGGCCCGGTACACGCTGCCCTTCGGCATCTCGATCGGGATGTCGCCCTCGTCGGCAGGCCGGCCCGGCGGGGCAGCCGCGAGGGTGGCGATCGTAGAGGTGTAGACGAGGCGTCGAACCCCGGACATGCGGGCGGCCTCGCACGCGTTGCGGACGCCGCGCACGCCCTCGGCGAGTGAAGCCTCGAGGTCGATCGAGTAGCGCGGGTAGTAGGCGCCCGTCAGGAACGCAACGTCGCAGCCGGACATGGCCCGCGCCAGCTTCTCCGGCTCTTCGAGCGATCCTTCGACCAGCTCGACCGCCCTGCCCTGGAGCAGGATCGTGGCGCTCCTCTTGCGCCGGGTCACACGAACCGAAGCGCCGCTCGCGAGGAGCGAGTCGACCAGGTTCAGTCCGATGAAACCGGTCCCGCCGATGACGAGCGCGCGCATCAGGCGGTCCTCTCGCGGCTGAAGATGCGTGCGCATTCGGCGCGCCGGATCTTGCCGCTCGTCGTTCGCGGTACCGCGCCCACCGCGCACACTCGCACCTCGTCGGGCTTCACGCCGAGCACCGCGAGGAGCTCGCCGCGAACGTCGGACATGATGCGAGCGCGTCGGTCCTCGTTGGTCTGCGATGCCTCGATGATCACCACGATGTCGTCCGTGCCGGTGTCCTCGTTGGGACGACCGAAGGCAGCCACGGCCCCGAGGCGCACGCCGTCGACCTCGGCGGCGACGCGCTCGATGTCGTAGGGATGGAAGTTGCGCCCGCCCTTGATGATGAGCTCCTTGGCGCGCCCCGTGACGAACAAGCGCGACGCCTGGACGAAGCCCAGATCTCCGGTGCGGAGCCACCCGTCGACCAGAACGCCGGCGCTGGCCTGCTCGTTGCGAAAGTATCCGTCCATCAGCGACGGCCCCTGCACCAGGATCTCCCCTACCTGACCTTCGGGCACCTCGCGCCCACGGTCGTCCACCACGCGCAGCGACGTCCCCGCCACCGGCCCGCCGACGCTCACCGCCGGGTGGCCTCCATCCCTGGGCTGCGCTCGGCCCTGTTGCTCGAGGACATCGCGGTCGATCGGCAGCGTCTGCAGCTTCGAGTCGAGCCCGGGGAAGGTCACCGCGAGGGTGGCCTCGGCCATGCCATAGACCGGCATGAGCGCGTCGGCTCGGAATCCGATCGGGGCGAAGCGGCGGGAGAAGCGCTCGGCCGTGCTCGCGTGGACGGGTTCGGCGCCGTCGAGCGCGACGCGCCAGGAGTCGAGGCGGACCTCTCGCAGGTCCGGCTCACCCGCACGCGCGACGCAGAGCTCGTAGGCGAAGTTCGGGGCCGGCGAGAGCGTGGCCCCGACCCGGGAGATCAGATCGAGCCACCGCGCGGGCCTCATGATGAACGATTCCGGCGACATCACGTGCACCGGGTACGGGTGGCAGATCGACGTGAGGAGCACGCCCACGAGCCCCATGTCGTGGAACATCGGCAGCCAGCTCGCCCCGACGGCATCGGGTCCAATCCCGAGGCCGTGCGCGATGGCGAAGGCGTTCGACACCAGCGCCCCGTGCGAGATGATGGCCCCCTTCGGGCGGCCCGTGGTCCCGGAGGTGTACTGGATGAACGCCGCGTCGCGCGATCCGAGAGAGGGCGCGCGCAGATTGCTCGGCGCGAGACCTTCGAGATCCGCTTCGGTCACGACGTCGCGGATGGCGCCACGCAGGGTGGTGTCGCTGGCGATGGCGTCGACGATGCGTGGGTAGCTGACGAGCAGGCGTGCGCCCGAGTCGGCGACGATGGCGGCGAGGTTGAGCATGTACCGGTCGACGCTGCCGAAGGTCATCGGCGTCGCCAGCGGGACCGGGACGGCGCCGGCGAGCATGGTGCCGAGCATCGCCTCGACGAAAGCGTGGCCCGTGGGCATGAGGATCGGGATGCGGTCGCCTCGCTCGATGCCGCGCGATCGGAGCAGAGCTCCCCATCGCCTCGCCGCCTCGAGCGCGTCGCGGATGGGACGTCCGACGGCGCCTTTGGCCCCGTGGAAGGTCACGAAGGGGGCGTTTTCCATCGCGGCGTGCTCGAAGGCAGCCACCAGCGTGTCGTGCGGCGCACGCATCTCGACGTTGCTGCGGAGGAACGAAGAGGTGGGGGCGATCGCGCTCATGGAGGTCTTCCCGGGGCGCACACCATGACCCGCAAGGCACGCGGGCCGGTTGATCTCGATCAACTGAGCTCGGCACCGGCGCCCCTACAGTGCCCGCCATGCCTGCCCCCGTAGACCACCGGTCGCTCTACCGTCTCCCCTGGAATCTCGCCGACAACCCCATCGCCTGGCTCGAACCCACGCAGGCGTGCAACCTGTCGTGCGACGGCTGCTACCGGAAGAACGTGAAGGAGCACAAGTCGCTCGACGAGGTGCAGGCCGACCTCGACGTCTTCGCCCGCCTGCGCAACTTCGACGGCGTGTCCATCGCCGGCGGCGACCCGCTGACGCACTCCGAGCTGCCGGCGATCGTGCGAAAAGTCGCGGCGATGGGGCGCAAGCCCATCATCAACACCAACGGCCTGGCCCTGACGCGCGAGCTGCTCGTCGAGCTGAAGCGCGCCGGCCTGATGGGTCTGACCTTCCACGTCGACTCGCGACAGGGCCGACCCGGCTGGCGCGACAAGACCGAGGTGCAGATGAACGAGCTGCGCTCGATCTACGCCGACATGGTGGCGAGCGTCGGCGGGCTCGCGTGCGCGTTCAACTCGACCGTCTACGACGAGACCCTGCACGAGGTGCCGGATCTGGTCGCGTGGGCCGGGCGCAACCTGGGCAAGGTGCACACCATGGTGTTCATCCTGTTCCGGGCGGCGGCCCTCAAGCAGTTCGACTACTTCGTCGGAGGCAAGAAGGTCGACGTCGACGCGCTCGTCTACGGACAGCCCCAGACGCGCCGGCTCGATCTGAACGCGCGCGAGGTCGTCGACGTCATCCGCGAGCGCTACCCGGACTTCGCTCCCTGCGCGTACCTCAACGGCACCAAGGAGCCGGACTCGTTCAAGTGGCTGCTGTCGATGCGCGTGGCCTCGAAGAACCAGACGTACGGCTGGGTCGGCCCGAAGTTCATGGAGGCAGCGCAGGCTGCATACCACCTCTTCACCGGGCGCTACGTCAGCTACGCGGCACCGAGCTCGCTGACCATGGGTCGTTCGGTCCTCGCCGGCGCCTGGCCTTTCGACCAGGGTGTGCGCAAGGCGGCCACGAGCTGGGCTCGCACGGCGCTCTCGCACCCACTCGAGGCGATGCGCGAGATGCACATGCAGTCGATCCTCATCATCCAGCCGATCGACACGCTGGAGGACGGGAGCGACAACATGTGCGACGGCTGCCCCGACATGACCGTGCACGACGGCAAGCTGGTGTGGTCGTGCCGCCTGGAAGAGCCGAGAGCGTTCGGCTCGTTCGCCACGGCCGTCCCCAAGCGCCCCGAAGCGACCGCGACCCGGACGCGGCTATCGGTCATGGACGGGAACCCCACGAGCTGAGAAAAGCCCGCGTCTGGCCGATTCGTGTTCCAGGCATGACCGGGCCGTGACGGTCGAGTCGCTACGTTCTCGCCCATGGGCGATAGCGCTACGAACGACAAATCGTACGTCCGGCTCTCCACCATTCCGTTCATAGCGATGCACGTGATGGCCGTCGTGGGCGTCGTGCTGCTCGGGTGGTCGTGGCACGGCCTCGCGCTGGCCATCGCGCTCTACTACGGGCGCATGTTCTTTGTGACAGCGGGCTATCACCGCTACTTCTCGCACCGAAGCTTCCGGACCAGCCGCCCCTTCCAGTTCGTGCTCGCGTTCCTGGCGATGACGAGCTCCCAGAAGGGCGTGCTCTGGTGGGCCTCGCATCACCGCACGCACCACAAGTTCTCGGACCAGGAGGGCGACGTGCACTCGGTCCTGCGCGACGGGTTCTTCTGGAGCCACGTCGGCTGGATCATGTCGCGCAAGTGGGAGGGGACCGACGAGTCGCGCGTCCGTGACCTGTCCAAGTACCCCGAGCTCGTGTGGCTCGACCGGTGGTGGTGGATCCCGCCGACTGCGCTCGGCGTGATGCTGTTCCTGGTGGGCGGCACGTTCGCGCTGGTGTGGGGCCTGTGCGTGTCGACCGTCCTGCTCTGGCACGGCACCTTCACCATCAACTCGCTGACCCACGTGTTCGGGTCACGCCGCTATGCGACGACCGACAACAGCCGCAACAGCGGGATCCTGGCCGCGGTCACGCTGGGCGAGGGGTGGCACAACAACCACCACTACTACCAGCGCTCCACACGCCAGGGCTTCTTCTGGTGGGAGTTCGACGTCACCTACTACGTGCTGCGCGTCTTCGCGGCTCTCGGCCTGGTGTGGGACCTGCACGAGCCTCCTGCCG
>Ga0209415_10020754_pt1 | contig 10182 bp, 4 predicted proteins | sample PeaSoiSIISIP2007_FD_187696 | JGI IMG/M metagenome (GOLD analysis project Ga0209415, IMG submission 187696) | Peat soil microbial communities from Weissenstadt, Germany - SII-SIP-2007 (SPAdes) (version 2) | ecosystem: Environmental > Terrestrial > Soil > Wetlands > Peat | place: Germany...
AGCGCGGGCACCGGATCGTTCCTGGAGGAAAGCGCCGCGGGCGACCTGGACATCCACAAGCCCGAGCTCATCGGTCCCGCCGCTTTGGCCGCGAACGCTCCGCTGCGCTTCGGGGAACACTGCTCGGCCTTCATCAACTCCGACATCCGCAAGGCCATCCAGCAAGGCGCCACCCGCGACGACATCCTCGCGGGGCTCGTCCTGTCCATCGTATCCAACTACCTGAACCGAGTTGTCGGAAACCGTCGTGTGGGCAAGCGCATCGTGCTGCAGGGCGGCGTGGCCAAGAATCCCGCCGTGCCCATGGCCTTCGCCTCGCTGTTGGGCAAGGACATCGTGGTGCCCCCGGATCCGGAACTCATGGGATGCTTCGGTGTGGCGCTCCTGGCCCTGGAGAAGAACGCCGCCGGCGACCTGGACCAGGGAGAGTGGACGCTCGCGAACCTCCTGGCCCGCGAGGTCAGCCACGGCAAGACCTACCGCTGCAAGGCCTGCGAGAACCTCTGCCCCATCCAGATCCTGGACGTGGAAGGCCACAAGTACCACTTCGGCGGACGGTGCAACCGCTACGCGAACCAGCGGAGGAAGACCTCTGGCGAAGATTCGGTCGATTGGGTGGACAAGCGCCGGGAGCTCTACTTCGAGCGGTTCGCGGCGGACGTCACCGCCCTTCCCGACGCCGCCACCGTGGTGGCCGTCCCGGAGGCGTTTTCCGTCCATTCGCTGTGGCCGTTGTACTCCAACTTCTTCGCGCGGTTGGGCGTCAAGCCCCGCCTGGTCTCCGCGCTGGACGAAGCCGGCATCGCGAAGTGCGAATCCAGCTACTGTTATCCGGCGGAGCTTGCCCATGCGGTGACGGAAACCGCCCGGAAGTCGGACGCCCAGTGGTACTTCCTGCCCCAGTTCAAGGCGATGCCCTCCTACCAGGAGGACATCCACGCGTGTCTTTGCCCCATCATGCAGGGCGTCCCCTACTACCTGCGCACGGCGCTTGGCCTGGACGATTCGAAGATCCTGCGCCCGGTGCTGGATTTCACGATGGGCTTCGACGAGGGCTCCGAACCCATGGTGGACGTGGCCGTGAAACTGGGCTTTTCCAAGGCGCAGGGCCGCAAGGCCTGGGCATTCGCCCTGGAACGCCAGAAGGCCTGCTACGAGGAAGGGCGGCGCATCGGCGCCGAAGTGGTCGCCAAGGCGGCCGAATCGAAGAAGCCGGTCATCGCGCTGTTCGGCAGGCCCTACAACGCGCTCACGAGCCAGGCGAACATGGGCATCCCACGCAAGTTCGCGACGCGCGGCTACACCGTGATCCCCTTCGACTTCATGCCGATCTCCGACGAGGAGATCACCGAAAACATGTACTGGTACTACGGCCAGCAGAACCTGAAGGCCGCCGTCCAGATCAAGAACCACCCGAACCTGTTCATGTGCTTCGTCACGAACTTCTCGTGCGCGCCCGACAGCTTCATCCTGCACTACCTGCGCTGGATCCACAACACCAAGCCCTTCCTGATCCTGGAACTGGACAGCCACACGGCCGACGCCGGCGTGGACACGCGCATCGAGGCCTTCCTGGACATCGTGGAAGGGTACCGGCGCGCCGACATCGCGGAAGATTCCATGATGGTGGACCAGGACTGGCAGATCCAGCTGGAAGGCAAGAAGACCTGCGTGCGCAACAACCTCACCAACGAGGTCGTGGATCTCACCGACAAGCGCGTGAAGCTCCTCTGGCCCTCCATGGGTCAGATCGGGACCCGACTCCTGTCCGGCATCTCGAAGTCCCACGGCATCGATTCCGAGGCGCTTCCGGAAGCGGACGTCAACACCGCGGCCCGCGCCCGCGCGGTGGCGTCGGGGAAGGAGTGCATCCCTTCGCTCCTGGTTCTGGGAGCGTTCCTGGACTGGTTCGCCAAGCACGAGATCGACCCGGATCGCGTCTACGTGCTGTTCATGCCGTTGACCACCGGACCCTGCCGCACCGGCCAGTACGCCATCTTCTACGAGAACCTGTTCCGCGAACTGGGCTACCGCAACGTGATCTGCCTCTCGTTGAACTCGGACAACTCCTACACGGAGCTCGGTTCCGACTGGAGCACGCGCGCCTTCGTGGGCGTGCTGGTCTCCGACTACCTGCGCGACATCCGCAACACCCTCGTGGCACTGGCCATGGACCAGGACACGGCGATGGAGACCATGCGGCAGATCGAGGAGGAGGTCGTGGCCGCCACGGAGGCCGGTGTGGACACGATGTGGCGGAGGTTCCCCGAATGGGTGGACCGCCTGGAGGCGATTTCGCTGAAGAAGTCGCTGGCCGAGTCCCGGAAGGTGCTGGTGGTGGGAGAGATCTTCGTGCGCAGGGACGAGTATTCCGTGGGCCCGCTCACCACCCTCCTGGCCGAGCGCGGGATCGTGACCAAGATCGCCGGTTTGGGCGAGTGGATCCACTACCTGGACTGGGACCAGATCCGACGCTACAGGAAGCGGTTGGCCGCCCTGCCGCTTTGGAAACGCCCGCTCGCCTGGGAGGCGCGCAAACTGGCCATGCAAAAGATCGAGATGATCTGGAAGCACCGCCAGGAAGTCCGGCTCCTCAAGTTGCTTTCGCGCAGCGGATTGGTGGCTCCTGCCGACCACGACATGGAAGCCACCATGCGACGGTCGCTGGAATTCGGCGACCCCGAACTGGAGAGCGAAGCGTCGCTTTCGCCGGCCGTGGCCGCGATGGCGATGGAGAACGGATGGGACGGCATCGCCATCATCTCGCCCTTCGCCTGCCTTCCGGGGCGCCTGATCGAGGCGACCTACGGGCCCTGGGCGCGCCAACGGGGGCTGCCGGTGATCGCGATCGAGAACGACGGCAACGCCTACCCTCCCAACGTGATCAGCCGCATCGAGATCTTCGCCCACAACGTCTCCCGGGGATTGCGCGGCGACGGCCTGCAGGACGACCTTCCCCTCCTCGAAGCCTGCGAGACCGAAGAACCGTCCGAGAACTATTCGGGGATGACGAAGGAACTCCAACCGAGGTGACCCCATGAATGTCCTGGTGATCGGCGGAACCGGTCTGATCTCCACCTCCATCGTGCAGCAGCTGCTGGACCGCGGGGACCGCGTGACCCTGTTCAACCGTGGCGAAACCCCCGTCCGGTTCCACGGAGAGGTGGAGCTGCTGCGCGGCAACCGATGGGAGGCCGGGTCCTTGGAGAAGGCGATCGCGGGCCGGAGATGGGACGCCGCGATCGACATGGCAGCCTTCGCGCCGCAGAACGGCACCCAGGTGGTCGAGGCCCTCTGGGGCAAGACGGCCCAAGTGGTGCTCTGTTCCACCGCCTGCGTGTATGGCGGACCCGCCGCCGAGATCCCCACCCGCGAGACGTCTCCGAGATCCCCGTTCGGGAAGTACGGGATCAACAAGGCCGCGATCGAGGACATCCTCATGGGCAACGACGGGCGCGAGGGAACCCGTGCCACCGTGCTCCGCCCTTCCTACACCACCGGCGAAGGGGCGACGGCCGGCGGACTCCTCTTCGACGACTCGCTCGTGTCGCGGATGCGCGCGGGGCTTCCTTCCATCGTCATGGACGACGGGACCTGTCCGTGGGCCATCGCCCACGTCTCCGACGTGGCCCGTGGGTTCGTGGCATCCCTCGGGAATCCCAAGGCCTTCGGAAACGATTACCATCTGACCTCCCACGAGCACACCACGTGGAACGGCGTCTACCGGACCTTGGCGCAGGCCGCCGGAGCGGAGTCGGAGATCGTCCACGTCCCCTCCGGTTGGTTGCGCCAGGTGGCTCCGCGTCGCAGCTTGGGCGTGTGGTTCATCTACCGGTTCCCCAGCGTCTACGACAACTCCAAGGCCGAACGCGACCTTGGCTTTTCCAGCACCGTTCCCCTGGTCGAGACGTTCCGCCGCCAGATCCGGTGGATGGAGGAGAGCGGCACGCTGAAATCGGTGGACCAGGAGCCCTGCCAGGATGTCCTGCTGGAAGGTTGGAGACGACACTCCCAGTGGCTGGGAGCGGATCCACGGTGGGTGGACTGGAATCCCTGGGGAAACAACACCGAGAATTGAACCCGGTCCGGCGGGTGCGAACGGGTGGTAGAATCATGGTGTATCTTCGGGAAGCTTCCCGACATCGAATCCCTCCGACTCCAACCCCTGGAGACGATCCCTAAATGCCACCAGCATCGCCACACCGCCATTCCGCCGTCGCCGCCCGGCTCGCGATCGGCGCGTTCCTTTCCGTGGTCGCACCGGCCCGCCTGGTCGCCCAGCCGCCGGAGCTTCCGACCGTCGCGGTGATGCCCCTCCAAGCCAAGGGCGTCTCCGCCAACGAGGCGGACGTGATGACCGACGCGATGGCTTCGCGCCTGCAGCAGACAGGCAGGATGCGGGTCCTGGAACGCTCCCAGATGGATCAGATCCTCAAGGAACAGGGTTTCGCGACGAGCGGTGCCTGCGACGGATCGGAGTGCGAGCTGCAAATGGGCAAACTGCTCTCGGTCGATCGCATGGTGGTCGGATCCGCCGGGCTCGTGGGGCACACCTATACTCTGAACATCCGGCTCGTTTCCGTGTCGACCGGGGAGGTGCTGAGGTCCAGCCTGAAGAGCCGGTCGGGGACCATCGACGACGTGCTCACGAGTCTGGTCCCGGAAGCGGTCGAGGACATCACCGAGGTCGCACGACCGGCGGGGGACACCGCGAAATCCAAGGCGCCCGCCAAGACGGCATCCGGCAGCCATTGGATCTGGTGGACGGCGGGCGGAGCGGCCTTGGCCGGAGGTGTCGCCGCCGCCGTGGTCCTCCTCAAACCGCAACCTGCGGACAATCCGACTCCGATCGCCTCCAACCCGACCACCACCTCCCTGACCGCGAAATGGTGATCGCATGAGAACCTCCACCCGGATCGCACGGTTCGTCCTTCCCCTCCTCTGTCTGGGCGTTCTCTCCTGCGACCTGCGCGACAAGGGTCCGGTCTCTCCATCGGACCGATTCGTCTCCTTGGCGCCCCGCCTGGAGATGCGCAGCGCGGACTCCCTGGTTCCGGTGATCCCCGTCGACTCGGTGAGGTTCATGGTCACCTTCGGAGGCGTGGAACACGACACCACGGTGGATTTCAATCTCCGCCAGATGCGGATCGAGAACGTCCCTGTCGGCGCGGCGTGGACCATGGTCGTGCAGGGCCTGCGCAAAGCGGCGGACGGCCGGCATTGGCCCGTCTGGTGGCAAGGTTCCCAGTCCGGATCGGCGACGGTCGACTCGGTGGTCGTCCAGTGCACCGCGATCGTCACGGTCGGCGACACGGCGGCTCCCGTGCTGGCCGGCACCATGGGGATCCCCACCGCCGGAGATACCCTGCTGCCCCACGGGACCGCCCGGGACAGCATCGGCTTCGTCCTTCCCGCCACGGACACCGTCTACGCGAACGGTTCGCGACTGCCGGGGAAGGTTTCGGCGGGACTTGCCACCTTTTCCATCGGGTTCGCCCTCCCGGACACACTCGCGTTGGTCTTGGTCTCGTCCAGCGGAATCGTGACGATGGACACGTTGGTCTTCTCCGTTTCGACCGACGCCTCGACGGACCCTTCTTTCCCGACGATCGCGTTCTCCTCCCCGAAGGCCGACACCACCTTGGCCACAAGCCCTTCCTCGTTCGATGTGACGGTCGCTCCCGTTTCCGCCAGCGGAATCGATTCCGTGGTGGTCGACGGCGTGGCGTTGAAAACGGGATCCTGGACCTGGACCGTGCCGCTGCATCCGGGTCCCAACCTCGTCCAGGCCGAGGTCTTCGCGCACAACGGGAAGACCGCGGGGACGAGCCTCTGGATCACCCTGCCCCCCGTGCAATCCGGCGACAAGACGCCGCCATCGATCCACCGGACGTCGCCCGCCTCGCAGAACGACACCTTGGTCTTCCCATGGGGACAGCGCAGGATCGATTTTTCCTGGTCGGTGACCGACAGCGGAGGTGTCCGGTCCGTCTGGCTCGACAACGATTCGCTCCCTCCGCCCGCCGTGGCAGGAGGGAGCTGGAACGCATCCGAACCCCTCGTCGTGGGTGCCAACCGCTTCGTGCTCCGAGCCGTGGACCTGTCCTACAACCTCGACTCCAGCGTGGTGGTGGTGGTCCGCCAACCGGACACCACGCATCCGGTGGTGGTCTGGCAAGGAAGCCAGAAGCAGGATTCCATCGCTTTCGGTGCGACCGAGTACCTGGCCCGGTGGAGCGTGACGGATTCCGACACAGTGGTCGACGTGTCCGTGAACGGAGTCGAGGCCACGGTCGCGGGTTCCATCTACACCGCCACGCTGCCTCTGGGCGGGCATGCCAGCAAAGGCTATACCCTGCCCCTCCACCTGGTTGCCGTGGACAGGAACGCCGACACCACCCGCGACACCGCCATCCTGCATGTCCTGGCGAACACCGGATCTCCGACGTTCTCGGTGGCACCCACCGTGGTGGTCCCGTACGGATCCACGATCGACTCGTTGAGGTGGAGCGCGATCGATTCCGACACGGTCGTCTCGGTCACGGCCTCCGTCGTCGGAACTTCGGGTTCGGCGATTCCCGTCGTCGTCCTCCCGCAGTCCGGCATCCAGGTCCAATGCCTGGCGGCGATTCCGATCACATCGAATCCCGTCGTGGTCGAGCTGGTCGCGACCAACGCCGCGGGGAACAAGACCACGACACCAGTCACCATCACCACCGCCGCCAAACAGGGTGCCAAGGTTCCCCTGGTGACGCGGGTCTATCCGGACTCGACACTGGACACCCTCAAGGTCTCCTGGGGGACCAAGTCCATCACCTTCGCCTGGAACATCGTCGATGGAGGCGCCGGCGTGGGCAAGGTGCTCCTGAACGACACCCCGTTGGTCAAACCGGGTTCCGGCACCACTTGGACGAGCGTGCAACCGCTGGTCGTGGGGACGAAAGTGTTCCGGTTGCAAGTCACCGACAGCCTCGGGGAGTCCGTCTACAACACCGTGGTGGTCGCGCGGGCGGCCCTGGCCCCTCCCACGTTCAAGAGGTCGCCCACCACCAAGGACACGGTCCTTTTGGACACGGCCACCGGCTTCACCCCGTCGTGGACCATCTCGGACAGTGCGCTGCAATCCGTGGTCATCGGCGGGGATTCCGTCGCCATCCCTTCCACCAAGGTGTACTCCCAGTCCTATTCGAGAACGGTGCCGATTTCCGGCGATTCCATCTGGATCGCGATGGTCGCCACGGACGCGTCGGGCTCGACGGTCGCGGATTCCATCCACGTCTACCGCCTCGCTCCGCCGAAGATCTCGCCCCATGGCGACCTCCTTTCCGGAGGCCTCACCGAAACGGCCCACATCGTCTCGAACCTCCCGGGCGCCACGGTCTCCTACTCCCCGAACGGGACGAATTGGACGGATGGCGCGAGCGTGCTGGTCTCCAAGAGCCAGAAGCTCTACGCCAAGGCTTCGTTCCCTGGCGTGACTTCGGCGCTGGACTCCGCCTTTTTCCTGTACCCGCCGACATTTTCCCCGTCGACGGGAGTGTCCGCGGACACCCTCACCGTGACAGTCATGGCGAACGGTGCGGCCGACAGCGTCCAGTGGAGCACGGACAACAGCCTCTGGCACGACGGTTCCACGCCCACGTCCGCCTCCGCTTCCATCCAATCCGATACCCTATACGCGAGAAGCTATCTGGGCGGCGTCGCTTCGAGCGTCGCCAAGTCCACCTACACCATCTCCCACGACGCCAGCCTGAAGTCGATTTCGGTCACCCCCTTCGCCGGTGCGGTCCAAGGCAACCCCACCACGGTGACGGTGAATGCCAACACGGGATTTCCGCTGACCCTGGACACCTTGGACAACGGGACCACGTCCGCGACCTTTTCGGTCACGACCACGGATCCCTACGCGTCCTACCATCTGATCGACGGGCCCACCCTGATCCTGACCGGGGATTCGGCGATCGAACACATCCAGGTCGTGAACGGGCCGGTCACCGAGAACTACTCGGTCCGGATCCTCGCGAAGAAGTACGGAATCTTCTCGGACGGTCGCGACGGGACGACCTACCGGTACGTGAACATCGGGTCCCAGCGTTGGATGGCGGAGAATCTGAACTACGGAGGAGACACTTCGGTCAACCACGATACCGGGGCTTGCTACGGCAACGATCCGGCCAATTGCAAGACCTACGGCAGGCTGTACGCCTGGCACGAAGTCATGGCGGTGAACATTGGATTCGATGGTCTTCTCCTGGGCATCTCCGATCCCCACCAGGGAATCTGCCCCGATGGATGGCACGTGCCCACCGAGTCCGATTGGACGCTCCTGGCGAAGCAGGGTTCGGTGGCCTTGAAGGCGAACAGCGACCTGTGGAATCCGAATTTCGGAGCGGACAATTTCGGTTTCGGCGCCTTGCCCGGTGGTTACTCCGATGGAACCAGCTTCTCGAACGTCGGGAGCTACAGCTACTTCTGGACCTCGACCGAAGTCCTGGATCCCACCGACAACCACATGAGCAGTTCCGTCCAGCTCTTCAGTCTCGAATCCACCCAGGGATCCGCGATCGGGGACGGCCCGAATTCCAAATCCTACAAGGCTTCGCTGCGCTGCATCTACGGGGCCGGTTCCTAGTCCGAACGGGCAACGAACGTCACAGGGAATCGACACGTCGACCGGAGGATGCCGTTGATCTTTTCGCAACATCCCGCGGTCGTGGTCGATGCGTGGATCCGGCCGGGCGTTCGTACACTGGGACGATGAAGCAAGTCTTCGATTATCTGGACTATCGGGACATGCTGAAGGACGCCTACGAGGAAGGAAAGGCCTCCGACTCCATTCTCTCCTACCGGACCTTGGCGGCTCGGTTGGGAACCGATGCGAGCTACCTGTTCCGAGTGCTGCACAAGGAACAGCACCTCCCGGCGAGATGCGTCCCCAAGGCCTTGGAGTTCCTGGCCCTCGGCGGACGGAGCGCCGAATATTTCCAGATGCTCCTGGCCTACGGGCGCACGCGCGGCAAAGTCCAGAAGCAGGAGATCCTGGACAAGGCCTTCGGCCTCCGGGACGTCGAACGCCGGCGAATGACCGAGAAGGAACTCGATTTCTTCCGCAACTGGTGGGTGGCGGGAGTGCGGTGCCTGCTCGAAATCACCGGAGGAAACGTCAAAGCCCAGGACCTCGCCCAACGCTTCCAGCCCGCCGTTTCCACGGACGAAGTCCGCAAGGCGCTCGATCTGCTTCTGGAACTCGGCATGGTCAAGAGGGTTTCCTCGGACCGGCTCCTGCCCGCCGAAACGCACGTGGTCGCCGGTGGCGACGAAAAGGTCCTGGCCGTGAGGACATTCCAGGCGCAGGTCCTGGATCTCGCCAAGCAGAGCCTTGAGCGATACCCCCCCGACATGAGGGACGTGTCCACCTTGACGCTCGCCCTGGACGCGGATGCCTTCCGGGACATCCGCGAGATGCTCCGTGAATGCCGACGCCAGATCCAGAAGCGCGTGGAGGGGGCCACCCGTCCCGACCGGGTCCTGGAGCTTTCCATGGCCTTCTTCCCCATCGTGCCGCCGGTGGACGGATGATCCGCGGGGCTCGGCTCCTCGCCCTGTGCGGACTCCTCGCGGGTTGCGGCGACCGGCAGGCGGGGAACTCCGTGGAGACGGAAAACACATTCGGCGCACGCGTGATGGAAGTCGATTCGTTCCTGCCCCCTTGGAACCACCCCGTCGGAGGAACGGTGGCGACCTTGCGGTTCGATCGAACGAATTTTCCCTTCTCCGCCTCCTCTTCGAACGGGCACGACCTCCGATTCGAACGGCTCGACGGCAGCTTGGTTCCCTTCGCGGTGGACATCTGGGATTCGACGGACGGCATCGGAAGGGTCCTGGTCCGTCTCGACGACGCCCTTCTCCTTCCCAAGACCGCGATCCGCATGCGATGGGGATTGGTACAGGCGCCGCTTTCGAGCCCGACGGCGGTATGGGCGAATCTCCCCGATTCGGTGCGTCTCCTGGCGAATTCCGTCCTGGTCGACGACTTCGAACACGGCAACGACACGACCGAGCTTCCCGATCTGGATGTCTGGCGCGACGGCTTTTCGGACTCCGCCGTGGTTTCTCCGGTTTCGCTCGATCCGGCGGGACGATCGCGCCCGGGTACGGCTCTCCACGTCACCTATTACGCGC
>Ga0209415_10020756_pt1 | contig 10181 bp, 11 predicted proteins | sample PeaSoiSIISIP2007_FD_187696 | JGI IMG/M metagenome (GOLD analysis project Ga0209415, IMG submission 187696) | Peat soil microbial communities from Weissenstadt, Germany - SII-SIP-2007 (SPAdes) (version 2) | ecosystem: Environmental > Terrestrial > Soil > Wetlands > Peat | place: Germany...
CGGGCGAAGACGTCGTAGTCGATGGCCTTCTGCAGGTGCATGAGCATCTCGCCGCTGGCGTCGTAGGCGGCGTGCAGTTCGGCCGGGGTGTTGATGCGGGAGACGCCGCGCCAGGCACCGCCGTCGTACGGCTTCATGAACAGCGGATAGCCGATCCGCTCCGCGATGGCGTCGAGGTCGAAGGGCTTGTTGTACCGGGCCGCGGTGTAGGCGTAGCGGGCGTTGTCGACCGGGTTCTTGTACGGTACGAGCACCGTCTCTGGCACCTTGAGCCCGAGCCGCATCATCGCGCAGTAGGCCGCGTGCTTCTCCATCGACTGGAAGGTGAACGGGCTGTTCAGCAGGTACACCCCGTCCATCAGCGCGACCTTCTTCAGCCACTCCCGCGGATGGTAGTACCAGTACGCGAGCCGGTCGATGACCAGGTCGTAGCGGGGCCGGTCCCGCAGGCTGAACGGCTCGATGGTGATCCGCTCGGTGTCGAAGGCGTGTGTGCTGCCATCCGGGCCCTCGACCGGCCCCAGCCGGCGCAGGATCTCCTCGAACGCGGTCGGCCAGTCCTGTTCGGTACCGAGCAGCAGACCGATCAGGTGCCTGGTCCCGGTCGTAGGCACGGTCAAGGCAGGCTCCCTCCTCAGCAGAACCGCGGCAGGTGATAGACCACCTGGGCGCGCCAGGAAGACCAGTCGTGGGGCACGTCGTGGCCCCACACGTCAAGTTCGTGCTTGATTCCCTTGTCGGCCAGCAGCGCGGCGAACTGCCTGGTGCTCGGCAGCACGCCGGTGGTGTCCTCCCACTGGCCCTGACCGCAGACCAGCAGCAGGCTGACCTGGCTGCGCAGCCATTCCAGGTGATCGCCCTCCAGGTGGCGGACGCAGTCCATGGGGTTGTTGAAGTAGGCCTCGTCGCCCCGCTCGCCCCAGGCGTGCCACGTGGCGGGGTCGTAGTTGCCGGAGAAGCACATCGCCAGCGGGAACAGGTCGGCCCGCTTGAGGGCGAAATTGGCCGCGTGGAAGGCGCCCATGCTGCACCCGAGCGTGATCACCTCGGCCGGGCTGCCGCAGTCGCGGTAGATCCACGGGACGACGTCGCCGACGATCCACGACTCATAGCGGCTGTGGCGACGCGCCCGCTCCTCCAGCGGGATGTCGTGGTTGGACCAGGACGAGGCGTCGTAGCTGTCGACGCAGTAGAGCTTCAGCTTCCCCTCCTCCAGCAGTCCGGCCAGCGCGCCGACCATGCCGAAGTTCTCGAAGTCCCAGGCCCGGCCCCGTTCGGAGGGGAACACCAGCACCGGGCGGCCCCAGTGGCCGTAGCGGATGACCGTGCCCGCGGCGCCGAGACCCGCCGACCATAGCTCGGCCATCTCCCGGTTCACGCGCGCACCTGCACTCGCACATCGTGCCTGTCCCGCGCGGAGATGACAATAGCGGGCCGCCGCAGCCCGGGTGCGGCGGCCCGCCTGCTCGAGGAGGCCGGTAACCAGCGGTACCAGCGGCTCCTGGATCCGCCTTCGCCCACCCGGATAAGGAAGCCGAGGATCCAGACGATCAGCACAATCAGGGCGATCCACCACAGGATGTGGACCGCGAATCCCAGCCCGCCCAGGAGCAGGGCGAGCAGGAGAACGAGCAGGATGAGCGCCATGATCTTGTTTCCTTCTTTCTAGCTGGCGGCCCAGAACGTGCCTTCGGCTACCCTCAGGCCGGCGCTCCACACCTGTCCTGGCGGATCTACCGAACGGGCCGTGGTGTGCACGCCATGAGCCCGATGGCTCGTGTGATCGCGGGGCCATGGTTCACGAAGAGGGCTACGGCCGTTCGGCGGTACCGGGGGTGAGCAGGCCGCGGTTGAACGCCTCGGCGACGGCGGCGGCGCGGTCGCCCACGCCGAGCTTGGCGTAGATGTTCAGCAGGTGGGTCTTGACCGTGGCCTCGGTGATGAACAGCCGGGCGGCGGCCTCCCGGTTGGTGGCCCCGGCCGCCACGAGTCCGAGGACCTCGAGTTCGCGCTGGCTGAGCGGACCCGGGCCGGGCGTCCGGACCCGGCTCATCAGCCGGGCCGTCACGGCGGGAGACAGCACCGCCTGGCCCTGGGCCGCGGCGCGGACCGCGTGCAGCAGGTCGGCCCGGGGGGCGTCCTTGAGCATGTAGCCGGTGGCGCCCGCCTCGATCGCGGGCAGCACGTAGCTGTCGTTGTCGTAGGTGGTCAGGACCAGCACGCGCGCGGGGACCCCGCGCCGGGCCAGTTCGGTGATGGCGGTCAGGCCGTCCATGCCGGGCATCCGCAGGTCCATCAGGATCACGTCGGGCCCGAGGGCCTGGGCGAGCCTGACCGCCTCGGCCCCGTCACCGGCCTCGGCGAGTACCTCGAAGCCTGGCTCGCGCGCGAACATGCTGCTCAGCCCGTCCCTGACCACCGGGTGGTCGTCGGCGATCAGCAGCCGGATCGGGACCGGGGGGACCGGTTCGGGGCGGCTCACGAGAGGGCCTCCGCGGACGCGACCGGGATGCAGGCCGAGATGCCGGTGCCGAAGCCCGGCTCCGATTCGACCTGCAGCCGGCCGGCCAGGCTCTCGATGCGCTGCCGCATCGCCACCAGGCCGAACCCGCCGTCGCCCGGTTTCCCGGCGGCCGGGTGGCGCAGGCCGTCGCCGACCGACAGGCCGACCAGGCCGGTCACTCCGTTGACGTGGGCGACCGGGGCGTGGCCGCTGACCGCGGCCGCCTCGGCCGTCTGGGCCGCCTGCGTGCAGAGCTTGGCCAGGTCGAACCCCCGGCCGTCGTCGCGGACGTCCAGGGCGACCTCGTGCTCCATGTAGGACAGGGTCACCCCGACCCGGGTCGCGTGCGCGTGCTTGGCCACGTTGGCCAGCGCCTCCTGCGCGGTCCGCAGCAGCGCGAACTCGGCTTCGGATTGCATCGGCCGGGCCGTCCCGGTGGTCGTGACCTGGACCGGTATCCCGTGCAGCGCCGACCACCGCCCGGCGGCGTCGGCCAGCGCTTCGCTCAGCCGCCCGGTCTCCAGCGACTCGGGCCGCAGCGCCTCCACCGACCGGCGGGCCTCCGACAGGCTCTCCCGGGCCAGCCTGGTCGCGGCCTCGAAGTGGCGGCGCCAGCCGGCCAGGTCGTCGGCGGCGTGCTCGGCCGCCTGCAGCTGGGTGATGATCCCGGTCAGGCCCTGGGCCAGGGTGTCGTGGATCTCCCGGGCCATCCGCTGCCGCTCGTCCAGGACGCCGGCCTCCCGGGCCTGGGTCAGCAGCTGCTGCTGCAGGCCCGCGTTCTCGGCCAGCGTCGCCTCCAGCCTGCGGTTGGCCTCGCTCAGCTCGCCGAGCGCGCGTTCGCTGGTCCACCGGGACCAGGCAAACGCCATCAGCAGAGCCACGTTGACGGCGATGATGATCAGGTAGATGAGCACCCCGCTAACGGTGTGCTTATTTACGCCGTAGGCCTGCGAGGTGGCGGCCACCAGCCCCACCCCGGCCGCGCCGAGCAGCCGCCACGGCCAGACCATGAACGTGATCACATAGAAGAAGATCGTGAACGTGAAGATTCCGAAGACGGTTTGGTCCAGCACCTGGAGCGCGCCGATCACGATCAACACGGTGATGAACAGGGCCATCACCCCCGGGCGGTGGCGCCAGGCGGGATGCAGGGTGAACATCCACAGCATCCACGCCGCGGCCAGGAGGCTCAGGATGAGCTCGGTCCGCTCCGACTTGGGCCCGGGGTTCGGGAGCGCCAGGGACAGGATCACGCAGAAGACCAGCGCGGCGTAGGGCAGGACGGCCAGCACAGGAGGCCAGCGCTTCTCCAGCGGGTCCTGGGGCCCGGGCTGCGGCATCGGGCTGGTCATCTGCGTCCTCCACATTAAATCTACTCCCAGCGGAAGAATCTGGCTGCGGCCAGTCCGAACGCCACCGCCCAGCCGGCCATGGTCAGCAGCTGCAGCGCTGTGGGCCAGGAGCCCTCGGCCGCTGCGGTCAGCGCCGGTACCGCGGCCCCGAGCGGGGTGGCGTGGCTGATGTGCTGCAAGATGGCGGGCATGTTGGGGATCGGCAGCATCAGCCCGGCGAAGAACATCATCGCGTAGAACAGCAGCACCCCGATCCCCCGGGCCACCCGTCCGGTCGGCGCGAGCGCGGCGATCAGCAGGCCGGCGCTCAGCAGCGCGGCGGCGGCCAGCAGCGCGGCGAGGACGAACCCGCCGGGCTGCCGCGGCAGCGGGACGCCGAACCACGTCCGGGCCACGGCCAGGATCACGACCACCGTGACCACCGCGACCGTGAGGTCGGCCACGAGTCGCGCGGCCAGGACCCGGACCGGGCCGATCGGCGTGGTCTGCAGCCGGCGCAGCACCCCACGCTCCCGGTAGTCGGCCAGCATCATCGGCATGTTGGTCAGCGCGAGCAGGGCCAGGCCGACCACCACCATGATGATCGTGTACATGTCGATGAAGCTCTCGCCGCCGTAGACCGCACGCGGCTGGCGGAGCGAGTGAATACTGCCCAGGATGCTGATCAGCAGCAGCGGGACCGCCACGGGCAGGACCGCCCTGACCCGCTCACGGCTCAGCAGCTTCAGCTCGGTCAGGCTGAGCCGCAGCAGGGCCGAGCTCCGGGTGGCGGCGGGCGGTGCCGCGGTGGCGACGGTGACGGACATGGCTAGTGCTCCTTGGCTTTCGGTCCGGTCAGGGCGAGGAACGCGTCCTCGAGGCTGGCCTGGTCCACCCGCAGCTGGCGGGCCAGAATCTGGTGGCGGGCCAGCACGGAGGTGACCGCGTTCAGCGCGTTGCCGTTGCCCGTGACCACCACGACATCGCCCCTGTGGATGACGTGGGTGACATCGGGCAGGCTCTCCAGTAGGCCGCCGGGCAGCGGCACCGATGGGCGGAACTGGATGCGCTGCTCGGTCTCGACCCCGTCGGCCAGGTTGGCCGGGGTGTCGATGGCCACGACGCGGCCCGAGTCGATGAGGGCCACCCGATCACAGAGCCGTTCGGCCTCCTCCATGAAGTGGGTGACCAGCACGATCGTGATCCCGCGGTCGCGCACGCCCTCGATCAGCTCCCAGGTTTCGTGCCGGGCCGCCGGGTCCAGGCCGGTGGTGAGCTCGTCGAGCACCGCCACCTGCGGGGTGCCGACCAGGGCCAGCGCGATCGACAGCCGCTGCTTCTGGCCGCCGGACAGCTTCCCGAACCTGGTCCCGGTCTTGCCCGCCAGCCCGAGGACGTCGATCAGGGCCCGCCAGTCGCCCGGGTTCCGGTAGAAGGAGCTGTAGAGTTCGAGCGCCTCGTCGACCCGCAGCTTGTCCGGCAGCTGGCTGTCCTGAAGCTGCACGCCGAGCCGCTGGGTCAGCTCGGCCCGGTCCCGCCCGGGATCGAGCCCGAGGACGCTGACCGTGCCCCGGTCCGGCGCCCGCAGCCCCTCGATGCACTCCACGGTCGTGGTCTTGCCCGCGCCGTTGGGACCGAGGATCCCGAAGATCTCGCCCTCGGCCACGGTGAAGGAGATATCGTCCACCGCCACGGTGTCCCCGTAGCGTTTGTGCAGCTGCCGCACCTCGATCACTGGTGACATGCTGTTCCTCCCGGCTGCAGCCCTGTTCCTTGCTATGGGTTCAGGGTCGCAACGGCGGCCGGGGGCGCGCATCGCCCGAGCGGGCGGGGGGCGGGCTGAAACCGCGGGTCGGCCTGACGGCTGAGCCGATCCACCGATCGGCTGACCCTCAGGGGCTCTCGGTCAGACCGACACGACGAGGATGGTGGTGCGGCCGATCCTGATCTTGTCGCCCTTTTTCAGCCGCTGGGCGGAGAACATGCGGTGCCCGTTGAGCCAGGTGCCGTTCGTCGAGCTGAGGTCCTCGACGTACCACGTGCCGTGGGCGAACTGGAAGCGGGCGTGGTGGTTGGAGGCGTGGTCGTCGCTGACCACCAGATTGCCCTGGCGGCCCGCGGTGAAGTCGGTGCTGTAGACCTCGGTCTGGCCCGCGACCTGGACGACGAGCGACGGGGTGGGCCCGTGGTCGGTCACGGTGGCGTCGCCGTAGCTGCTGACGGCGGACATGGCGGCCCGCCAGGCCTGCTTCTCGGTCTCGCTGATGTCGTCCCACCGCGGGACGGTCCCCTTCTGGGCGTTGCGGTAGGCGTCGTACGCGGTCCGGGCGAGAACTTCGATGTCGATGCTTGCCACGCCATCGATCATGCCAGAGGCGGCCGCGCGATCGGCCGGGGTTACCTTCGGTCCCGGCAGACCGGGACAAATGTCCCTGCCATCCCTGGCCTCAGGGCCCTATTCTACCGAGCGCGGCTGGCGTGCGGTCGGGATGTACGGCTCAATAAGTGGACGGTCGGCCCGATGCGTCCCGCGAATGCTTCCTTAAGGAGGCAGAAAATGGCTACTCCAAGCCCAACTCCAACTCCCCAGCAGCCCGTCCGGCTCGTTCCCGCGGTTGAGGAACCCGCCGCGGGACCGGTGGCCGGTGACCCGTCCCTGGTGGGGTTCCCGAGCTTCCTCGTGGGCGCGCTGACGATAGGCATGGTGTCCATCGGCGTCGTGCCGGCCACGGCCATCGGTGCGTCGATGCCGATCGTGATCGCGGCCGCGATCGGGATGTTCCTGGCCACGATCTGGGCGGCCAGGATCGGCGAGAGCGCGCCGGCCGGGATATCCGGCATCGTCGGGGGCTTCCTGCTGAGCTACGCCCTGCTCGTGCTGGGCCTGGTCCACGGCTGGTTCGGGATCGCGCCGACCGCGGTGGCCGACACCCAGAAGATGTTCCTGATCGCCTGGATCGCCATCGTGTCGATGCTCGTGCTGGCGACGCTGCGGCTGCCGGTGGGTTACACGCTGCTGTTCGCGGCCGTCGACGCCGCCCTGATCCTGAACCTGCTCGGCGTCATCCAGACCTCGGCGAACCTGACCAAGGCCTCCGGCTGGGTCCTGATGGCCGTCTCGGCCATGGTCGTGTACCTCTTCTTCAGCTCGGCGTCCGGCGCGACCGGCGGAAAGGAATTGCCGCTTGGCCCGCCGGTCCTGCACGCCTGACCGGTGACCAGACCCTGAGTTGACAGTCCAGCCCGGGCCGACACGCGGCCCGGGCCGTTCGTTGAGCTCAGGCGGCGATGTGCTCGCCGCCCAGCGGCACCTGCGGCACCTGCGCGGCCGGCCCGGGGCGGCCCGGCATGAAGAGCGCGAGCACGATCCCGGCCACCCTAGCTGGCCTTCTCGCCGCCAGGTAGCGGCCGTGTCCGGGTATCGAGAATTTCTGGCGGCCGGCGCGGAGCGGCGTTCGCCTTGACCGCGGCGTATCCCACCCGGATGACCAGCTGCGGCAGCTCGGCGAATCGCCACGGCAGCGGCCGCGGGTGCCGTCCGGGGTCCCCGCGCCAGGTGCCCTCGCCCCCGGTCTCCTCGCGCTCGATGTCGTAACGCTCGAGCGGCTGGGTCAGAAGCGACACCGATAGGCCGTCGTAGGCCAGGTCCCCGTCGCGCCACTTCCGCACGAGGTGGTGTCGCCCCGGGACACCGTAGCGGTACGGCGCATGATACTTCGCGGCCAGGCCGTGTGGAGGCGACACCGAGTACCGGGTGGCGGTCAGGATGGCGTGCTGCAGGGCCTGGCCGGCCCGGAGCCAGTCAAGGAGCTGGTCGTCGTCTGTGGCCAGCACCATCAGTTGCGGACGCTCGAAGGGCCCTCTGTCGCGAAGTGGCGGCCGTTCGAAACGCCGCGTCTCATCGGCGAGCCAGAGGCCCTTCCGGGTTGACGGGAGGCGGTTCCGGGGAGTCGGCCCGAAGGTTGCGGCGGGAACCCCCGCCTCCGTCCCCGTCCAGCGATCCCGGTACTCCTGGTGCCTGCGGTACCGCTCATGCGCGGTCGGGGACAGGTTCCCGGGCTCCTCCTCGAAGAACTGGTCGGCTTCGGCGGCGAGGCGCAGCCACTTCCGGGCCTGGTGGGGGTGGAGCAGCCGGAGTGAGGCGCCTTCCTGGGTGGCGGCGTCCTCCATGGCCACGATGATGGGAAGCGGTGCGGGGACGATCGTGTACGGCCAGCGGTTGGTGTGACGCCGCCAGATCGCCTCGTAGAGTTCCTGCTCAGCCTTGGTAGGCGCCTTGACCCGTTCGGTCATGATCTCGACCGACGCGAGCAGCGTGCTGTCACGCGCCGGGTGAGGGGGCAGCCGCACCGCGAGATCATGCCCGGCCACCCGGATGGCCAGCCGCAGGTTGTACAGGGCGGCGCCGCAGCTGATGGTGAATTCACGGGCCAGCGGATCGAGGTGACGTTTGCCGTCCGCGCTGGGGAATAGGTCCCACCGCCTCCGGTCCTCCTCCCCGGGTTCGTCCAGCCTGGCGTACAACTCGATCCGGTCATCGGCCGGTATCTTGAAAGACCACGGCTGGGAGTTGAAGATAGACGGCGCGTTCTTCACCGCTTCGGCTATCTGTTCGAGGTCAGGCTTCCACACGGGACACCTCCCCCACCTCGGGGTCACCGCGTCCAGTTCCCGGCCACACCTCACCGTCGCGGGCGGGCAGCCGGCGTAGGGCCCGGTAAAGAGTGCCGTTCGGTCCCGTCCCGCGGGACCTTCGTCAGCCGGGAGGAGCGGCGGAGAGGTCCGGGCCGCCGGCCAGCGCGCCGACCGGGAGGTCGGCGAGCAGCTCCTCCCGCAGGACGTACTTCTTGACCTTTCCGGACGGGGTGAGCGGGAAGGCGTCGACGACCCTCCAGTGCCGGGGGGTCTTGTGCGGAGCGAGCCGCTCGCGGCAGTACGCGAAGAGCGCCTCGGGGTCAGGCGTGCGGCCGGGAGCGGGGCGGATGAACGCCGCCACCTGCTCGCCCCAGACCGGATCCGGGACCCCCAGCACGGCGACGTCCGCGACATCGTCGTGCTCGAACAGCACCCGCTCGATCTCACGCGGGTAGATGTTCTCCCCGCCGCGGCACCCTGCCCCGCTGCATCAGGCCCCTGCCCTCCCGGGCACCCGTACGGCAGCGCCCGAAGCATAACTCTGCAGACGATGCCGGGGATAGGGGCCGACTGAGCCTGGGCAGGCAGCGACGCGAACGGCGACCCCGGCCCGGCTCAGTAGGAGCGGCCGAAGATCACCCGCTTGCCGTAGGCGGACGCCCTGCCGCAGCGGATGCACATGCCGTGCTCGGGTTCGCCGGCCAGCGGGATGCAGCGGGGAGTGGCCGTGGTTTCCGTCTTGATCTCGTCTTCACACGCCTGCTCCCCACAGTGCAGCGCCAGCGCCCAGCCGACCGCCACGGCGGCGGCGAACTCAGGCCAGGAATTGACCGTGGCGGTGTGGTCGTCGCGGAAGTCGGCGGCCCGCCGCGCCAGCATCGCCTGGAACGCGGCCAGTTCGGCCGCCAGCCGGGCAGGCGCCGCTTCGAGCGGGATGGCCTCCTTGGCGGCCTCCGGTTGCGGGTAGCTCAGGCGGCGGGACATCAACGTGGTACCGGCGGCCAGGTCGCGCGGGCCAAGCTCGAGCCGGATCGGCACGCCGCGCATCTCCCAGTCGTTGAACTTGAAGCCGGGCGAGGCCTGCGGCCGGTCGTCCACGTGCGTCCGGATACCGGCGCGCCGCAGCGTGGCGGCCAGTTCGGTAGCTGCGGACCACGTTGTCCCGGCCTGCTCCCCCCGCCCGATCGGGACGATCACCACCTGGTGGGGAGCCACGGCCGGCGGCAGCACGAGGCCCTTGTCGTCACCGTGGCTCATGATCAGGCCGCCGATCATCCTGGTGCTCATGCCCCAGGAGGTGGTGTGGCACAGCTCGGCCGTGCCGCTCTCGCCGGTATAGGTGATCCCGAAGGCCGCCGCGAAGTTCGTCCCCATGAAGTGCGAGGTACCCGCCTGCAGGGCGCGCCCGTCCCGCATCATGCCCTCGATCGTGAACGTGCGCTCGGCCCCGGCGAACCGCTCTCCCGGCGTCTTCTCGCCCGGCACGGTGGCCATAGCCGCGGTCTGGACGGCCACGTCCTGGTAAAAGCCCAGCGCCAGCATGGTCTCGGCGATCGCGTCGCCCGCGGTCGCGTGCGCGGTGTGGCCCTCCCGCCAGAGGAACTCGCTGGTGCGCAGGAACATCCGGGGCCGCATCTCCCACCGGAGCACGTTGGCCCACTGGTTCAGCAGCAGCGGCAGGTCCCGGTGCGAGCTGATCCACTTGGCCATCA
>Ga0209415_10020757_pt1 | contig 10181 bp, 10 predicted proteins | sample PeaSoiSIISIP2007_FD_187696 | JGI IMG/M metagenome (GOLD analysis project Ga0209415, IMG submission 187696) | Peat soil microbial communities from Weissenstadt, Germany - SII-SIP-2007 (SPAdes) (version 2) | ecosystem: Environmental > Terrestrial > Soil > Wetlands > Peat | place: Germany...
GGGTTCATGGCCGCCCCGGGGTTCATAGCCGCTCCAGGGTGATATTGCGGTTGGTGTAGATGCAGATGTCGGCGGCGATGCCCATGGCCTTGCGGGCGATGGCCTCGGCGCCGAGCCCTTCGATATCGATGAGGGCGCGCGCGGCGGCGAGCGCGTAGGCGCCGCCTGAGCCGATGCCGATCAGGCCCTCTTCCGGCTCGAGCACGTCGCCGGTCCCCGTCAGCACCAGGCTCGTGGTCTTGTCGGCCACCGCCATCATCGCCTCCAGCCGGCGCAGAAACCGGTCCGTGCGCCAGTCCTTGGCCAATTCGACGCAGGCCCGCGAGAGCTGGCCCGTATGCTGTTCCAGCTTCGCTTCCAGCCGTTCGAACAAGGCAAAGGCATCGGCCGTCGCGCCGGCGAAGCCGGCGATGACATCGCCCTTGCCCAGGCGCCGGACCTTGCGGGCGTTGGCCTTCATCACCGTGGCGCCGAAGCTGACCTGCCCGTCGCCGGCGATCACCACCTCGCCCGCCTTGCGCAGCGAAAGGATGGTGGTGCCGTGCCAGCCGGGAAATTGGGAGGGTTGCGACATAGCCACCCACATAGGCATTCGCGGCCGGCGGAGCAAGCGGCTTGCGTCGAAACCCGGCCGAAGGCGAATATCCGGCGGGCCCAGCCGGGGTCGGCGGGTTGTTCCACGGGGCGGGACATGGCGGTGGCCGGGGCGTCGCGACGATGGGTGGTGTGGCTGAGCCTGGCCTGCCTGGCGGCCTATGCCGCCTGGATCGCCGGGCCCTATTTGCGCTCGATCATCGTGCGCGACGCCGCCGTCACCAGCTGGGTTAATCCCGTCGCCTCGCCCATCGAGGGCTATGTCGACGCCCATCCGCTCTACCCGGGCGAGCGGGTCGGCAAGGACGGCCGCATCGTCACTGTCGCCAATCCCCTGGCCGACGCCACCCAGCTCGCCCGGGCGCAGGCGGAATTGGAGGGGGCCACGGGCCGGGAGGCCGCCCTGGAAGAGCTGGTCGGCAACCTGCACGAGATCGTCGATTCCCGCCGGGCCCAGCTTGCCGCCTTCGCCGTCGCCTTCGACCAGGATCTGGACGCGAAGATCCTCGCCGCCGGCAACAACATCGCCCTCATCCGCCAGCATCTGGCGCTGGAGCAGACCCAGGCGGCGCGGCTCGCCAAGCTGGCGGCGGGCGGCAATGCCTCGCTGGCCGCGGCCGATGCGGCAAGCGCGCAAGCGGTCGAGTACCAGCGCACGCTCGAAGACATGCAGAGCGTGATCGTCCGCGCGAAGCTGCGCCGGCAGGCGGCCGATCACAATGTCTTCATCCTCGACGACGGGACCGATGACGCCGAAGCCTTGCGCAATCTCGACGAAGGGCGCCTGGCGCTTCGCCGCGGCCAATCGGACCTCGCCACGGCGCGCGCCGAACTGACGGCCGATCAGGCCGTGGTGAATGCGGCGCAAAGCGCCTATCAGCGGGCCCTCTCCACGCCCGTGCTCGCCCCGCCGGGCGCCCTGGTCTGGAGCCTGATCGCAGCACCTGGCGAGGCGGTGCAGGCGGGCTCGCCGATCGCGAGCTGGGTCGATTGCGGCGTCATGCTGGTCGACGTGCCGGTTTCCGATGTCGAGCTCGCCTTGCTGCGCAAGGGCGAGGATGCGGACGTGGTCATCGAGGGCGAGCGCCAGGTCCGCAAGGGCCGCATCCTGCTCACCCGCGGCGCCGCCGCCACGCTCGGCCATGCCGACCTCGCCGCCCTGGCCAAGGGCCGGACGCCCGGCATCGGCCAGGTGCTGGTGAGCCTGGAGGCAAGCGCCGAGGACGTGGCGAGCTGCCCGATCGGCGAAGCGGCCTATGTCGATTTTCCCCATGTCGGGTTCCTCGACATCCTGCGGGCGCGCTTGAGACTATGAGCGCCGTGGAAATCGCCCCGCGGCCGGTCACGCCCGAGCAGGCGGCCGAGGAGCAGTCCCTGTTCTTCGCGCTCTTCGCCGACAGTTTCATGCTGACCACCTGGGTTCTGGTGGGGGTGCTGGGCGGCTCGCTCACCGTGATCGCCGAATCGATCCGCGGCGGCCTGATGATGTCGATCGAGGTCTTCGCCTATGTCCTGATGCGACGGCTGCATCGCGACCAGCTGACCGACCTCGAATTCGGCACCGGCAAGCTGGAGCAGGTGGCCAACCTGCTCATCGGCGGGGGCATGCTGGCGGCTGCCGCCTGGATCTTCAGCGGCGCCCTGGCGATCGTCGCCGGCGAGCGCAACGTGAGCACGCCCCTCTGGCTCGCCATCGGCGCCCTCACCGGCGCCACCAATGTGGTGGTGAATTTCACGTCCTGGGACGGCATGCGCCGCGCGGTGCGCAGCGAGAGTTCCCTCGTCATGCTGGCCCAGTTCAAGGCCCGCACGGTCAAGCTCGTCGCTTCCTGTTTCGTGATCGTGACCCTGACCACGGCCGCGCTCGCGCCCGACGTGGTCGTGGTGGCCTGGGCCGATGCGATCGGCTCGGTCTTCGTCGCCGTCTTCATCGTCGTCAACGCGATCGGGATCCTGCGCGAATGCATCCCCGATCTCTTGGACCGGTCGGCGGGCAGAAGCGTGCGCGGCGCGGTGGACCGGGCGCTCGCCCGGCACGCGGCCGACTTCCACCGGTTGGAGCGGCTGCGCTCGCGCCGGTCGGGCCGCGCGGTCTTCGTCGAGGTGACCCTTGCCTTCGAGGCCGGGCTTGCCATGGGCGAGGTGAACCGGCGGATCTCGGCCATCCGCGAGACCCTGCTCGCCGAGATCGAGCACGGCGACATCTCGATCCTGGCCTCGGCCGGCCCGGGCTGAGCGACCGCGCCTTCTGGCGCAGGGCCCGCGATGCTGGTAGAACCCTGCCGCCATTTCGAGGGCTGCCGCCATGCGCAAGGCCGAGGTGACGCGCAAGACCAGGGAGACCGAGGTGCGGGCCGCCGTCAATCTCGACGGCGAGGGGCATTCGCGAATTTCGACCGGCATCGGCTTTCTCGACCATATGCTGGACCAGCTCGCCCGCCACGGCCTCCTGGATCTGGAGGTGGAGGCGAAGGGCGATCTGCACATCGATTTCCACCACACCACCGAGGACACGGGAATCGCCATCGGCCAGGCGGTGGCCAAGGCTTTGGGCAGCCGCGCCGGCATCCGGCGCTACGGCGCGGCGCTCATCCCCATGGACGAGACCCTGACGAGGGTCGCCCTCGACGCCTCCAACCGGCCCTACCTGATCTGGAAGGTCGCCTTCACCAAGCCGAAGCTGGGCGAGATGGATACCGAGCTGTTCCGCGAATGGTTCCAGGCCTTCGCGCAAGCCGCGGGGCTCACCCTCCACATCGAGAATTTGTACGGCGAGAACAACCATCACATCGTGGAGAGCTGCTACAAGGGCCTCGCCCAGGCGCTGCGCGCGGCCATCGAAATCGATCCGCGCAGGCCGGACGCGGTGCCCTCGACCAAGGGCGTGCTCGGCGGCTCGCTTTCCTGACCGGCCGCGCGGGCTCGGAAGCGTGACCACCGTCGTCATCGATTACGGCTCCGGCAACCTTCGCTCGGCGGCCAAGGCGCTCGCCGCCGCCGGGGCCGACGTCAAGGTCAGCGCCGATGCCACCGACCTGGCGTCCGCGGAGCACATCGTGCTCCCGGGCGTGGGCGCCTTCGCCGACTGCCGTGCCGGCCTCGCCCGCCTGCCCGGCATGATCGAGATGCTGGAGAAGGTCGTGCATCGCGCCGGCCGGCCCTTCCTCGGCATCTGCGTCGGCATGCAGCTGATGGCCGACGCCGGGCTCGAACATGGCCGGCATCCCGGCCTCGGCTGGATCGCCGGCGAGGTGGTGCATCTCGCCCCGCGCCCGGTGAAGATTCCCCACATGGGCTGGAACGAGCTGACGCTCGCCCGCGCCCATCCGCTTTTCGCCGGCATCGCCGACGGCGCCCATGGCTATTTCGTCCACAGCTACCATCTGAGGCTGGCCGACCCCGCCGATCTGCTGGCGAGCTGCGACTACGCGGGCCCGCTCACCGCCGCGGTCGCGCGCGACAACATGGCGGGCGTCCAGTTCCATCCCGAAAAAAGTCAGGCGACGGGCCTGCGCCTGCTCGCCAATTTCCTCGCCTGGCGTCCCTGAACAGCGAAAGGCCCGAGCGAGATCCCATGGCCACCACATCTGTCGAGAAGCTGGTCAAGTTCAGCCCCCGCGACCTTCGCGAGCTCTGCGAGGCGGCCGAGGACGGTATCCGAGTCGGCGGCGGCTTCGGCTGGCTGACACCCCCGCCCAGGGAGGTGATGGAGAGCTATTGGAAGGGCGCGCTTCTGGTGCCCGAGCGCAGCCTTCTCGTCGGACGGCTGGACGGCGTCATCGCCGGCTCGGCCCAGCTCGTGCGCCATCCGCGCAACAACGAGGCGCGCGCCCATTCGGCCCAGATGATGACCAACTTCGTCGCCAGCTGGGCCCGCGGTCACGGCCTCGCCCGGGCCATCGCCCTTGCGGTCGAGGATGAGGCGCGCGGCCAGGGCGTGAGCGTCCTCAATCTCGACGTGCGCGAGAGCCAGGCAGCGGCGATCCAGCTCTATCAGTCCCTGGGCTACAGCCATTACGGCACCCACCCCCGCTACGCCCGGGTGGACGGCCAATGGGTGGCGGGGCTGTTCTTCTGGAAGGATCTGACGGCGCCGCCGTCGGGATCGGCGTAGACTCCCGCGCGCCGGCGATGCGGAATGTCCCCACCTTCACCCTCCATGGCCGATGGTGGCTGCGCCTGCGCGCCCTTGCCGTTCTCGCCAGGGCCTATTGGGGGACGCTCGCGCGGCGCATCCGGCGCGGGCAGATGCGCCCCGGCTGGCGGATCTTCTTCGAGGTGGGTGTCGTCTATTGGCGAAACGCGACGCGCGACGCGCTCGGCTTCGGCGACCTCCGCCTCGCGCGGGAGTATCTCGATACGGTGCGCTTCGACATCCCCTTTCTGCAGCATGTCCGCATCCTGCCGGCCGAGGACGCGCCGGTCACGGGCCGCTGGTTCCTGCCCAAGAAGCCGAGGGCGACGATCCTCTATCTCCACGGCGGCGGCTTCGCGTTCGATCCCAGATCCCTCGACCAGCTCATCGTCCTGATCGCGGTGTGGACCGGGGCGGCCATCTACGCGCCCGCTTACCGGCTGGCGCCCGAGCATCCCTTCCCGGCCCAGCAGGAAGATGCGCTTGCCGCCTATCGCTGGCTGCTTCGGCGCGGCACGGCCCCCGCGCAGCTCGCGGTCGTCGGTGATTCTGCGGGGGGCAACCTCGTCCTCAGCCTGTTGGCGCACTTGCGGCAGGAGAGGCTGCCGATGCCGGCGGCGGCCGTCTGCCTGTCGCCCTGGACCGATCTTGCCAATGGCGGGGCGAGCATGGCTGCCAACGCGCCCTACGACCTGATCGGCCCGGACATGGTCGCTCGATGGGCCGCCTGGTACGCCAAGGGGCGGGATCCGAAGGACCCCGAACTCTCGCCGCAATATGCGGACACCGCCGGCTTCCCGCCGATCTATATCCAGGCGGGCGGGTCGGAGATCTTGATCGACATGATCAGGGCCTATGCCGAGAAGGCCAAGCGGGAGGGCGCCGACGTCACGCTCGAGGTCTGGGAACACATGATCCACAATTTCCAGGCCTTCGGCGACCGGCAGGAGGAAAGCGAGAAGGCCCTCTACCGGATTCGCGACTTCATCGCCGCCCGGCTGGCGTCCGCGCCGCCGCCCGCGCGATAGCCCGAGCCGGGCGCCCGCCCGGCGCGCTCAGGCGTCTTCGGCCGGCCTCGCACGCCGGCGAGGCGGCGGTGCTGCGGCCGGCAGGCCCGCGCTCTGCAGCAGCTCGGCGGCGACCTGTTCGTTCAGCACCGTTTCCAGCTCGCGCGCGATCCGGATCAGGGTCATGCCGTCGATGACGCGATGGTCGACCAGGATCTGGAGCGGCATGTCCCCGTTGGGCTCGAGGTAGCCGTGGATGACGCTCATGGTGATCGGCGTGGTCGATTGCATGAACTCGGTTCGCGGCGCCGGGATCGAATTGATGGAGAAGGTTCCGAAATACCGCGAATGCAGATAGCCGGAACCGTAGAGGCCGAGGCGCCAGAACCCGCGCCGGATGGGTAGCGGCAGGCGGGTGAACCGGATGAGCCGGCGAAAGCCGCCGACGTCCTCGACCGCGCGCTGGCGCATGCCGCGATAGAGCGCATCGATCTCCGCCAGCGACAGATCCTCGGGCGCCTGGATCTGGTCCAGGAAGACCGCGGATTCACCGCGCCAGCCGCGCTCCACCACGATCGTCGCCACCGACTTCGGGTACTGGTAGAGATGCGCCACCGGGAAGGGGATGTAGGACTGGCGCATCTCGGGCCGGTTGCGGGCGACCAGCGCCAGGCCCTTGGTCAGCAGCGAGGTCCGGTTGACGCGCGAGCGCGCGACCCGGCGGGCCTCGATCAGCGGCGCGACGTTCATCACGCCGTTGCCCCCGACGACGTGGGATTTCATGCCAAAATGCACTATATCGCGCACCCAGAGCCGTGGTAGGGATAGGCGCACGTAGCGAGGAAACATCATGCTTTGCTTCTCGGGCTCGGCTCGCGGATGATCGGCCGTTGCAGCGTCGAATCAATCATGCAGGATTTCCTCGCATCCGAATGATAGGCCGCAAGGCGGATTGCGGCCACATTCAAAGCGGCCCGGCCATCCACTTCAAGGAGAAGATTCGCCGACGCGGCGGTTCGCCGGCCCCCATGCGGGCGGGAGCCTCGCGCTTGGCGGCATCGCCCGCATGTTCCGCTTCCTGAAATCGAAGGCCGGCGCGGCGCCCGAGAAAAGCAGCGCTCTGGTGCGCCGGCTGTTCGCCGACTACGGGCGAAGGCACCTCAAGCTCTTCATCCTGACCGTGGTCATGATGGCGCTCTCCTCGGCCTGCCAGGGCATCGCCGCGGCGCTCGCCGGCCTGATGGTGGACCGCGCCTATGTCTACAAGGACTTCCACGGGCTCATGTTCCTGAGCGTCGCGGTGTTCGCGATCTTCACCGTCAAGGGCCTGGCGACCTATGGGCAGGCGGTGACGATCTCCTATCTCGGCAACCGGGTGACCGCGGAAAACCAGCGCCTGATGTTCGACAAGCTCCTGCGCGAGGGGGTCAGCTATTTCGCCGACCGGCATTCGACCGACTTCATGGCCCGCATGAGCTATGCCGCCAGCGCGCCTGCCACCGTGCTGACGCTCCTGATCACCGCCTTTGCCCGCGACCTGCTGTCGGTCATCAGCCTCGTCGCGGTCATGGTCTGGGCCGACCCGGTGCTCTCGCTCATCGCCTTCGTGGTGGCGCCGCCGGCGATCATCGTGCTGCGCAAATTGATGCGCCGGGTCCGCAACATCGCCCGCAGCCAGTTCGAAGGCAGCGCGCGCATCCTGGAAACCCTGCAGGAAACCATCCAGGGCTTCCGGGTGATCAAGGCCTTCAACCTCGAGGAAGAGATGCGCCGGCGCATCTACCAGGACGTGGACACCGTCGAGCGCGCCAGCAACAAGCTCTCCCGGGCCTCCAACCGCTCCAGCCCGCTGATGGAATCCCTGGGCGGCTTCGCCATCGGCCTGATCGGCCTCTATGCCGGTTACCGCGTGCTGAAGCTGGGCGGTGCGCCCGGCGAGTTCGCCTCCTTCACCACCGCCTTCCTGCTGGCCTATGAGCCGGCGAAACGCCTCGCCCGGCTCAACATCGACCTCAACACCGGGCTCTTCGGGGTCGAGCTCCTGTTCAAGCTGCTCGATTCGCCGTCGACGGAAGAATCGGACAAGGACAAGCCCGCGCTTGCCTTGGGCCGCGGGCGGGTCGAGTTCTCCCGCGTCGATTTCTCCTATCGCAACAACCAGCCGGTCCTGCGCCAGATGTCCTTTGTGGCCGAGCCGGGCCAGGTCACCGCGCTCGTCGGCCCGTCGGGCGGCGGCAAGTCGACCGTGTTCAACGTGCTGCTGCGGCTTTATGACGCGGACGGCGGCCGGATCCTGCTCGACGGCCAGGACATCGCCGCCGTCACCCGCGCGTCGCTGCGCCGGAACATCGCCTATGTCGGGCAGGACGTCTTCCTGTTCCGCGGCTCGATCCGCGAGAACATCGCCTATGGCCGGCCCGGCGCCACCGAGGACGAGATCGTGGCCGCGGCCAAGGCCGCCTTCGCCCATGATTTCATCGTCGACTGCCCGGAGGGATACGACACGCCCGTGGGCGAGCATGGCCTGCAGCTTTCCGGCGGCCAGCGCCAGCGGGTTTCGGTCGCCCGCGCCCTCATCAAGGACGCGCCGATCATCCTTTTGGACGAGCCGACCGCATCGCTCGACAGCGAATCCGAACGCCACGTCCAGGACGCCATCGCGCGGCTCTGCCGGGGGCGCACGACCTTGGTCATCGCCCACCGGCTGCACACCATCACCCAAGCCGATTGCATCCATGTCGTCGATGCCGGGCGCATCGTCGAGTCCGGCCGGCACGAAGAGCTGCTGCGCAAGGCCGGCCGCTATGCCGAGGTGTTCCGGATCCAGTTCCGGCCCCAGCTGCAGACGCCGGGACAGGGCGCCGAGCCGCCGCACGAGCTGCCCGCGATCGCCTCGTGATCGGCACATCCACGCGGCTTTGCCGCGATTGCGCTTGACTTATCCACCGGCAGGCCCCATCTAACGCCCACAACGATTTCTCGCGATCGCGCGAAGCAGCCCCTGGCCAGCATGGCGAAACCCGCCGAACGGCCGCCCGGCTGCGGCATTCCCGAGACCATCGCCAGTAACCAGAACCGTCCCGGCCGCGCGCGAGGGATGGATCAAGAATGCCGCATGGCGGCCGCATTAGAATTGCGGGCCGACCCGGCTTAGAAAGAATCATTACATCGTGACTCCCTCCTTTACCGACCTCGGCGTGGCCGAGCCGCTGCTTCGCGCGCTCGCCGCCGAGGGATACCTCGCGCCCACGCCGATCCAGGCCCGGGCGATTCCTCCCCTTCTCGCCGGCCGCGACCTCCTGGGCATCGCCCAGACCGGCACCGGCAAGACCGCATCCTTCGCCTTGCCGATCCTGCAGCGCCTGGCAGGCCGGCCGGCCAAGGCCGGGTCACGCAAGATGCGCGCCCTGGTCCTGACCCCGACGCGCGAGCTTGCGGTCCAGATCGGCGCCAGCTTCAAGGCCTATGGCCGGCATGCCGGCTTGAGCCACGCCACCGTCTACGGCGGCGTCGGCCAGGGCCCGCAGGTCGCCGCACTCGCGCGCGGCCTCGACATCCTCGTCGCCACGCCGGGCCGGCTCCTCGACCTCATGCAGCAGGGCCACCTGAGGCTGGACGCGGTCGAGATCTTCGTTCTCGACGAGGCCGACCGGATGCTCGACATGGGCTTCCTGCCCGATGTGCGGCGCGTCGTGAAGGCGCTGCCGAAGCAGCGCCAGACCCTGTTCTTCTCGGCCACCATGCCGGCGGATATCGGGCGGCTCGTCCAGGAGATCCTGGCCGATCCGGTCCGCGCCGAGGTGACGCCGTCGGCGACCACGGTCGACAAGGTCGATCAGCGCGTCTACCTCGTCGATTCCGGCGCCAAGCGCGACCTCCTGGCCGAGGTGCTGAAGGACCCGGCCTTGAAGCGCGTCATCGTCTTCACCCGGACCAAGCATGGCGCCAACCGCGTCGCCGAGCAGCTCGAGCGCGCCGGCGTCAATGCGGTCGCCATCCACGGCAACAAGTCCCAGCCCCAGCGCCAGAAGGCGCTGGAGAGCCTGCGTAGCGGCCGCGCCCGCGTGCTGGTCGCGACCGACATCGCCGCCCGCGGCATCGATATCGACGGCGTCACCCATGTGGTGAACTACGAGATACCCAACCTGCCCGAGAGCTACGTGCACCGGATCGGGCGCACGGCGCGCGCGGGCGCCAGCGGCGTCGCCCTTTCCTTCTGCGGCGGCGAGGAGCGGAGCTACCTGCGCGACATCGAGAAGCTCATCGGCCGGCAGATCTCGGTGATCGACGACCACGGCTTCACGCTGCCGCCGGCCCGCGCCCATAGTCCGGCGCCGGCCCGCGGCCATGGCCCTGCGCCGGCCCGGCCCGGCAATGGCGGGCGGCACTACGGCGGCTATCGGGGCCGCAGGCGCCCGGCGCGCTGACGCGTTTGGGCGTTGGCG
>Ga0209415_10020758_pt1 | contig 10181 bp, 10 predicted proteins | sample PeaSoiSIISIP2007_FD_187696 | JGI IMG/M metagenome (GOLD analysis project Ga0209415, IMG submission 187696) | Peat soil microbial communities from Weissenstadt, Germany - SII-SIP-2007 (SPAdes) (version 2) | ecosystem: Environmental > Terrestrial > Soil > Wetlands > Peat | place: Germany...
GGTGTCGCGGCCGATTATGTAGCTGCGCGATTCGATGGCCGCCAAGCCGCCGGCGAAGCGCTGCCAAGCCGCGGCGTGCTGGATTGGTTGCTTGTGGGCGCAGCCTCCGCTGTTCTTGTGGTGTTTGCCACGATGGCCCGCGTCCCGCAATTTTCGTTTCGTTGGGGACCCGCGCTCGCCCTGACTGCCGCGCTCCTGTTGCTGCTTTTCCTCTGCGGGCGGAAGCTTTGGCGCACCACGCGCTTTCACTGATAGAGTGTTCTCTAGAGCTTGTTTCATAAACGGATTCGACGGGGAGGAAAGAGTTTCCTCAGGGGCTAAAGCCCGGTCTATCAGGCGATTTGATGTCGGAGCTGAAGCTCCGACCCCCAAAGCAGTATTTGTGAGCTGACTTCTATACAATGACGACTTTTCCGAAGGTTGATCTGGTCGGTGTTGGACTCAACGCCACCGATACGCTCATTCCCGTTCCGCATTTTCCCGAGTCGGGCTCAAAAGTGGAAATTCATTCCGCGAATGCCATGCTCGGAGGGCAGGTGGCCTCAGCGGTAGCCGCATGCCAGCAATGGGGCTTGCGCACGCGCTACGTCGGCAAGGTCGGCGAGGACCACTCCGCCGCGCTCCACCGCGCGGAATTCCAGCGCCTCGGCGTTGAGGCGCACCTTTTCACCGCGTCCGCCTGCACCAGCCAGCAAGCCTTCATCCTCGTGGATCAAACCGGCGAACGCACGGTGCTCTGGAAGCGCGACGCCCGATTGACTCTTCTGCCGGAAGAACTCAATCGCGAATGGATTGTGAATGCGCGCGTTTTGCACCTCGACGGCCACGACACCGCCGCCGCTGCCCTCGCCGCGCAATGGGCCCGCGCGGTGGGAATCCCCGTCGTCGCCGATCTCGACGATCTCTACCCCGGCTATGATGCTCTCTTGCCTAACATCGATTTCCTGATTACCAGCCGCGATATCCCCGCGCGCCTCACCGGCGAACCCGATCTTCGCCTTTCGCTCCCGCAGGTCCACCGCCGCTACGCTTGCCGCCTCACGGCCGCAACTTTGGGGCACGAAGGAGTGCTTGCGTGGGATGGGGAGCGATTTCACTATGCGCCCGCTTATCGCGTTGACGCGGCGGACACTACCGGCGCGGGGGACATCTTTCATGCGGGCTTCATCTACGGGTTTTTGCAGGGCTGGCCCTTGCAGCGGCAGTTGGAGTTTGCCTGCGCCGCCGCCGCGCTAAACTGCACCGGCGTGGGCGCCCGCGGCGGCATCCAGCCCGCGGAAGCAATTGAAGCTTTCATGGCCAAAGCTGCAAAGCACCCGGCCGTCTTCTAGGATTCCACGCTGTAGAGGCGCAGCCCTCCTAACGCGGGGCCCCAAGTCCGCACAATCATTGACTCAATAAACGTGTCATCCCGAGCGAAGCGAGGGATCTGCTTTTCCTGTTGAGGTGAAACGAAAGCAGATTCCTCGGGACCCGCGCAGCGCGGGACCCTCGGAATGACAAGTCTATTTGCGCCACGAATATGCAGCTAAGGGCGCTAAAGCCTCACGGCGTAATCTTCACCATAACCACGGAATGCGGTCCCACACTGGCCTTGAAGCTGCCGGTGAACGAGCCCAGGTCCTTGTGCGCCCACAGATCGCGCACTTTGGCCGAGATGTGCCCCGGGTAGGCGAGCTCTTCCCAGGAAATGCTCACATCGCTGTCCGATGTCCCGCGATTAAACAGAATCACCGCGCGGCTGCCATCGCTCAAAGATCTTGCCCACACCTCCAGATCGCCATTCTTCCGGATGCGGTGCCCTTCGCGGCCCAGCTTATCTTGGTTCACGGCGATCACTTCCGTGTTCGTCAGAATTTCCTTGATCTCCGGCGTCATCGAGCGCACATCATTCCCGGAAATCAGCGGCGCGGCCAGCAAAGCCCAAAAGCTGAAATGTGCGCGATATTCGGCTGTGGTCATGCCGCCGTTGCCCACTTCCAGCATGTCCGGGTCGTTCCAATGTCCGGGCCCGGCAAAGCTTTCGATCCCCACCTGTTGGTCCAGAATCTCGACCATGCCCCACTCGCAGCAACTGCCGTCCTTCCACTTGTTATGTGCGGACCACTTGTCGCTGATGTCGCCCGTGGTGCGCCACAGATTTCCGATCCCCTTGCCCCACAGCCACGGCTTAGCTGTGCCCCATTCGCACATGCTGAAAACAATCGGGCGGCCCGTGGCCATCAGGGCATGGCTCATCGTCGAGTAGGCCTCTTCCGCGTTGCGCGTTTCGGTGCTGCACCAATCGTATTTCAGGTAGTCCACGCCCCAGCGCGCATATTGCAGCGCATCCTGATATTCGTGACCCTGACTCCCGGGACGTCCGGCGCAGGTTTTTGTGCCGGCATCCGAGTAAATTCCAAATTTCAACCCCTTGGCGTGGACATAATCCGCCAGCGCCTTAATGCCGGAAGGGAAGCGCTGCGGGTCCGCCACAATGAATTCGTTTTCATCGCGCTTCACCTGCCAGCAGTCGTCGATCACCACGTACTGGTAGCCCGCATCCTTCATCCCATTGGTCGCAATGGAATCAGCAACGGACTTGATCAAATCTTCGCTGACATTGCATTGAAACTTGTTCCAACTGTTCCAGCCCATCGGGGGCGTCGGCGCCAGCGATTCATCCCGCATTTGCGCCAATGAAGTTGTGGGGAACGCCACGCAGATCAATAGACCGAACAGCAGAAGAAGACCGCGACTTCCAGCAACGTGCTTCATCGCCATACCTCCCATGTTTTTTCAACCAGATGATGAGCGAGGGCCTGTTTTGCCCGCTCCACGCAAGTGGCATGTGGCCACACGAAACATAGCGCCCATCCCGCGGTAAGTAAAGCAGGAGCAGATCAGTTTCCGGTAATCGCGCACTCCTCCCTGCAATCCGAAGAGTGGCTTTCTTCGCTTTCGTTAACCTCCACATCGACGACCAAAGCTTCCTCGTGACCCTGCTGTTGGTTTCAGTCGGAACCTGCCCCACAAATTTCGTAAACGAAGCGTACGACCATACTTTCGAGACCCCCCGGACGCGGTCGGAAGAACCGTACTAGCCAATTCGTGTCGGATACTCATCAAGTGACTCGACACCTGTTATTCAATGGAATAGGCTTGAACGGTGGACCAAGAGCATCGTGGGTTGAGGTTTACGTTCAGCGCTGGCGCCGAGATCGCTCCGGAAAGCTCGCCCACCGCATTTGTTCCCGCACGTGTGACAGAACTCAGCTTGCGCGGGTGTTTCCTGGAGACTTCTGCGTCGTTTGGAATGCAGCGCCCTGTTTTGCTGAAGATTTACCATTCCGGAGAACATTTCGAGGCCGAAGCATCAGTCCTCTATGTCCTGCCCGCGGGCTTAGGTCTGGTGTTTCGCGAAATAAAGCCTCACTTTCGGGCCGTTTTGCAGAATTGGGTTGTCGCCACGTTGGATAACCTACCTGATGCGGGGCCAACTCCCAGTTAGCCGTGCCGGACAATCCCGGCGCATTACCCTCATGGACGGCTCCTGCTATTCGGAAACTTGCCCACCTTTAACGCCCGACCGGAGCACGGGGCAGGGAAATTTCCGTTCTACACCGAACCTCCTGCCCCCAACTTCACCTTCACCGAGCGCTCCATCAAATGCAAGGCCAGCGCCTGATTTGCCTGGGTCCACAAGAGCGGCATGTGATCGTTGGGGACATATCTCCCATCTTTCAGGAAGTACAGTTCGGGACAGCCACCCTCCGGCGTCAATTGACGCAACGAGCGATTGAAATAGTGCACCTGCTTGCGAAAACTCTCCGCATCCGCGGGGTTCGCCAGAAACCGCTCGCCGTAAATGATGGAGAGCTGTGGATCGAAGATGCACCACTGCGCCTCGCACCCTGGCTGCAGCAGCGCGTCCCGGTAGGCCATCCTTTCGCTGAAGTTGCTGCTCATCTGGCCCGGCGCAAACCATTGATCATAGTCCTGGCAAAAATAGGAATCGCCGGCGTAACGCTTGATCCCGATCTCACCCTTGAGCCGCGCCTGCACCAGGCTGAGGATGGCGTCCTGCGCCGCAAGCTCCCGGACAACGCGCAACGGGTAAATCAAGGACAGCAAGGCGGAATCCGCAAGCCGCTCCGGCGGCGCCTCAAACGGCAGCGTGGCAGCGAGCCGCGCGCGCCCTTTCTCGATCAAATGGTCCAGCGTTGCCAGCACCTCCGGTGGCGCGCAAACATCGTCCCCTTTTTTCTGCCGATCAGGCGAGCGCAGGTACTCACGCATTCCTTCGAGTCCCGCCACAACAGCTCCGACACTGGAATTGCGAATCGCGCGCCCTTCTTCCCACGCCCCGCTGTCCCGGTCGTGCCAGTATTCGATGGCCTCGAAATAACGCAGAAACAGCTCGTACGTTTCCCAATCTGCAGCGGTTAATGGAAGGGCACCGGAGTTCGCGAGCACGAATCGAAACCACAGCGCCAGTCCCAGCGCGTCGTTCTGCGCGTGCGGCCATCTTTCTGGAAGCTCGGCGAGTGCCTGTGCCGCGAACCGTATGTGTGGGCGGCGCTGCACATCGTTTTTCAGCTTTTGCGTGGCATCTTGAATATTGTCCAGGAATCGTGGCCGCTGCTTGGCGAAGAATTGCGAGAGACCCTGCATGCAGGCGATGGCCGGTGCCAGCTCTCCGCGCAAGCGGAAGGAATTTGCCACCAGCACATTGTCGCGGACCCAAACGTTGTGATAGCCCGAAACGCTATTCGCGGCAGGCGCCGCCGTTGCCGAGAACAGACCGTGCTCCACCGGTCGGATTGCATGCGTGCCGTGGGCTTGCAGGGTCTCCCGGATCTTCGCGAGACTCTCCGGTGTATATTCCTCCACAATCAAGTATTGCAAAAGCTCTTCTTGGGGCATGGATGCCACCTTCCTGCCTGCTATTGGGCATTCCTCAGTGAAGGGGGATTCTATCGCACCGCTGCTCCGCGCTCATCAGGTGTCCTGAGTCAGAAATGCTCGTCCATCAAGCCAAAAGCAGATTCCTCGCTTCGCTCGGAATGACAATTTCAATGCTTCGGCAATTCTATGATTTAAAGCACCAGAAATGTCCACCGGGAGCAAACCTGAGGAACCCGGCACTATGACGGCAGCGTCACGTGTGTCGAACTGACAATTGCCGGGAACAAAACATGGCGCGACGGTGTCTGAAACATAGTAGTGGTTCCCGTCGTATCTTCAGGGCAGAGGCACGCTGCACGGGCTCGATACTTGCGCGCCAACTGCTTTTCCGAGGAGCGCCGGGTCCATGAACATTGAGGCATCAGGGCCGCGAGGGCTGGACCGCCGCAGAGCCCCGCGTTTTCGCTACCAGGCTCATCTTGAAATCGAATGGGGTTCCGCGCGGCTGAAGGCCCGTACGCGCGACATCAGCGCCGGTGGGATGTTCATCGAATCGGAAGATGTGCTGTGGGTGGGCGCAGGCTTCCGCGCGCGATTCGGCAAGGAGCGGCCTTTCTGGCTGCTTTGCTCGGTTAAGCGTGTAGAGCCTGGCCTCGGCATGGGCGTCACCTTCTCGCTTGCCGAAGAGCAAAGCCAGAGGCATTTTCAGGAGTTGCTCGCGAAACTCGCGGCGGCCTCCTAAAGCCGTATACTAAAGTTCATGACTCGCTGCCTGGATTGCGGTGCAGAACGCGTCGCGGATCAGTGTCCCGTTTGCGGATTGACCTCTGCCGCCGCGGAACTCGTCTTCCGCCGCCGCTTGCTGCTGCAGATGGCCATCTTCCTCACCGGCTCGCTGCTGTTCCCTTATGTCAGCCAGCTTTATCCTCCCCTAGACCTGGACGCGATGCTGGTGTTCTTTGGCCTGGTCTTCTTCCTGGCGCTGACGCTGGCGGTATTCCTGGAGCGCCGCGCACATGCACGACAGGAGATCGAGGTCCTGAAGCGTCTGTTCCTGGGACTAATCCCCATCCCTTTCATCCTGTTGACCGCGCTTTTCCTGAATGGCAGGTTGGATTCGCCGAAGAATGTGACCTATCACGCGGCCGGCGTTTACGGGCGTTACCAGATGAAGGGTGTGGTGCGGGGCACGCGGCGATTATTCGTAAAGTCGTGGCGCGAAGGGCGCCGCTTCGAGCGCCTTGCGGTGGATTCTGACGATTATGATCGCTTTCGCGATGGCGATAAGGTTGTAGTTGGCGTCGAGCCGGGAGCGCTGGGCATTCCGTGGTTTTACGGCGTGTATCGCCAATAATCCCCAATAACCGGGCCTACCAGCTCAGTAGATGGGGCGACCGTTGACGTCGAACGGCAGTTGCAGCTCCAGGAAGTGGCCGTCCTTGGCAAGACGGAAACGCACTCGTTGCATCCGGCCGACATTGCGGTCCGCCCAATCGGGTGTGTGGATGGGTTTATCGGGGAGATCGGCAAAAGACCACGTGACGTTGTTTCCCTGGATGATGAGCTTCTGCGGGTCCAGATCGTAGACCTCTTCCTCCTCCACATCAATAAACAGGTAGCGCTTCCAGAGCCGCACCAGCAGCAGGCCTTTCTTCTCGCAATGGTAGATATTCCAGGAATTCGGAGCTTCGTCGTTGAAGCGCAGGATAGCGAATTCCAGAGGCTTCCAAGTGTATTTCTTGGCCGCCTCGTTTTGTGCCTGCGCGAAGATCGCGAAGGAAAGACAAAAGACGACGAGAGCAGCCGTGCGTGACGTCCAGCGGAAGAGCGGACTCATTTGCCGAAACCGCAGTCGCGCCACAGCGCGCCCCATTCCCACAGGTCGAAGCCGACTTTGGGTGGAAGTACAAGTCTGCGCGGGTGCGGTTTTCAAGTCTGGGAGCCTCACGTGGAGTCCACGTAAAAGTGTACGACACGAGAGGAAGAAGTGGCGAGTACGAGCAGCGGCCCCGGAAGGGCAGGGTATGCAAAAAGCACAAGCGCACGAGCGAATTTCAAAAACGGCCGCGGGTATCCTTGGAAGGGAGAATCAGTGCTCAGCCTGAGCATCTCTACGGCGCAGATGCGGGGCGCGGAACTCTATATAATGCAGGTGACCGGTGCGAGGCATAACTTGACGACGAAGATGTGGCGTGTGGTGGCGCGGGTTTTTCCGCGATGCAGTGTGATTTCACAAGCCATCGCGTTTAACCTGTTTCTGGCATTTTTCCCTACTTTATTATTGGCGGTGTGGTTTACGTCCAGTTGGATCGGCAGCAAAACCGCCCTGCTCGATACGATTCGCAATTTCACGGAGTTCCTGCCGCCGGGCAGCCAGGGGATCGTGGCGGACTTCCTGGCGCGGCGCGGACCGGACCTGTGGAAAGTTGCCCTGCTTGGCTGGGCGGGGGCACTATTTGGCGGGTCCCAGGTGATGAAGCTGCTGATGGACGGAATCCACCTAATTTACGGGGATGATGAGCGCCAGGACTTCTTGCACCGCCAGTTCCGCGGACTACTCCTTCTTTTGATCACCATTGCGCCGATCCTGGCGGCGGGAATCCTGGGAGTATTTGGGCGGCCGCTACGAAGATGGTTCACACTGCAACTGGGTAGTACGGCGCCAATCCACGGTTTGTGGTTGGTGTTCTTCCCTGCGACGGCGATGGTGCTGGCGATGTTGGCTTTGACGGTCATCTATTGGGTGGCGCGCCCGAAGGAGAAGAGTTTGCGCCACGTGCTGCCCGGAGCCATGCTGGCAACATTGTTGTGGTGGCTGGTAAACGTGCTTTTTGGCGTTTATGTGCGGCGCGTGCCGTACAGCTTGGTCTATGGCGGACTCGCGGCGGTGATCGGTTTGCTCATCTGGCTGCAAATCTCGGCGGTCATCGTGTTTTTGGGTGCGGCGTGGAATGCAGAGCAAGCGGTGACCCGGAAACGCTAACGCGGTATAGTTCCTCGCCGGAAACACGAGCGCGGAAAACGGAGCAGTCACAGAAGTGAAACTCGTTGAGGTGGAGTGCTACGCGGGCTATCGCGGCGACGAACGGCCGGTGCGCGTACGCCTGGGCGAAGTATCTCTAGAGGTGAGCGAAGTGGAAGACCGCTGGTACTCTCCGGGTGAGACGTTTTTTCGTGTGCGTCTGGCGAACGGAGACCGCTACGTGTTGCGGCACGTGGAAGCGCAGGATACCTGGAGCCTCGAGGGATTCCGCAGCGCTGCAAACTAACGGCAATGTAATGAGTGCGGTAAGACGCAGCAGAGCTGCGCACAATGGTGCTTGGACGGACCCCAACGGCAGCGTATAGTCCAGGGTGTCCCGCCTCAACAATGCGGCCTGAAGGGGATGGCGGGACGCTACGGATGGGTCGCGAGAAGAGATACCGGAAGCCATGAACTCCAGAGTGACCCATCGAACAGTGCACCGGCGCCCCCTGCTCCTGGTGATGCTCCTTGTGATTCTGGGGACATCTGCCGCAGTGTCTCGCACCCAGGACCCCTCGAGTGCAGTGGGCCAAGGCAACCCGCCTGCAGTAAATACCCAAGGCAATCCCCCCGAAACCCAAACGCCCAAGGACAGTGGCGCGGCGAAGCAGGAAGTTTCCATGCAGGACACGGGTACGACCTTCAAGCTGCGAGTAAACCTCGTGCAGGTGCACGTGATTGTGCGGGATGCCGCCGACATACCAGTCGAGAATCTGCGCAAGGAAGATTTTCTGTTGTACGACAATGGCAAACTGCAGCCAATTACCACCTTCGGCGTGGAGACGGCCAAGTCCCGGAAGGAACGTGCGGAAGCAGCCGCGAAAACCCAGACGGGCGAGGGGGAAAGCCGTGCTGGAAGTTCCGTGTCGCTTCCGGAACGCTTTGTGGCGCTGACGTTCGATGATGTCCATCTCAGAATGGCGGATGCCGTCACTTTGCGAGTGGCCGCGGCGCGATTCCTGGATGCCATGTCCCCGGGCGACCGGGTCGGCATCTTCTCGACCTCGGGCGAGTTGGCGCAGGATTTCACCAGCGACAAAGAAGCGCTGAAGCAGAAGGTGTCGGGACTCATGCCGCGAGGCGCGTTGGGCGGACACATCACCGATTGCCCTGACGTTTCCTACTACATGGCGGATCAGATTGAAAATAAACACGACGCCCAGGCTCTCGCGGTTGTCACTCGGGAAGTGCTGCAGTGCCAATTTGCCAATAACCAGCTAATGGTAACTGCGGCCCAGGCGGCGGCGCAGGCTGCGGTCATGATCGCCTTGAATGCTGGGGATGCAGACAACAACTACACCTATCGGGTATTGGAACAGGTGCTCCGGAATTTGGCCGGGAAACCCGGCGAGCGTGTCCTGCTGTTGGCATCGCCGGGATTCCTGATTGCCCAGAATTTCGTGGATCCCAACGGTATTGTGGATCGCGCCAATCGGTCCAACATCGTCATCAATACCCTGGACGCCCGCGGGCTGTATGCGCCCGAACCGGGAGGGGACATCTCGCAGAATAACTCGGACACCGTGATAACGGCGGGATACAAGGCGACCTACCGGATTGCGGAGCAGACAGAACAACAGTACGTTCTAATGGACATGGCTTATGGTACGGGTGGCACCTTCTTTCACAATTCCAACGATCTGGAAGGTGGGCTGAAACTCGCTGGAGGGGTACCGGAAGTCTCCTACGTGCTGGGTTTTTCGCCGCAGAATCAGAAGATGGACGGGAAGTATCACACGTTAAAGGTAAAGCTCGGGGAAAAACAGAAATACTCGGCGCAGGCGCGCCGCGGCTACTTTGCCCCGAAAAAACTGGACGATCCGCAGGAGACTGAAAAGCAGGAAATTCAAGAAGCGCTCTTTTCGCAGGATGAGATTCATGACCTGCCCCTGACTTTGCAGACACAGTATTTCAAAACTGCGGATACGGGGGCGCGATTGAGTGTGGTGTCGCACCTGGAACTCGAGGGCATGCACTTCCGAAAGGTGGAAGGAAGGAATCTTGACAATTTGACTGTCGCGACGGCCGTCTTTGACGAGAATGGAAACTTCATTACCGGCGGCGAAAAGGTTGTGACGATGCGCCTGTTCGAGGCGACGTTTGAAAGGCTGAGCCACACTGGCCTCACAGTGAAATCGAGTTTCGAGGTGAAGCCGGGCAAGTACATGGTTCGGCAGGTGGTACGGGATTCCGAAGGCGCGCAGATGGCGGCGCGCAACGGGACTGTGGTCATACCGTACTGACTTGGGTAGCGGTCGGGAGCGAATGG
>Ga0209415_10020759_pt1 | contig 10181 bp, 8 predicted proteins | sample PeaSoiSIISIP2007_FD_187696 | JGI IMG/M metagenome (GOLD analysis project Ga0209415, IMG submission 187696) | Peat soil microbial communities from Weissenstadt, Germany - SII-SIP-2007 (SPAdes) (version 2) | ecosystem: Environmental > Terrestrial > Soil > Wetlands > Peat | place: Germany...
GACAGTGGTGGCGGCGAGCGGGGTCGAGCGCGCCCGGGGCTCCGGGGCGGACCTCGTGAACGAGCCGGGTCCCGCGGGTCGGGTCTTCGCCCGCCTCCCGGCTGGCGCCGCGGCTACCCTGCTCGGGACGGTCAACGGGTACGTGAAGCTCTCGCTCGGCGAAGGCCGCTTCGCCTTTGCGCGGGCTACCGATCTCGAGCGCGGAACCACTGTGCCGGCTCAGGTCGCCCTCGACGATGCGATGGAGCATGCGCCGCCGGCGATCGAGATTCCCCAGCCGCAGCTCGCGACGCGCGACCTGCACACGCGCGTGCGCGGGCTGGCCAGCGACGACGCCAGGCTGCTCGACGCGTACATCTTCGTCGGCGCGCGCAAGGTCTTCTACGGCTCCAACCGCAACGGACCGGACACTCGCAGAATGACGTTCGACGCCGACGTGCCGCTGCGGCCAGGGGTAAACGTGGTCACGATCGTCGCGCGCGAGAACCCCGACACCACGGCGCGGCGGACGTTCATCGTGCGCCGAGACGGCCCCGGCGGGGAGCTCCTGGCGACGCCCAAGACGGACGAGGAGCTCAGCGAGACCGCGTCGTCGGACGATGAGTGACGCCGTCCGGCTGCACGTCAACGTCGATCACGTCGCCACGCTGAGGAACGCGCGCGGCACGGCGTATCCGGACCCCATCCGAGCCGCGGAGGAGTGCCTCGAGGCGGGCGCGGATGGAATCACCGCGCACCTCCGGGAGGACCGGCGGCACATCGTGGACGACGACGTCGCGCGCCTTCGCGAGATGCTCTCCCGGGCCAGGCGCACGCTCAACCTCGAGATGGCCGCCACCGACGAGATGGTCGGGGTGGCGCTGCGCGTGAGGCCGGAGGTGTGCACGCTCGTGCCCGAGAGGCGCGAGGAGCGAACCACGGAGGGTGGTCTCGACGCAATCGGCGGCGGGGACGATCTCGCGAGGCGCGTACGGGAGCTCGTGGCCGCGGGGATCCGGGTGAGCCTCTTCATCGCCGCGGAGCGGCGGCAGATCGAGCGCGCCCGCGCGCTGGGCGCCGTGCAAGTCGAGATTCACACCGGGGAGTATGCCCACGGCCGGCGAGACGAGCTCGCGCGCATCGCCGACGGCGCGATGCGCGCGCGCGCGATGGGGCTCGAGGTGGCCGCCGGGCACGGACTCACGCAGGAAAACCTGCCCGCCCTGGTGTCCATCCCCGAGATCATCGAGCTGAACATCGGCCACGCGGTGATCAGCGACGCCGTGTTCGTCGGCCTCCGGAGTGCCGTGCGGGCGTACCTCGACGCGATAGGGCGAGGGCTCTCCGCTCGTTGAGGCCAGGTGCCGAGCGCCCGGGTCAGGGCCGCAGTCCAGCGGTCGCGATCGCGCACAGCACACCGCGTGCCTTGCTCCGCGTCTCCTCGGCCTCCGCGGCGGGATCGCTCGCCTCCACGATCCCCGCGCCCGCGGTGACCAGGAACGCATCGTCCTTGCAGATCGCCGTGCGGATCGCGATCGCGAAGTCGAGATCGCCGGTCTTCGCGACGTAGCCGATCGCGCCTCCGTAGATGCCGCGGGGCCCCGCCTCGAGCTCGCGGATGATCTGCATCGCGCGGAGCTTCGGCGCGCCGGAGAGCGTCCCCGCCGGGAAGGCCGCGCGCACGATCTCGAGCGGGGGCGTCGACGGCGGGACGCGCCCGGTGACCTCGCTCACGATGTGCATGACGTGCGAGTAGAGCTCGATGTCCATCTGGCGCGCCATCCTCACCGTCCCCACCTCTGCCACGCGGCCCACGTCGTTTCGGCCGAGATCGATGAGCATCACGTGCTCGGCGCGCTCCTTCGGGTCAGAGAGAAGCTCGCGCTCGAGCGCGGCGTCCTCGTCTGGCGATCCTCCGCGGGGGCGGGTCCCGGCAAGGGGTCGGACCGTCATGATCCCGTCCACGAGGTGGACCATCGTCTCGGGGCTCGCTCCAGCGATCTGCGTCCGCGTGCGCTCCCCCGGCGCGGGCGGAAGGTCGAGAAAGTACATGTAGGGGCTGGGGTTGAGGACGCGCATCGCGCGGTAGGCGTCGAAGGGGTCCCGACCTGCGCGCGGCACGCGGAAGGTCCGGGCGAGGACGATCTGGAACGCGTCCCCGGCGGCGATGTACTCCTGGGCTCGCCGCACCTTGGCAGCGTAGGCCGCGTCGTCCACGTCGACCGTGACGTCGTCGGGCAAGCGGGAGCGGTCCGGCAGGGCGAGGGGGGCGAGCGGTGTGAGATCGTCCAGGTGCGCCCGGGCGCGCGCGACGTCTGCCGGATCGTCGGCGGCGATGGTGATCGTGTGGGAAAGGCCATCGAAGACCACGATCGTGGACCCGCCGAAGAAGCGGCCGAGCGGCGCCGACGCCCGGGACCCCCAGCCGGGGACCTTGTCGATCGCGTGGACCAGGTCCCACGCGAGGTATCCCACGTAAGAATCCGCGAAGCGGGCGGCCGGGTTGGCAATCCGCTCCTGCGTCCGCGACGGCTCGAAGAGGGCGCGGGCCGCCTCCAGCGGGTCTCGCCCTCCGGCCAACTCGACCATCGGTGCCGGCCGCCCGTCAGCGCCCACCCACTGCCCGCTCGCCTGAAGGGTCATCTCCGTCCTCGGCCGGTATCCGAGGATCGAGTAACGCCCCCACCGTTCGCCGCCGACCACGCTCTCGAGGAGGAAGGACGCGGCGTCCCCGGCGGCCCTGCGCAGGGCCGCGTAGGCGCGCACGGGCGTCAGCGTGTCGGCGACGAAGGTGACTGTGGCTCTCATGTCAGCGGGCACCAAGGTTGAGGATCGAACGAGCCCGCGCAGGATCGGCCGGGAGGCGACCGATGGAGCGCGCGTACTCGGCGGCCCGCGCGACGAGGGGAGCGCTGCCCTCCGAGAGCAGGCCTCTTTTCAGGTAGAGGTTGTCCTCGATGCCCACGCGGGCATGTCCCCCGAGGCGTATCGCGAGCTCCGTCATCGGCTGCTGCCACCGTCCGATCGCCGCCACCCCCCAGGTCGCGTCCGGCGGCACCAGCGTCCTCATGAAGGCGACCACGTCCTCGCGCGCGGGGATGGCACCCTTCACGCCGAGGACGAACTGGAAGTGCAGGGGAGCGGCGATCGCGCCCTCCGCGGCCAGCGCCAGCGCCTCTTCGACGTGCCCCACCTCGTAGCACTCGAGCTCGGGCGTTACCCCCGCCTCCCGCATCCGGGCCGCCAGCCGCCGGATGTCGGGGCGCGAGTTGACGAAGACGTCGTCCCCGAAGTTGATCGTCCCGCAGTTGAGCGATGCCATCTCCGGTCTGCAAGCGAGCGGCCCGGCGCGCACGTCGGTGGGCATGCCCACCGCGCCTCCCGTCGACGGCTGGAGTATGCAGTCGCACTTGCGGCGGATGGCGTCCATCACCTCGGCGAAGCGCTCGCTCGACTGCGTGTTCGACCCGTCGTCCTCGCGGACGTGCAGGTGGATGATGGCCGCGCCGGCCTCCCGGCACCGCGCGGCCTCGTCCGCGACCTCCGCCGGCGTCAGGGGCAGGTGCGGAGTCTGGGCGCGGGTGAGCTCGGCGCCGACGATTGCCGCCGTCAGGACGACGTCGCCGGTCACGTCGCCCTGCCCGGCGGGGGGAGTCACGATGGCGGCAGGGGTCGGCGGCGGGCCTGCGGGGAGCCCCGGCATGTAGAGCTCGCGTGGCCTGCGCTGCAGGTCCCGCGGCACGACGCACGTGCCGATCGCCCGCGCGACCACGATCGGCTCGGAGAGGACGTCGGCCGCGCTTGGCGCCAGGCCGCCGCGCGCGCTCGTGATGACCTTCCTCGCCTCGAACCGGAGCTTGCGGCTCGTGTTGCCGACGGACAGGAGCTCGGCCGTGGCCTCCACGAAGTCTCCCGCAAAGACGGGGGCCAGAAACTCGATGGTCTCGTAGGCGCGAAAGAGGCCTTCGTCCCCGTCGAGCCGGATGAGGAGCTCCGTCGCGAGGTCGCCGAAGAGGGCGAGCAGGCGTGCTCCGTCGACGAGGTCCCCGGCGTAGTGAGCGTCTTGTGCGCTCATCCGGAGACGCAGTGTCACCCTCGTCCCGATCATGCCGCAGGCATATCACGCCTTCCCGGGCCCGCATGGGCCTCGCAAGGCATGCCCGGCGTGCCTCAGCGAGGCTCCAGGCGGATGCGCTCCCGCACCATGCGCCAGGCCGAGGGCCTGGAGTCCTCGCCCCTTCGCATGACGTCTCTCGGGGCGGTGGGGAGGACCTCCGGCCGGCCGACGGCGACCGCGATCTCCCACGGTCCCGCCGGCACCCCCCGGAACAGGGCGTCGACCGGCCCGGCGATGCGCACGGAGCCGTCGAGCCCCACCGACGACGGCGCGTCCCACGGCCTGACCTCGTCGCCGCGCACGAGAAACGCCCGCGCGCCGATGGCTCCCTTCACGGGCGCCGCGGGACGCAGCACCATGTCGAAGGCTGAGCCGGGGGCGAGCGCCACCTCGCCGCCGTCGGCCGCGAGCGAGTAGGTCGGCACCGTCGGCGGCTCGAAGTGCAGGCGCACGGCGACGAGCGCCGCCGCCACCGCGGCGGCGGCGGGGACGAGGAGGACCACGATCTTCCGGTCGCCGGGCTCGCTCAAGACGAGCCGGTCGTAACACGAACGATCACCAGGCGTACTTCTTGAAGAAGGCCCACTCGAGCTGGGTGGCGCTCGCGTAGGTGGAGCAGGCGTACGCGGAGCCCGATCCTGCGGTGCTCCCGCCGGCCCAGCAGTGGCTCATGCCGGTGAAGGTGCAGAGCTCGACCTGGCCGTCGGCCGGGCAGCCGCTGTAGACGTAGCACTGGCCGGCGCCGCCGCCGGCGCCGTTCTCGGTGACGGTCGTGTAGGTGGTGCCGCAGCCGTTCTTCTGGGCCCAGAGGGTCGCCGTCGGGGGGAAGCCGGCCTGGGCGGCGCCGTTGGGGTCGTCGCAGCCGTCGGCGATCAGGCCGTCGGAGGTGCCGTGGAAGATGATGACCGGGACGTGACCCGTGGCGCACGACGAGAGGCTGGCGATCGTCCCGCCGGAGTGGGGGCCGACGGCGCGGAAGTCGGTGCGGTCGCAGCCGATGTGGTGGGAGAAGTATCCGCCCATCGAGAACCCCGTACCGAACTGGTGGCTCGCGTCGAGGCACTGGTCCTGGGCGATGTCGGCCTTGACGGCGTCGATGAAGGCGAAGTCGACGCTGGCGGTGCCGTTGTTGGCGAGGGCGCCGGCGCCGCAGACCGCGGCTCCGTTGTCCGAGACGTTCCAGGGGTCGAGGGTGGTGGCCCCGCTCTCGTTGGTGCTCTGGCCGTCCATGAAGGCGAGGGCGATGCCGTCGCTGTCCGCGATCGCGGAGTACTGAGTGAGGTCGTACATCTCCCCGGCGGTCATCGTGGCGCCGTGGAACACGAAGACGAGCGGGGCAGGGGACGACGCGCCGACCGAGGTGGGGAGATAGACGATGTACGTCCGGGTGGCGCCGCCGACGGTCACGGTCCGGGTGGTCTTGCCGCGCATTCCGGTGCGCATGCTGCAGTTGCCTCCGCCGCCGCTCGACCCGCCCGACGAGCCGCTCGAGGAGGCGCCCGAGGACGCTCCGCTCGAGCTCCCGTCGTCGCCGCCGTCCTCGCCCCCCCCGTTGGTCGCGTCCTCGCCTCCCGAGCTGGACGATGCGCCGGAGCTCGTCGACCCCGAGCTGGTGCCGTAGCTCGATCCCGAGCTCGAGCTGGATCCCGAGCTGCCGCCGCCGCTCGCCGACAAGCTCCCCGAGCTCCCGCCCCCCGACGCGCCGTACCCGCTCGATCCGACCTGGCCGCTCGAGCTCCCGCCGGACATCGACCCGTTCTCGGTCGAGGCCCCGCTCGCGCAGTGCACGCTCAACGCCGAGGCGACCAGGAACAAGCCAGCGCGCGAACGCAACGACATGAGAATCCTCCGATTATACCGGCCCGCCGACGTGGCGACCGCGAATGGCCCACAGGGCACATTCACCCTTGTGTGTGAGGGCTACTCGAGCAAGTGAAATGCGCGCTCAGTTTCGTATCCCTCACGCTCACGTGAAATCGTGAGCGTATCTTTGCCGCAGAGCCGGAAACTTCGGCCCCCTGGAGGGTCGTCAGAGCGTCTCGAGGTATGCGGTCAGGTCGGAGATGTCACCGCTAGACAGCGACCCGATGGAACCGTGCTCCGGGGTCGAGCACGAGCCGAACCGGTCCGCGATGGTCGTCGCGCAGCCGTCGTGCATGAGCGGCGTGCGCCATCCCACGCCGACGAGCGGCGGGACCTGGAACTGGCCCCCCGTGCCGACGTCCATCGTGAGGTTGTTCGTGAACTTGGCTCCCGTGTGGCACGTCGCGCATCCGACGTCCACGCGCCCGAAGATGGCCTTGCCCCGCTTGGCGGCGCTCGCGTCCACCCACGTGGGCGCAGGCGGCGCCGGCACGGCCTGCACCCAGCCCGTCAGCGCCCCCATCTGGGACGGGCCCAGGGACGCCCCGCTCATGCGGATCGTGTAGACGTCGTTGACGAGCACATCGAGGTTCGGTTCGTCGCCGGGCCAGTGGTAGGGCGCCGTCCCCGCGATCGTACCGCGCAGCGACGGGGTTCGGCGCCGGTTACCGTCGAGTTGCCAGACGTGACCGTCGTCGCGCCCCTCCGGGTGGCACGAGGCGCAGGCGATCATGCCGCCCGCCTGGGTGTGAAAGACGTCGTACCCGGTGTCGGTCCGCGGGGTCGTCGAGAGGGAGATCGTCGCCACGGGTCCGCCCGAGAGGATCAGGATCTGGGCGGGCTCTCGCGTCTGTACGATGAGATCGTTGGCGGGATCGAAGGCGACGGCGATCGGCTGCTCGGGGGTGGTCGGGACGTTCAGCGAGACCGCACCGCACTGCGCGAACTCGAACACCGTCGACAGTCCCGCCGTGAAGGAGTTGCCCGGGGCGACGGCCGCCAGCAGCGAACCGTCCGGGGAGACAGCGACGTCGACCGGCAGCACCCCCTGGAACTGCGTGTTGGCCGTGATCGTCCCGTCGGCCGCGAGGATGGTCAGCACGCCCAGGACGGCGCCGCTCTCGGGCCCGCAGGCAGGGCCGGGGAAGCCTCCCGGGAAGCCTCCCGGGCCGACGCTCCCTGCCACCCCGAAGCCCCCACCGACGAAGCAGCTCCCACCCGTCCCCGCGTCCTCGCCCGGCGAGGCATCCTCGGCGGCCGGCCCCGCGCCGTCGAGGACGACCATCGGGGGAACCACGGGGCCAGGGCCCGGAAATGCGATCGCGCCACCCCCGCAACCCCCGCCGCCGTACCCGCCCTGCACCGTCGTCGACAGCGACTGCGTCGTCTCCGCCTGGTGCACGGCGACGATCGCGCCCGACGGGGCGCCGACGACACGCCAGGCGACGTGGGGGGAGAACGACGCGATGGGCGAGGGGAGCTGGTCACGGCGGGAGACGGTGCCGTCGCTCGCGACGCGCAGGACCTCCGCCGACCGGAAGCTCGACACGGATACCGAGCCGCCATTCACGACGACGTCGCGCAGGTCGCGCTCGACGGTGAGGTTCCGGGCGATCGCCCCGCCCGCCGACGGCAGGGCCACGAGCTCGCCGGTGGCGCAGGCGACCCAGACGAGGTCCGTGGAAGCGTCCCATGCGACACCGCGCGGAGCCGGGCAGACGCTGCGCCGGGTGAGGATCGAGCCGCGCGCCGGGTCGATGGTCACGAGCGCGCCGCCCCCCCGCAGGGCCACCTGGATGCGGCCCGCGCCGTCCTCGACGAGCCTGCCGGGCTCGTCGCCGGGGTGGAGAGCGATGGTGTGGGTGACCGTCCGGGAGCCGAGGCTGACCACGTAGACCGCGTCGCGGTCGGGATCCGAGGCCACGGCGGTGGCCCCGTCGCTCGTCACGAGGAGCGTGCCGCCCGAGATCGGGGGCGGCGGCACGCTGGCCGTGACCGCCGGGCCGAAGGTCGGCTGGACCGCCGAGGAGGGCATGCTGGCGTCCGCCTCCTCGAGAGACACCGGGCCCACCCCGCTGAAGGATGCGATGACCGCGCTGTTGCACCCGCTGTAGAGGCCTGCCGCCGCGAGGAGCGCGAAGACGGCGGGGCCGCCCATCCACCCCGCTCGAGCCGGCTCGGTGGGTGACTCGTGGCCGCGGGCCTTTCCGGTCGTGCGCATGACTCCTCCAGTGGTGGGGCGCGAGGGGCCGCCCCGGTCCGTCCCTGACCTCTCTATGGCCGGCGGACGGGGATCCGTCAGCAAGACCGTGGCCACCCCCAACCCCTCGATGTCATTCATGACAGGGTGGCGCGCGCTGCGCCAGGGATGATCGCCCTGTCGCGCCTCCTGCGAACGAAACCTCACCCCCCCTCGGAGGCGGCCTCGAGCTTGCTCACCCGCCGCAGCTCCGGGAACCTCCACGCCCAGATCCCCACGACGACGATCGTGCCGACGCCACCGAGCACGACCGCGGCGATCGCCCCGAGCCACTGCGCGGCCACCCCCGACTCGAACTCGCCGAGCTCGTTGCTGGCGCCGATGAAGACCATGTTCACGGCGCTCACGCGTCCCCGCATCGCGTCGGGCGTGGCGAGCTGCACGAGGGCGGAGCGGACGAACACGCTGACCATGTCGGCGGAGCCGGCCACGAGCAGCATGGCGAGCGACAGCGCGAGGCTCCGCGACAGGCCGAACACGATCGTGGCCACGCCGAAGAGCGCCACGCACGCGAGCATCTTGGTCCCGGCGCCCCGCTCGATCGGCCACACGGCGAGGGCCACGCCCGTCAGCGCAGCGCCCGCCGCCGGGGCGCTCCTCAGCACGCCGAGCGCCGTGGGGCCGAGGTGCAGGATGTCTCGTGCGTACACCGGGAAGAGGGCCGTCGCGCCGCCAAGCAGGACGGCGAACAGATCGAGCGAGATCGCCCCGAGCACGATGGGGTTCTGCCTCACGTAGCGCACGCCGGCCAGGAGCGATGACCGCGTCGGCGCGGGCCCGTCCCGCCGGGGCAGGGCGTGCATGAAGAAGACGAGCCCCAGCGCGCCCGCCGAGCACGCCGACGAGGTGGCGTACACGGCCCCGGCGCCCCCCGACGCGGCGTAGATCACCCCGCCGATCGCGGGGCCGGCCACCATCGCCGTCTGCCAGAGCGACGAGCCCCACGCGACGGCGTTGCCGAAGTGCTCCGGGGGCACCAGAGCCGGGAGGAGTGACTGGCTCGCGGGTCCGAGGAAGGCGCGCGCGATGCCCACGCCGACCAGCACGACGTAGATGGGCGCGACGCCGTGGGGGTGTGCCCCCGCGACGAGGAACAGCGCGACGGACAGCGAGGCCATCGCCGCGTGGCATGCGAGCAGGATGCTCCTCCGGTCGAACCGGTCCGCCGCGTGGCCCGTCACGAGCGACAGCCCGAAGGCGGGAAGGAACTGCGCGAGGCCGGACCAGGCCAGATCGATGGGGCGCCCCGTGATGGCGTAGATCTGCCAGCCGATCGCGAGGCTCTGGACCTGCATGGCGAGGATCGACGCCAGGCGGGCTGCCTGGAACAGGTTGAAATTGCGATGGCCGAACGCGGCGTGCCAGGCGACTCGCTCCGTCGCGCCGGGGGCAGGCCCCACGTCACTCATGACGCGCGCTTGGTCGACCGTCGCGCCCGTCGCGGAGGGCGCGCCAGGGTGCGCCGGCATTTCTCCGCCCCGCAGCGGCAAGGGTAGATGCGGCGCAGGTCGCTCATCGAGTAAGCCTCGTCGGTCGTGTACCAGTAGTCGTAGAGGAGCTCCTCGCCTCGCGCGATGTCGCGCAGCGCGTGAACGTACACGCGGCCCCCCTCGATCACGATCTCGCAGTTCGGGTCGCACGAGTGATTGATGAAGCGCGCCTCGTTGCCTCCGTCGCTCGCGTCGATGCAGACGTCGTCGTCGACGGCGAAGAGGAACGTGTGATGCTCGCGCGCCGGGTCGTCGTCCCGGGACTGGGCGTCCGCCTCCTCGTGGGAGATGCGCTTGCCGGTGTACTCGACGATGCGCGTCCCTTCGGGGATGCGCCGATCCGTGAAGACGCCCCGCCCCGCGATCCCCGAGCGGCGGACCTCCAGGCTCATCGCCCGCCGAACGGCGTCGGCGGAAGCGTGCGCAGGTACGCCCAGATCGCGTGCATCTCGACGTCGTCGAAGTTGCGCCA
>Ga0209415_10020760_pt1 | contig 10180 bp, 7 predicted proteins | sample PeaSoiSIISIP2007_FD_187696 | JGI IMG/M metagenome (GOLD analysis project Ga0209415, IMG submission 187696) | Peat soil microbial communities from Weissenstadt, Germany - SII-SIP-2007 (SPAdes) (version 2) | ecosystem: Environmental > Terrestrial > Soil > Wetlands > Peat | place: Germany...
ACCGTGAACCGATTCCACAGCCAACTCCCAGCTTGCTCGCCGAAGCGTTCCACGATCGACTTGCAGGTCCGGTCCGCTCTCCCAGGGAGGGCGGCTGGGGAAATGCCATGCGATACATGCTCACCGGGGATCATTGGGACGCGCAGACGGCGTATAGGATGGGCGTCGTTCAGGAGGTTGCTCCGAACAAGGACGCGGCCCTCAAAAACTGGAATCGACATAGCCAACAGGATCGCGGCCTGCGGCCCGTTTGGCATCATGGCCACGGTGGACGCGGCGCACTTCGCGATCGATGAATCGGCGGATGCTGCCGCTTACGCAAAACTCGAGGCGGGATACGTGTCGCTTTTCGGTTCGGAAGATTTCATCGAGGGTCGCAAGGCTGAAGCTGAAAACCGGCCTCCCATCTTCCACGGCCGATAAAGAGTCAAGACCGAGGCAGCGGTCACCAAGCGCCGCAACCGCGGGCGCGCGACCTGATCGGCCGTTTATCGCAGACCTTGACCGCGAGGATGGCCCGCACACGCTGGTTTGCGAGGAGGGCGGGAAACCTTCGTTGGGCTGTGGAATTCGGCATGTGAGGGACGTAGTTACGCGAACGAAGATCGATCAGAAGAAGATGACGTTGAGAACGACGAAGAGCAGTGTCACGACACACCCATAGGTCAACGGGCTGGTGTACCAGCGGTCTCTGCTAGGCTCGGGCACAGAACTCTTTTCATAAATCAGTCCACGCAGTTTCGCTAACGGCGGAGCCGTGGTCAAAAAGGTCACCGGGACCAATACCAGGATACCTGCAACGAAACCCCACACCGCCATGGCAACGTTTGCCGCCATCGGCGAGCGGAAGCTAATCACATGCGCCTGATAGAGCACGTATTCCAATAGAGCGCCTGAAAGACCGCCTAGCATGCTGGCAAAACCCGCAGTTGCCGACACGCGCTTCCAGAGCATGCCCGCAAGAAAAGCAACAAAGAAGGGAGATATGAACAGGATTCCAATCAGTTGCATGTAGTCCATAAGGTTGTTGAAGTGCAAAACGATGTAGGAAGATGCGCAAGCGATGAAGGTTCCCAAGAAAGTGGCGGTGCGTCCTACATTCAGATAATGCCGATCTGGCATGTTCTTGCGTATATAGGTTTGGTAGATGTCGTAGGTAAAGACAGTATTGAAGGCCGTGATATTGCCGGCCATGCCCGACATAAAGCTGGCAAGCAACGCTGTGACGCCGAGGCCCAGCATCCCTTTCCCGTAAAACTTGCTCATCAGAACGGGAAGAGCGAGGTTGTAGTCGTGGGTGACGATGTTGGGTGCAATGACCAGGGCGAGCATACCTTGCACAGTGACAATCAATGGAAACAACATCTTTGGTACGGCAGCAACCAAGGGTGTCTTGCGGGCCGAAGAAAGGTCTTTCGCTGCCATGGCGCGCTGCACCAGCAGGAAGTCGGTGCACCAATACGCGGGAGAGGAACAAAGTCCAAGTCCGACGACCACGACCCACCAGGGTGCTCCCAGCGGATCAGCAGCATTTCCCATGCCCTTCCAGGTATGGGTATACCCGCTGGGAAGCCGGGCGATCAGCGTGTGCCATCCGCCAACGTAATGCAGGCCGAGGAAGGTGAGGGGAAGAAACCCAAGCACGATCAGAAAGAACTGCAGGAATTCGTTGTAGATCGAGGAGGAAAGGCCGCCCCAGAAGACAAACAGCAAGACCACGCTGCTGGCCAGTATCACGCTTTGGGTGAACGGCCAGTCCAATATGCTTTTGAAGATCACTGCGAAGGCGAACATATCGATTCCGGCCATCAGCACGGTCACGATGGCGAAGCTGAAGGCGTTGAGCATATGGGCGCGATGGTCGTAGCGCATACGCAGATACTCCGGTACGCTGCGGACGCCGTTGGAATAGTAGTAGCGCACCATGAAGAGGCCGAGGAAGACCATGGACGGGATTGCCCCTATCCAATACCAATGGTTTGTCCTCATGCCGTACTTGGCGCCGTTCGCTGTGTGACCCATGACCTCGAGTGCGCCGAGATTGGCGGACATGAAGGCGATGCCCGTCACCCAGTGCGAGAAAGACTTTTCCGACATCAGAAAATCGGCGGACGTCTTCATCCGGCCCTTCAGCCTGTAGCCAATCCCCAATACCAGAAGGAAGTAGGCGGCGATGATTGCGACGTCGACCGCGCTCAGTCTGATTAGCATCTCGTTTGATGTAGCCCTGATTATGTCGCCTTGGGAGAATCAACGACGCGCCGCGAAACGTTGGGAGCGAGCGTCGTTGGTCAAGGCATCGCACACTCTCGCATCTGTCATGATGTGATGTCAATATATATGTGGCATACATGCCGCATCTTGGAATACCTCCAACAGCCTTGGTTCTCTAAGAGTTGGAGTGTATGATTCCTGCATGGCGAAGACCAGCAGAAGGCGCACTGTGCGGAAATCGTCCCGTAAAGAGCCAGTGCGTGGAGATAAGAGCTTCCTGGCCGTTTCGGAGCGCCTGTTTACCACACTGGAAACTGTGACCCTTTTCCGCGACCAGGAACCGACTCTGGATGAGATTACGCGACGGACCGAATTTCCGAAGAGCACGACGTTCCGGCTGCTGAATTCCCTGGAGAAATGCGGCTATCTCTTGCAAAACAAGGGAAATGGCCGCTATTCCCTGGGACCGCGTTTCTTTGATCTTGCTAACAGCTCGTTGCCTTATCAGCGGCTAATTGCAATTGCGAGGCCCTATCTCAACTCGCTATTGTTGACATTTTCAGAATCAGTCAACCTGGGCGTTCTGGACGAAGGACGTGTTGCCCACATCTTCAGCCTGGAGAGCCCGAAGCCCTATCGCGTTTCTGCCACGATCGGCAACCGCGCGCCGCTGCACTGCACCTCGATGGGTAAGGCGTTGGCGGCATATCTCCCGCAAGATGCACTGAACAAAATCTTCCTAAAGTACGGTCTACCACAACATACACAGTTCACGATTACTAACCCCGCAGATATCGTCCGTGAATTTGCCAATATTCGGCAGACCGGGGTGAGCCACGATAATCAGGAGGACGTTGAAGGGGTTGAGTGCTTTGGCGCTCCTATCTTCGGCAACGATACGATGCCGATCGCGTCAATGAGTATCTCCGGGCCATCAGTGCGAATAGGCCCTCAGGCGGCGCAGATCGCACCCGCCGTGCGCGAGACCGCTCGTCGGATCTCAATCGCACTCGGATGGGTGCCTCCGGCCGGCGCCTCTGTCTAGCTATAGCTAGTCAACCAAGCCGAGCCAGAGAACGGTGCCCTGGGGTGGAGGCGGGAGTTGCTTTGCTTGCGGAATTAGCGTCTCCTGTCGGCGATGCGCCAAGCCCACCTAATTCCTCAGTTCAGCATGCATTCCGCATTACGGATTGACATGAGATTCGATCTGATCCAGAATGGGCAGCGCCCCTATGAATGAGTTTGAGAAACAAGTCGTCGTAATCACCGGAGCAGGTTCCGGTATTGGACAAGCGACCGCATTACTCTTCGCCAGAGACGGGGCGCGTACGGTTCTTCTTGACTGCAACGCCGCCTCGGGGAACGAAACTGTGGCGATGATTTCTCGAGAGGGCGGGGAAGCGCTGTTTTTGAAGACCGATGTTAGCGATCCGGCACAAGTGAAGTCGTCGGTGGCGGAAGCGATACTCCGCTTTGGTCGCATTGATCTGCTGGTGGCGAATGCAGCTATCCAGATCATCCGGCCGGTTGAAGAAACGTCGGATGAAGAGTGGAGACGGCTACTGGAGGTGAATCTTACCGGTACTTTTCTTTGCTGCCGGGAGGCGATCATTGCCATGCGACGGCAACAGGCCGGCTGCATCGTGATTGTCTCATCGGGACACGCCTTTCAAAGCTACCTTGGCTATTCGGGATACGCCGCCACCAAAGGCGGACAACTGGCATTCATGCGGGCGGTGGCGATCGATTGCGCTAAAGACGGGATTCGCGTGAACTGCATTGTTCCAGGGGCGACGGACACGGCCCTTATCCGGGAGCACTTCAAGAAGACGCCCGGCGATGAGGCGCGCCTGCTGCAGAAGATTCCGTTGGGGCGTCTGGCCTCTCCCGATGACATCGCGCGCTCCATTCGCCTGCTTGCATCCCGGGACGCAGCGTATATCACAGGCACTGCACTGGTAGTTGACGGAGGGTTGCTGGCCCAAGGTTAGAGGATTGAAAGCTCGGGAGGGGCGACGGATCCGAGAACAAAGGTATTTTCCAGGGGAAATGCTATTTCATGGAGCCTAAGCGAGATGTAACGAATCCCAGACTGCGAAGCGAACAATGGTTCAACGATCCTCGCGAACCTGGCGAAACCGCCGTATATCTGGAGCGGTTCAGTAACTACGGGATCACGCGAGAGGAACTGCAGTCTCAACGACCGATCATTGGGATCGCCCAAAGCGGCAGCGACGTTGCGCCATGCAATCGGATTCACCTCACACTGTCCGAGCGAGTGAAGGCGGGCGTCCGTGACCTGGGTGGAATTCCACTGGAGTTTCCGACGCATCCGCTGCAGGAGACCTGCCGGCGTCCCACGGCCGCACTGGATCGCAACCTGGCATATCTCAGTCTGGTGGAGATGCTATGCGGTTATCCATTCGACGGTGTGGTGCTGATGACCGGTTGCGATAAGACAACACCCGCGTTCCTGATGGCGGCAGCTACGGTGAATCTGCCGGCGATTGTCCTTTCCGGCGGCCCGATGCTTGACAGCTACCTCGACGGCAAGCTCGCGGGAACCGGGATGGTGCTCTGGGAGGCGCGTCGCCAACTCGCTGCCGGCGAGATTTCTGCGGTGCAACTCACGGACAAGGTAGTGAACAGCATACCGAGCGCCGGGCACTGCAATGTCATGGGCACGGCGCTCTCCATGAACTCGCTCGCCGAGGCGCTTGGGATGTCTCTGCCAGGCTGCGGAACGATTCCGGCGCCGTATGCCGAGAGAGCCAGCATGGCGTACCAGACGGGTAAGCGAATCGTAGAGATGGTACACGAAGACCTGACGCCGAGCCGCATCCTGACGAGTGAGGCATTTGAAAATGCAATCGTCGTGAACTCGGCCATCGGCGGCTCGACGAATTGTCCGCCGCACATCAACGCCATCGCTCGCCACGTTGGCGTCGAGCTCGACATCAAGGACTGGGAGACTATCGGCCATCACGTTCATCTCCTGGCAAATGTGCAACCGGCGGGGGCGTTTCTCGGCGAGGCGTTTCACCGTGCTGGGGGAATTCCAGCAATTGTCGGCGAGCTGATGCAGGCGGGCAAGATCAGGGAGCAGGCTCTCACTGTTACCGGCCAGACTATGGGCACGAACTGCCGTAACCGACGCTCTCTCGACCTGTCTGTGATTCGGAACTATCTCACGCCCATAAAGAAAGAGGCAGGTTTGCTGGTTGTTACGGGGAACCTCTTCTCCTCTGCATTGGTGAAGACATCGGTGATCAGCGACGAGTTTCGCAAGCGATATCTCTCCGAAGCGGGCAAAGAGAAAACGTTCACAGCGCGCGCCATTGTGTTTGAAGGGCCTGAGGATTATCGCGCTCGCATCGAAGACCCTGCGCTCGGGATCGACGAACGCTGCATCCTCGTCGTCCGAAACAGCGGGCCGATCGGTTATCCAGGGTCCGCTGAGGTAGTGAACATGACGCCGCCAGGAAGCCTGGTGCGAGCCGGAATCCGCATGCTGCCTTGCATGGGCGACGGCCGGCAGAGTGGAACATCGGACAGTCCTTCCATCCTGAACATCTCGCCCGAAGCGGCAATCGGGGGCAATTTAGCAATTCTACGCACCGGCGATCAGATTCGAATCGCGCTGGCGGAGCGAAGAGTCGATGTCCTAATCAGCGATGACGAGATTGCCAGCCGTCAGGCGGCGCTGACGCCTCCAGAGATTCACAACAACACTCCATGGGAACAAATCTATCGGGAGCACACGGGGCAACTGGAGACCGGAGCCTGTTTGGAATTTGCGACTGTATATCACGATTTGCGCAAGGTAGTCCCGCGCCACTCTCACTAATTCACAGTGGGTCCGATTTCGAACAGCAAGGGCAAAGGACAAGAATGAGCAGGGTTCCCCGTCGAGACTTTCTCTTCACACTGAGCGCCTCCGCGTTGGTTCCTCCTTTGCTCAGCGCGACGCCCCGAAGTGAATTGCCATCCAGCCAATCGGTACCGGATTTCTCGTCGTCCCGGTCGCGCGTGGAGTTGAATGGACAGTGGCAGCGAAGCTTCGGGGGGCAGACTTACGACGTGGTCACCGTGCCATCGTCCCTCCGGCCATCTGGTGTTTACACGTTGTCGCGCGCGTTCGTGCTTCCGGCGCTGCAGCATGGGACGCGAGCGATCGTGCATTTTGACGCGGTAAATTACGCGTCTAGTGTCTCAGTGAATGGTGCGGAGTTGGGGAGGATGGGGCCCTACACTCCGTTCGAGTTTGAGATCACCTCCGTCGCCAAGCAGGGGGAAAACCATATTGAAGTGCAGATTGCCGACCTTATGCCCTTTGCAGGCGGAGAAGGAAGCGATGGGATCGCTCTCGGGGTGAATCCGGGGTGGGAGGCGTACGGAGGCATCATACGGAACGTCTACCTCGAGTTGCGCCCCGCTGTCTTCATCGACAACGTAAGCCTGGGCTACCGGTTGGGGCCGGAGCTTCGATCGGCAGAGTGCAGGGCGACGGTTTACATCAACTCTACGGAGAGTGGAGCCTCGGCACTCGAAGTGCTTCTGCTGCGCGATGATCATGAGGTTGCTCGTCACTCCGCCGATGTACAGCTCGCCAGCGGAGTGAAGACAGTGGAGATTCCGTTCCCGGTTGATGAAGTGGATCTCTGGTCTCCTGATGGGCCGCGTCTTTATCGACTGGAGGTAAAGCTAAAGTCCCCAACTTCGAGCGATACGTGGGCTTGCCGGACCGGCTTTCGTCAACTGGATGCTGTCGGCCGCCAGTTCCGGCTCAATGGCAGATCTCTGGTGCTCAAGGGTGTTTGCCGTCACGATATGTGGAAGGACCAGGGTTTCACATTGACCCGCGAACAACAGCGCCGGGATATGCACATGATCAAAGCGCTGGGTTGTAACTTCGTCCGGTTAGTGCACTACCCTCACGATCGCGCGGTTATCGATCTCGCCGACGAGCTTGGACTGCTGGTGACCGAAGAGCCCGGCTACTGGAACATGGATTTCACCGCCATGCCCAGGGGTGAGATCGAATTGGGATACGAGATACTGGAACGGACGATACGCCGCGACTGGAACGCGCCTTCGGTCTTCGGCTGGCTACTCTCGAACGAATGCGAGCTGACGGTGGAGGTATTGGCAGAGGGCAAGCACCGCTGCATCGCGGTCGATCCGCTGCAGCGCTTTGTCTCCGCCGCAAACTCCCGTCGCAAAGAAGAGGCGAAGCCTATCTATGAGAAGGCGGGCATGGATTTCTTCGATCAGCATCCCTACACGTTCGATATGGATAGTTTCGCTGCTGAAGCGGATTTTCTTGGTGACACGAAGCCGCTGACGTTCTCCGAGTGGGGCGGCAAAGAAATCGCGCAATCGGCAGCGGTGATGGCGGCGACGGTCGACCACTTACTCGATTTGACTGAATCAGGCAAGCTTGCGGGTCACTCCTTCTGGTCCTGGCAGGATATGCGGCAGTACACAAGGATCGATCTGGAGGATCAAAACGGTGTGCTCGAGTCAGGCGTGGTAACGGAGGGACGCGAGCCGCGCGATGGCATCTACATGGAGTTGGAACGCCTCTTCGACGGACGCCGTCACCAAGAGGCGATGCCGCAGACGAAGCCAGAGGTGCTTCCGTTGCGCAAAACGGAATGGGCGGCCGACGGAAAGTCCGATCCGGTCTCCTTGCAGGATCAGGTTGTGACGCCGGAGGCAACGCGTTCTTTCGCCGCGTTCGAGGTCGGCATGGCGAAGTACTGGGGCGTGATTCCATCTGGAGGTGGCCAGTGGGAGCGAACCGGAAGTCGATTTACGCTGTGGCCACAGACCGGGCGAGACATTCTGATATCCGGCCTACCGTTTGCCGTGCCTTCTGCCGAAGGCACGGCGCGACCACTGATTGCCTCCAAGGTCTCACCACTGAGGATGCCGATCGGCAAGCCCGCCAGGCGTCTGCACATTCTTGGGCACGCGATATTCGTGGACGATTATCCAGCTTATGCATCGTTGGGCAGCGTGCGGGCAACATTGACGATTCGATTCGATTCCGGCGCAAGCAGGCAAATAGATTTGCGTAACGGATATGAGGTTGCGCGAGCAAACACGATCGCCGACGCCACCCGTACCGAAGTGATAGCACTGGAAGCCCAGCCGGCTCTGCGTTACTTGAAAGATGATGCTCGCGAGGACTACCAATTCTTGCTCTACAGTACGCCGTTGCTGCCCACGAGGGCCGTCGAAAGCATCATCTATACGGTCGCAGGCGAGCACGATTATCTTGCCATCCTCGCAGTGACTGCAGAGCACGTCTGACCCATTGCGACGCAGATGCGCGGGAACTTTCAACAAAGACCTGCAAACCGAGGCTGACACGATGATTTTTGGAGGGCGAAGTTCATGAAGTCCGTAGCCCAGAAAGCGCTGAGAGGCATTGTTCCGCCAATGGTCACTCCTCTTGCGGGGCCAGATGCACTCGACATCACCGGACTGGAACGGCTGGTAGAACACATCATCGCAGGCGGGGTCCACGGTCTTTTCGTGCTGGGGACAACCGGAGAGGGGCCGGCGCTCAGCTATCGTCTGCGGCGCGAGGTCATCCAGCGAACTTGCGCACAGGTCGCCAACCGGATTCCCCTGCTGGTGGGCACAATCGACACCGCGGAGCCGGAGATTCTCGCACTCGCTCAAGTTGCCGCGGAAGCAGGTGCGCACTCCATTGTAGTGGCTCCGCCGTACTATCTCGCGTTAAGCCAGAGCGATCTGATCCGCACGGTCGAAAGTATCGCCAGGCAAAGTCCCCTGCCGATGTTCATCTACAACGTTCCCAATCCAAGCTTACTTCGCTTTTCTTTGCAAACCCTTAAGATTTGCGCAGACATTCCCGGAGTAATCGGATTTAAGGACAGCTCCGGCGACGTGAACTTTCTTCATCAAACTCTGGAGTGCCTTCATGATCGCCCCGAGTTCTCCATCCTGGTAGGGCCGGAGCCTTTGCTCGCAAATAGCCTACTGTCCGGCGGTCACGGCGGTGTCAGCGGAGGCGCGAATGTTTTTCCCGAACTTTATGTTGCTCTCTACAATGCGTATTGTGAAGGTCGATTGGAAGATATGTGGAGATTGCAAGTGCAGGTCGACGAATTCACCAAACGCGTTTACGCGACCGGTGAGCCGGAGTCCAGCCTTCTTCGCGGTATGAAATGCTGTCTCTCGGTGCTAGGTATCTGCAAGAGCCGTCTCTGCTCGCCTTTTGTCCAAGCTGAAAATTGTGAACGCGACGAAATAGAGCGCATCCTCGACGATTGCAGGGGACACGCTATTTTATGGAAACCGGCAGTCGCGCAAAAGATGGCGCGATCTACATGAATCGAGCAGCGGAACAATGCCGCACCTTCCAAGACGAAGCTATTCGTGTTCCAGTAAGCGGCCGAAAAACTCGGCCGCCTTCGGAAGTCAATAACCGAGACGAGACAGTCCAGAAATCCGCGCCGATAACAGGACACCTGCCAGAGCGAACTGCTGGAAGGGAAATCTGTACGTTGCTAAGCATAAGATCTCACGGAGGTAGGCGCATAGCGCCCCGCTGCTCGATCGGTCGGTATGCACAACGGGACTTTCGATCAACGTCTCACTATAGCGAGACAGGACGAGGTTCCCTGCGGCGCGGGCGGGCGACCCTCGGGAGCCGCTTCTGGGGACGGAAGCATGTAGGATTTCCTGCAATCTCTGAAGCCGCTCGTGGTCGGCTGCCCGTAGGATTTCCCGCCTTGCATGTACAGGTTAGTTCACTCCGCTAATTTCTGCGATTCCTTCCCGCAACTTTACTGACATGCTCTTTGACCGGCCGCAGCATTTTGAGCGCCTCCGGCGGCATCGATTTCGGCTTGAGTTTTCGCCCGCAAGATCATTTCACGGAGTGGCGGGTAGTACCCGTGAAACCAATCGTCACAGATCATCCGCTTAG
>Ga0209415_10020761_pt1 | contig 10180 bp, 8 predicted proteins | sample PeaSoiSIISIP2007_FD_187696 | JGI IMG/M metagenome (GOLD analysis project Ga0209415, IMG submission 187696) | Peat soil microbial communities from Weissenstadt, Germany - SII-SIP-2007 (SPAdes) (version 2) | ecosystem: Environmental > Terrestrial > Soil > Wetlands > Peat | place: Germany...
CCTGCCAGTGCATCGTGGAAGTCGAGGCGTTGGGCGGAGGCCAGGTCACATGATCGACGCACGCCCAATAATTCCCGTTCGCGCAGGGGGTCGCGCAGAGCGTTGCGAAGCCCGTAGCCGTCGACGACGTCGCTGCATCCATGTCGATCGTCGGGGGATTTCTACCGCATACCTCGACCGATCCAAAGATGTCGAAGGCCAGCCCCGATGCAGCGGTGCTCGCGCAGAGGAGTTGGTCGTAGAGCTCCCCCGTGTCCGTCGTCGCGAAAGCGATATTGTTGACTCGCGTGTAGGCGTAACACGGCTCCGAGGAGGCACACGCCTCCGCCCGAGGGCATGCGTTGGTCTTCAGGCATTTCTCGCACGCCACGGCGGCGTCTGGCTCGCTAATGAGGTCCGCGATGGCCCCGCACTCCAGCCCACATGCCGTCTCGCAGTTCGAGGCCAGGCATACGCTCAGCGCCAAGACATTGGCGTCCGTCCCCACCGGATTGTCGATGGCGCATTGCGAGCGGCACTTCGGGTCGCCGTTGCACTCCCCCAGGCAACTCTCGTACGCCGAACAGACCGAGTCCGCCGCGCAGGTCGTCGACTCCGCACAGCAGTTCGAGTTGGCGCACGACGCACACGCGTTCGTCCCGTACTGCAACCCGCACGCGTTCGTGCTCGCCTGTGCGGACTGGTCGTCCGGCAGGCCGATGATCTGACGACAGGACAGCGTGATCGCCGCAGCAGTGGCGGCGCCCGCCACGACTACGATGGCCGCGAGCTGTCCGTTGACCCCCATCGTAGGCTCACCACGTGCCGACTACGCCGGCGCCGCCCGGTATCACGATCGGTGCGACGCGAAGCTCTCCTAAGAAGCGGGTACGCCCTGCGGCTCCGCTCGACCTGGACGTATCCTTGGGCGAAAGCAACCAGAGAATGGCTCCCGTCGCAGCCCCGACGCCCCCGACCACGAATGCGACGGTGGACACATCGGCCGCCGTGCCCGCCGATCCGTAGTGCGCGTTCCCCTCCCCTTTGAGGTCGATCGCTATCGCGCCGGCCGTTGCCCCGGTCGCGAGTGCCCCGGCCGCAATGACCAGGGAAATATAGATCGGCGCACGGTTGGGGGACTGCGCGTGACGTTCGGCCAGAGCGCTCGATGCCTCCGGCGCAGGCCCCGCAGGTGCGGCGACCTTGAGCTCGATCGCAACGGTCGACGGCGTTCCGGCCTCGAAGCTCCGCGTGGTCACGTCGTCCACATAGCCGGCCTTCGACACGACGAAGGCGTGTGGGCCGGGATCGATCTGCAGCTCGAACGTCGAAGCCGGAGGAGCCTCGGCGGCTCCTAGATCGCGCGTCCCTGCCCACAGTACGGGCCGCGGTCCGTCGGTCGCCGCGCGCTCGAGTGGACGTCCATCGACCAGAACGGTTGCCCCCTCCACCGAGATGCTGACGACGGCACGCGCAATCTGCCGCTCGAGCTCCGCCAGATAGGTCTTGGCCGCGCTCGCCAGGTCATCGGGCAGCTCGGCCCCGCCGTGGGCGACGTTCTCTGCGAGCGCCCTGCCCAGGATCTCGCGAGCCCGTGTGTAGCGGCCGAGGGCCCGCTCGCAGTATCCGATGTTGTACGTCGTGACCGCGTGCGGGCGCAGCGCCTCCGAACGCTCGAAGGAGGTGAGCGCCACCGACCAGTCGCCTCGGCGGGCCTTTTCCGTCCCGTCGTTGAAGAGAGACCGCGCCTGGTCGGTGCCCGTATCCGGCGGGGCCGGGGGTGGGGTCGGCTGGCCCTGCGCCCGCACGTCATGGGCGCAAACGAGCAGCATGACAGCAAGAATGACGCCCGAGACGCCTTGGCGTCGGTGATGGCCCCGCATGGAGTCGCACTAGAGCCCAAGATGTCCCCACTTGACAAGGGCTCGAGCGTTATGATGGCGACGCCATGCCCAAGGATCCGGACGCTCCCGCACCGCCCGATCCTGGGGACACGCCCCCGCCATCGAACAAAGGCTCGCGCTCGACGGCTGATTCCCTCATGCGCGCGGTGGCGAATATCTCGGAGCCGTCGCCGTCCGCCGTCGACGCGGCCGAGGGCCGGACGCCGCGGAGCGATCTCGCCCCCGGACAGGTCATCGCGAAACGCTACCGGCTGGATCGAGAGCTCGGGCGCGGGGGCATGGGGGTGGTCTGGGCGGCGACGCACCTCGTGACCCTGCGGGGCGTCGCCATCAAGTTCCTGCTCGGGTCGGGCGATCCGCGTGCGGAGCTGCGTCGCCGATTCCTCCGGGAAGCGCGCGCGGCCAGCGCGGTGGATCACCCGAACGTCGTCCAGGTCATCGACGTCTTCGAGCTCGATGACGAGACGCCTGTCATCGTCATGGAGCTGTTGTCCGGCAAGACGCTGCGCGAAAAGCTCGAGCGCGACGGAAGGCTGCCGTTCGCGCACGCGAAGGCGCTCCTCTTGCCGGTCATCTCGGCGGTCGCCACCGCTCACGGCCTCGGGATCGTGCACCGCGATCTCAAGCCGGAGAACATCTTCCTCGCGCAGAGCGGCAGCCGCGGCGAGACGGTGAAGGTGCTCGACTTCGGCATCGCGAAGCTCGTGTCCCTCGACAGGACCGGGGAGACCGAATCCATCACGGGCACAGGGTCGACGCTCGGGACACCCTGCTACATGGCGCCGGAGCAGACGCTCGGCGAGAAGGACATCGATCACAGAGCGGACATCTGGGCGCTCGGCGTCATCTTCTACGAGTGCCTGGCCGGCGTAAGGCCCATCCAGGGCTCGGGCATCGGCCAGATCGTCATGAACCTCGCGACCGAGGGGATAAAGCCCCTCGATCAAGTCGTGCCCGGGCTGCCTCCGGAGGCGACGGCGCTCGTGATGCGGATGCTGCAGCGCGACCGCAGCGCCCGACCGCAAGACCTGCACGAGGTGGAAGAGGCCCTCTCGGGCATCGTAACGAGCGTGCCCGTATTCACACCGACGGCCGTCTCGCCGGTGATGCCGATCGAGGATCGTGCCCGCCGGGCGCTCTTTCAGGCGCCGGTCGACACAAACGGGGCGCAGTCCGTGCCGCGTAGGGCACGCCCGCGCGCAGGCCGGGTCTGGCTTGGCGTCGCGGCGGGAGGTGTGCTCGTGACCGCCTTGGCCGGATGGAGACTGACGAGCCCCGCGCCTGGCCCATCCGGCGCGCGACCGCCGGCAGAGGGTGTGACAGGCTTGGTGACTCCGCCGGCTCAGGTCTCGGCTGCAGCCGTGGTCTCCGAAGTGCCCGTGTCTCTGGCGGCACCGATGGTCTCCAAGGAGGAGGCCAGCGCGGTCCCCAGCTCTCCGGGCGCATTGACGACGCCGCGGCGTGCGAAAGGCCATGTGCCCGCCGCGAGCGCGTCGATCAATCCCGTCGCACCGTCCGCGAGTGCCGCGGTAGCTGTACCCGTTGCGACCGCGAAGCCGCCGCCCGGGGGACTCGCGGAGAAGCCGCCGTTCTGAGTCTATTTGGTTGTGCGAAGGACCTCGCCAATGCGCCCGGCCACGGACACCCGGGAGTGGTGGCAGTGCACTGCTACCGTGCTAGCGTGCAGCGCATGGCGACGACCGAGAAGATTAGCGTGGCGATGGGGCGCGACGAGCTGCGACTCGCGAAGACGGCGGCCGACGAAGAGGGGCTGAGCCTCTCGGCGTACGTCACGCGCGCGGTTCGAGAGCGTCTCGAGGAGCGGCGCCGCATGGAGGCCGCGCGAGAAGTCCTCGCGACCTTCGCACCTGGCGACTTCCCGACGCCGCAGGAGCAGCGCGATCTCGTAGCTCTCTGGACGCGCGCGCGTCCGACTGCAGCGCGCTCCGCAAAGCGTCCGCGGACCCGCAAGCGCCTTCCGGGCATCGGGTGATCGCTCGCATCGTGCCCGCGGCTCCGGGAATCACATTCGACACGGGAGCACTCATTGCCCTGGAGCGGCGGCGTCATGGCATCCGAAAGGTCTACGCGGGCGCGATGGCAGCTGGCTTCCCGATCACGGTACCCACCGTGGTGGTCACGGAATGGTGGCGGGCGGGGCATCGCGAGAAGGAGCGTCTCGTGGTCCTCCGATCGGTTCGCATCGAGCCTCTGTTCGAGCATGTTGCACGCCTCGCGGGAGTAGCCCTCGGCCTCACTCGCGGCGCTGGCGCGATCGACGCGATCGTCATGGCGTCCGCCTCGCTTCGGGGAGACACCGTGTACACGTCCGACACCGAGGATCTCATTGCGCTTCAGCGAGCTGTCCCTGGCTTCGCCCGTGTTCAGATCGTGCCGTGCTGAAAGTGGAGAGCCGCGGTCGACCCGTGCGCCCGCAGATGCAGTAAACTCCTTTGGCCTCATGGCCCGATGGCGTGCAGCGGCCGGATTCATCGCGCTTCTCTGCGGGGTCGCTGCTCTCGTGTCGTGCCGTCAGATCATCGGTCTGCCGGATGACCAAGCAGTGGGGCCGACCACAACCGCCTGCGGCTTGCCTTACGGCACGGCAAGCTGCGCATCGTGTGCCAACACGAGTTGCTGTACCCAGTCCGGCGCGTGCGACGCCGACCTCGGTTGCCGCGCCTACCAGACCTGTCTCGCGTCGTGCACCGGCGACTCGATCGCCCGCTCCAAGTGCCGGACGCAGTGCGTGGTCGACCACCCCACGCAGAGCCCGGCAGTCTCGGCGATCAGCGCGTGCCTGGCGTCCGAATGCACCGAGGAGTGCGGCCTCTCCTGCGGAGGCATCCCCGCGCTCCTGACCCCGCCCGACGCCTCTCCGGCGTGCGAGTCGTGCTTCGAGTCGGGCGGCGAGTGCGCCGCGGCGAAGGCGTGCGCCGCCTCCCCCGACTGCGACGCCTACGCGCGGTGCTTCATCTCCTGCCCCCCGGCAGTGGATTGCCAGGAGGCCTGCGCGGCCGCACACGACGCCGGCGCCGGCCTCTTCGCGCCCGTCTGGCAGGGCTACTCGACTGCGACGGCGTGCGCAAAGCAGTGCGCCTACGGCAACAACTGGAACTGCGTCGGCCGCGTGGCTTACCCCGCACCGGACGCGTCGTCCCTGACCGTGACGATTCAGCTCGTGGACACCAACGTCCAGCCCGCAACCGGGATCCACGTCGACCTGGCCTATGCCCCGCCCTTCCAGAATGGCTCGTTGCTCTCGAGCGGGGTCACCGACGACGCCGGGATGCTCGCGCTCGACGTGACGCCGTTCCCGGACCACGCTCCCGGCAAGGGTCTCGGACAGCCCTTTCAAGGATGGCTGCAGTTCACGTCGCCGGACATCATCCCCGAGTGGGCGGGCGCCGCGTCGGCGTCGACCCAGGCACGCGACACGTGGAAGGCCGGTCTGACCGTGAGCGGCCCTGCGTGGTTCGCCGAGCAGCTCCAGGCCCGCGGCATCGCGCAGGATCCATCGCGCGCCTGGCTCATCGTCGCCGCGCAGGACTGCTTCGTCTCACAGTCTCCGGACGTCCGGATCGACATCGGAGGCACCCTCGACGTGCAGACCGTCGTCTCCTACTACCTCAGCACGAGCGACGCCGGGACCAGCAGCAATGGCATAGCCCTCATCCTCAACGTCCCCGTCGTCGCGGGGGCTCCCTTTACGGTCGTCTCGCTGACCGCCACCCCCGCGGCCCTCGGAGCTCCCTCCAGCGTGTTCCCCCAGGTCTTCGTCCAGGGAGGAACGGTCACGTTCGTCGCATTGCCCCCCACGCCATGACGCCCTCGTAACATGATACCTCGCAGCAAGGGGCGCCATTCGGGCCCTGGCTGTTTGCCTCCATGGTACCGTCGTGGGCCATCATGCGCTCACGGGCGGCAGCAGTCGGTCTCGTCGTGCCTCTCGGCGTGGTGGCTGCGCTCGTGTCGTGCCGCCAGATCATTGGCCTCCCCGACAACCAGGCCGTGCAAAGCACAAACGTCTGCGGCTTACCCTACGGAACGGCGACCTGTGCGTCGTGCGCGCAGACGAACTGCTGCGCGGAGTCCACTGCTTGTGCCGTCAATGCCGCCTGCGACACGTACCAGACGTGCGTCGGCCAGTGCAGCGGCGACCCGGGGTGTCGGACCCAGTGCATGATCTCCGACCCCGGTGTTGCGTCGGAGGTGTCCGCGCTCAACGCCTGCCTCGCATCGAGTTGCGAGACCCCCTGCGGCTTGACCTGCGGGTCGATCGTCGAGCGCCTGACGCCGCCCGACGCAGGGGCACCCTGCGAGACGTGCTTTCAGAAGAACAACGCGTGCGACACCGCACTGGCGTGCGCTACGTCAGTCGACTGCGACGAGTACACCCGATGCTTGGTTGCATGCCCGACGCCCGACTGCCGGGAAGCCTGTACAGCTCAATATGACGCCGGGGCCGCGCTCTTCGCGCCCGTGCGGCAGGTCTATGCAAACGCCTGCTCGACGGCGTGCGCGTACGGCCAGAACTGGAACTGCGTGGGTCACGTCGTGTGGCCTGCGACGAAGGTCACCTCGATCACGCGGACCGGGACGATCTTCGACTACCTCACGGGCGAGCCGGTCCCAGGAGCGAACTTGTGCATGTCGGAGGTCTGCCTCACGTGCGGTTCTCCCGGCGAACCGTACGCGACCGCGCAGACGGACGCGGACGGGGGCTACGCGATGACCTTTCCGCTCCCGGCCGTCGGCAACTTCGGAGCTACGCAGGCGTCGTTCCAAGGTTGCATTGTAATCTCGTCTCCGAACATCGTCACGCAATGGGCCTACTATGGCTCTCCGCAGACGCAGGCCACGTGGAACACCTCGCAGGTCGATCCGCTCCTGACCAGTACTCCCAGCGAGATCGAAACGGACCTTGGCACAATCGGCATACCGTACGATCCGTCCCGCGCGATCATCGGGATGCACATAGAAGACTGTCTCGGCACTCCGGCCCCCGGTGTCCAGGTGTCCTTCGACCTGTCCGAGGACCCCGCTGCCCAAGATTCTCAAGATTCGGGGATAGTCGTCTACTACAGCGGCGCCAATGAGCCGAAGAGCACAAGCTCCACGACCACGAGCAATGGAGGTGGAGTTGCCCTCTTTCTAAACGTGCCCGCCCCCGACGCGGGCGCAGCCTCTGTCTTGTTGACCGCCACGCCAGCGGGTCTCGGCAAAGGATCGAGCCATGCGGGTGTAACCGTTCAAGCGGGCACAATCTCGGCGACGACAATGCCGCCGACGCCCTGAGCGACCCAATGAGATGATACGCACCGCCTATCCCCGTTCTTCCGCGCCCGTAGGAAGCGAGCGCGGGCGGGGGCCAACGAGCGCCACTACCGGCGACATGCGCAGGAGCGCACGCACGACAAGGACATGATCTGCGCGCGCGATCATGGCTTCCACAAGCCGCACCATGAAAAAGCGTACTTATCCTACGGAAATTCATGCTTGACCCTGGTGGCGTCGTTGTCAGTCCAGCGGGACGGCACGGGGTCGCCACGGAGCATGCGGGAAGAGGGGCGCGATTCGCGCTTTCGTTCTCGGCTCAAGTGGTAAAGTCGCGGGCCGTCGTGCGTCCTTCGGTGGGAGCGGTCGGCCTCGTCGCGCTTCTCGGCGCGGTGGCTGCTCTCGTGTCGTGCCGGCAGATCATCGGCCTACCGGACGAGGCGGTGCAAAGCACAACCGCTTGCAGCCTGCCGTACGGGACGAGCGCCTGCGCGTCGTGCGCCCAGGCGAGCTGCTGTGCGGAGTCCACGGCCTGCGCCACGAACCCCGCGTGCGTGGCCTACGAGACCTGCCTCGGCAAGTGCAACGGCGACCCGGGGTGCCGGTCGCAATGCACCGTCGACAATCCCGCGGGCACGTCACCCGACGTATCCGCCCTCAGCGCATGCCTCGCGGCAAGCTGCGAGACCGCATGCGGCCTCCCCTGCGGCGGTATCGCCGGCTACCTTGCCGAACCCGACGCAGCCGCCGCGTGCCAGTCCTGCTTCGAGCAAGCCACCCCGTGCGCCCACGCGCGCGCCTGCGGCACGTCGGTCGACTGCGACGCCTTCGTGCGGTGCGGTCTTGCGGCCCACGTCCAATTCGGCGCGGACTGCGTGAGCGCCTCCGACGCGGGTGCCACGTTCGCGGGCGCGTTGGTCCAGGACTGGACCGGAACGTGCGCGGCACAGTGTGCAGTCGGTGGCGAGTGGGCCTGCGTGGGACACGTAAGCTGGCCCCATCCGACGGCGACCACCGTTGACCTCTCGCTCTCGGTGACCGACTTCGCTTCGCCACACCCGCCGATATCCGGCCTGGGCGTCCTGGTGTGCAGTGGCGATGTGCCGAACTGCAGCGCGCCCGTCGTGCCGGAGGGGACAACCGACGCGACCGGACGTGTCGAGTTCTCGATACAGAACCTGCCGGACGCTGTCGGCCTGGGACTCAACGGTTACTGGGAAATATCCCAATCGCCGGTCTACGGAACACAGCTCTTGGCCTGGGGGTTTCCGCTGAGTACGGCGCGGTTTTCACACAGCGGCTCACTTGCCAGCCAGTCGGTGACGCAAGCGCTCTTCAGCGCCATCGGCATCACACAGGATTCCTCGCGGGGAATGATTTCCGCTCAGGTCTTCGACTGCGATGGAAACCCTGCCCCCAACGTGAAGATCACCACGGACATCAACGACCCGCTCATGCTCATCCACGAGACCTACGGCATCAGCGGGGTCACGACGAACACGGAGACCGACTCGACCGGGATCGTGATTTTCAGCAACGTACCCGTGGGCGTCGCGACCCTCATCGCGTCTCCCGTGGCTCTCGACAAGCCCTCGAGCACGGAGGCCGTCTTGGTCGAGGCCGCTGCGTGGAGCTACATGCCGATGCCCGTAACGCCTTGAGCCGCCTCTTCGAGACTACTGCGCGCTCGCGCACGCAGCCGCCACCGGCGTCGTGACATACCCCGCCATGACCGGCACGACGACCGATGCCTCGCCTGCGCTCTGGTACGCCGTCATCGGCCAGCCGTAGAGGCTCAGGGGCGCACACGTCGCCGATGCCTGAGTGAAGTGAAGCGAGTAGAGCCCGGGAGCCAGGTTGGCGAAGATGCCCTGCGTCCCGGAGGTTGCCCCGGTAATGGGCGAGCCGGCCGAGTCGAGATAGACCGCGGCCTGGGGCGTCGTCGCCCCCCCGAGCGTGACGGACACCGGGATCGCGTCCTGGCCCGACGCGCCCATCACCGAGAACGCGACCTGTCCCAGGGCGGGGTCTGCCGTCACGCCTCCGATCGTCAGCGGCTCTGCCGCCGGCAGCATCACGTTCTCGGTCCGGGGGAGCGTCATGGCGCTCGCCTCGGTCGTCACCGCGCGGACGGTCGGGACGAAGCCGGGCTTGTCGAACGTGATCGCGACCCACTCGTTGGCCGGTGCGGCCAGCGTGAATGACCCGTCGCTGCCGGTCGTGGTGCAGGCCGCGGCGTTCGCTGGCGAGCCCACTGCCTCCGGACACGCCGTGACGCCGAACAGCGGGGCTCCGTCCGAGCCGTGGACGAAGCCCTGGACCGAGACGGTCGGGCCCGTCGGTGTCGAGCCGGAGCTCGCGGTGCCGGTGCCCTCGCCGGGCGATCCGGTGCTCGACGGGCCTGCGCCACCGCAGCCCAAGGCCCACAGAGACGTCGCAACAAGAACGTGCTTGTACATGGTCCTTCTCCTGGCGCGGCCAACCCATCCGAGGCGGCCTTCGAAAGAGGAGAGAGGGCAGAAGGGAAGTGTGAAGCAAAACGTGGCCTGCGTTGCTTACCCAGCCCGGACGTCGGCGAACTCCTGCCAAGCGCGTCGCCCCAGCCGACGACCGACTGGGCGCGCAGCTCGTGCGACTCGGTGCCGAGGGGCGCTGGCGACAAACGCGAAGCCGTCACCTCACGGGCGCCGGTTCTTCTTCGCAGCGCGGATCGCGTCGCGCGCGCTGCGCTCGTCCTGGAAGATGTTCGCCGGCGCCGCCAGTTTCAAGTTGCCGAGTGCCACCGCGACTCCCGTAAAGGTCGGGGGCACCCCGTACCGATAGGTCCCTAGCAACATGGACTGAAATCGCGCGATGCTCGTCGCGTACACGTCCGCCATGTTCGCGCGAATGTGAAGATTGCTGAAGTTCACGAGGAGGTACGGTTTGCTCGAGCGTGGCCGAATCCAGTCGGTCATCACCTCATCGAAGAACGCGCGGATCGCTTCCTCGTCGGCCAGTTCAACGCGGCGCGGGAACCA
>Ga0209415_10020762_pt1 | contig 10179 bp, 10 predicted proteins | sample PeaSoiSIISIP2007_FD_187696 | JGI IMG/M metagenome (GOLD analysis project Ga0209415, IMG submission 187696) | Peat soil microbial communities from Weissenstadt, Germany - SII-SIP-2007 (SPAdes) (version 2) | ecosystem: Environmental > Terrestrial > Soil > Wetlands > Peat | place: Germany...
ACTCGTTTCCTGCCCGCCACCAAAGCCCAGCCCAAGGAAATGCTCCCTATCGTCGACAAGCCGATCATTCAATACGGCGTCGAAGAAGCCATGGCGTCCGGCTGCGATCAGATCATCATCATCACCGGCCGCGGCAAACAATCCATCGAAGACCACTTCGACGTCAGCTACGAACTCGAGCACATGCTCCAGGATCGCCAGAAGACCGATCTGCTCAAAATCGTCCGCAACATTTCCGACATGATGCACGTCGCCTACATTCGCCAGAAAGAAGCGCTCGGCCTCGGCCACGCCGTGCTCATGGCCCGCGAACTCGTCGGCAACGAACCCTTCGCCGTGCTCCTCGCCGACGATGTCATCGACAATCCCGTTCCTTGCCTCAAGCAAATGGCCAACGTCTTCGACCAGAAGCAATGCTCGGTCATCGCCGCGCAAGTCGTCGAAGGCAAGATGATCTCCTCCTACGGCGTATTCGACGCCCAGCCCGCCGAAGGCTTCAATGGCCGCCTCTTCGAAATCCGCAACATGGTCGAAAAGCCCAAGCCCGAGGAAGCTCCGTCCAACCTCGCCATCATCGGCCGCTACATTTTGACGCCCGCAATTTTCGATTGCCTCGCCAAAACCCCAACCGGCGCCGGCGGTGAACTCCAGCTCACCGACGGCATGCGCATGTTGCTCAAACAGGAAAAAATGTACGCCTACGTGTACGAGGGCAAACGCTACGATACCGGCGACAAACTTGGATTCCTCAAAGCTACGGTGGAATTCGCCCTCAAGCGCACCGACCTGGGTGGCCCGTTCCGCGAATACCTGAAAAGTTTGCACCTGTAACTGCCTTGAACGCTTGAAGGAGGTTGCACTCACGGATGGGCAGGCGCAGCCAGCCCCGCAAGCCAATCGAAGCCCCGGTACGCATTTTCGGCACCGACAGCCACGGTCAGGTTTTTTCTGAAAAAGTTTCTACCGTCAACGTCAGCCGCAACGGGGCAGAGTTGGCCGGAGTTCGTCCCAACCTTGGCCTCGACGAAATCGTCGGGCTTACGCATGGCAGCAATCGCGTGCACTTCCGCGTGAAGTGGATCGGCGCACCCGGAACGCCCCGGGCCGGTTACGTGGGCGTGCTCAACATCGCTCCCGAAAAACCGCTGTGGGACTTCCCGCTCCCTGCCGATGCCAAGGATGACTACGAGCCCACTATCACCGACAGTCGCAAGCATCCCCGCTACCGCTGTCAGAATTCCATCGAGATTCACGTTCCCGAGGGCCCCTCGTTTTGGGGTAAGGTTGCCGACCTCAGCCTGAGCGGATGCTACGTCGAGATCCCGATCCCTCTGGAACTCGGCAAGAAGCTGAAAGTCGGCATCTGGTTCGGACAAACCAAAGCCTGGGCCGAGGCTCGCGTGGCTCACCGAACACCGGGCGTGGGCGTCGGCCTGATGTTCACCCAAATCTCCGACCAGGACCTCGATCAGATTCGACGATTTATCGAGAATCTCTCGCCCTTCGCCCGAATCCCGTTCCGCACAGCCGCCTCAACTCAAAACAAACTCTAGCCGGATCCCCATGTCTCGACGGGTTGCCCCATCCTAGCTGCGTTCTTTGCGGTGGGGATTTTGCTGGGTGCCCCATTTCTCGCGCGTCCTTTGCGCGAGAAGTGGGGGTTTTGACGTTCGAAGCGGGCACCCGTCCCCGCGAGGGTGTCCCATTCTAACGTCGCGCAGTTTGCGACGTTAGAGTGAGGATTCTGATTTGTCGTGAGTCCTATTTCTCTTTCAGCTTTTTCGACTTTTCTTCCACGCCTCGCGCCAGCTGCTCTTTGTGCGCTTCCAGTTTCTTTGCGACGGAAGCATCGCCCAGCGCAATCATTTGCGCCGCCAGAATTCCCGCATTGGTCGCACCCGGTTTCCCAATCGCCACGGTCGCCACCGGAATCCCCGCCGGCATCTGCACCGTCGCCAACAACGAATCCATCCCGTTCAGCGAGGTCGAGGGAATCGGCACTCCAATCACCGGCAGCGTCGTATGCGCCGCAATTACTCCCGCCAGATGCGCCGCCCCGCCCGCTCCCGCAATGATCACTTGAATCCCGCGTCCCGCCGCCTTGCGCGCAAAGTCCGCCGTCCGGTCCGGCGACCGGTGCGCCGACGACACGTCAATTTCCCACCCGATCCCAAACTCGTCCAGCGCTTTCCCCGCCTCGCGCATGATCTCCAGGTCGGAATCACTCCCCATCACAATCGAAACCAAAGTCTTGCTCATCGTTTCCCTCAACACTTTTGAGATTTGTCATCCTGAGCGGAGGACTTGCTTCGCGAATGCGAAGCAAATCCGCAGTCGAAGGACCTCGTGTGCGCCGGCATCGCCTGCGGCCCGGAAAGGAATCTCCGCCACAACCCGGGTGCCCCATTTCTCGCCCGCCTTTTGCGCGAGAAGTGGGGTATTATCTACCTCTTCACCGCTCTCCCCGCAATATCCTTCCGGTAATGCGCCCCCTCAAACTGAATCTTCCCGCAAGCCTCATAAGCCTTGCTCACAGCCACTTCCAGCGACGCCGCCCGCGCCGTTACTCCCAGCACGCGCCCGCCCGCCGTGTAATAAACCCCATCCCGCTTCGAAGTCCCCGCATGAAAAACTTTCACGCCCTCAACCGCCCCCGCCTCGTCCAGCCCGTCAATCCGCTTCCCCACCTCATAGGTCCCCGGATATCCTCCCGACGCCATCACCACGCACACCGACGCGTCCTGCGACCACTTGAAATCCCCTTCGCTCACTCGCCCTTCAATCGAAGCCTCCAGCGCCTCCGTCAGATCGCTTTCCAGCCGCATCAAAATCGGCTGCGTCTCCGGATCGCCGAACCTGCAATTGAATTCCAGCACCATCGGCCCGCGCGCCGTCATCATCAGCCCGCAATACAGCACGCCCTTGAACTCCGCGCCCTCCGCTTTCATTCCCGCAATCACGGGCTGCGCAACGTGATGCACCAGCCAGTCGCGCATCTGGTCGTCGACAATATCCGCCGTCGAGTACGCGCCCATGCCGCCCGTGTTCGGACCGCTGTCGCCGTCGCCCACGCGCTTGTGGTCCTGAGCAGCCACCAGCGGCGCCACGCGCTCTCCGTCGCTGAACACCAGGAACGAAAGCTCGTCGCCCGTCAAACATTCTTCCAGCACCACGCGCGCCCCGGCTTCGCCCAGCATCTTTCCGCTGAGCATTTCCGCCGCCACGCTCGCCGCCTCTTCCTTGCTCTTGGCGATGACCACGCCCTTGCCCGCCGCCAGCCCGTCGGCCTTCACCACCACCGGCGCGTGAAAGTGACCGAGCGCCGACCGTACCTGCTCAATCGAATCACAAATTGCAAAGGGAGCCGTTGGAATGCGATGCCGCTGCAGAAATTCCTTGGCGAAGCTCTTGCTCGATTCCAGTTGCGCGGCCGCTCGCGTCGGCCCAAACGCCGGCCATCCACGCCGCGTAAACTCATCCACCACGCCTAATGTCAGGGGCAACTCCGGCCCCACAACCGTCAAATCCGGCTGCAGCCGCGTGGCCAGCCCCACCATCGACTCCAGGCTCTTCAGGTCCGCCGCCACACACTCGGCGTCCTCCGCAATCCCGCCGTTTCCCGGCGCGCAATAGAGCTGCGAAATGCGCGGCGATTGCCGCAGCTTCCACACCAGCGCATGCTCGCGCCCACCGCTGCCTAAGACTAAAACTTTCATAAGCCAGAGAAATCCAAGGTTAGGGGTTCACGAGGAATGCTGTCAAACCAGACCGTGTGGCGTGGGCGCCCCCGCCCGCGTGCTCGTATGCTTCCACACTGGTCACTTCAAGTACGCTCTCACCAGCGAAATCAAATCCTCCGTCAATTCCTCCGGTGAATCCGGTCCGCGGTCCGGATGCGTGATGTGCAACCGGATGTGATCCTCCAGAATCTCCGCCATCAGGCTGTTCACCCCACCGCGAATCGCCGCCAGCAGCATCAGAATGTCCGCGCATTCATCCCCTTCGGTCACCGCTCGCTCCACTGCCCCGATCTGTCCGCTCAGCCGCTTGATCCGCGAAAACAGTTTCTGCTTTTCTTTGGAAATTTCCGGCAGTTTATCTTTCATATGTTTTTGTCAAAATTTTTGTTTTTCCCGCACTTTTTGCTTGACAGGTACCCTAGGGGGGTATGATATAAAATTCCTAGGGCGGAAGTCATTTCGCCCGATTCTCAAGGACGTATGAATACTAGCAGTGGGGGCCAGCCTCCGGAAATCTTCCGCGGCCTGCCCGTGTAGAAGCAGTGGATGTGACCCGATAGAAAGTTTAGTCATCCCCCTATCGCCTCACCTCTGCTTCTTCTACCCCCAACAACTTAAGTCAGGAACGCGCAGGCGAATTCCATGTTCGCTTGAGGGTTCTTTCGTGTGCCCGAATGCCGCGTGCCGGCCACCGGGTGAACGGCCGGCGCTTGTTGTGGCTCGTCGGCCGCCGCGCGAGGAGGGAGGTGGATGATGGCGAACGAAGTCCTTACCATTTCAACCGCAGGTGCCGAGGCCACGCTGCCGCCCGTGCGGGGCCGCGTGGTCCGCAGCCGCTGGCTCTACAGCGTCCTCACCTTCCTCACCGTCTTTGGCCCCGGCCTGATCGTCATGGAAGCCGACAACGATGCTGGCGCCGTGTCCACCTACGTCCAGGCGGGCGCGCAGTACGGCACACGCCTGCTGTGGATTCTGCTGCTCCTGTTGCCGGTGACCTACTTCATCCAGGAGATGGTCGTCCGCCTCGGCATCGCCACCGGCAAAGGCCACGCCGCCATGATCTACCAGCGCTTCGGCCGCTGGTGGGGCATGTTCTCGCTGGTCGATCTGCAACTCGTGAACTTCCTCACTCTCGTGACCGAGTTCGCCGCGATCTCCCTGGCTCTGAGCCACATGAACATTGCCCCGAAGGTGGGCGTGCCTCTCGCCGCGATCGTGCTCGTGACCATGGTCCTCAGCGGCAGCTACCGCCGCTGGGAACGCGTCACCGTATTTCTTTGCCTGTTGGATCTGGGCTGGGTCGCGATTGCCTTGAAGGTTCGTCCTTCGTTCGGCGAGGTCGTTCACAACACCATGGTCCCGGGAATCCCCCTGGGTGGCGTTACCGCCAGCCTCACGTTCCTGGTCATCGCGATCGTCGGCACCACCATCGCCCCCTGGCAGCTGTTTTTCCAGCAGAGCTGCATCGCCGACAAGCGCCTCCGCTTCTCCGACGTGAAGTGGGCGCGCCTCGATACTTTTCTCGGTGCGGTGTTCACCATCGTCGTCGCCGGTTGCATGATGCTCGCCGGCAACGCCGCCAAAATCCATGGGCTCAGCTTCACCGATCCCGCGCAGATGGCCAACGATCTCCACGTTTTTTCCGGAGAATTCGTCCGCAGCGCCATCCTGCTGCTGATGATCAATGCCGCTGTTCTCGGCACCACAGCAATTTCGCTCTCCAGCTCCTGGGCCTACGGGGAAGTGAAAGGCTGGCCGCACAGCCTGGAAATGCCCATCCGCAAGGCTCCCGGCTTCTATCTCACGTACGTCATCTGCGTGGGACTCGCCGCAGCCATTGTGCTCATTCCTGGCGCCCCACTTCAGTTAATCATTCTCGGCGTCCAGGTCCTGGCCGGGATCATGCTGCCCTCGGCCATCATTTTCCTGCAACTTCTCTTGAACGACAAAGAAGTCCTCGGCCACCAATTCATCAACCGGCCTTGGAATAACTGGGTGAACTGGACCATCATCATCGTCCTCTTCGTTCTTTCCCTGATCCTGGCGGCCCAGGTAGCCGCCCCCAATCTGTTCCCCGCCAGTTAGCGGGAGAAAGTAAGAGGTGCAACATGAGCGTGCTCGGCTTGCTGCGACCGGCCATCATCACCGACGTTCCCGAGAACCATTTCGTGGTGGTACACCCGCTCGACGACGTCCCCGAGCAGAAAGTGAACTCCTCGGGCCTCGGCGCGATGCCCATGACCATCAGCGTAAAGCTGTCCCTGATGGCCCTGCGTGGCTACCTGATCCTGATGATGCTTCTCGTGCTGTACCACGTCCTGGATCTCGCGGGAGTGTTCGCCTCGCATGTCCACTAAGCCGCTTGGGAAGCGGTACGGATTCAGCCGTGCCATCTCGGCCAGAAGGATGCGGGCTTCAGCCCTGGAACTCTCGCGACACAAGAATTCTATGAAACACAGTCTGGCAGATGAAATTCAAAGAAAGGAGGAACCCGGCAATGGCCTGCATCACTCTACTCGCCCAACCCCTGGCGATGGCGACGACGCAGCTCGTGCGCGCAATCCCCCGCGACGATGCCTTCACCTGGCAGCAGGAAAGCAACGCGGAACGCAACGGTTTACGCATGAGCTGGGTCGTGGTCACCGACCAACAGGGCAACCGGCAGCTTCGCATGCAGTGGGCATCGGCAGCAGACTGCTGATTCCCGCCAACCAGATTTGTAACATTCCTGTAATTAACCGTGCGTAAGCTCGATGACTTAGAGCTTGAAGGACACTCAGTTGACACCCCGTCGCGAATTGTTGTTAACTATGGTTAACTTCTCGCTGTAAAAGAGAGTTAATCGAGCAACTGGGGACGCCGACTGAAACGAAATCAACTGGAAGGCCGGGAACGGGCGTGATTCCAGTCGCGCCCGCCCGTGACGCGCGGCCAGAGCGCCCTGCGCGGCCAACTACCTTGGGAGCATGACATTGAAGTGCATTTGCAATATGGCGAAGCGCTGGCAGAACTGGGGGCACTCCTCGGCGCACGCCCTCCTTTACACCCTCGCCCTCGCGCTGCTGGCCGTCGCCGCCCTGGCCGTTTCCGCCGGCGCCCAGCAAGCAAACGATTCCGCTGCCCCTGCGCAGGCTACCGCTTCGTCCGCCGCCGCTCCAGCCGTCGCCGATCCCCCCGATCCTCCACCTGCCGACGACAGCACCGAGTCCGTGCTTCCGCACCTCACGGACTCGCGCTTCTGGCTCACCGGTCAGGCCAACTTTATTTTTCAGACGCATCCCGACTTTCGCGCACTCTACAGCGGTCCGCACAGCCTCGGCCCCAACTACGAAAAAGCCACCTCCCGCGTCATGACCTTCTACACCGGTGTGCGCATCAACAACTCCACCGAGTTTCTCGTCGATATCGAAGAAGCGGGCGGCGCCGCTCTGAGCCAGGGCTTCGGCCTGGCTGGTGACACCGATCTCGACATCGTGCGCAACCCGCTGTTAAGCAAGGAGCCTTATCTCGCCCGGGGCATGATCCACACGGTCTTCGCGCTCAGTGACGACAAGGTCGAGAACCAGCGCAATTCGCTCTCGCTTTTCGAAGAGCTCCCGCGCCGCCGTCTCGAACTCCGCTTCGGCAAGTTCAGCATGCCCGACTTCTTCGACACCAATTCCGCCGGCTCCGACACTCACTTCCAGTTCCTCAACTGGACCACTGACAACAACGGCGCCTACGACTACGCTGCCGACACTCGCGGCTACACCGTCGGCCTCACCGCCGACTTCGAAGACCGCAACTGGGGATTCCGCTTTGCCGAAGCCCTCATGCCCAAAGTCGCCAATGGCATCGATCTGGTGTGGAAGCCATGGCAAGCCCACGCCGAGAATTTCGAGTACGAACTGCGCCGCGGCTTCATCCCGAAAAAAGCTGGCGTCGTTCGCCTGCTCGCCTACACCAACTACGCCAACATGGGTATCTACCGCGATCAACTCATCCTGGCCGCCGGTGCGACTCCCGACATCACCGCCCACTCCTGGCACATCACGCGCAAATATGGTTTCGGCGTTAACCTCGAACAGAATCTCACGCACTATCTCACCGCCTTCGCGCGCTTCGGATGGGACAACGGCAAGACCGAGTCTTTCGCCTACACGGAGGTCGATCAGACCTTTGCCGAAGGTGTGGGAGCAAGCGGCACGTGGTGGCATCGCAAGCAGGATCGCGCCGGCGTCGCCTTCGTCTCGAACGCCATCAAAAAAGATCACCAGAACTATCTGGCCGCGGGCGGCCTCGGTTTCCTGCTCGGCGATGGCGGTTTGAACTACGGCCGCGAGAACATCTTCGAGACCTACTACACCGCCCACATCTGGCGCGGCATTTATCTCGCTCCCGGCTTCCAGCACCTCAACAATCCCGGCTACAACCGCGACCGCGGCCCCGTCGCCGTCCCCTCATTCCGCGCCCACATCGAGTTCTAGCCGCATCGGCGGGAGCGCCCCGCCGGGGCTCAATGCCCTGAGTGATACGGATGTCCCTTCAAAATCGTAAACGCCCGGTACACCTGCTCCAGCAAAACCACTCGCGCCAGTTCATGCGCCAGCGTCATCTTCCCGAGTGAAATTGTGTGCTGCGCCGCGGCCCGCGCCGCGTCACTGAAACCATCGGCCCCACCGACGGCTAGAATCAGCGGCAACGGATTCCGATCCTGATAATCTCCTAGAAATTTAGCGAACTGCTCCGACGAGAATTCCTTGCCCCGCGAATCCATCAGCACCAGCGTGGACTTCGTCGCGCCCTTCGCACCTCCGCCGAACTTGGCGACCAGGTCTGCGTCGTCGCGGAGCGAGACTCCCTCGACCGTCACATAGCGCGAAATCCGCTGGAGATACTCCTCGGTCAGCGCTGCGATCGCCGGCTCTTTCGTCTTCCCGATCCATGCAATCTTGATCTTCACGCGACGCTCATCACTCACGTAGCGACAGCCGCCCTCGGCTGTCAGTCGAGCGCAGCTCGACTACTTCTTCCCCGAGGCCAGCACCACCGACACGCCGAAGTCGATCTTCTCCCCGTCCGAATACTGCCGCACCGCCGCATGCACTTCTTCGTGAAGTTTCGGCCACTGCTCCGCCGGCACGCGCTCCAGCATGGCTCGAAATGGCACCGAGACCGACTGCACATACTCCCAAACATCTTCCGCCGAGCCCGGCCACGTCCACGCCAGCGTCCTGGTCTCTTCTTCGACTGCGTTGAACCCCGCGCTTCGCAAAATCACCGACAGGCTGCCCGGCCTGGCATATCGGAAAGGATTCGGCCCATTGGGCGTCAGCAAGCTCCCGCCGACATGCCGGTGGACGACGCCCATCATGCTCTGCCAATACGGCTGATCGAATGATCCCCAGGCCAGAAAGCATGCCCGCGCTCCCGGCCGCAACACGCGCCGCAATTCCCCCAAAGCAAAAACTGAATCAGCGAAGAACATCACGCCAAAGCGCGAAGTTGCCAGATCGAAAGTGTTTTCAGGAAAAGGCAGGCTGTGCGCGTCCGCCTGCTGGGTAGTGAAGTTCTTGAGCCCGCGTGTGCGCGCCCGCTCCGCCGCAATTTCAAGGAGATCGGCGCTCAGGTCCAGCGCTGTGACGTGTCCGCGCTCGCCCACGCAAGCCGCCAGACTGATGGCGGGCTCGCCCGTCCCGCTGGCCAGGTCCAGCACGCGCATTCCCAGCGCCGGACGCGCGTATTCCACCAGCGCATCGGTCGTGGGCTGGCCCATGGCGGCCGACTTCGACTTCCACCTTTCCGAAGCCACGAGCCGATACTGGTTTCCCCAGTCCGCCTTCGAGTCTGACTTCGTGTTCATGGCTTTGGGATCATGGCTTCGAGAACTTCGCTTCGAGATCATGCGCGGGCGCCACGGACGATGACATCACGTGATCTCCTCTCCCGCATGCCTCACTTGCCACCAGCACGACCGGGAAGGGCACGACTTCGAGTCGTGCCGCTCAAGCTCCGACATTGAACTCGGCTTTAGCCGCTGGGGCCTACCACGCTTCGCGTGGAATCCGAAAGAATATTCCTAGGCTTTCTTTTTCTTCTTCTTTTTCGGCGCGCCCGCCTTGCGCTTAGCCGGCTTGCTCGGAGCCTTGCGCTTCTTAGGCGCGGCCGTCAAATCGCCGACTTCCAGCCTCTTCGCCGTCTTCCACAGCCGCTCCAGATCATAGAACTTCCGCGCCTTCTCCGAGAAAACATGCACCACGAAGTCCACATAGTCAATCAGCACCCACTCCGCCTGCTTGTAGCCCTCGACGTGCGCCGGACGCAAGTTCGCAGCCTTCAGGCGCAACTCCACCTCGTCGGCAATGGCCTGCACCTGCCGCGGGTTGGTCCCGCTGCACAGCACGAAGTAGTCGGTAAACGCTCCCGACCCTTTTTCCATTTCCAGGATGCTGAGTTCTTC
>Ga0209415_10020763_pt1 | contig 10178 bp, 10 predicted proteins | sample PeaSoiSIISIP2007_FD_187696 | JGI IMG/M metagenome (GOLD analysis project Ga0209415, IMG submission 187696) | Peat soil microbial communities from Weissenstadt, Germany - SII-SIP-2007 (SPAdes) (version 2) | ecosystem: Environmental > Terrestrial > Soil > Wetlands > Peat | place: Germany...
TTCGCAATGTTCCTGGACATCAAAGAATTGGAACTTCATCCTCTGGATTTTGAGGAGGAGTTTCAGCCCGATGTCATCGACCTGGGAGGCGAAGCCCGGCAGCGCACGCCGCTGAAAGCCAGTGGGCGCGCCGAGGTGGTCGAAGAGCATCACGGCAAGCACGAGATAATCAAGGACATACGCCTGCGCGGACGGCTGACGGCCGGCCTCGAATTACAGTGCGCGCGCTGCGTGGAGCCGGTGGCGCAGGATATTGCGCGCGAGTTCGAATTGCTCTACCGTCCGCTGGGAGCCGATGCGGGCCGCGACGAGCTTTCGGTGACCGACGCGGAAGCCGAGATCGGCTATTATCAGGGCGACGGCCTGCTGCTGGAAGATGTTTTGCGCGAGCAGGTGCTGCTGGCGCTACCGTTGAAGGTCACGTGCCGCGAAGACTGCAAGGGCCTGTGCCTGCATTGCGGCAAGAATTTGAACGAAGAAAAGTGCTCCTGCACGGTTGCGATGGAAGATCCGCGGTGGACGGCGCTGCGGGAAATTCGCAGCAAGCTGGAACACTGAAGAACAGCTGTCAGCTATCAGCTATCAGCTTTCAGCCACGGACGCTCCGACGATCATAAAGCGTTCCAGCATTCGGCGGTGATTACAGGATTCAAGCTGACGGCTGAGAGCTGACAGCTTCTTTCGAGAGGAATTTTAAGACCATGCCTAATCCAAAACGGCGACACTCCCAGAAACGCACTTCAACCCGGCGCGCCCACGACTCGCTCAAGGCGCACAGCCTTTCCGAGTGCCCCAACTGTCACGAAAAGAAGATGCCGCACCGCGCCTGCGCCAAGTGCGGCTACTATAAGGGACGCGAAGTCCTCGACATTAAAGAAGCCAGCTAACCATAGACACCATGCCTAGCGTGATCGCGCTGGATGCGATGGGTTCGGACCGCGCTCCCAAGCCTGAGATTGAGGGCGCCATACTCGCGGCGCGCCAATACGGCGCGCGGGTGCTGCTGGTCGGCCCGGAAACCGTCGTCAAGCACGAATTGGATCGGCACTCGGCGGCCGCGCGGCTGCCCATCGAAATCGTTCCCGCCAGCGAAGTCATCACCATGGAAGACAAGGTGGAGGCGATTCGCGCCAAGCGCGATTCCTCCATGCGCGTGGGCCTGCGCCTGGTGCGTGAAGGGCAGGCTGCGGGATTCGTGACCGCGGGCAACACCGGCGCGGCCATGGCCACGGCGAAGGTGGTGCTGGGCGCGGTGGCGGGCGTGGATCGTCCGGCGCTGGCCGCCGTTTTTCCGACTGCTCCGGGAAATCCTGCCATGCTGCTGGATGTGGGCGCGAACGTCGACTGCTCGCCGCAGAATCTCGAACAGTTTGCCGTGATGGGCGACATTTATTTTCGGGCGATGTATGGGAAACGGCCCGGGACGCCGGGACCGCGCGTTGGGTTGCTCTCCATCGGCGAAGAGGAGACTAAGGGCAACGAGCTGACGCGCGAAGCGTTTCGCCTGCTCAAGCAGCTTCCGCTGAATTTTATCGGCAACGTGGAAGGGCGCGACCTGTACAACGGGAAGGTCGACGTGATTGTGGCCGACGGATTTGTGGGCAACGTTGCGTTGAAGATTTCCGAAGGCGTGGCCAACCTGGTGCGCACGGCATTGAAAGAATCGCTCAAGGCGACCATCACGCGGCAGGTGGGAGCGCTGCTCTCGCGCAGCGCCTTCATCGATTTCAAGAAGCGGCTCGACCATACGGAATACGGCGGCGCGCCGTTGCTGGGCGTGAAGGGCGCGTGCATCATCACGCATGGATCGTCGAATGCCAACGCCATCAAGAATGCTGTGCGCGTGGCGGCGGAATTTTCCGAGCGCGGGATTAATGGATCGATCGAGCGCGGCCTGGCAGCGGTGCGGCCCGTGCCCGTCGGCGCTGTTTAACAACCTATATGTTGGCAGCCTGAGCGAAGCGAAGGACCTAGGCAGCATGCCGAGACTGCATAGATCCTTCGCGCAAAAAACGCGCTCAGGATGACAAGATCATCAAGTTCATGACTGAAAACTCAATCGCGTTGTTATTCCCAGGGCAGGGCTCGCAGGCCGTCGGCATGGGCAAGGATCTTGCGGAGAAATATCCCGCCGCCCGGCAGACGTTTGAAGAAGCCGACGACGCCCTCGGCTACAAGCTTTCCACCGTGTGCTTCGAGGGCCCGGAAGATCAGCTTCGGCTGACCGAGATCACGCAGCCGGCGATTCTGACCGTATCGATCGCGGCGCTGCGGATCCTGGAGACGAGTGTTCCCAGGCCCAGCTACGTCGCCGGACATAGTCTTGGAGAGTATTCCGCGCACGTGGCTGCGGGGACATTCAGCTTTGCCGACGCCGTCCGCACCGTGCGCAACCGCGGCAAATACATGCAGGAGGCCGTGCCGGTGGGCGTGGGCGCGATGGCGGCGATCCTCGGAATGGATGCTGAAAAGGTGAGCGCCGTCTGCCACGACGCGGCGCAGGGCGAGGTCTGCGAGCCGGCCAACCTCAATTCCCCGGAGCAGATCGTCATCTCCGGCAATACCGCCGCGGTCGAGCGCGCGGCAAAACTGGCCGACGAACGCGGCGCCAAGCGCGCCAAGCTGTTGCCGGTGAGCGCCCCCTTCCACTGTTCGTTGATGAAGCCGGCGCAGGATCGGCTACAGGCCGATCTCGACGCGCTGAAGTTGCAGAAGCCTGTATATCCCGTCGCATGCAACGTGGAAGCCGCGCTGGTGACCGACGATCTGCGCGCCCGCGATACGCTCGTCCGGCAGGTTACGGGATCAGTGAAGTGGGATGCGTGCATGCGTCTGCTGATGGCGCAGGGTGTGCATACTTTTATCGAAGTCGGACCGGGAAAAGTTTTGTGCGGCCTGATGCGGCAGATTGACCGTTCGAAGGCCTGCCTGAATGTTAGCGACGACGCGACGCTGGCGAAAACGCTAGAATCGCTCGCGAAAACGCCCGTCTAAGCGCGACCTACCGGAAGATCAGTTCGCAGGGCGGATAGCTGAGGGTGTGGTCCGATTTTTCCACCCAGATCTGCGCGTGCTCGGTGCGGCCGTTCACGACCACATCCACCACCACGCCGCTGCCGCCGTTATCTCCAAACCTCGCGGGGCAAGGGCTTGATCCGTAAATCTTTTGCGTCTTGATCAGGCCCCACTGCCCGCCCGGGCCCCAGTCCTGATAGAAATCGTTGAAGGGATATTTCGGATGTTCCTGGGGATGCTGCTGCCATTGCGGATCCTGCCACCAGATGCCGTAGGCCGTCTTGTAATCCTGACGCTGCAGGGCAGCGAAGAAGTGGCCGACGATGCGTTCTTCGGGCCAATAGCGAAACCACCAGCCGAGGCAGAACACGATCAGCGCGATCACGATCGTAAGAATGATCCGCTTCGTGCGCTTCCGCGATCTTCCCGGGTCATACTCTTGAGCGTCCAGAAGTGTCATACCCCCCTAGGATAACGGACACAGCGGACAAGTCAAAAGTTCCCGAAAACAATTGTGTGATTGAGCGATTGGGTGATTGGGTGATCTGAAAACCATTCTGCGGGTTTTCAATCACCAAATCGCAAAATCACACAATCACTCAATTCCCTAGAGGGTTCGCTTGAATAGCGGGATGGCGATGCCCAGAGTAACGGCGGCGAAAATGGAGAGGAAGAGCATGTCTCCCCAGACGGCGGAGAGCGTGGTTTCCTTGAGCAGCAGGCACTTGAAGCCGTCGACCGCATAGGTAAACGGATCGCACTTGGCGATGACCTTCAGCCACGGCGGAAACGCCTGGATGGGATAGACCGAGCCACTGGGAAAAAACAGCAGGGTGTTCAGGATGCCGAACATGGCTCTCGGCACCAGCGGGTCTTCAATGCGCACCATCAGCAGAAACATCATAGTGTTGAAGGCCAGCGAGGTCAGCACAATCATGATCAGCAGTCCGAACATGGTCACCGGATTGAAAATCGTGCTGATGCCCGCAATCAGCGAGCCGATGATGACGATGATCACGCCGGTCATGACGGCCTTGATCGCGCCCGCCAGATTCAGGCCAAGCACGAGTTCCAGCTTGGTGATGGGAGTGACCAGGTAGCCTTCGTGCACGCCGCGCGCCTTGTCGTCAATGTAAAGCATGCCGCCGCCGATCATGACTGACACAAACATGGCCAGCGACAGCGAGCCCGGCAGCAGATATTTCATGTACTCGATGTAGGGATAAAGTTCAATGGTGTCGAGCACCTTGTCCTGCAGGATGCGAGGTGAAACGGTGGGCTGGTTGAGCGCGTTGGTCAGCTCGTTCATCTCGGACTCGACCGCCGAGCTCATGAAGTTGTCGCTGTTGTCGACGACCAGCGCGATGCGGGGATGGTTCTGTTCGTAGACGCGGCGTGAGAACTCCGGTGGAATAATCACTGCGCCTTCCAGCTTGCCGTTGCGCACGTCCTCCCTGGCCTGTACTTCGTTGTCGTAATAGACCGGGACAAAGGTGCGAATGTTGGCGCGGACGGAGTCGAACGCCTCGCGAACGCGCAGCGCCTGCGGGCCGCCGTCCTGGTCGACAATGGCGACCCGGGCGTCGCGAATTTTTCCCCCGAAGGCGCTGCCCAGAATGACCAACTGCACCAACGGAAAAATCATGGACGCCAGCATCAGCGCCGGCGAGCGGAAGAACTTGCGCATTTCGCGCTCAACAATCGCCATCATTCGATTCATAAGTCAGTCCTGAGTCGCGTGTCGTTGGCCGTCAGTCGTTGGTCGTTAGCAAGAAAAAACTGTTGCGCCGCCACGGCGAACGACCAACGGCCAGCAACTGACGACGGTTTCTATGGTTGCAACCCCGGCCGTTGCGGCATAACAAACGCATAGGCTTTTTGCAGTTCGTCGCGCAGTTGTCTTCCGGTGTAATGCACGAACACGTCGTCAAGCGTGGTGTTCTGCACCGAGAGCGACTTCACCGGAACCTTGCTTTGTACGGCCATCTCGACCAGCTCGGTGGTGGTGCGCGAGCCATTGCCGGTGAGCACGCGATACATGCCGGCGCCTTCGTGCTGCACCGAAGTCACTTCACTCAGCGTATGCAGGCGCTGCTCCCAGTCCGCCGGAGGATTTTCAAACTGCACTTCGATCACGTTCGATCCCGGCACGCTGGCCTTCAGAGCGGTTGGCGAGTCGAGGGCCACCAGCTTGCCGTGGTCGACAATCGCGATGCGATCGCACAGGCGGTCGGCTTCGTCCATGTAGTGCGTCGTGATCAGGATGGTGAGTTGGCGATGCTCCTTGATATTGCCCAGCATCTCCCACACCGACACGCGCGAAACCGGATCGAGACCCGTCGTCGGCTCGTCGAGGAAAAATATTTTGGGATGGTGCACCAGGCCGCGCGCGATTTCCAGCCGCCGCCGCATACCGCCGGAAAGCGTCTTGGTGGCGGCATCGCGCCATTTCGTGAGGTCCACTAATTCCAGAAGTTCTTCGATCGACCGCTTCCGCTCTTTCGCCGGAACGTCGTAAAGCTTGGCGTAAATATTCATGTTCTCTTCGACGGTAAGGTCGAGGTCGCTGGTGAGAGCCTGTGGAATCACGCCAATCATGCGCCGCGCCGCGTTCGGCTCTTTGGCTACGTCGTGCCCGGCAATGCGCGCGTGCCCCGAGGTAATGGGGATCAGCGTGGTCATCATGCGGATGAGCGTCGACTTCCCTGCCCCATTCGGACCGAGCAAGCCAAAAATCTCACCCTCGGTCACGGCGAAAGAAACGTCGTCGACCGCGGTAAAGTCGCCATACTTCTTGACGATGTGGTCGACCTCGATCGCGGCGGGCGCCCTTGGATCGTAGATGGGCTTCTCGAGTGTCAGCGTTTTTTCCGGCGTGGAACTGGGCACGCTCGCGGCCGCGCCGTTCTTCTCGGCGTTGGGATTCGATTCCGCCATCATCGTTGCTCCGCTGTGGCTGCGCTGGGCGCCGGGCTGGCCTTCAGTTGCTCGGGCGAAACCAACACTTCGGCAGTCATCCCAGGCACCCACGCGCCGTTGGGATTGTCCAGACGGACTTTCAGGACGATGGTTCTGATGTCGCGTTTCATGCGGCTCACGTCGCGCTGGGTGGCGAAATCTCCTTCCACTGCTTTGAAAAAGACTTTGCCGCTCATGATGGTGCCACCGGGCAGGCGCACGCGCAGCACATCGCCGTAACCGATGTGGTCGGCGTAGGTTTCGGGAATGGCGGCCCGCGCCCAGGTATCGCTGAGATCGACGATGGTGACGATGGGTGCGCCGATGTTGACGACTTCTCCCTGCCGCGCGGCACGCACGGAAACCGTCCCGCTCACCGGAGCGTAAACGTTGGTGTAACCCAAACGAACGGCGGCCTGATTCTTCAAGGCCAGCGCATTTTTGAGATCCGCTTCCGTCGAAGCGACGGTGCTCTTCGCCGCATTGGCCTGGTTGGTGCGCGCGATGGCGGAGGTCAGATCGGCTTCGGCAGCCTTCACCATGTCCTGCTGCGCCTGAACCGTAGCCTGGGCTGCCTGCAGATTGGTTTCGGCCTGCACCCGCTCCTGATCGGACGTGATCCCCGCCTTGGCCAGTGCGATGGCGCGGCGGCTGTCGCTCGCGGTGCGGTCCAGCGCGGCCTGTGCCTGCAGGAGCTGCGCCTTCGCCGACGACAACTTGGCCTGCGCATTCACCACATCGCTCGACGTGGAGCCCGAGGTGGATTGTTCCGTGTGCTGCGTCTCCGCAACCTTATGCTGCAAGCTGGCGGTGGTCGCTATGGCCGCGGCTTCCTGCGCCTGCAACTCCGAGGGATCGAGCACGGCGATCAAGTCTCCGGCTTTTACCGGAGTGCCCTCATCCACCAGCAGTTTCTGAATGCGGCCTTCGACCTGCGCACTCACGATCACCTGGTTGGCGTCGACGGTGCCGATCAGCACCAGGTCGCGCGAGTGATCGGTGGAGAAAAAATAGTAGGTCGCGGCAATCACAAAAATGATGCCGAGAAGGATCATGAAACGGTTACGCGCGCTCATGGGCGTGCTCCTTGCGTGGCATTACGTTACGTTCGGGACGGCTGCTTTCCCGATTGCGGCTGCTTTCCCGGCTGAATAACGCGGCGGAAATGAAATCCAAAACGGCGGCGCGCCGCTCCGCAATCCGCTCCGGGGTCAGGGGATTAAATCCCACGATCTTCTGCATCATGGGAGCACTGCTGAAATAGAAAACGATCATGGCGACCATGGAGGGCACGAAGTGAGCCGGGTTGACAGCACGAAATTCGCCGTCCGCGCTGCCTTTGCGCACCAGTTCGCTGACCCGGGCGAAAATCGGCTGAATATAGTTCTTGATGATCTTGTCGATGTGCTGCGAATGGCCTTCGCGCGCCCGCATCATCTCACTCTGCATCAGCCGGGGATAGAGCTGGTTGGAGGCGATGAAATCGAAATAGGCGCCCGCGTAGGCCATCATCTTTTCGCGCGGCGGCAGGTCGCCGTCGAGCACGCGGAATACCGTGGCCTTCAGGCCGGAAAATGCGTCGTCGAGCACCGCGCCGTACAGCGTCTCTTTGTCTTTGAAGTAGTAGTACAGCAGCGCCTTGTTGACCCGAGCCTCGCGGGCGATGGCGTCGGTGCGGGCTCCGGCAATGCCGTGCTCGGCGAACTCCTGCGCGGCGGCCTGCAGGATGGCGGCGCGGCTTTCCTCCGGCTGGCCGCGGGAACCCATGCGGCGGTGGAGCACGTGACGGTGCTGGAAGAGGCGGGCCATTAATTAACCAGTTAGTTAGATTATACACATTGCCAGAAGATGCACAACTTGTTTTGGAAGCGTCCGGCAATCCCGCGCGAGATCCTTCCCTCCGCCTGAAAAACGGCTTCGCCCAAGCATGACTCCCACGGTAACCCGGTCGTGTTCTAATACCACTTCCGCTCTTCTCTGTTCTCGAGGATCTTTCTATGAAACCGTGGCCGATGTTCGTCGTCGCAGTGTTCGCGGTCGCAATGTTCGCATTATTTCTGTTTGCTCCGCCTGCCAGAGCGCAAGCGGCCAAGCCCGACCGCCAGGTCGCGGTTACGATTGACGATCTTCCTGCGGGAATGGCCGACCGCCTGCCCGCCGCGGACATCACGGCTCTGACCTCCAAGTTGCTGGGCACGCTGCGCGATCAGAAAATTCCGGTGGTCGGTTTCGTCAACGAGAAGAAACTCTACAAGCTCGGCGAAGTCGACGAGCGCATCGGCGTTCTCAAGATGTGGCTTGAATACGGATTTGAACTGGGCAATCACACGTTCAGTCACATGTCTCTGAACCAGGCTGGGCTGAAGGCGTGGGAAGACGACGTGATCCAGGGCGAGAGCGTGACCCGCATGCTGCTGGCACAGCGCAAGATGAAGCTGCGCTATTTCCGCCATCCCTATCTCGATACCGGACGCGACCTGCTCACACGGCGCGAAGCCGAAGCCTTCCTGGTGGAGCGCGGCTATCGCATCGCGCCCATCACGCTCGACGGCTGGGACTGGATGTTCGCCGGACTCTACGAAGATGCCAAGAAGCGCAACGACACAGAGTTGCAGCAGCGAATCGTGAAAGAGTATCTGGCGTATCACGATGCGGTGTTCGCCTACTCGGAGCAGCTTTCCGCCAGGATTGTGGGCTACGAGCCGAAGCAGATTCTATTGCTGCACGCCAGCAATCTCGAAGCCGACCACATCGGCGAGTTGATGGACGTGCTGCGCAAGCGCGGCTATCGCTTCATCACCCTGGGCGACGCGCTGGGCGACTCCGCCTATAGCCTGCCCGACACCTACGTCGGAGAAGGCGGCACGGGCTGGATCGACCACTGGGCGATTTCGCAGGGCAAGGTTCCGCCGTCGGGTCCGGTGTTTCCGCAGTGGGTAATTGACCGGACGAAAGAGTTGCGTCTATCTACTGGCACGGTCACTGCGCCCACCGATCCTTACTGAGATTCACTGAGCCACGAGTGGCGCCCTGTGCGGGATGACCTCGCTAGATTTCACCCATCTCTAATGAAGACCTGGCCGCTCAACGAGTGATATGGGGATGTTACGCCAACCATCCGCATCCCTGCGGATATCCGTGGTAATCAAACCATAGCGCATCGTAGAATTCATGCCGGACTCAACACTCAGAACCGGACGAAGCACTCGTGAAGGCGCCTTTGACGTGCCCGAAGAGTATGCTATTGCACGCACAAAGGGAGGGAAGCAATGCAGAAACGCCAACCAGGAAGGAGCAATCTTGAAGTGTCGGCCCTGGGACTGGGCTGCATGAGGTTGAGTCCTGGTCACGGCAAAGTGGCAGGGACTCGGCAGGAAATGATTGCGCTCATTCGCGCAGCGGTCGAACACGGCGTCACTTTCTTCGATACCGCAGAAGTCTACGGTCCGTTCGTGAATAAAGAGCTTGTGGGCGAGGCGCTCGCCCCCATGCGACACCAGGTGGTGATTGCGACCAAGTTGAAGCGGGGGCACAGACCATCCGCCGCGCACATGCAATTCAGCCAGTGGCCGCGCTTCAAAGTGAATACTCGCTCTGGTGGAAGCGCCCGGAAGAAGAACTCATTCCCACGCTCGAAGAACTCGGCATCGGCCTGGTTCCGTTCAGTCCGCTGGGCAAGGGATTCCTCACGGGGACGATTACAGAAAATACGCAGTTTGACCAAGAGGACAATCGCGGCAGTTTCCCCCGCTTCTCGCCTGAATCCCGCAAGGCAAATCGCGCTCTGGTGGATCTGATTGGTGCATTCGCATCGAAGAAGAATGCGACATCCGCTCAGATCGCGCTCGCTTGGCTGTTGGCGCAAAAACCCTGGACTGTTCCGATTCCGGGCACCAGCAAACTGGAGCGGCTTGAAGAGAACATCGGAGCGATTGCCATCGAACTTACTGAAGAGGATCTCCTGGAACTCGACGCCGCCACTGCAAAGATCACAGTGCAAGGCGCCCGGTACCCGGAAGAACTGGAACGAATGACGTATCGCTGAAAGCACGCGAAGCGTTAAACAGTGCAACGCTGTTTTTCACAAGACAGACAGGCGTTTCCCACTCCCCCGATCGGTCAATGAGCGTAATCGGGATGTTACGTCAACTGACGTTTTCGCAAACCTGGAGTTGGGGCTATCATCCTGCGTAGGCAAACTGCTA
>Ga0209415_10020764_pt1 | contig 10178 bp, 14 predicted proteins | sample PeaSoiSIISIP2007_FD_187696 | JGI IMG/M metagenome (GOLD analysis project Ga0209415, IMG submission 187696) | Peat soil microbial communities from Weissenstadt, Germany - SII-SIP-2007 (SPAdes) (version 2) | ecosystem: Environmental > Terrestrial > Soil > Wetlands > Peat | place: Germany...
CGGGCGTCTCCCCCCTCCGGGAGCGCGGGCGCGTCCTGGGGCGCCCTGGACGCCTTCGCGGGGGGCTCCCGGAGCCGGTCCTCGGGAGGGAGGGGGCCGCAGGCGGCGAGGAGGAGGGGGAGGAGCAGGGCGGGGGTCTTCATCGGGGTCCTTCTGCGGGCGCTTCGGCCCGTCGGTTCCAACGTAGCCACCGTCAGCGGCTCATCCAGTCCTGGGAGAGCTCCTCGGCGAAGGCGGCGCAGCGCGGGAGGTGCCGGGGGAGGAGCCCGCCGCACGAGGGGCAGTTCGGGGAGGCGTGCGGGACGACCTGGAGGTCGGCGCCGCTCCAGCCGGGGAGGGTCTTCAGGCGGGCGGCGAGCGCCTCGCACTCCGCGAAGGAGCGGGGGAGGAGCTCCTCGTCGGGCCTCAGCTTCGCGCCGTCCTCGTCCTCGTAGACGGCGACGATCTTCCAGAGCGGGGCGGCCTGCATCGTTCCCATCATGGCGCCGGCGTGGCACTCTCCCCCCATGCCCGACTTCGTCGTCGCCCTGCTCGCCAAGCCGTGGTTCAAGTACGTCGTGCTCGCGCTCGGCCTCGTCGCCGGCTGCACGTCGCTCTCCGGGGCGCTCCTCCAGGACGGGCACCCGACGGCGGCGCACTACGTCTCGGAGGCCGTCGCGGCGGCCGCGTTCGTCCTCCAGTACCTCGCCCCGAGCGGGTCGCTGAAGGTCAGCCGGGCGCACGTCGAGGCGCGGGCGGCGAACGACGACGCGGCCCCGAAGGCCGCCTAGTCGGAAACCCGGGTTTCCGACCTCACGCCTTTCGCGAGCGGGCAGGGGTCGACGGAGACGGCGGCGAGCCGCTCCTCGAGCCGGGCGACGGTCGCCGGGTTCGCGTGCCCGCCGTCGACGAGCTTGTAGAGCGTGTCGATGCCGGCGCCGAGGAGGACGCGGAGCTGCTTCTGCCCGCGCGATCGGAGCAGGCGCTGGAGCTTCGCCTGCGCCCCGGGGGTGAGGTGGACGGTGAATCCCCGCCGGTCGTGCGCGCTCTTCATGCTCCCCATCATGCCGCCTTCAGCGGCGGGCGAGTCGCCGCGCAGTTCGGCCGTACGCTCGCTCCCACTGCGCGTAGTCGGGCCACTGACGGGGCGGGGTGGCGATCCGCCATTCGAGCTCGGCCATGCGCAGCACGGGGCCCGTCGTCTGCGCCCACGCGGCCTGCTCCGCGGGCGTCATGCGGTCCGTACCGCCGTAGGCCGCGTCGCCCAGGTTCCGGACGTGGCGCAGCAGCGAGGACAGCGCCGACCCGTCGCCGCCTATCCCCTGCGCGCGTTCCATCCGGCGCCGCGCCGCTCGTCGAGCGAGCACCACGTCGTGCGCGTACTGGACGTGGTTCTGGTACGGAACGCCCCGCGGGGAGGGGGCGTGCGACCGTCCCCGCGCATGCTTTCGCTTCAGCTTCCAAGGCTTCTGCTTCGGGGCCTGATACTTCCACGGGTGCTCGCCACCGTCCGTGAGATTGAAGAGCTCGACTCCTGCGCACCGCGCGGCGTTGATCCGACCCTTCTCGGCGCTGAGCGCGGCCCGCATCTTCGGGTGCTTCTCGACGGTCTCGGTCCGGAACGCGGCCCGCCCGTAGAACTGGACGGCGCGCCGCAGCCCCGGGTTGGAGGAGCTCTCGAAGTGCTGCTCGATCCGGCGCGTCCGGGTGCAGGTGACCCCGATGTAGACCTCGCCGGTGGGCACGCACCGGATCTCGTAGACGCTCCACGCGTTCCTCGTCTGCACGTCGGGGTCATCATGCCGTCCGTCCGGGGATGGACCCCCGGAATCTTCAGGGGTTCAGGGGCTTCGGGAGGGGAAGCCTTCTGGGGACCTGCGGAGACGGGGTGCTGCGTGGTCACGAGTCACGAAGTCGGGTGGTCGCCAGCCTGTTCCCTGAAGGTGAGGGGCTAGATTCGACGTTCCCGCGAGAGCCGGCTCGAGCCCTGTCGGGTTGTCGAGCTTGCGTGGCTGCCTCCAACCGCGTCGCGTGCCGTCGTCGGGGGCTGTCGTCCCAGGGGGGTGTCTGGTCGGACGGGTTCGACCTCCGCGAGCGTTCCTCGGGCGGGGCACCGTCGGAAGGGTTTGGGATGCTCGCGCGGGGCGCCCTTTGGCGTCGGCTGCGCCGTGCTCCCCCATTCGCGCCGTTCCCTGTCGAGGGGCGGGGCAGTGCCGGGGGAGGGGTGCACGGGGGTCATCATGCCGCGGGGGTTGAAACCCGGGTTTCAGGGTGGGGGCGGCATGATGGGGGGATGCGAAGCATCGAGAGGTTCTTGCTGAGGGAAGTGAAGCGGCTGCGGCGCGAGCTCGCGGAGTCGCGGGACGAGCAGGAGGAGGCGTCGCGGCTGCTGGACCGCGCGCTGGGGTGGTTGTGAGCTCCACGGGGAGGAACATTCCTGGTCACGAAAGGCCCGCAACCGACTTTTTTCGGACTCCACATTGGGCGACGAAGTCGCTGTGGAGGCGGCTCGCGCCGGAGCTCGAGGGGCGGGTCGGCCTCGCGTACATCGATGCGGGAGCCGGGGACGGGGCGATCTCGGAGGCGCTGCTCGCGTGCGGGGTCGCCGCGTCGCAGATCTTCATGGTGGAGGACGACCCGGTGCGGACGATGGGCCGGGGGACGGCGCTCGCGCCGCACGCCGGGCGGTGGTGCTGCGACTACCTGAAGATGACGGGGTTCCCGTTCGAGCGGAGCTGCCGGGTGGTGGTGATGAACCCTCCGTTCAACCAGGCGGAGGCGTTCGTTCGGCACTCGCTGGGCCACTGCCCGCGGGTGGCGGCGCTGCTGCGGCTCGGGTTCCTCGAGACTCCCGACCGTTCCGCGTTCCACCGCGAGCACCCCGCCGACCTGCTCGTCTTCCCGAGCCGGCCGAGCTTCGCGCACGGCAAGACCGACTCGACGCCCTACGCGTGGTTCCTCTGGGGGTTCGGCAAGCCGGGCGCGCGGAAGCCGTACCCGGACGAGGAGCCAGCGCGGCTGGGAGGCGGTCGCTGGGAGATCCTCGACGTCGGCGACAGGGATTGGCGGAAGGCGAATCCGTGAGCAAGGGTCGATGCCTGACCTGCGGGGGAGCCCGCCCGGTGCTCATCGTGCCGGCGGGCTGGCATCACCACTGGTTGGCCGAGGAGCGCCGGTCGATGTGGCCGGACCGCTGCGCGGCGTGCGGGCGGTTCGTTGGGCTGCAGGGGAGCCCGCCGCATCCCATCGCTGAGGAGATCCGCCGGGCGGGGGAGCGGCTCTACGCGCGGGTCATGCGGCACCGCGAGCGCTACCTGCGGGCGTGGATCGCGGCGACGGGTCTGCGCCCCGAGGAGTGCGAGCTCGTCGAGGTGGGCCCGGTGGTCGGCCCGGACAACGTGGCAGCCGTCCGGGTCTACGTGCGGAAGCGGGTGACGCCGTGACCCTCGGTTTGCCACGTAGCTTCGCCGACATGCTCGGGTTCGGGGAGGCAGCGCGGCAGGACGCGGAGACCAGGGAGATCGGGTCGCTGTGCGAGGGGGCTGCCGCTGCGATCCTCGGACGGCAATCGGAGGGCGCGGAGCTGCGCATCGACTTCCGGCGGGACCAGGCCGAGCTGATGGAGTACGTGGGCGTGCGACTGCGCTGCGGCGAGCGGACCGCGACTGGGGGGACGAGCTTCTATCGGTGTGACGAGCGCTCGTCGCGGGTGGACGAGCTGATGGGCGTGGTCGAGGCGCTCGCGTGCCGGCTGTACCTGCCGGTGTTCCGGATCGGAAGGGATGCGAGGAGGCTGACGAGATGACGCAGAGGCAGGAGAAGCGACGGGGCCGACGGCTGCGGGCGGAGGGCCTGCGTCGCGTGAAGATCGAGGAGGCGGTTCGAGCTCGCGCGCCGGAGTTCGCGCGGGCGTGGCTCGACGCGCACCCGCCGCGGCCGGCGGTCCCGGTCGAGCTCGGGGAGTGGTCGCGCAGCCCGACCTGCGGGCCGAGCTACGACGTGGAGTTCTTCGGGTTCGAGAAGCGGGACGACGGGCGGTGGCGGCCGCGGGGGGCGCTCGTCCAGGTGCTGGTCTACGACCGCCGGTCCGACTCGGTGCTCGGCCCGCCGTCGGAGATCCCGAGCTTCGCGCGGCAGACGATCCTCATGCGGCCGATCCAGATGGGGCTGAGCCACGGGCAGACGCGCGTGCGCTGGTGGAACTGGGAGCCGACGCGCGGGGCGTTCGTGGGCGAGGTCGAGTCGGAGCTCGTCCGGGCGGCGTCGAAGATGGCGGCGATGCTCGGCCGGGTGAAGGCGGTCGCGGAGCAGAGCGGGCTCTTCCGGGACCTGCTGGAGCGCCCGGGCTACGAGATGGCGATGGCGGAGGAGGGGCTTCGGTTCGTCGGCGAGCTCCTGGAGGCGATCGAGCAGTGGTCGGGTCGGGCGCGCGGGGTCTACTCGGTCCCCGGCTGGCGGCCGGGGGACCCGCCGGAGGAGCGGGCGCGCTGAGTCGGAAACCCGGGTTTCCGACCCCGGGGCGCGGCATGATGGGGGCATGTCGATCCCGAGCTTCTGCCGGTGCTGCCTGCGGCGAGTCGAGCGGGCGGGCTGGTGCGACCGCCCCGAGTGCCTGAGCGACGCGCGGAGGGCCGCCGGGGCGGTCTCGCCGACGAAGGAGACGCTGCTGGCGAGCCGCGGGGTCCGCGGGGGGAAGGGCGGCAGCTACTCGCCGGACGAGTTCGCGAGGATCAAGTCGATGGCGTTCGACGCGGAGCTCGTCGAGGCGCCCGGCGTCGTCTGCCGGGGGAGGGACGCCGAGATGACGATCGCGGGGGTCGTCATCGACGACGCGGCAGCCGAGGCGAGCGCCCCCGCCGCCGAGAAGGGGCGGCCGCACGAGCTCGGGCTGGTGATGGTCGTCCGGGGCGAAGCGGCGACGCAGGGGAGGGACGCCGCGCCGGGCTCCTACTACGCGTTCCTGACGCGGCTCTTCGAGCTAGTCGACGACGACGCGGTCTGGGTGCGCCGGAGTGGGGGGATCGCGGAGCTGTCCGTCGAGCTGGAGGACCCGGAGTCGCCCGGGCACACCGGGCTCGGGCGCTGGATGCGGCATCTGCTCGTGGGGCGGATCCGGGCGATGGTCCCGGCCGGGGTCCTGCTGTCCGTCTACTTCCTCTCGCCGAGGGCGAGCGCGTGGTTCGGGGCGGCGGTCGAGGGGAAGGTCGGGCTGCGGGAGCGGCACCTCGACGTCGCCTCCGGGTCGTTCCTCGACGCGCTCGGGGCGAGAGTCCAGATCCGGAGGCTGCTCGCGGCGATGGGCGACGTCTTCGGCGGGCAGGGCGAGGAGCCCGACGCTGAGTATCGGGAGCGGCTGCGCCGGGTCTACTTCCCGCGGGTCTGACGTGCTCCCCCGGGTCGTCCGCGTCGTCGTCGACAGCCGCATCCGGCTCTCCCCGAGCCAGCTCGCGCCGGGGGCGGCCGACGCGCTGCGCGCGGCGTTCACGCACCGGAACCCGGTCCACTTCAAGCGGAAGGCGATGGGGCTGCGGTTCGACCACCGGGCGTGTCCGCCGGAGATCAAGACGTTCGTCGACGGGGAGAGGGAGGACGAGCTGAGCCTTCCGCGGGGAGGTCTCGCGCGCGTCCGCCGGGCGCTCGAGGACGCGGGGCAGGGGATGCACGTCGTCGACGAGCGGACGGAGGGGGAGCTCCCCGAGCGCTGCCGGGAGGGGTTCGAGTGGCCGGACCGCATCTTCGCCCGCGAGGACGACCCGCGGGAGCTCTACCCGGACCAGGAGCGGCTCGTCGACGCGATGCTCGCGCAGGAGAACTGCTCGATCCGCGGGGGGACGGGCGGCGGCAAGACGACCTCGCTGCTCGCCGCCGTCGTCCGGAAGAAGCTGCCGACCCTGATCGTCGTCTGGTCGTCGGCGCTCTTCGACCAGTGGACGGACCGGATCGCGGACGAGCTCGCGATCGACCGGAGATGGATCGGGCAGCTCCGGGGCGGGAAGAAGACGTACAGCCCGATCACGGTCGCGATGCAGCAGACGATCGCGCGGATCTCGGACCCGGACTTCCACCGCTGGTGGGGCTTCGTCGGCTGCGACGAGCTCTCCCGGTTCGCGGCGAAGACGTTCGTGGCGAGCGTCGACCCGTTCGCTGCCCGCTACCGGGTCGGGGTCTCGGCCGACGAGCGGCGGCGCGACGGGCTGACGTTCCTCATCCACGACGAGTTCAGCGACGTCGCGCTCGAGGTCGGGCACGACGAGCTCGTCGCGCTCGGGCGCGTCGTCGACGTCGCCGTCGTCGTCCACGAGACGGGCTGGCGTCCCGTCGTCGCCGGCGAGGAGGAGGCGGACGCGCTGCTCGGCGAGCGCGAGCTCGACATGCGGCGGGACTACAAGCCGGTGCTCGACGCGATGGAGCGCGACGAGGGGCGGACCAAGCTCGGGCTCGACCTCGCGGAGGCGGAGGCGCGGGCGGGCCACCAGGTGCTCGTCTTCAGCCAGAGGGTCGACCACTGCCGGCGGATCGACGCGGCGCTCAACGCGCGCGGGGTCCGCTCGGGGCTCCTGCTCGGGGGCGAGGAGAACAAGCGGGAGTTCCGGCAGACGGTGCGGAGGATGAAGGCGGGCGAGCTCGCGTGCGCGGTCGGGACGATCCAGGCGGTCGGGCTCGGGCTCGATCTGCCGACGGTCGACCGCGGGGTCGTGATGATGCCGGTCGCGGCGAACAAGCAGCTGTTCAACCAGGTGCGCGGCCGACTCTGCCGGAAGAGCGACGGGAAGGGGGACGCGGTCCTCCATTATCTCTTGGACGGCAGGGTCTTCCGCGAGCACCTCCGGAACATCCGGGCGTGGGCGCGACAGGTCGAGGTGCGCGCGGCATGATGGGTCCTCGCGCCGGGAGCCTGCCCGACGCGCCCGACCACGGAGGAGTGCCCATGGCGATGCTCTCGATCGACTTCTGCGCGTCCGAGCTGGAGAAGCAGCTGCACCTGGACCGGAAGAAGCCGAGGCGGAGCGGGGCCGGGTCGAGGGCGCGCGTCGAGATCGTCCGCTCGGAGGCGGAGGAGCTCCGGAAGACGAAGCGCTGGGGGGAGTTCAGGCCGAGCCACCTCGTCGCGCTCTGGGCGTGGCTCTACCAGGCGGTCTACGGGATCGCGCCGGAGCCGGCGGAGCTCGCGCCGAAGGCGTTCGGCACGGCGGCGCTCTTCGCCGGCAAGCTGCTGAAGGAGAGCTTCGGCGGCGTCGTCGAGAGGATGGTCGGCTTCATGCGCTGGGTCTGGGCGCGCGAGCTGAAGATGAAGCGGGCGCGGCCGGACGGGAGGCGCATCGGCGCGCGCCTGATGTTCTCGCCGGCGCTCGTCGGCGACTGGCGCCTCTGCACGGCGGGCCGGATCGCCTGATGGCCGACGCGAAGGAGGTCGTCGTCCAGGTCGACGTCCTCGCCGAGCAGGTGGTCCTCGCGGCGGCCCTGGTCGACCCCGAGGCGCGCGCGAGGCTCGCCCGACGGCTGAAGCCGGACCGCTTCCAGAACGCGACGCATCGGGCGGCGTGGGAGGCGGTCTGCGAGCTGGAGCGCCGGAAGCTCGAGTGGGACCCGGAGACCGCGGCGCGGCTCTTCGGGGACAAGGTCGACGCGCGCTACCTCGCGGAGCTCGCCGAGACGCGGCCGACGGCGCCGGCGAACCTGGAGCACGCGGTCGAGGGGGTGCTCTGGGACTCGGCGCGGGCGGAGGCGACGCGCGGGCCGCTCGCCGCGCTGCTCGCCGCGCTTCGGGACCGGGCGACCCCGCCCGAGCGGGTGAAGGCGCTCGCGCGGCAGGTCTCCGAGTCGCTCGGGAGCCACGCAGACCGGCGCTACCATCGGACGAGCGAGTCGGTCGTCGACGAGATGATGGCCGAGCTCGACGCGCGGCGGGGCGGGCAGGCGTTCTACCCGTACGGGATCGACGCGCTCGACTACGACGAGCGGACGCGGAAGCCGCGCGTCGCGCCGGGGACGAAGCCGGGACAGGTGACGGTCATCACGGGGGTCTCCGGCTCGACGAAGAGCACGACGGCGGGGCGCATCGCGCTCGGTCAGGCGATGCTCGGCCGGCCCGTCGGCTACGGGGCCTGGGAGATGGGCTGCCCCGTGACGATGGAGCTGCTCGCGATCATGCTCCTGAACCTGAAGGGGCACGGGATCAGCCGGACGCGGGTGCTCCACGGCGAGCACTCGGACGCGGAGCACGCGCTCATCCGGGACGCGGGCGAGCTCGTCGGCCGCTACGTCAAGTTCATGGAGAACCCGTTCGGTCGGCAGATGAAGGAGCGGGCGACGAACGAGGGCAACCTCGACCTCGTCCACCAGTACATCGCGGACACGGGGGCGGAGGTGATGGTCTGCGACCTCTGGGACCGGGCGCTCGTCGACGCGCGGCCGGAGCACGAGAAGCGGGCGCTCGAGCGGACGCAGGGGATCGCGCAGGAGACGCGCTGCCACCTGATCCTGCTCGCGCAGCAGCGGAAGGACGTCGAGCTCCGGGACGACCCGCACCCGACGCGGGAGGGGATCTCGGGGTCGGGCGGCTGGACGATGATCTCGGACGCGGAGATCGGGGTCCACCGGCCGGCGCAGTACAAGGAGATGCCGGACACGGTGATCGAGTTCGACCTGCTCAAGCGGCGGTTCGGCCCCTACCCGCAGCGGATCGAGGTCGACTACGACCCGGACCTCGGGCTCTACAAGGGGGGGACGACGGTGCCGATCGTCCGGGCGACGCGGCAGAACACGGCGGAGGGGGAGCTCGGGGAGTTCATCGGGGCGGACGGGGAGGTGCGGGACCCGCCGGCGGGGAGGCGGAAGGGCGGGCGGCGCTGAGGCGCGGCATGATGGGGGGCATGGACCTCGACGACGGCGACGCCGCGGAGAGCCCCCCGAGCGGCCGGCGGAGGCGGGCGCAGGACGCGCTGGAGATCGTGGAGGACATCGACCGGGCGCGGAGCCTGCTCCTCGACCACGACGTCGCCGACCCGGACGCGGCCTACGAGGAGATGCGGGCCGAGGTCGACCGGACGCTGCGGCGGGCGTCGCTGCGGGTGGCGGAGCTCGCGGCGGAGTGAGGGTCGACGTCGACCGCCTGCTCGCGTCGCTGGAGATCGTCCCCGACGCCCGGAAGAGCGACGCGGACGAGGTCTACGCGCGCTGCCCGACGGGCGACCACGCCGACTCGGACGCGAGCTTCCACGTCCGACGCGCGGACGACGAGAAGCGCGGGCTCTGGTCTTGCTGGTCCTGCGGGGCCTCGGGGAACGCGGCCCAGCTCGTGATGATGGTGGTCGGGGTCGGCTACGGCGCCGCCCGGACCTGGATCGAGGAGCACGCGAGCTCGGTCGAGTCCCCCCAGACCCCGGAGCGGCTCCCGTCGACGACGGTCGAGGCGCCCCCGCTCCGGCGGCCGTTCCGGCTCCCGCCCGAGGTCGTCCTCGCCCCGCTCGCGGAGTGGCCGACGCCGGCGCGCAGGTACGCCCAGGAGCGGCGCGGGATCGAGGGCTGGCAGGTCGACCGCTGGGGGCTCGGCCACGCGTCCGGGGGGCGCCTGGACGGCCGGATCGTCCTCCCGATCCGGGACTCCCGGGGCCGGGTCGCGAGCTACGCCGCGCGGGCGTATGCCGGGCAGCCGATCCGGTACCTGACGCCGGACGCGCGGGAGGGGGCGGACCCGTCCGTGCTCTTCGGCGAGCAGCACGCGTGGTCGTTCCCGGCGGGGAGCGGCGTCGTGGTCGTCGAGGGGGCGCTGAACGCGCTCGCCGTCGAGCGGGTCTGCGAGGGGCCCGTGCTCGCGCTCGGGGGGACGAGCGGCGCGGTCGACAAGCACGGGCAGCTCGACCCGTCGGTCGCGGCGAAGCTCTCTCGGTTCCGGTTCGTCGTCTGCGCGACGGACTCGGACCCGGCGGGGGACAAGGCGGCGACGGCGATCCTCCGGGCGCTGTCGAGCTACGTCCCGGTCGCGCGCGCTCGGCTGCCGGAGGGGAGCGACCCGGCGAACGCGGCGCCGGAGCTCCTGACGACGGTGCTCTCCGAGGCGGTCGTCGATGTATGGTGAGCGTCGGAGCCTTCGGAGGAAGAGGATGGGAGGACGAGCGATCGCGTTCGCCGACTGGTGGGCGTGCGACGAGGAGGCGGCGCGCCGGCACGCGCGCGAGGTCGCCTGGGAGCGGCGGGGG
>Ga0209415_10020767_pt1 | contig 10178 bp, 7 predicted proteins | sample PeaSoiSIISIP2007_FD_187696 | JGI IMG/M metagenome (GOLD analysis project Ga0209415, IMG submission 187696) | Peat soil microbial communities from Weissenstadt, Germany - SII-SIP-2007 (SPAdes) (version 2) | ecosystem: Environmental > Terrestrial > Soil > Wetlands > Peat | place: Germany...
CTCGAATCGAGCACCGCCCGCATGTCGAACCTGGCCCGCCAGGAAATGTATTTCGACCGCTTCTACGACCTCGACGAACTGATCGAAAAAATCGAAGCCGTCACCGCCGACGACCTGAGCAGCCTGGCCAATGAATTCTTCAAGACGGAATCCGTCGCCGTAACCGCCCTGGGAAACTTGCCCGGCCTGAAAATCACGCGCGACCAACTGGCCTGCTGACCGGTTTCCCTCTGTGTCCTCCGTGTCCTCTGTGTTGAATAGTCCTTGGCAAGCTAGGAGCTGTTTCCTTCGTGAACCTTAATGTCCTTAGTGGTTAGAGATTTTCTCCCGGCCCCCTGTAACTTCCCCGCGCCCCCCACCCACACGTTTTCCATCATGGGATTCAAAGGGTCCCCAAAAGTTTCGGCCAAGATACCACCGGGTGCAATCCTCCGCCGCTGGTCCCTCTGAGTACCGGGGATCGTCTCTTCTTGCTGGCCTTTCCCCGATTTTCTAGGCATACTATCCGCAGAATTACTGTCGGCAGAATTACTGTCGCCAGAGTCACTGTCGTCACAGTCACTGTCGTCACTGTCTAGGAGCGGCCTGTAGTATGTCTAACCTCGACACCATCGTCCCCAAGACCGATCATCGCCGGTTAGACGACCCGCGCTCTCGCAATCCCCAGGAACCAAAGCAGCGGCGCATGATGCTCGTCGCGCTGACACTTCTGCTCATCGCTTTAGGATTTGTGCTTTACCGCGATCGTGATTTCTGGTTCCCCGATACGCAGGAGGCGCTAGACCAACCCCAAGTTCAGCCGCAGGGCCAGCCGCAAGTCCCGCCCGTGCCGGCAGTGGCCGCCTCGCCGGGATCCGCTGTCCACAAGAAATCGCACAGCCCGAGGACTCAGCCCAAAGCGGACGCTCCCGCCGATCCATCCCCTCCGCCCTTCACCGCCATCAGAACCGTGCTCCCCCCGCTCGAGGTCGAAGTCGTCGCGGGAAACGTCCACCACATCGTCCATCCCAGCCCGCACTCGGTGCGCGTCGATCTCCAGCCCGAGTCTCCTTCCCAGCAAGTCGCCGGTGCTCCCGCCAGCAACGCCACCGACACCGCCGCCAGCCTCACCAGCAACGCTGCCGAGCACCTGCAAGTGTCCCCCGATACAGCCGAGATCGTCAGCCAGCCGGTCAAGCCGGAATATCCTCTGCTGGCGCGCCAAATGAAGGTGCAGGGATCGGTGATTCTGCAGGCCCTGATCGGCCGCAATGGCTTAATCCAGGATCTCCGCGTGCTCAGCGGCCCGCCCATTCTGGCCAGCGCCGCCCAGGAAGCCGTCAAACAGTGGCATTTCAAGCCCCACTACCAGGGCTCTGAGCCCGTCGAGACTCAGGCCAAGATCACCGTCAACTTCACCATCTCCACGAACTGAATCTCCACTCGACGATTTCTCCCTGCGAAATCACGCCAGGCTGTTCCAATCAGAAGCTGTTTCCCCCGTGGAAAGATGCGGTCGGGCAAACGCGAACTCCCGATGCGAGAGAGCTGTTCTCACGGAAACAGAATGGATGGGACCTTAGAGGTGCGGAGAGTCATGAACCTGCTGGCGGAACAAGCGCCGAGGAAAAATTCAAGCAAGAAATAACGAGCGCCCCGAAACTCCTTCAAGTCCAGGACGCCCGGGCAGCCCTCCCCCAGAACTGCTCACCGACAAAAACAAAATGGAGCTTGCTCTCCGCCTATGGCACTTCCGTGCCATGAGCCGCTTTTGGAACACCTCTTCCTATCCCCCTGAAAAATCGCAGTTTCGCGGGATCGCCCCTCCAGCCCCGCCCGTCCCGCCTCTGAAGTCTCTGTGGATTCTGCCGATGATCCCAATAGTCAGGGATCTTCCCTCGACTCCACATGTCCTCATTTCACGACTCCGACATTTGTCGCAGCATTCTAGAAAGCCTGCCCAGCGGCCTCTGCGTCGTCGACATGCAAAAGAAAATCGTCTTCTGGAGCGATGGGGCCGAGCGCATCACCGGGCATCTGCGCCATGAAGTCGTTGGCCACTCCTGTGTTTCGGAGCCCCTGTTGCACTGCGATCAGCCGGGATGCGAATTCTGCAAAGAGAATTGTGCCGTCGCCCTTGCCATCACGACCTCGCATCCCACTGAGGCCATCGGATTCCTGCACCACAAAACGGGATACGAAGTTCCCGTCCGCATCCGCGCCGCCCCCGTGCACAACCAGCACGGTTCCATCATCGGCGCCGTCGAAACCTTTGAAGAACTGCACCGAGCCGCCGCTCCCATTCAGCGCGACGGCACCCTCCAACTTCCTGGTTGCATTGACTCAGTCACCAGCTTGGCCAGCCACGCCTTGTTGCTGTCCCACTTGCGCCGTACTCTCGCCATTTTCGTCGAGGTTCAGGTTCCCTTCGCCGTCCTCGGCTTGCGCCTCGAAGGATTGCCGCATTTCCGCGCCAGCCTGGGACCGGAGGCAGCGTCCTCCTTATTGCGCGTCGTCGCTCGTTCCCTGGAAAGCACGCTGTGGACAACCGACGTCATCGGACGCTGGAGCGACGATCAGTTCCTTGTCATCCTGAATGCCTGCCAGAACGAGGCGCTGCCCGCTGTGCGCGAACGGGTCCGCCGCATACTGGCCAGCGACAGCATTGAGTGGTGGGGTGAGCGGAGGTCCTTGCCCATCTCCATCGGCGAAGCTTCGGCACAGCCTGACGACTCCCTCGAGTCCCTTATCGAACGCATGCAGAAATCACTGGAGACCGCTTCAGCCTGGCGAACTCACGCCGCCTCCGCTTCGAGCGGATCATCCTCGAACAGTTCATCCTCGAAAGGATCATCCGGGAGCTAGCCATGTTTGCGATTATTGGCATCATCATCGTCTTCGGTTGCGTGGCGGCTGGCTACCTGATGGAGCACGGGAACATCAGAGTCCTCATTCAACCGGCTGAATTGATCATCATCGGTGGTGCCGCCATCGGCACTCTTCTCGTCGCCAACCCCCTCTATATCCTCAAGAAGATTGGCGGCGGAATCGGCGGCGTCTTCGGCGGCTCCAAGTTCGGCCAGCAAACTTACATCGACACCTTGAAAATGATGTACGACCTGCTCAACAAGGCCCGCAAAGACGGTTTAATGGCCCTTGAATCCGATGTGGAAGAGCCCGCGAAGAGCCCCGTCTTTTCCAAAAACCCCGCCTTCCTCAAAAATCATCACGTCTGCGATTTCGTCTGCGACTCCTTGCGCATGGCCATCACCGGCATCGATGCCTTCGATCTCGACCAGATGCTCGACCTCGATCTGGAAGTTCATCATCAGGATTCCGCCGCGCCCACCGCCGCGCTCAGCACCATGGCCGATTCTCTGCCCGGCCTCGGAATCGTCGCCGCTGTGCTCGGCGTCGTCATCACCATGGGCGCTCTCGGCGGCCCACCCGAAGAAATTGGAAACAAGGTTGCCGCCGCCCTGGTGGGAACATTCCTGGGCATCTTACTGTGCTACGGCTTGGTCGGTCCCATCGCCGCCAACATGACCAAAGCCGCCGAGGAAGAGCATGCCTTCCTCTACGTGATGCGGGTGCTGATGGTCTCTTTTCTAAAAGGCACTGCCCCCATCATGGCCGTGGAAATGGCGCGGCGCGCCGTCCCCGGACACGTGCGGCCTTCGTTCCAGGAACTCGAAAAAGCTTGCCGCAACCGGGGAGCGGAGGGAACGGAGGCGCCGCCCGCGGCTGAGGGAGCGGCCGCGTCCTAAGCATTACTCTTCACACTACGAACATGGACAAAACTCGCCCCATCATCATCCTCAAGAAAAAAGGCGGCCACGGCGGCCACCATGGCGGTGCCTGGAAGGTCGCCTATGCCGACTTCGTTACCGCCATGATGGCGCTCTTCATCGTCCTCTGGTTGCTCAACTCCAGCAAGCAGGTTCAGGAAGCGGTCGGCGGATATTTCAAGGACCCCACCGGGACCGCAAAAAAAGTCGGCTCCAACATGGCCGGCTCCGGGGAGAACTTCACCCTTACTCGCGACAACATGCCCAAGCTGAAAGAACAACTGCAAATGGCCATCAAGCAGATGACCGACTTCGAAAAACTGAAAAGCCACATCGAGATGACCGTCACCTCCGAAGGCCTCCGCATCGAACTCTCCGAATCCGCCAAGGGCACGTTCTTCGATAGCGGCAGCGCCAAGCTGAATAGCGATGGCAGTGAGATGCTCATCACGCTCGCGCAGGAAATGGGCAAACTCCCCAACAAGCTCTCCATTGAGGGTCACACCGACTCCACTCCGTACGCGCCTTCCGCCACCTACGGCAATTGGGAACTCTCCTCTGATCGCGCCAACGCCGCCCGTCGCGTCATGCAGGCCAACGGAGTCCGCTCGGACCAGATAACCCAAGTCCGCGGATTTGCCGACCAGCGTCTGCGCAAGCCCGACGCCCCCCTCGACCCCTCCAATCGCCGCATCTCGCTCATCGTGCAATACATCGTAAAAAACGACGACGACGAGGATGCCAAACCCGCCGCTGCCGGCCAGAAAAACGAGGGCACGAAATCCGCCCCTCCCCAGGAGAAACCTTCCGCAAAACAGTAGCGTCGGCATCCCCCCAGTCGCTTTCAGAACCGCGTTTGACCCGGGCGAACGACTGTGCCAAACTGCCCGGGGATTTGTTTATGCTCCGCCGCCGCGCCATTGTTGTGGTGCCTTCCTTCGCGCGGCATCTCCGTGTCCGCTTCTTTCTCGCGTGTTTGCTCACCGCAACTGCCATCGCGCAGCGCGGGACCCCCACCCGACCCCAGCCTTTTGGAGACAGCGAGGACCCCCATCGGCGAGTCGTCACCACTTACAACACGTTGCCCGGTACCGGGGTGCTCGTCTTCACTGTGTATAACGAGCGTAAAGGCGTTCACCTCGATCGCCAGGCGTTGCTGAAGCTCGTGAGCCCGAGCAGTCAGTCGGCCATCTGGCAGACCACGCTGGAAGACACGGCGCAGGGAGTTTTTGCCAACCTCGCCTACGGAATTTATAATGTGGAAGTCAGCGCGGTCGGCTATCTTAGCACTCAGAAAGAAGTGCAGGTCTCAGACTCGCTGGGCCCGGTGCTGGTCGACATCGTGCTGCGCCGCGATCCCGACGCGATCAATCTTGACGTGTCCGGACTTGAGTTGTCTCCCAAAGCGCGGAAGCAAGCCAAACGCGCGGTTTCCGCATTGAAGTCCGGCAATTTCACAGAGGCGCAGAAGCAACTCAACCAGGCTCACCAGTTATCTCCTTCCAGCCCCGATCTGAACTTCCTCCTTGGGTATTTGTATTTTCAGATACAGGACTTCGCTCAAGCCGGAACTTACCTGGGCGCGGCCGTGAGTCTCAACCCTCACAACTCCCAGGCGCTCACCCTGCTCGGACGAACCGGCCTGGAACGGCAGGATTATCCCGCCGCACGATCCGCGCTGGAGCAGGCCGTCTTGGCAGATGCTGAAAATTGGCTCCCGCATAATCTGCTCGCCGACACCTACCTTCACCAAAAAGACTATGGCAAGGCGCGGGACGAAGCCCAGATCGCGATCACCAAGGGCAAGAACGCTGCCAGCCCCGCCGAGCTCGTTCTCGGCCAGGCACTTGCAAGCCTGGGCCACGATCAAGAGGCGATTCAGGCTCTCCACGTCTTTCTCCAGGAATCGCCGCAACATCCCATGGCTGAGCAGGTTCGCGCTCTGATCGCTGAGATCCAGCAACACGAATCCAGTCCCGTCTCCTCCGACGACGCGCCCCAGAGCGAGGCCCACCTCTCCGGCGTTGATCCTCTGTCGGCGCTTGCCGCACCGGCGATTTCTACGACCCCGTGGCAGCCGCGCGGCATTGACGACGTTAAGACCGCTGTCGCCTCTGGCGTCGAGTGCCCCTCCGCGCAGGTCATTGACGAATCCGGCAAACGCGTGCAGGAACTGGTCGACGACGTGGAGCGCTTCGCCGCGGTCGAAGACGTATTCCATCAGTCGCTCGACCAGTTCGGTATTCCCGTTCGCACCGAGACCCGCAAGTACAACTACGTCGCTTCCATCTCTGAGCCCCAGCCCGGATTTCTTTCCGTCGATGAGTACCGCGCCGATACGCCGGGCTCGGCAGAATATCCTGACCACATTGCCAGCACTGGCTTTGCCGCTCTGGCCCTGGTCTTCCATCCCGACATGCGCGACACCTTCGAGATGCTGTGCGAAGGTCTCGGTGACTGGCACGGCCAGGCCAGCTGGCTTGTCCATTTCCGCCAGCGCGCTGACCGTCCCAACCGCATGCACAGCTATAAGGTTGGGACCGAGGTACATCCCGTCGCTCTCAAGGGTCGAGCCTGGATCACCGCCGACAAGTTCCAGATCGTGCACATCGAAGCGGAAATGGTGAACCCCATGCCTGAAATCCAGCTTCTCAGTGAGCACGAGTTCGTGGAGTATGGCCCCATCCCCTTCGCCAGGAAAAACACCTCACTCTGGCTGCCTAAGAGCGCCGAAATTTATTTCGATTTCCGCAAGCACCACTACTTCCGCCGCCACAGTCTCGATCACTACATGCTGTACTCCGTCGAGTCCGACGAAAAACGCAAAGAGCCCGTCGCCAAGAAACCTCACTTGTAGAGACGTAGCTAGCTACGTCTCGCCTCCACTCCTGAGGTTTTCCCTTCGTGAACCTTCGTGCCCTTAGTGGTTGATCGCACTTCTCCGCCTCCGCATCTTGAAATAACTTTACAATTCCCATCCGCGCCCCGTCCCATCCCCGGCTGTATAATCCCCGATTGATTCCCGCTCAGGAGCGCTCCTCATGAAGACGTCTTCGCGACTTGTCTGTTGTCTCGTCGTCATTTTGTTCTCCGTTCCCGCCCTGCAGTCCCAGGAAAAAGTCGATCTCGAAACCATCTCCCGCATTCGTTATGAGGGCTTCCGCAATTCCAAAGTCATGGAGTACGCCTCCGGCCTCGTGGATTCGATCGGCGAGCGCCTCACCGGATCGCCCAACATGAAGCGCGCCAACGACTGGACCCGCGACCAGTTCACCGCCATGGGCCTGAGCAATGCTCACCTCGAGCCCTGGGGCCCCTTCGGCCGCGGATGGGCCAATCAATACGTCAACGCCCGCATGACCTCGCCTGATATCGTTCCTCTCCTCGTCTACGCCAAAGCGTGGACCCCCGGCACCAACGGCGTCGTCACCGGCAAGTGCATCCGCGTCACTATCGAAAAGAAAGAAGACTTCGACAAGTACAAGGGCAAGCTCGCCGGAATGATTGCCATCGCCGGCCCCGACGCCGAAGTGAAACCCATCACCGAAACTCCCTTCAAACGTCTCAGTGACGATGAACTCGCCAAAACTGGCGAATATGAAATCCCCGGCGAGCGCCCTCCGTTTCGCATGTCTGAAGTGATGCGCCGCCGCCAGTTCATGAAAGATCTCAACCAGTTCTTCGCCGACGAAAAAGTCCTCGCCGTCATCGATCACAGCCGCGGCACCGCCGGCGGTGGTACTGTCTTCGTCCAGTCCGGCGGCTCCTACAAGCCCGGCGAAACCACAACCATTCCCCAACTCACCATGGCCTCCGAACACTGGACCCGCATCGCGCGCCTGTTACAGCACAAGAAAGATGTCACTCTCGAACTGAACGTGATCAACACCTTCTACGACGATGACCCCATGCAGTACGACACCATCGCCGAAATCCCCGGCACCGACAAGAAAGATGAAGTCGTCATGCTCGGCGCGCACCTCGATTCCTGGCACGCCGGCACCGGCGCCACCGACAACGGAGCTGGCACCATCGTCATGATGGAAGCGGTCCGCATCCTGAAAGCGCTCGACATCAAGCCCCGCCGCACCATCCGCATTGGCCTCTGGAGCGGCGAGGAAGAGGGGCTGCTCGGCTCGCAAGGCTACGTCGAGCACCACTTCGGCTCTCGCCCCCCCTCGGACGATCCCGCCATGAAAGACATGCCGACTCTATTGCGTCGCGACGCCGGCCCGGTCACCCCAAAACCCGAGCAGGCAAGAGTCTCGGCCTACTTCAACGTCGATAACGGTACCGGAAAGATTCGCGGCATCTACCTGCAGGAAAACGCAGCCGTCGCTCCCATCTTCGAAACCTGGATGCGACCCTTCAGAGATCTCGGCATGACCACCCTCTCCATGCGCAACACCGGAGGCACCGACCATCTCTCCTTCGACGCCGTCGGCATCCCGGGATTCCAGTTCATCCAGGATCCCATCGAATACGACACCCGCACCCACCACTCCAACATGGATGTATACGACCGCCTGCAACCCGACGACCTCAAGCAGATCTCGGTGATCGTCGCCAGCTTCGTCTACGACGCCGCCATGCGCGATCAAATGCTTCCCCGCAAGAAGATCGAAGACCCGTTGCCCCGGGAACCGGAGAAGAAAGAAGACTAGACAAGATTGGAGAAACAGAGTGTGGCGCGGGCGCCGCCGCCCGCGTCCGTTACTACAAGCCGCGAAGCGGCGTAAGAATACAGCCCACAGCGCAAGAGGTTGCGGAACAACTCACGATTCTGTCCTGTCTTGAAAGGGCGCGGCTTCAAGCCGCGCCGTAAGTCGAATCGAATCAATGCCGGCTTTAGCCGCTGCGGGGAATCTCAAGCCGTACAAAATACTTTTTTCGCAACCTCTTCAGTCGTGCCGCTAGAAGCCGCGAGCGGGCTTTACAGTTTGCTGAAGAACTCGCCTGCCGAAGAACTCGCTTGCTGAAGAACTCCCTTTTGGGTGGCGCAGCGCTTTCAGCGCTGCGATAAGGCTTTCCTCTTCAACGAGGGCTTTAGCCCCTGAGGGACCTTCTGCCAAAATAAGAGCGCGTGCCCTCCGCGACACCATTCTCCTTTTGCAACACTTGCTCTCACCCGTGATGATCCTTAACAATGGATAAACGACTATGTTTTCTCCCCAGCCCATCGGATACGCCAAAACTCCCTACCAGAACACCAAGCAAATCCCCAAAGGTCCCGGCGCTAAACACGAAGCCGAAGGCATTCTCGAAATCCTGCCGCAATTCGCAGCCGGCCTCACCGACATCGAAGGCTTCTCTCACCTCTTCGTTCTATGGGTCTTCGATCGCTCCGAAGGATTCGAGTTGCTCGGCACGCCTCCCATCGACAATCGCCCGCACGGCGTCTTCGCCACCCGCTCCCCACGCCGTCCAAACCCCATCGGACTCACCGTCGTCCAACTCCTCCGCCGCGAGGGCAATTCCCTGCACGTTCGCGGCGTCGACATGCTCGATGGCACCCCGATTCTCGATCTCAAACCCTACCTGTCCAGCATCCCGCCAGAGAAGTTACGGCGCGGCTGGCTGGCCGAAGCCGAAGCCCGCGGCCAAGAATAGACTCCATATCCAAAGTATTTTCGACGCGAAAGCCCTCATCCCACTTCGCTGGTCATGATGAACAGCGGCTTCATCTCGAAGCTCTTGTAGTGGGGGCGCAGGCGGTCAATGTTGTACTGTTCTTTTAGGTTCACAACTTTTTTCGTGGCCGTCACCGTGTCGATGGGCATGTTGTCATAACGTCCATTCCTGAGCACGACCAGCCGTCCGTGAATCTTCCCCAGCAGCAAGTCCAGAGCGAGGTTGCCATAGGCCATCGGAACGATGGAATCAATCGCATCCGGATCACCGCAACGCACCAGATAGCCGAGCTTCTGGTTGATGGTGTCGATGGCCTTACCCTTGTTGTATTTGGGAGACAACTCCTTCAGCTTCTCCGATACCAGGTCCCCGATGCCGCCCAGTTTCTTATGCCCGAAGGCGTCCGTAGTCTCCGCCTCGAAGACCATTTCTCCGCCTTGGAACATCGCTCCTTCCGAAACCAAGACCACGGAATAGTGGCTGGGATTCTTCTGCCGGTCCGAGACCAACAACTCGGTCAGGCGCTCGATATCGAATTTGTGTTCCGGGATCACGCACCGGTTCGCGGCTCCCGCCATGGTCGGCAGCATGGCGGTAAACCCCGCATAACGTCCGAAAACTTCCAGCACCATGAAGCGCTCGTGCGAGCCAGCACTGGTACGCAGGCAATTGGTCATGGAAATGGTGCGCGTTACACAGGTGCTGAAGCCGATGCAATAGTCGGTACCCGGAACGTCGTTGTCCATGGTCTTGGGAATGGCGACGACCTTGAAGCCCTCT
>Ga0209415_10020768_pt1 | contig 10178 bp, 9 predicted proteins | sample PeaSoiSIISIP2007_FD_187696 | JGI IMG/M metagenome (GOLD analysis project Ga0209415, IMG submission 187696) | Peat soil microbial communities from Weissenstadt, Germany - SII-SIP-2007 (SPAdes) (version 2) | ecosystem: Environmental > Terrestrial > Soil > Wetlands > Peat | place: Germany...
GGCTCGTCGGCGCTCGTCTTGATTGCCGCGCCGGAGATCAACGAGCAGCTCGTCAACTTGTTCGCCAAGTGGTCGCCGGAGGTTACCCGGCGCGACGTCGCGCAGGAAGTGCAGAAGCGGCTCGAGACCTTCGAGCGCAAGACCCGGGAAGACATTGCCCAGCACCGCGCCGCCGCAAGCTGAATGCGGGGCCACGCTTCGGCCTCTTGCTTCGCCGGCACCGCCAAGCTTGCAAGAGCCTCGCGGAGTCGCAACCGCAAAACCAATCACCACCCACCACGACATCAAGGATCATCATGGTCGCCAGCTCTCAAGAATATCGGTCTTCGCTCGAGTCTGCGGCCCGCCAAGGCGGGTGGGCCGTGGCCCTCCGCGGCATCCTCGCGGTCATCCTCGGGGTCATCGCTCTGCGTAGCCCCGGCGCCGCAGCCGGAGCCTTCATCGTCGTCTTCGCAATCTATGCCTTCGCCGACGGCTTACTCGATTTCATCCTGGCCGCTCAGCTCGGGCGCGCCGGCCAGCGGTGGGGATGGTACGTGTTCGAGGGCATTGCCTCGACCGCCGTTGGCCTCGTCGCGCTCGCGTATCCAGCCGTGACCCTCCTGGCTGTCGTCCTGTTGGTCGCCATCCGCGCCATCGCGGTAGGGATCTTCGAGCTCGCCGGCGCGTTCTCGTGGGAGATCGAGTCGCGCTGGCTGATCGGGATTACGGGACTGCTCTCGATCGTGCTCGGCGTCCTGCTCCTGGCCAGCCCCACCGCCGGTGGCCTGGCGCTCCTCTGGACGATCGGCGTATACGCGATTGTCTTCGGCGCCATGCTCTTCGCCCTCGGCCTGCGCATGCTGAGCGTGGAGCGGCACGAGGAGCAGCTGCACCGGGCCGCCTAGAGGGTGCGGTGCGGCCTTCTCGCGTTCGGGCTCACAAGATTCCGCCGACGGTCGGCGCAGGAATGGCACGCTGGTTGTAGAGATACTTGTGTCGTCGCTCGACTTCCTCTGGAGTCAGCGGTGTCGCGTCCTGCGCGAGGTTCGCACCGACGGCCAGACCGCGCTGCACCCCTGGTCGCGCACTCAACCCGTCGAACCACCGCTTGAAGTACTTGAACTCCGCGAGGTCCTGCCCCTGGCCTTTCCAGTTCACGGTCCAGGGGTACGAGATGATGTCTGCGATCGTGTACTCGTCGCCGGCAAGATAGCGGCGGTTGTAGAGGCGGTTATTCATGACGCCGTAGAGACGGTTCACCTCGTCATCGAATCGACGGATGGCGTAGGACTGGTCGCCGTGCTTGTCGCCGAGTCTCCGGAAGTGGCCGAGCTCGCCAGTCTTGGGGCCCTGGTTTGCCGCCTGCCAGATGATCCACTGCGTGATCTCGTACTGACCGCGAAGGTCCTTGGCCCAGAAGCGGCCGGTCTTTTCCGCGAGGTACAGCAGGATCGCTCCCGACTCGAAGATGCTGATCGGATCACCCGCGCCGATGGGATCGTCGTCGACCAGAAAAGGCATCCGGTGGTTGGGGTTGAGCGCGAGAAAGCTTGGCTCGAACTGGTCCCCTCGCCCGATGTTGCAGGGGACGATGCGGTATTCGAGCCCTGCTTCCTCGAGAAAGATCGTGATTTTCTTGCCGTTCGGTGTGGGCCAGTAGTGGAGATGGAGCACGTTCTTTCTCCTTGCTGAGGGCGGGCGTACTGAAGCATCCCCTCATAAGAGCGGCGCTCGTCCCACGTGCAGGAGCCTGGGGAGAAGGTCGCTTCGATCATGGGCGGAGTATGCAGCACGGCGGAGCAACGCGCGACCGCGCGACCCGCCCCTCGTGTGTCATGCTGGGGGGCGATGAGGCTGGCGGGCGTGCTCGGGGTCCTCGCGGCGTGGGCCGCGGGATGCGGCACGGCGGAGCCGACGCGAGCGACGGGGAGCTCGTCCGACTCCGGGGCCGGCGGCCTTTCGCTCGACGCCGCCCTTGCCACCGAGGGATCCGTGACCGGCGACGCGGGCGTGGGCTCGAACGACGCCTCCGACGTGGAGGGCGGTGTCCCATCGCCGCTGTCTCCGCAGGTCATCTACTCGCGCGGCTGCATCGACGGCAATGACGGCCTGTTCATCATCCGCCCTGACGGGACCGACAACCGGATGGTGTACCCCGCGGGCCACTCGCTGAAGGCGGAGGTGGTGTACGGGCAGACCCTGCTACTCTCCGTCGACGAGGCGCTGTACGCCGTGTCGCTCGTCACGTTCGACGCGACGTTGGTCGTGCCGACCTACGCCATCGGCCTTGCGCCGCGGACGCTCGTCGGCGACCGGTGGCTATACGGCGCGCCGTCGCCGACGGGCGTCGGCACCGACGTGCACTTCCTTGCGCTGGATACCTTTGCAGACACCGATCTCGGCGCCGGCGCGTACTGCGGCGCCACGCCGAACGGGGACCTCGTCTACACGCTGCAGCAGGACGCCGGCCAGCCCGTCCTGATGCGCTACCGCTCCTCCGACGGGACCACGAGCGTCATCGACGCGGTGGGGAGCGTCGCCACCTGCGGCGGCGTCCTGCCTGATGGCCGCATCTACTACGCGGGGTCGCGCAGCATCGCCGGCGATGACCTGTACGTGACCGACGCGAACGCACAGAACCCGCAGCTCGTCGGCCACGGCTGGGACGAGACGCCTGTGACGCCGACGCCCGACGGACGCCTCCTCTTCTTCGCGTACACGGGCGACGCGGGCCAGGGTGGCCCCGACGTCCTCGTCTCCGGCGCGAACGGCGCTCCTGCCCAGGCGCTCGTGCCGAGCCCGAACCCTGAGAACTGGTACGGCCCCGTATCGACGACCGGCCGCCTGGCGATGCTGCTCTACGGCCCCGGCGCCGACGTGCCGCCCGACATCTGGTCCGTGCACTACGACGGAACCAGCCAGGTGAAGCTCTTCTCGGGGCAGAACGCGACCGGCGGCAACTCGGGAGTGGACATCGTGGCGACATCGCCGGCGGCGACGGTCCTCTTCGACCAGGAGCGCCCGGACCTGTACTTCGACCTGTTCACCGTGCCGGACATCGGTGGCTTCCCGATCACGCTCGGAACCATGGAGAACGAGTACGGCAACGTCGCCCTGCTGCCCGGCGAGCGGGTCGCCTTCACGCGCGACGGCTCGCTGTTCGCCATGGGCCTCGACGGCAACGGCGGCAAGATGCTCGTCTCGACGCCCGACACGAAGCAGATCGAGACGATCTTCCCCGACGGGCGCATCCTGTTCGAGACGATTCACGCATCGACGGACGATCTGTCCATCGTGGATCCGGACGGAACGGCCGTCGTGCCGCTCGCGCCGATGAACGATTGTCAGGCGTTCGCGATGCTGGCGCCGTGAGGGGGCGGGAGGTCGGCTCGAGGTCGACGGCGAGCGTGACCTCCAAGGCAACCCTCGTGGTACAAGAAGGCATGAGGGGAGCGCGTCGCGCGGGTACCTTCGCGTGCGGCAGCACCGCGGTCGCTCTTGCGACGTTCCTCTCGGGGCCCATCGCGTGCAGTAGCGGCAGCAGCAGCTCGAACGGCTCCACGTCGCCGGATGGCGGCACGGGTGGAACCGAAGATTCGGCCGCTGCCGACGCCACGGACGCGCGGGGACCGGCGAGGGACACTGGTTCTCCCGGAATGCCCGAGGGCGGATCGGAGGCAGGCGTCGCCGCGCCGGGTGCGGTCGGGTCGGGGACGATCATGTGCATGTATGCGGACGACGGCGGCTTCGATGCTTCGTGCGGTCCCGGAAAGGTCTGCTGCGACCAATCGTTCGAGATGCTCAACACGTGCGCGAGCAGTTTCGCGGATTGCCCGTGCCAGACCGGGGGCTGCACGTCCGTCGGTTGCGCCGCGCCGGCCGACTGTCCCGGCATGGTGTGCTGCGCGGACCTTGGCGGCCCGTCGATCGTGGCGACATCGTGCAAGGCGCAATGCGACTCCGCCGAGCTCACCGTCTGCTCGACCGCGAACGACTGTTTGCCCGGGAGAACCCAATGCAGCGCATACGGGGGGGTTTCCGGGACGGACATCAGCACCTGTGTTTTCTGAAGACGTTGCGCGTTGCGCGCCTGAGTGCCGTGGGCGTATCGTGATGTGTCATGGGGAGATCCGTCGTCTTTGCCGTGAGCGCTGTCCTCGCGGGCGCGACAGCGTGCGGGCTCCTGGTCGGCAATCCCCAGGGGCTGCTCCCGGGCGACGCGGGCGCCTCCGGGGACGCCACCGTGCGACCCGACGTGGGCGTCTCCGACGACGCCTCCGGCGCGCCTCCAACCCTGGACGGTGCGGTTGCACCGGACGGCGGAATCGACGCAGGATCGCAGGCGCTCGACGGAGCCACATCTTGCGACGCCGATCTCGACGCCGACCCCATCCACTGCGGATGGTGCGGTCACGACTGCATGGGCGCGTGTGCGGGAGGCTCGTGCACCGCCCAGATCGTGCTCACGGCCAACCCCACGAGCATGGCCACGGGCGGAACGGCCCTGTACTACACGGCCGGCGCCTCGGTCTGGGCCTTCGACACGAGGACGCTGCAGCCGGCGGTGGCCATCGCCTCGGGGCAGAACGCCCCCAGCGGCATCTCCGTCCGCGCGCCCTACGTCTTCTGGGGCACCGCCGAGGGGACGGTCTACCGAGTGCTCGAGGACGGCGGTGGGCTGACGCCCATGGCCCTCACCCAGGACGCGCTGTGCATCGTCTCCAACTCGAGCAAGCTCTACTGGTGGGACGTCCCTTCGGGCAGCGCGCGCAGCGTCCCGGTGAACGGCGATGGCGGGACGCCCCCCGTCGCGGAGTACACGACCGCCGCCGGCGACCGCGGGTGCGTCAACGCGGACGATGCCCACGTGGTCTTCCTGACCAACCAGGCGCTCGTCGAGCGGGATCTCGACTCGGGCATCGCGACGACGGTCACGCTCTCCCAGCCTGACACGCGGTACGCCCTCATGGCCGGGGCGTACACCGTGGTGCTCACGAGCTCCACGGACGACGCGGGGACGACGATCCACGTGAACGCGATCACGACGGGCACGACCACGGTCGAGGAGGTGGCGAGCCTCCCGAGCACGAACGTCCTCTCGATGGCCGGCGACGGAGCCGGCATCTACTGGTCGCCGCAGGCCGAGTCCCGGATCGACGGGTGCTCGGATCCGCTCTGCACCTCCGGCGTGCGCCATTTCAGCCCCGTGCTGCTCGACCCGCCGACGATGCTCGCGCTCGACCCGACCTTCATCTACTCGCCCAGCGGCGGAACGCCCACCGTCGTCCGGTTCGCGCGCTGACCCGCTGGGGGCTGGTCCGCGCATCCTGCGCGCGAGCGCGAGAGTCTCTACGGGCCGCCCGAATCGGTCGGATCCTCGATGTGACCCAGAAACAGAATGGCTCCGGTCGGCACGTCGACGATGGCGACGAGATAGGGGCGGTCGACGGTCATCGGAACAGGCGGCGGAGGGACCACCGCGTCCCGGCCGATGACGGCCGTCGCCGCTGCCGCCTCGACGCCGGTCTCCTGCATCGCGATAGTCGCCTTCTGGAGCACGTCGGACACGTACAGACCACGACCGTCCGGAGGCGGGCAGAGGCCCAGGAAATCCGCCGACTCCGGGACGAATGCCTCGATCATCCCCATCGCCTGCAGCGCGGTCCTCAGCGACAACGTCGGCGACGTGAACGTCACCTTGGGCAACGAGATCGCCACGTACCCGCCGGTCGACGGTCCGACGAGCGCCGCCGAGCCCGGGCCGAGTGAGGCCTCGTATGTCGCGAGGCTCACGCCCTGGTGCGGAAGAGCGATGACGACCCACAGCTCGTTGTTCGAGAGCGGCAGCCCGACGATCTGCGCCTGGCCGTCGTCCTCGTATGGAGAGTAGAGCGTCTCCTTCATGAAGCTCGGCGACACCGTCGTCCCGTCCCCGCGCGTGAACGTTCCCGTCGCCGTAGCCGAGACCTCGAAGGGGTAAGCCCACGGGAGCTTCAGGTGGATCGCGTTGACGAGGACGATCCGAGTCGAGCTGTCGATGGAGCCCTGGGGAAGCAGGTTGTTTATCTTGTCGGCGGTCTCGGCGCTTACCCATGCGTTGATCGCCTGCCTCGCGGGGTCCGGCTGGTCGACGAAGTCCTCGAGGTACACGCCCGTTCCGTAGCTCGTCGCCAGGGTGTTCAGAAACGGCGCCGACCACGGGTAGGTCTCCTCGCCCCATACCGAGTTGACGACCTGCAGCTCGTAGTCGCTCGCCGCGGGAGCGGGGGATTCCTCCAGCGCCGCGGTCTGCGCGGCGGCGGCCAAGGCGGCGGCGCCGCGCGACGCGAGGGCTTGAGTGAGCGCGTTCTGCCCCTCGAAGATCGACCCGGCGTCGGGGTCGAATTGCAGGGCAGTCGCCATCTCCGTCGCGGTCTGGCCCTGTGCTCCTGCGTACGCCATGGTCAACGCAAGAGAAGCGCTGATCGGAGAGGTCAAGATGTTGGTCGTGCCGGCGTCCCTGTCCAGCTGGTCATAGAGGTCCACCGCGAAGGCGTTGTTTGCTGCCACGGCAGCGTCCAGCGATCCGGGCGATATCGCCGAGGCCGGGATCCTCGCTGACAGCGCCTGATCCACCTGCACCGGAGAGGCGCCATCGGGTGGGCTGCTGCCGGCGTCCTGGAGGTCAGAGTCCTCTAGACCGGAGTCCCCGACAGGGGCGCCTGAATCGCCTGGCGAGCGGCCCGAATCCGCGAGCGACGCACCCGAGTCTGCCGAAGCATCGCCGGCTTCGGGCATAGAGCCCCCTGCACTGTCCTGCGGGAGATCGAATCCATTGTTATCGCCACCCGGACTCGCCGGCGACGAGCTGGCAACACACCCGATCGACATGAATGCCCCGCCAACCATCGCCACGATGGCAAGAGCAGGGCGAAGAGGGGTAGTCATCAGACTGAGGGTCCGGGACACGAAACCTTACCACCGTCCCGGTCAGGCGGCCGCCCGAGCGCCTACGCTCTTCGTGACGCTTCGGTGACGGGCGTCCGGTCTAGAGTGACGCGGGCGCTGGAGCGATATAGCTTGATCGATCGAGGCTTCATGCGAACGGCCACCGCGACAGGATCCTCGACCAATCGTGCCGCGAAGGCGGCGGGGGCAGAGGCGGCAGGCCAGGCCATACGGAGGCTCGGCGGTGCAAGGCCGACCTATGGATTGCTGTTCGCGACGCCCGGCGCGGACCTCCGAGCGGCTCTTGCCGGCGCGCGCGAGACCTCCGGCGCAGAGATGGTCGGGTGCACGACCGCGGGCGAGATCACGGAGCGGGGTCTGGCTCACGAGACCGTGGTGGTCATGCTCATCGCGTCCGACGTCACCGTCCAGGCCAAGTACGCAGAGGGGTTGAAGGCCAATCCGCGCAAGCTCGCGAGCGAGCTCTGGTCCGGTACGGCCGACGTCAAAAGGGCTGCGGCAGCCCATGATCGCCGGCACCTCTCGACCATCCTGCTCACGGACGGTCTGGCGGCCACCGGAGAGAAGCTGGTCGGCGAGATGTACGAGCAGCGGATCCAGAGCGGGACGCAGGTTGTCGGTGGGGCGGCAGGGGACGAGGGCCGGTTCTCGGCAACGTCGGTCGGGGCCGCCGACAAAGTGGGGTCGGACGCGGTTGCGGCGCTCCACGTCTTCGGCTCGGCCCCGTGGGGGCTGGGCGTCGATCACGGCCTGCGACCGACCACCAAGCCGATGCGCGTGACCAGCGCCGATGGCAACGTCGTCCACGAGATCGAGGGACAGCCCGCGTTCGCCATCTACGAACGGCACGCGGCCGAGCGCGGAGTTCCACTGACCAAGGCGAACTCGGGGGCCTACCTCATCGCGAACGAGATCGGCGTTCACTTCTTCGAACGCATCAGCCGTGCCCGGGCACCTCTCTCGGTCAGCGAGGACGGATCACTGGTCTGTGCGGGCGACATCCCGCGAGGGTCCATGGTCAGCATTCTCGACGGCGACCCGACGAGCATGGTCGCCGCGGCGCGCTCGGCTGCTGCCCAGGCCCGCGCGCAGATCGGCGACGGGGAGGCCGCGGGGATCCTTCTCTTCGACTGCGTTTGCAGGGGGATGATCCTCAAGAAGGAATTCGACAGGGAAGTCGACGCGGTGCGATCCGTCTTTCCCGACACCCCAATCGCAGGGTTTCTCACGTACGGCGAGATCGCCCGAAGCACCGAGAAGCTCGACGGCTGGCACAATGCGACGGCCGTCGTCGTCGCCATCCCTGCCTAGCCGAACCCTTGCGCGCCTTATCCGAGCTGCCGGCTCAATCGAAGACGACCGTCTTGTTCCCGTAGACGAGGACCCTGTCCTCGAGGTGCAAGCGCACGGCCCTGGCGAGCACCATCTTCTCCAGGTCGCGACCTTTCCGGATCAGGTCGTCGACCGTGTCGCGATGCGAGATGCGGGCGAGATCTTGCTCGATGATCGGCCCCTCATCGAGGTCCACCGTCGCGTAGTGGGCGGTCGCTCCGATGAGCTTGACGCCGCGCTCGTGTGCTTGGTGATACGGCCGCTGGCCGATGAAGGCCGGCAGAAAAGAGTGGTGAATGTTGATGATCTTGCCAGCATACCGTCGCGTGAACTCCGCGGACACGATCTGCATGTAGCGGGCGAAGACGATGAGATCGACCGGCTGCGCGTCGACGATCGCTTGCTGCTCCTCCTCGGCGCGCTCTTTCGCCTCCGGCGGCACGGGGATCCAGTGAAACGGAATCGCGAACTGGCGGACCACGTCCTCGAGGTCCGGGTGGTTGGAGATCACCGCGCGGATGGCGCAAGGCAGCTCGCCTAGGCGATGTCGCCAGAGCAGATCGTGAAGGCAGTGGCCGTGGCGCGAGACGAAGATCGCGACGCTCTTCAGTCGCTGCGCGTACTCCAGCCGGTACGTCATCGCCAGCCGGACGGCAACCTCGGCGATGGCTCGCTCGACCGCGACGCGATCGGTGAGCAACTCGGACAGGTCGAAGCGAATGCGCTGGAAGAACTGACCGGACTGCGAGTCGGTGTGCTGGTCGGCGTCGAGGATGTTGGCGCCGTGGCCATAGAGAACCTGGGCCAGCGCCGCCACGATGCCCTTCCTGTCGGGACACGACACGAGAAGAGTGGCGATGTTCGCGGCGCCGGGCGTCATCGCGCAAGGCTTACTATCAACGAGTGCCCGAGTCACACATCATACCTGGCGGCCGCCTGCTTCAAACGCGCCGCTGCGGCGCCTGCCGGGCTGTAGTATCGTGCTCGCCCCATGAGACTCTTCCCACTCTGCACGTGCAGTCTTGCCGCCGCGATCGCCTTTTCCACAATCGGATGCGGCTACTCCGAGTCCGAATGGCAGGCCCAGCTCGACAAGTACAACCACCTCAAGGCAGACGACGAAGCCAAGCTCAATGAAGCCCAGGGTGAGATCGACGAGCTCGCGCGGAAGCTGAAGGCACTCGGGGTCGAGGTCAAGACGACCAAGGCCGACCTGGCCGAGCGGCAGAAGGCGCTCGACGAGTACAAGGCGCGCGAGCACCAGCTCGAGCTCATCAAGGAGCGCTTCGAGAAACTCAAGAGCAAGCTCGACGAGCTCACGAAGCTCGGCCTCGCGGTCAACGTCCGGCACAACCGCATGGTCATCTCGCTCCCGGGCGACGTCCTCTTCGACTCGGGCCGGGAGACCCTCAAGAAGGACGGCGAGGCCATCCTGGCGAAGGTCGCCGGCGTCATCAACGCCGACCCGCAGCTGAAGGGCCGCGATTACCAGGTCGCGGGCCACACCGACAACAAGCCGCTGCAGCGCGGACCGTTCAAAGACAACTGGGGCCTGTCCCTGATGCGCGCGCGCGAGGTGCTCGTGTTCCTGGTCGATCCGGGCAAGGGCGGACTGCCCATCGATCACTGGAGCGCGACCGGCTTCGCAGACACCGATCCAATTTCGAGCAACGACACGGATGACGGCCGCCAAAAGAACCGCCGCTGCGAGCTCATCGTGTCCCCGAGCATCGAGGAAATGCTCGACCTCAAGGCCATCACGCAGTAGCGAACCGCCGCTGAGTCCTGGCGCCACCTCGCGCCTCTCGCCCCCCATTCGCCCGAGCCCGCCGCGGCCGGATCGGCGCGCAGACGGGGGCGGTGGGAACCCGGCATGCCCTGAGCATTCGTCACATCTCGCCCGGGCCTCGTGAAAG
>Ga0209415_10020770_pt1 | contig 10176 bp, 7 predicted proteins | sample PeaSoiSIISIP2007_FD_187696 | JGI IMG/M metagenome (GOLD analysis project Ga0209415, IMG submission 187696) | Peat soil microbial communities from Weissenstadt, Germany - SII-SIP-2007 (SPAdes) (version 2) | ecosystem: Environmental > Terrestrial > Soil > Wetlands > Peat | place: Germany...
GGGCCTGGCCTGGGCCTGAACCACGGGCCTGGCCTGGGCCTGAACCACGGGCCTGGCCTGGGCCTGAACCACGGGCCCGGCGCGAGCTTGAACCCTCGGCCTGGCCGGCCGGGCGGCCGCCGGATCAGCCTGATGGCGAGCCGCCGGCGAGGCGGGAGCGGTTCTGGGGGCGGGATGTGCCCGCAGGCTGGCGGTCTTCGGACGGCGAGCGGGTAGCAGCGAACTCCACCGCGTCCGAGCCGGGCGCGACCGGGGCAGAGTGGCGCCCGGGTGAGGCGGGAGCAGGCGGCGCTGGGCAGGAGTGGGTGCACGCTGGGCAGGAGCGGGCGCACGCCGGGCAGGAGCGGGCGCACGCTGGAGAGGAGCCGGATTCCGCGACCAGGGAGTCAGGCGCCGCTCGGGCGGAACCTGACCGGGCCGGCCGAGAGCCTGGCGCCGGTCGGGCGGAACCTGACCGGGCCGACCGAGAGCCGGGCGCCGGTCGGGCGGAACCTGACCGGGCCGAGCCGACCGCTCGCGGTGGCCTGCCTGGCGATGGCCCGCGCGGTCCTGCCAGCGGCGAGGGCTGGCTGGACCGGGAGACTGACCTAAGCCGGCCGGCCGGCGACCTGCGGGACGGCCGCTATGGCTGGTCGAGCACCGGACGGCTCGGGCAGTCTGACGGGCACTGGCCGTGGTTCATGTCCGGTGACTCCGGCGCGCCGTGGTTCGTCGCCGAACCAGATCAGCGCGATCCTGATCCGGGCTAGTCCGATTCTTGCCGATCCGATGGCTGGCTGGGCCGGCCGTTCGTCCCGGCCAGGGAGCCCGGCCGGTCACCTAGTCCCGGCTGGTCCGCCTAGTTCGGGCCGGTCGCCTAGTCCCGGCCGGTCGGCTAGTTCGGGTCGGCTAGCTCGGGCCGACGGCTCGGGTCGGCAGCTCGGGCCGGTCGGCTAGTCGCGGCTGAGCCTGGCCGGGTCGGGCTCCTGGCGGGGCAGCGCGACCTCACCGGTGATGTCGGCCGCCAGCCGCACGGTGTCGCCGTCGACCAGCCGCACATCGATGCCGGGCAGCAGCCGGTCCCCGTTGACGAAGGTGCCGTTGGTCGAGCTCTCGTCCCTGATGGTGGCACGCCCGGCGTCGTCCACCGTGATCAGCGCGTGCCGTCTGGATACGTTCTCGCAGCCGTGGAACGCGGCCGCGACAAGCGACTCTGCCGGGTCGCGGCCCAGCAGCACCGATGTTCCCGCCGGCACTTCGACGTTGCCCGCGGGGAACGTGATCCGCAGCACCGTGGCCGAGATCCCGGTAGCTGTCTCGCCCGGGCTGATCGTCTCCTGCATCACGGTCACTGGCAGCGGCGACTCCTCAGCGTCCCCGATTCTCGGCAGGTTGGCGCCGCAGGTGAAGCAGATCAGGTCATCAGGGCCGACGCCGGCCGCGCACGCCGGGCAGGTCAGGGCCGTCATCACGTCACCTTCCTCCGATGCTGGGCCGTGGGCTCGCTGATCGCGAGCACGCGGGCGGGTAGCTCGCGTGCCCGATGAACGGCTCCGCCCGGCGGATGGGCGATAGCGGTGAGAACTTCCCGAGCGGATGCATGATCTCAGCCTAGCGCCGGCCCAGACGGTGGCCGGTAACATCGCGGCCGTGATCGGATTCCTGGCCGACCTTCCCCTGCGGGGGTGCGCGCATGCTCGCTCGCTGCGGCCCGGGCCGGTCGGGGACGGTGGCCGGTAACATCGCAACCGTGATCGAATTCAGCCTGGACGACGAGCATGAGGCGCTGCGAGAGTCCGTCATGGAGTTCGCCAGGGACGTCGTGGCACCGGTGATCGGCGGCTTCTACACACGCGGTGAGTTCCCCTACGACATCGTGGCGAAGATGGGCAAGATGGGCCTTTTCGGGCTGCCGTTTCCCGAGGAGTACGGCGGCATGGGGGGCGACTACTTCGCGTTCTGCCTCGCCCTGCATGAGCTCGCCAGGATCGACTCGTCGGTGGCGATCACCCTGGAGGCCGGCGTCGCGCTCGGGGCGATGCCGATCTTCCGGTTCGGCTCGGCCGGGCAGCGCGCTCGCTGGCTGCCGGCGCTCTGCCAGGGGGAGCGGCTGGCCGCGTTCGGGCTGACCGAGCCAGGGGGCGGCTCCGACATTCCCGGCGGCATGCGCACCACGGCCAGGCTCGATGGCGATGAGTGGGTGATCGACGGGAGCAAGGCCTTCATCACGAACTCGGGCACCTCGATCACGTCCGCGATCACGGTCCTCGCGATCACGGGCAGGTCCGCAGGCCGGCTTCAGATCTCGTCGATCATCGTTCCTGCCGGGACGCCCGGGCTGGTCGTCGGCCCCGAGTACAGCAAGGTCGGCTGGTGTGCCTCGGATACCAGGGAGCTGTCGCTCAGCGGCTGCCGGGTGCCTGCCGAGAACCTGCTCGGCGAGACCGGCCGCGGATACGCTCAGTTCCTGCGGACCCTGGACGAGGGCAGGGTCGCCATCGCCGCGCTGTCGGCCGGTCTCGCGCAAGGCTGCGTGGACGAGTGCCTGCGGTACGTCCGTGAGCGATCGGCATTCGGCCACCATCTCGGCCATTATCAGAGCATCCAGTTCAAGATCGCCGACATGGAGGCGCGAGCCTACGTCGCGCGGCTCGCCTGGTACGACGCGGCCTCCCGGCTGGTGGCCGGCCAGCCGTTCAAGAAGGAGGCCGCGATCGCGAAGCTGACGGCCGCCAGCGCGGCCATGGAGAACGCCAGGGACGCCACTCAGATTTTCGGCGGATACGGCTTCATGAACGAGTTCCCCGTCGCCCGGTTCTATCGCGACGCCAAGGTTCTCGAGATCGGCGAAGGCACTTCCGAGGTCCAGCGCATGATCATCGCGCGCCAGCTCGGGCTGGCCAGCGACGCGTAATGCCGCCAGTGACGGCAGTCAGGCAGGGTCAGCGGACGATCATCGCGGCGACGTTGAGCCGGAACCTGATCATGCCCTCGGCGTTCAGCAGGTCGGCGGTTCGCTGGAGGCTCGCCGCGATGGTCGACACCGGGTAGGTGCCTACCGTCACCAACGCCGCTTCCTGCCTGGTCAGTCCCGCGTAGCGGGGCAGCACGGCCTGGACGGGCCCGGGCATCGAGGCTTCTTCGGCCGCCTGCTCCAGGGCGGACCGGAAGGCCGCGATGACGGCAGCGTTGTTGCGGGACCAGGAGCTCGTCGAGAAGTAGCCGGAGAGCGGCAGGCCGGCCGTGGCGCCACTGCACGCGTCGATCAGCTGCACGGCGCCGAGTTCCCGCTGTGCGAGATAGATATACGGCTCGGCGAGCAGGACCGCGTGAACGTCTCCCTGCTGCAGCGCCCGGATCTCGGCCAGCGGGGCCATATGGTCCCAGCGCACCGCCGACAAGTTGACGCCGAAGCTCTGCAGCACGGATGTGGCGGCTGCCACGGGCAGGCTGTCGGGCGCGTCCCTGGGCGCCCGGACCCGTCCGCTGTCAGGTACCCCGATCACCTGGCCGGCGAGCTGTGTCGGGCTCTTGATCCGCGAGGTGGGAAGGGTCATGAGCTCGAGCACGCCCGGAGCCGCGTCGTAGCCGTCCGCGACGATCCCGTAGATGGGGCTAGGCGAGGTCGCCTGCGCGAAGAAAAAGTCAGCGTAATCGCCGCCGGCAATGTTGACGGCATTGGTCCTGAGCGCGGACAGTTCCTGGCCGACCGACGAGTAGTCCGCGATCTTCACCTTGATGCCCGCCCTGGCGAAAAGGCCGTCGTGCTGTGCCAGGGCCAGCGTCGCGTTGTCGATGCCAGGCACGACGGCGACGGTGACGGTCGTGTCGGCGGGCACGCCGCCGGCCGCGGAGCCGCTCGGCAGGTTGCAGCTGGCGACGAGCGTCGTCAGGCTCAGGGCGGCTAGCGCGGTCACCGCGCGGTACGCCATCCTGGCCCTTGCTCGCGGCGCGGGCGCCATGATGCTGGCCGACACAGGCCTCATGACCCTCCTCGCATGGGGTCCGCGTGGCACCGGCCATCGTCTGATGCGGTGGATCACTGGTGATACGGACAGTTTTCGGACACGGACGTTGCGGCAGAGAGTACCCTAATGGAGTCGGGCCACAGGGCGAACATCGTGTTACCTCAGTTTATCCGGTAGAAGCTGTTATAGATGCATGTCGATCGGTTCACGGATAGAGTCGCCCGTGGCTGCAAAGCAATGACATGCCGCAGGGTCGTCTCCGGGGAGGTGCCGTCGTGGATGTTCGGGTAACACCGGTCGTCGGCCCCCCCGCGGTAACCAGGTAAGGGGTACGCGGACTGTGCCGTCCCGAAGCATGAAGACGAGTGATGCCGCTCCAGGTTCAGCCCAGCAGTACCCAGCTGACCACGCGGTGGCTGATCCACGGCTGCTGGCTGCTGGCGCCTCCGGGCACGTGCTCGAGCCCATGCCGCCCGAGGCGTCGAACGGCCGTGGGGTGTCCGCCAGGTCGTCGGGCCGCTTGCTGCGGAACTGGCGGGTTCGGTCCCGGCTGGTGCTGCTGATCGCCATTCCGACAGCGACGGCGGTGGCCCTTGGCGGCTTCCGTATCGTGTCATCCTGGCAGAGCGCCGTGGCCTATCAGCGGGTCGAGCGGCTGGCGAGCCTGAGTTCCAAGATCACCAGCCTGGCTTTCGCCCTCGAGAGCGAGCGCGACGAGACTGTCACCTACATCGCGCTCCCGGCAGGCGGGCGGGCCTCCGATCCGACCGGGCGGAGCAAGACGGTGCCCGCCCAGCTAGCCGTCGTCCGGGAGCAGATCAAGCTGACCGATCCGTGGGTGGCCCAGGTCCTGGCCGGGACCATGGCGATCGGGCCCAGCTACCCGGCGCAGGTGAGGGCGGACGCGCAGGCGGTCCAGGCGGAGCTGGTGAGCCTGGGCAGCTTGCGGCAGACCGCGAGCGACACCAGCATGCAGGCGCTCGACGTGATCGGCCAGTACACGAAGGTGATCAACGTTCTGCTGGCGCTTGACGACCAGATCGACCTGAACAGCGGTGACGCGCAGCTGGCCGGGACGGTGCAGGCGCTCAGCCGGGTATCGCGGATCGAGGAGGAGTACTCGGTACAGCGCGCGATCGTGATGGACGGGCTCACCGCCGGTCAGTTCGCGCCGAACATGCTGCCGGCCCTGAACGCCTCGATCGCCCAGCAGACCGCCTACCTGAACGACTTCGCGAACGTCGCGACGGCTGAGCAGCGTCAGCTGTACAACAACACGCTGGCGGGCTCGCTGATCGACCGCGTCAACTCCGACCGGCAGAACGTGATTCAGTACGCCGGGCCGCACACGTCGCTGTCGAATATCGGGCTCGTGCCCGCCGAGTGGTTCGGTGACATGACCGAGACGATCGGCCGGGTCCGGGTCGTCGAGCAGGACCTGGTCGGGTCCGCCCAGGCCCGGGCCAGTTACCTGCAACGGAACTCGATCATCTCGGCCGCCGTGATCGGCACCGCCGTGATCGGTGTCCTGGTCATCGCGCTGCTGTTCACCGTCGTCGTCGGCAGGTCCATGGTCCGCCCGCTGCGGCGGCTGCGTGCCGGGGCACTCGAGGTAGCCGGGATCCGGCTGCCGGAGACGGTCCGCCGGATGAGCGAGACCGACGGCGAGATCAATCCGGCTGATGTCGAGCCCATTGACGTGGACTCTGGAGATGAGATCGGCGAAGTCGCGCGAGCGTTCGACCAGGTCCACCGCGAGGCGCTGCGGCTGGCCGCGAACGAGGCCGCGCTTCGCGGGAACGTCAACGCGATGTTCGTGAACCTGTCCCGCCGCAGCCAGTCACTCGTCGAACGGCAGATCCGCCTGATCGACGAGCTTGAGCAGGGCGAGCAGGACCCGGAGCGGCTGGGCAGCCTGTTCCAGATGGACCACCTCGCCACCCGGATGCGCCGCAACTCAGAGAACCTGCTCGTGCTGGCCGGGCATGATTCGTCCCGGCGCTGGAACCAGCCGGTGCCGCTGGTCGACGTTCTCCGGGCGGCGATCTCAGAGATCGAGCAGTACGAGCGGGTGACCCTGAATGTCCAGCCGGGAATCGCGGTTCGCGGGCCGGCCGTCAACGACGTGGTGCACCTGATCGCCGAGCTGGCTGAGAACGCGACGTCCTTCTCCTCGGCTGACACGCCGGTGAGCGTGTCCGGTCACCTGCTGAGCAGCGGGGGAGTCCTGCTTGACATCACGGACCAGGGCGTCGGCATGGGCAGCGAGGAGATGGCGCACGCCAACTGGCGGCTGGACAACCCGCCAGTGGTGGACGTCGCGGTCTCCCGGCGGATGGGCCTGTTCGTGGTCGCCAGGCTGGCCGCGAGGCACGGCATCAGGGTGAGACTGCGGCCCGCGACCGGCACCGGCCTGACAGCGCTGGTGTGGCTGCCCGACGAGGTTATCGTCCATGATGGCGTGGGCAAGGCCGCCGGACCTGGCCGGATCGGGGAGCAGGCCGTCAGGCCGGCCATCGGCCAGGCAGCCGGGCCCGCCGTCGCGGCCAGTGGCGACTGGGCCGACGCTGCCCGGCTGGCCGCGGAGGATCAGGTCGCCGCGGCGCGCGCGCCGCGGTTCGCCGCGCTGCGGCCAGATGGCGGCAGCCCGCCGCTCGGGCCGCAGCGAGTGCCCGGAGCGGGTCCACGTCCTGGGCGTTCCGGGGCGACGTCGACCGGTCCGCTGCCGGCTGTGGGAAGCCAGCCTCCGCCTGGCTACGGTGGCGACGCCGAGCGTTTCGTGGCCGGCCAGCAGCCCGCTGCCCCGGCCGACCGATCGGCGACCGGGCCTATGCCAGTCATTGGCGCCGACCAGCCTGCCATGCCGGGCTGGCCGCCGGACTCAGGGCCGGGCGGTCCTGCGTGGTCTGCCGAACCCGATCAGGCTGATGTTCTCGGCGGCATGCCGGACGCCGCCCAGCCAGAGCAGTCCGCCCGGTCGGCGCAGTCCGTTTTCGGCGCGCCGGTGGCAGGCACACAGGCCTTTGGCGGTACATTCCGGACCCAGGATTACGCGTTCAGATCCGCGGACGGCGAGGTGATTGTGCCTCCCCCCGCGTCGCTGGGAGAGGAGAACAGGCTGCCTATCTTCGAGGCCGTGGAGTCAGACTGGTTCCGCCGCGGTCGGCCGACGGTGGAGTGGCAAAGCGGCCAGGACGAATACGCGCCAAGCCGGATCTGGACCTCGCCGGCCGACGAAGGCTGGCGGGCGGCAGAGGCAGCGGTAGTTCCCGCATCCGGCGGTCTCACGGCAGCGGGGTTGCCAAGGCGAGTACCGCAGGCGAATCTTATTCCGGGAACCGCGGCCGAGATTCCCGTGCCGGTCCCGGTGCGATCGGCCGCGGCGACAAGGGAGCGCTTTGCCAGTCTCCAGCGAGGCATGCGAGAAGGCCGTGCGGCGAGCGGAACCGACAAGGCCGACGGAGCAACTCAGGACGTTCCAGGTGATGGGTGACAGGAGGACGCTGACACGGTCATGCTAGTTACGCGAACTCCAGAAAGATCGTCAGTAGCTCGGTCGCGCAAGCAAGGACCGGAGAGCCGAACTGCGCGAGGCATCCGTCGTGATAGGAAGGAGCGCCGGTGAGTCCGCTAGTCCGTCCGGCACAGGATCTGAACTGGCTGGTTACGAACTTCGTTGAGCGGGTACCGTCGGTCGCTCATGCGGTTGTTGTGTCCTCCGACGGCCTGCCGATGGCCTTCTCGCAGGGATTCCCCGCGGACCGGGTCGATCAGCTGGCCGCGGTCACGTCTGGCCTCACGAGCCTGACGCAGGGCGCGGCCAGGGTATTCGAAGGCGGCGCTGTCTCCCAGACCGTCGTGGAGATGCAACGTGGCCTGCTGATCGTGATGGCCATCAGCGATGGCTCCAGCCTGGCTGTCCTCGCCGCCGCCGACTGTGACATGGGCCTGGTCGCCTATGAGATGGCTCTGATGGTGGAGCGGGTCGGAAGCGCGCTGACACCAGAGATGCGTGGTCCAGTCCCCCCAAGCTGGCCTGGTGCTGGCGGGTAGCGACAGGAGCGACCGGTGTCAGTTCCGCACCCCGAGGATTGGATGGCGGATGGTGGGATGCTCCCAGTGAGCCAGGGTGGTCATCGGTCGGTGCCCGCTGAAGGGCGGGACCACAACGGCACCAGCGTCGTGGGTGAACTCGGTGCGCTCGACTCGGCTCTGTCGTTCGTCGCGTCCGACATGGGCAGCTCGCTGGTGCGCCCATACGCGGTCACCGGGGGGCGGACCAAGCCCAGGTATCAGCTGCAGATTGAGGCCATGGTCGCGGCCTCGCACTACGAGGCCCGCGATCTGTCGGTACTCAGCCCGGAGTGCCAGGCGATACTCGGATTCTGCCGGGACTGGCGGTCGGTCGCCGAGATATCGGCGGTCCTGCACATGCCGCTGGGCGTCGCGCGTGTCCTCATCGGCGACATGGCGATGGAGGGCCTAGTCCGGGTTCATCAGGCCGACCACGGTCAGGGCCGACCGGATCTCAACCTTCTTGAAAGGGTGCTCAGTGGACTTCGCAAGCTCTAAGGCCATGCCTGGCGCCGACACAGACGCCGCCGTGACGTCTGTGAAGATCGTCGTGGCCGGCGGCTTCGGCGCAGGCAAGACCACTTTCGTCGGATCGGTCTCGGAGATCACCCCGCTGACCACCGAGGCGGTCATGACCTCGGTCAGCGACGGCGTGGACGACTTGTCGCACACACCGGACAAGACCACCACCACGGTCGCGATGGACTTCGGCCGGGTGACCCTGGACGCTGGACTTGTCCTCTACCTGTTCGGGACCCCAGGCCAGCACCGCTTCTGGTTTATGTGGGACGACCTGATCCAGGGCGCGATCGGCGCCGTGGTCCTGGTCGACACCCGCAGGCTCGCTGACTCCTTCCCCGCGGTGGACTACTTCGAATCAGCGAATCTACCCTTCATAGTGGCCGTCAACGGCTTTCACGGTGACTTCCCGCACGGCATGGAAGACGTCAGGGAAGCGATGTCGCTGGGCAGGAACGTGCCGATCGTGCAGTGCGACGCACGCGGCCGGGCTTCGACTAAGGAAGTGCTCATATCCCTGGTCGAGCACGCGATGGCGATGCAGCTCAGCGTCCGCTAGCGACTACGGAGTCGCCGCCGTCCGACCTTGCAGGTCGTGATTGCCGTGACTGCGGTAGTGTTCACGCGGATCGAGGGGCGGTAGCTCAGCCGGTCAGAGCAGCGGACTCATAATCCGCCGGTCGTGGGTTCGAGCCCCACCCGCCCCACTCGAAATTGTGGCTCTGACCTGCCGTTTCTTGATGATGTCGCTCATCATGATCCTTTCCTGGTTGCAGTTGTGGTTGCAGTTGCGTCCGCTGTCGGCCTCCGGTAGTTCCGGTGTCAGCCCCAGAGGGCTTCGGACATGCGGTCGGCGGCGTCCTGGCTGAGGGCGGCGGTGACGTGGGTGTAGCGCTGGGTCTGGCTGAGCTGGGAGTGGCCGAGGATCTGCTGGACGACGCGGATGCCGGTGCCCTGCTCGAGCAGGAGGGTCGCGGCTGTGTGGCGGGCGTCGTGTACCCGTGCGGCCCGGAGGTCGGCTTCTTCGATCAGTGACTGCCAGTCTTCCCAGTCCTGTCGCGAGTCGATCGGCGTGCCGGTCGGGGTGCAGAAGACCAGGTCCCAGTCCTGCCATGCTGCTCCGGCCGCGAGCCGCTCGGCGGCTTGCTGGCGGCGGTGCAGGCGCAGGTCGGTGATGAGCGGTGCGGGTAAGGCCAGGACGAGCTTGGCTTGTCCGCGGCCGGGTTTGACGCCCTTGCGGCGGGTGAAGTGCCAGCCGCCGCCGATGCGCTTGGGGCACTCTCGCGCGTGGTTGATGCACCCTTTCGGGCAAGGCCGCTTCACTTCCGGGCAGCTGTGGCCGCGCTTAGTGCACTCATTCGCGCAATCGGCCCGGTGCCGGTGCTTGGTGCACCCGCGCGGGCAGGGCATCCGGTGCCGGTTCCTGGTGCAGACGGCTGGGTCGCCGCATCCGTGCCGGTAGCGCGCCCGCTTGAGCTGCCAGCCGACCTCGATGGTGCCCGCGTCCAGGTTGACGTACTTCCAGCGGAGCCCGATCGCCTCGGACTGCCGGATGCCCACCGCGAGCGCGACGGACCAGCGGGCGCCGTTGCGCCGGCTCACGGCGGCGGCAAGGATGCGAGAGGCTTCCTCGCGG
>Ga0209415_10020771_pt1 | contig 10176 bp, 10 predicted proteins | sample PeaSoiSIISIP2007_FD_187696 | JGI IMG/M metagenome (GOLD analysis project Ga0209415, IMG submission 187696) | Peat soil microbial communities from Weissenstadt, Germany - SII-SIP-2007 (SPAdes) (version 2) | ecosystem: Environmental > Terrestrial > Soil > Wetlands > Peat | place: Germany...
CTCGATGAATCCTCCACCGGCGTAGTCGGTCGGGAGGACATCGAGGACGTGGTATCGCGCTGGACCGGCGTTCCCATTACCTCCATCAAGGAAGAAGAGTCGCAGAAGCTGCTGCGCATCGAAGAAGAACTGCACAAGCGCATCATCTCGCAAGACAAGGCTATTATTGCGTTAGCCCGCGCCATCCGCCGCTCCCGCGCCGGCCTGAAGAGTCCGAACCGGCCCATTGGCTCGTTCCTCTTCCTCGGACCTACCGGCGTAGGCAAAACCGAAGTTGCGCGCACCCTGGCGCAGTTCATGTTCGGCAGCGAGAAGTCGCTCATTCGCTTCGATATGTCCGAGTTCATGGAAAAGCATTCGGTCTCGAAGCTGATCGGCTCGCCTCCGGGATATGTGGGCTATGAAGAAGGAGGCCAACTTACCGAGCGTGTAAAGCGTGCCCCTTACTCGGTCGTGTTGCTCGACGAAATCGAGAAGGCGCACCCGGACGTCTTCAACATCCTGCTGCAGGTATTCGAGGATGGCCAACTCACCGATGGCTTGGGCAATACTGTAGATTTCAAGAACGCGATCATCATCATGACCTCGAACATCGGGGCGCGGCACTTGCAGAAGCGCGAGGGTCTGGGCTTCCAATCGAGCCAGGATGAAATGATCTCGGGCAAGGTAGAGGACCTGGTGAAGGGTGAAGTCAAGCGCACGTTCAATCCCGAGTTTCTGAACCGCTTGGATGAGATCATCCTGTTCAGCGCCCTGGGCGAGAGCGACCTGATCCAGATTCTGGAGCTTATGGTCACGCAGTTGAACCAGAACCTGGCGCAGAAGGCGATCACGGTGACCGTGACAGATGAGGCCAAAAAGTGGATCCTGAGCCAGACGCTCGGCGATCGGAGCTACGGCGCGCGTCCGCTGCGCCGGGCCTTACAGAAGTATATTGAAGACCCGCTCTCAGAGGCCTTGATCCAGGGTACGATCACCACCCGGCCGGCGTTCATCGAGGTCTTCCTTGAGGGCAACAAGTTGTACTACCGTCCCGTGGACTCGGAGAAGACGACGGAAGGCGTTCTGCTGTACGAAAATTAGCCATCAGCTTTCAGCCATCAGCCGTCAGCGCAAGCTGGCGGCTTTTGTTTTGTCCTGGATTCCAAAATAGTGATTGCTAGCCCTTGCAAAAGTGGCAGGGGTCGGGCATCCTCGGTTAGTAAGAAGGTGGCTCCTCGGCCCACGCTCCCAGCCACACCGAGATGAAAGTTCAGAAATGCTGACCCAAGCTGAAGCCGACCGGTTCATAGGGATGGCCAAGCACTTTGTACGGCCCCCAGCGTCGATCGTCATTCCACCGGGCGTGGACGACACATATGAACTCGCCGCTCTCGAAGACCGAGAAAGGTTCTTGTTAGACCTCTGGCGAGGCACCCTAAGACTCACGAAGCTTAAGTTTCAGAACCGTGTGCAAGTTGTCGATGTGTTAGTCCGCCTCGACGTAGATGGAGCACCCCATACCAACCCGGACGGCCAAAAGCTCTCGGGTACGCATTTGCATTTGTTCAGGGAAGGGTATGACGACAGATGGGCCCGCCCTGTGGACCGCAAGGCGTTCACGCTGCTAAGTGACCCAGGCACGACGTTCCAGGACTTCTGCGTCTTTTGTAAGATTGAGTCTCCTCCGCCAGTCCAGGGGGTGATCGCGTGAACCGGGCTGAGTGCCAAAAATTAATAGACGGATACGTTGGCTGGCTTCGGCAGGGACTCTCCGTCGAAGAGGTTGGTGAAGCATGCGAGTTGACTACCCCCTTTCTTGACCGCCACAACGACCACCTTCAGGTGTACGCCACTCGACGAAACGGAAACATTATCTTGTCCGACGATGGATACATCCTCTCCGACCTAAGGACAAGCGGACTTGAAGTAGACACCCCGAAGCGGAAAATGGTTCTTGACAGCGTGCTCAACGGTCTAGGTGTGCGCGCGGAGGGCGGCCAATTGTTGGTCGAAGCATCAGCGGGCAATCTCGGACAGCGGCTACATTCTCTCGTCCAGGCAATGCTGGCTGTCAATGACATGTTCGTAATGGGCCAGCCTCGAGTTGCCAGTTTTTTCTTCGAAGATGTTCGCAACTTCCTCGACACCAGTAACGTCCGCTATACGCCGAGAGTGAAGCTCGCAGGTAAGAGCGGTTACGACCACGGCGTAGATTTCCTGATTCCCAAGTCACCCAGGCACCCGGAGCGAATACTGCAGGCGATCGCCGCTCCGAAGAAGGATAATATTTTCGCGTATCTGTGGACCTTGAGCGACACGCGAGCTGCCCGGGCGGCAGAATCAGAGCCGGAGGCTTACGCATTCTTAAACGATCAGGAGCAGTCGATAGGAGGTGACGTTATCGAAGCCCTGAGCGCCTACAGAGTCACGCCGGCGATCTGGTCCCAACGTGCCAATTACGTCGCCGCATTGGCCGAGTAATTGACAAGGGTAAGAAGGCTGATAAACACCTGACGGTCCAATCGCGAGGGTATGCTGCCAGACGAGAATAGCACTTAGTACTCGACCGTCCACCGAGAGCTGACGGATTTTTGTTTTGGCTATGCAGCGAGTGCCCTCCAGTCGACCCTGGTGTGTGACAAGGAGGATTAATATATGTACGCGCTGCTACGGTTTAGGACTCTCGTTGCAATTTTCGGTCTAGGGTTCGCCGTCACGGTCGCCCACGCCCAGCAGACTCCCGACCCGCACCAGGTTCCCATCATGGACGGTGAAGCCGGCCCTTGTTCCGTCGCTTTCACCGTCACCGATGCGAAAGGCGCGCCAGTCTACGACGCGCGCATCAAAGTCCACATTGCCTACGGATTCGCGGGTGTCCGGCGGCTCGATCTCGAAGCCGCCACCAACATCGATGGCAAGACGCAATTCAAAGGATTACCGGAGAAAGTGAAAGGCGGGACGCTGACCTTCCGCGCATCCCAAGGCAAGCGGGAAGGATTAGCGGTCTACGATCCGGCAAAGAACTGCAGCGGCCAGCAGAGCAGCATTGTTCTAACCGAAAAGTAGCGCGCCGCGATCTTCTTGCGACTTTTCTCCGCCCACGTCAATCTTAATGACACCGGAGAACCGCATGGAAAAAGTCAACATCGCGTCGAAATTCGCCCAGATCCACGAATACTGGAAGCCTTACATCGCTGCTGAACTGAACGGCCAGCACGTCAAGCTGGATAAGTTGAAGGGCGAGTTCGTTTTCCATCACCACGAACACGAGGACGAAATGTTTCTGGTCGTCAAAGGCCGATTCCGCATGGAATTCCACGATCGGCACGTCTGGATCGGGGAAGGCGAATTCATCGTTATTCCGCGCGGCGTGGAGCACAAGCCTGTCGCCGACGAGGAATGCTGGCTCCTGCTGTTTGAACCAGCCTCGACGTTGAATACCGGAAACGTGGTGAACGAAAGGACTTTGCGTGCGTTGGAACGGGTATAGATCGGAGCAGGTATAGGCTGGAACGTTCCCGGTTCCGCGTTCTCAGCTGCGAATCACCAGCTTAGAACTGGGCTGCGGACTTTTCTCTGTGATCTCTGCGCCCTCTGTGGTTTAATTTCCTTTTCCAATAGCCATGAGAATCCTCCGTCTTTTCCTGTTGCTGTTGATCGTGACACCCGCGGGCGCCCAGTCGAAACCCCAGTACCAAGTCTACGCAATCCGCTATGCCACGGTTCCCGACTACCCCGTCGCGGACCTGGTCGCAGGCGCCGATCCCGCTCGCAAAACGGATATCGCCATGATGATCTGGCTGGTGCGCGGCAATGGTCACAACATTCTCGTAGACTCCGGCTTCTACCATGAACGCCTCTTCCCCGGCTGGAACATTCATGACTTCATCAAGCCCTCTGACGCGCTCAAGCCCCTGGGCCTGAAACCCGAGGACGTGACCGACATCATCATCAGCCACATGCACTGGGATCACGCCGACGGCATCGACCTGTTTCCCAAGGCGCGCATATGGATTCAGAAAGACGAGTTGCAGTACTACGCCGGCGAGGCCTGGCAATCGAAAGATACCCATGGTGGCATCGATGCGGACGATGTGCTCACGTTGGTCAAGCTAAATACCGAGGGCAAGGTCGGGCTGGTTGACGGTGATGCCCAGGAGATCCTACCCGGCGTGACGTGCTATACCGGTGGACGGCATACCTACGCCTCACAGTACGTGGGCGTGAACACTGCGGCGGGGACGGTCGTGCTGGCCAGCGATAACATGTACCTGTACGAGAACCTGGAGAAGCATGTGCCCATCGCGGCGACGCTCGACGCCGCTTCGAATCTGCGCGCGCAGGATCGCATGAAACAACTCGCCGCCAGCCCGGCACTCATCATTCCCGGACATGATCCCGCGGTCCTGACCAAGTTTCCCAATCCCGCGCCGGGAGTAGCGAAGATTCAGTGACAATCCGGCGCGAATATCGCTCGTTGGTCGGAAATCGGATGAGTGCGACTTGAGGTCTGCTGCCAGCATCTACATGTCACGATGGAAGTCACTGTTTACACCGCTTTCTGGTGCCCGGACTGCCGGGAAGCGAAGCGCTTTCTACAGCAACACAACATTCCCTTCGAAGAAATCGACATCGAACACACGCCCGGCGCGGCTGAGGAAGTTGTGAAACAGACCGGTAAGCGCGCCATTCCTCAGTTTGTGATCGACGGCGAATGGGTCCAGCCTTACCGGCAAGGCGAAGGCTTTCTCTACGAGGAGATGGCCCGGCGCCTAGGGTGACGGAGTTTTGAGCCCAACGACCCCTAGACGTAGCAACCCGCGTCTCTACAAGAAGATACCGGCTCACGTCCGGTCATCGTCTTCCGTACCCTAGGAAACGTTCCCCTCCCGAGAGAGCATAGGAAGATCACAGGCCTGTCTGGCCAGAATTTCTCTCCCCCCGAATGTCGCCAGCGAAGCCTGCGTTGTCTTCATGGGCGAACGCGATCACCAAATTCAGGAAGAGCCAGTCTGTATCGCCTGGCCAAAAGCAGTTCAGGCTGCGCTGGGAGTGTTCGTGCTAGTGGGTACGGGCGTGATTGCTCATTACTACCCGGCAACGCCCTCGAGTAATCTGCAGCAAGAGGTTCAGCAACTCGCCCGCGAAGTACAGCGACTGAAGCAGGAGCAGGCCATGCCGGCCCTGGTCCTGAACCGTTACCGCAATTCCATCTGCTACATCTTTGGCGTGTACGACGTTGGGTTCGAGGGGCGAAGGCCCGCTCTGCGAGCCCGCATTTCCGGGACCGGCTTCGTAGTTGCGGACGGCCTGCTTGCCACCAATCGTCACGTCGCTGAACCATGGTATGAAGACCCTGAATCCACCCTGCTGGTCCACCGCGGCGCCACGCCCCGCCTCGAGAAACTGCTGGCCTTCTTCCCCGGTCTGCCAACGCCTATCGTTCTGACTCCGGGAGCCGTATCCGCGCGAGGAGACTTGGCCGTGCTTCACATGGAAGAGTCGCAGGCGGTTCATCAGCTTCGGCCTTTGCCGTTAGCCAACGACGTTCCGAACCCCGGAGAACTGGTGGCGGTCGTCGGCTATCCCATGGGAGTGCTGGGAATGGTGGCGAAATCACCGCCCGCGGTTTATGAGCGCCTGGCCTTCCGTCGCGATGATCAGGGCGCGGCCAACGAACTAGCAGCCTTGTCACTGATTCGGCCTTCCTCCACTTGTGGACACCTCGGCGACGTGGTCGGGGATAAGCTCATCTACGATGCGCCCACCGCCCACGGTGGCAGCGGCGGTCCGGTCTTCGATTCGCAAGGCGAAGTCATCGGAATCAACGCCGCGTATATTGACGGTTTCTCCGGCGGCACGCTGGGCGTTTCGGTGCGCGCCCTGCAGCCGCTGATTGCGGTGGCGAAGGCCAAACATTCCGAATCTCGACCGTAGAATCGAATACCATGCCATGCGACCCACAGACAAATCCCACCAAGCGTAGAACTCAATCAACATTGACTGCCTCGGTGCGGCTGTTTTGCCGCGATGGCCGGTTATCGACGCTTTTCACAACCGCACTGTGGTTTGCAGCGTGCGTCCTCCTGTTGGCCGCCACGGCTCCCGCGCAGGAAGCCCCAGGGACGCAGTCGGCAACCGCCTTTTACCACGGCACCATTGGCCGCACGCTCGAAGTGCAAATGACGCTTACCCGTCACGGGAGCGAACTGACAGGTTCGTACGAATATGAAAGTCAGCGTAAGCCAATCGCCTTGCGGGGACGCGTACTGCCCTCGGGCGATTATGAGATCGATGAACTCGATGCAAGCGGGCAAGCAGCGGCAAAGTTTTCCGTCAACGATCTTCTGGGCGCTGGCCACCTGAACGGTACCTGGCAGGCGAAGCAAAAGAAGCTGCCGGTCGTCCTCGGAGAGATCACCTCCGCGCAACTGCAGCAATTGCACGAAATGTGGTCGGGCAGCCGGCTGGTCAAAGATATCGCCGTCGGTCCTGTCTCTGCGTGTGCGCTGACTGACAGCGGAACCTTCTGCTGGGGAATGGTTGCAGGGTCGCCAAGTCTCGCCGCAGCCGGCCCGGGAATGGTCGCTTATCGGGCCCTCCCACACTTGCTGATTCCTACCGATGTCACAGCCCTTGCTCTCGGAGAGCCAGCGTCGTGCTTCGTAGAGCACGGTGGCATGTACTGCTGGCAGCCGCTCAGTAGCGAACTGCGGCTCACTGAGCCAACCCTCATTCCAGGTTTTGAGAAAGACGTCACCGCCGTGGGAATCAGCGGAGGATATGTTTGCGCGATTGCCGCAGGGGCGCTGAAATGCTGGCCCGGCAAATCGCTGGATCCAACTACGGTCGTCACGGTCATCAGCTCCGGCGTTACCCGGCTGGCCACGGGAATGCCCAACTGTGTCGTGGCAGGAGGCAAAGTTCTCTGGTGGACGCTGGGTGACCATCCGACCCCGAAACCGGAGCCGAGCGGCCAGGAAATCCAAGGCGTCAAGGGCGAAATCCAGACGCTGGCTGCCTATGACCTTTTCTATACCAAATTCGCCTGCGCCGTTGATGCTGGAAGTTTGGAATGCTGGGGCGATGACATTGGGAATGTCCTCCTGGGGCGCCGGGGTAAGAGCAGTTTCCGGAACCTACCGCCAGCGGTTATGCCAGCGATGGAAACCGGAGTGACCGACGTCAGCGTCGAAAACTTGAATGTTTGTGCCATTCGGCAAGGGAAAGTCTTGTGTTGGGGCGGCAATTGGTACGGATTGTCGGGTGACGGAACGACCGCATTCACCTCTGGGCCGGCCGAAGTATCACTGCCCTCGCCAGCGATAAAAGTCGCTGTGGGCGCGGATTACGTTTGCGCATTGACCTCGGATCATCACGTCCGGTGCTGGGGCGACAATGAGTTCGGACAAACGGGCAATTCCAGCCGTGACACTTGTGAGATCCCGAACGGTCAAATGCCCGACCCAATTCTAACGCCTTGCAATAAGCGCCCGGTTGAGGTGCGCGGCATTCCTTAGTCTGGGACGCCGCATTTTGTAACTTCGACTCAGCCGAGCCCGCCAATCCAGCCCGGCTCCCGCACATGCTCTTCTTCCAGGCGCCGCAGCCGCGCTGCCATGATTCCCGGCCTGCCCAGATACCCGATCACTTTCCCAGGATCACTGCGATCGACCACCGGCAGCCGGCCGATGTTGTGGCGGAGCATCTTGGCGGAAGCGTCGTGCAGCAATTCGTCGGGGTAGGTGACGATAACGTTGCGCGTTCCGGCATCCAGCACGCTCATGGCTCCGGTCGGATCCTGGTCCAAGGCGCGCAGCACATCCCCGCGAGTGATCAGGCCAGCCAGCCGGCCGTTGGAGTCCAGGACCAGCATCCCCTGATGCTGGCAGACGGCAGGATCACGGCGGGCGATGCGATCCGACAACTCGCTCACCTTCATGTCCGAGGGTAGCTTAGGTACGTCTTGATCCATCGTCTCGGAGACCATGGTTTGCTGCAGCACGTCGGCTTCGTAATCCTGATGAATATGCAATCCGCGCCGGGCCAACTTCTCGGTCATGATGGACGCCTTCGGCATCAACAGCATGGCGATGCCGTCAGCGATCACGCTGACCAGCATCAGCGGCAAGACCGAGTTGTAATCGCGAGTGATTTCGAAGGCGAAAATAATGAACGAGAATGTGGCGCGCGAGGCCGCTCCGAACACCGCACCCATGGCCACCAGTGCGAACGCACCCGCCGATAAGTTCGCCGCTGGAAAGATCCGGTCCATTCCTATGGCAAAGACCCCGCCCAGCGCGGCGCTGGACATGAACATGGGCGCGAGCAGCCCTCCCGAGGTCCCCGAGCCAAGCGAGACTACCAGGGCCACCGCCTTCGCGACCATGACGACGAGCAGCAGCTTCCAGGCCAGATTCGCGTTCAGGATGTCGCCGATGGTGTCGTAGCCCACGCCCAGAACCCGCGGCACAAAGTAGCCAATGATCCCGAGACCCAGAGCGCCAATGGCTGGCCACCAGAGTTCGTCCACGGGCAGTTTTTCGAACTGATCTTCCGTCCAATAAAGCAGCTTGGTGAACCCGACGGCAGCCAGTCCGCAGACCAATCCCAGCAGCAGATAAAAGGGGAGAGCGCGTGGAATGCCGAAGTCCATGGCCGTAACCTTGAACATCGGTCCGGCGCCGAGCAGTTGCATGTGGACCGCTGTGGCCAGAGTGCTGGCAATGACCAGCGGGATGAACGAACGCGCTTTGAACTCAAACAAGAGCAGTTCGATGGCCAGGATCACGCCTGCAATGGGAGTGTTGAAGGTGGCGGACATGCCGGCCGCTGCGCCGCACGCCAGCAGTACCTTGCGCTCCGATGCCGTGCTATGAAGTATTTGACCGACGAGTGAACCGACCGCTCCCCCGGTTTGAATAATCGGTCCTTCGGCGCCGAAGGGGCCACCGGTGCCGATCGCGATCGCCGCCGAAAGCGGCTTCAGAATGGCGACTCGCGGCTCAATGCGGCTGCGGTTGACCAACACCGCTTCCATGGCCTCGGGAATGCCGTGCCCCTTGATTTTGGGTGTTCCGTATTTCGCCATGAAACCGACGATGATTCCGCCGATCACCGGGACCGGAATTACCCACAATCCCAACTGGTTGTGCCGAGCGCTGATGAAGTCGGCAACAAAGCGGTGATAGAAAGCAATATTGGTGAACAGGCCGATCAGTTTGTAGAGCACAAATGCGATCAGGCCCGCAAGCAGGCCGATGCCGCCCGCCAGAAATGACACGAGAACCATGCGGAATTGCGCCGGCTCCGCGATTCTGATGTCTCCGACTTGCGCTCCCGTGGCGCCAATGGTGACAGGAGGAGAATTATCCTTGCTGGTCTTATTTTCTGGCATCCCTTGATTTGCTGTTCATAGATTTTGTGAGTCTGCTGGGTCTTTTGGTTATTGGGATGGCACGTTTCAGGGCAGCGATGAGGGCGGGCCCGCGTGTGCGAAGCTCGGCCCGGTGATCCAGGAAGAGCTTCCGCAGTACTCGTTCCCCTTTTGGGGTCAAGGCCAGCAGCACTTCCCGCCGGTCATCCCCGGCTCGGTGCCGCCGCACATAGCCGCCGGCCGAGAGCCGGTTCACCAGTTCGACGGTACTGTGGTGTTGAATCTGCAGGCGCTCGGCGAGTTCCCCGATCCGCGGGCGCGTCCCCTTGGGCAGCCCCTTGATGGCTAGCATCAACTGGTACTGCCGAGGCTCCAGCCCGGCCGCGCGCGAGGCTTGTTCACTGAAGCGCAGGTAGCGGCGGATCTGGTAGCGCACTTCCGCCAGCCATTCGTAGTCGGCCAAAGTGAGTGAACTTTTCATCAGGCAAATTACATCGTATCAAGACCAATCTTTCTATATTTGATCGTATCACGATATATATCCTATGGGGAAGCGGCTGGCATGTATCCTTCGGATGCTGACAAATCGGCGGGCCTTTGTATCCCCTGCGTCCCCTGTGGTTGTTCTGACGGTGTTGGTTTTCAGCCGCAGAGGACGCAGTGAACACGGAAGAGATTGCAGTGCTTCGGTAGTGGCTCAGTTTGATTTGTCATCCCGAGCAAGCGTTCTTTGCGCAGCGAGGGATCTGGGCGAGCCGCGCGATGTGTCGCGTTCTTTGCGACACCATAATCGCGCGTTCGGCTCGCTTCCATATCAA
>Ga0209415_10020772_pt1 | contig 10176 bp, 10 predicted proteins | sample PeaSoiSIISIP2007_FD_187696 | JGI IMG/M metagenome (GOLD analysis project Ga0209415, IMG submission 187696) | Peat soil microbial communities from Weissenstadt, Germany - SII-SIP-2007 (SPAdes) (version 2) | ecosystem: Environmental > Terrestrial > Soil > Wetlands > Peat | place: Germany...
GCCGAAGAGGGGCTTGCCCTCCTTCCAGAGCGACTGGTGGACGTGCATGCCGCTGCCGTTGTCGCCGAACATGGGCTTCGGCATGAAGGTCGCCGCCTTGCCGTGCTTGCGGGCGACGTTCTTCACCACGTACTTGAACCACATGAGCTGGTCGGCGCAGGGGCCGAGCCGGTTGAACTTCATCCCGATCTCGCACTGGCCTCCGCTCGCGACCTCGTGGTGTCCGACTTCGACCTCGATGCCGGTCTCCATGAGCGTGGTCATGATGGCCTGCCGGATCTCGGCCAGCGTGTCGGTCGGCGGGACGGGGAAGTACCCCTCTTTGTGGCGCGTCTTGTACCCGAGGTTCGGGAACTCCTCGCGGCCGCTGTTCCAGGCGCCCTCGTTGCTGTCCAGGTAGTAGTAGCCGGCGTTGGGCTGCGACTGATCGAAGCGCACGTCGTCGAACATGAAGAACTCGGCCTCGGGGCCCATGAACGACGTGTCGGCGATCCCGCTCTGGCGCAGGTACGCCTCGGCCTTCTTCGCGATGTGGCGCGGGTCGCGCGAGTACGGCTGCTTGGTGATGGGATCGAAGATGGAGCAGACGAGCGAGATCGTCGGCGTCGAGTAGAACGGGTCGATCTTGGCGGTGTCCGGGTCGGGGATCATCACCATGTCGGACGCGTTGATCGGCTGCCAGCCGCGGATGGACGATCCGTCGAACGCGAGGCCGTCCTCGAACAGGCCCTCGTTCAGGCGGTTGGCCGGGATGGTGGTGTGCTGCCACACGCCCGGGAAGTCGATGAACTTCAGGTCGACGAACTTGACGTCGTGCTTCTTCGCGAGCTCGATCACTTCCTTCGGTGTCATTGGTCTCTCTCTCCCTGCTTCCTCAGATCGCTTCCTTGCCTCGCTCACCCGTGCGGATACGCACCACCTCTTCGATCGGCACGACGAAGATCTTCCCGTCGCCGATGCGGCCGGTCTTCGCGCTCTTCTCGATGGCCTCGAGAACCGCGTGGACGACCTCGTCCGGAACGACGACCTCGATCTTCACCTTGGGCACGAAGTCGACGACGTAGGCCGATCCCCGGTAGACCTCTTTCTTGCCCCCGGTTCGCCCGAAGCCCTTCACCTCGGAGACGGTCATCCCCTGAACGCCCACCTCGGCGAGGGCGTCTTTGACCTCGTCGAGCTTGAATGGCTTGATGATGGCTTCGATCTTCTTCATGCGCTTCCTTCTCGCCGCGCGGGATGTAAACCCCGCCGGGGCCCCGCACGCAAGCCTCGCCGCTCAGGTAGCACCCGAACGTTTCGCGCCGGTTTCCGATCCGCCCCCACTGCCGCTGATGACCTCCCTCGGCCACTATCCGACGCCCGTCGAGCCGATCCCCGGCCTCTCGGCGCCGGGCTGCGCGCTGTGGGTGAAGCGGGACGACTTGACGCACGACGTCTACGGCGGAAACAAGGTCCGCAAGCTCGAGTACCTGCTCGAGGACGCCCGGGCCCACGGCGCGCGGCGCCTGGTCACGGTCGGGGCCGTCGGGAGCCACCACGTGCTGGCGACCACGTACTTCGGGTCGAAGGCGGGCTTCGAGGTCGAGGCGGTGCTGGTGCCCCAGCCGGGCAACGAGCACGTGATCGAGGTGCTGCGCGCCGATCTGGCCCTCGGGCTGCGCGCCTTTCCGGTCGGTTCGTGGGGGGCCGCGCCGTGGGCCATCCTCGGGCGCATCGCCCGCGGCGCGCGCTTCATAACCGTCGGGGGCTCGAGCGCGGTCGGCTCGCTGGGGTATCTCGAGGCCGGTCGCGAGCTCGCGGCGCAAGTGCGCGCGGGGCAGCTGCCCGAGCCGGACGTATGCGTCGTCGCCCTCGGATCGGGCGGGACGGCGGGCGGGCTCGCGGCGGGGTTCGCGGCCGAGGGGCTGCGGACGCGCGTCGTGGGGGTGTGCGTGTCGACGCCACCCTGGGTGCTGGCCCTCACGGCTTCGCACCTGGCTCGCACCTGCGCGCGGGCGGCGGGCGTGCGCGGCGCTCGCCTGAGCATGGACACCCGGTTCCTCGGCGCGGGATACGGATACCGGACCCGCGAGGGCGACGAGGCCACCGAGCTCGCGCGCGCGCACGCCGGCCTGGGGCTGGATCCCACCTACACGGCGAAGACCTTCGCCTGCGCCCTGTGGTTCGTCCGCGCGCGGCAGGCCAAGAGCGTCCTATACTGGCACACGCTGTCCAGCGCACCGATGGAGCGACTGCTCGCAGGCGCGCCGACGGAGCAGGAGCTTCCCTCGCACCTGCGTGCACTTGCGCTTCCGATCTGAAAAGCGAGGATCAGGAACTCGTCAGGCGCCTTCGGGGCGGCTAGCCTGATTGGATGGCGGCTCGTCGCGACACCGTCAAGATGGCCAAGAAGAACCGCTTCCCACCCGAAGCCGAGACGCAGCCTGGCGCGAGCGCCCGGCCGTCCACCGGGCGCACCAGCGGGCCCGCGCCGAAGAGCAAGCGCGAGCGCTCCGAGGTCCCGACGCTACCGCCGCCTCCGAAGAGCAAGCGCGGCAAGCCGTCCGAGCCGAAGACCTCCGGCATCAAGTCGCGCAGGCCTCGAGCGCCGAACGCCGCCGGTGAGGGCGGGGCGTCGGTGGACGAGGTGGTGGCGGACCTGTCGAAGGACCCGCGGCGCGAGCGCGAATAGCCGCGCGCAGCCGAGTCACTGGGTGAGGAAGGCGGGGTCGCACGCGAACGCCGCACAGCCGTCCGGCTGGCTCGCCCACGACACGAGTCGATACCCCGGGTCGCATCCGGGCAGGAAGAGCGGACAGAAGTGGCGCTCCACGCAGCCCGTCGGTTCGAGGCAATGGTTCGCGTCACGCTCGTAGGTCGCGGTTCGATCTCCGCAGAGCATCCGGAGACCCGGGCAGGGCCCCGGGTAGTCGGGCAGTCGGATGAACACCTGGCCGGCCTGGAGGATCCCGTCATCGAGCCGCCCGGCGACGATCGCGCCGTGACCGAGCACCCGCGCGGTCAGCCACGTGGGGTCGACCAGGCGAGGAGCACAGTCCGAGACCGAGACGCTCCCGATGCGGTGCTCTCCGCCGCGGTTGAGCAGACGCGCCTCGAGGCGGTCGCCGTCGCTGTCGACGGCCACAAAGCGGTCGAGCGGGGACGGCTCCACGCCGGGTAGCCCGCGCCACGCCTCGAGGACGGTGAACGGCGCGGCGCTCGTGCGTCGCTCCGCCGGCCCGAAGTGACCGCGCAGGAGCAGCTCGCCCTTGCCGGCGCCTCCGGCCTGCTCGAGCGCGCCACGCTCGAGCTCCGAGACGAACCGGGACACGGTGCGCAGGCGCCCGTCGCGGTTGACCTCGCGCACCAGATATCCGCCGGAGCACGGCGCCGAGACCAGAGCAGGGCAGTCTTCGCGCGGCGACTCGAGCGTGACGTAGACCTCGGCTGACTCGATGGGCGGCGGCAGAGCTCCCTCGACTCCGGTCGGAGCCGCCTCCAGCGCAGCGTTCGTGGTCGCGGCGACTTCTTGGTCGTCTCGCCCGGCGCAACCCGCGACGATGATCGCCGCGCCGGCAATGACCCGGAGCTTCGATGTGGTGGTGGCCATAGTGCAATGCCGTACGTGCATCGCCCGCGCCACGGGACGAGGTCGCACAAGCCATCGCGACCACACGAGTTTGCGGCGGATGGTGTCGTGCGCGCACGCATCGGGTGCGCGCATGAACGCCCCATGCGCTGCTAGGCGGAGCCGACGTGCAGTCGTGCTACAGGCACGACTGCCTAGTCCCCGCTCGCCTCGGCCATCGCGTCCTTGCCGCCATCTGTCCCGCCATCACTGCCTTGTCCCTTGGGTGTACACGGGACCGGATCGGGGATGTGCACGAGCTTGCCCGCCGTCGCCTGCGCTGCAGTGAAGCCGATGCCGACCGAGATCGAGTCGCAGGTGGTGTTCGGGTCGGCCTTTCCGCTCGCGAGGATGTCGAGATACCCGTGAAGCTCGCTCTTCACGAGCGGGTAGTTCATCGGCTCGGTGCTCGGGCAGAAGCCGATGAGCTGGAAGCCGTTCAGGATGTCCTGCTCCGTCGCCACGCCCCCGATCGTGCCGTCCTGGATGGTCCACGTCCCGTCTTGCGCCTTGGCGAGGCGGCCCGCGACGAGGGCCTGGGCGAACGACAGCGGGAAGGCCGTGGCTGGGGCGTTGTATCCCGGAAACCAGAACAGCGTATTGGCCGGCAGCTGCGCGACGATGTAGCCGCCGCGCACGTACGCCTTGGGATCGTTGACGATGGCGTCGGGCAGCATGGGGCCGCCTTGTGGCTGAGCCACCGCCGTGTCGCGGATCGTGAACGGATTCCCCGAATTGAAGCACACCGAGTGCATCCGCCAGGTGGGCGACGAACAGTCGGAGGGCAACGGCGTCTCGAGGCCTGGCGATGGGTACAGGTCGATGCGCACCTCGTCGTCGTCGGTCTGGCCGTTGTAGTTCGAGATCTTGATGAGGAAGTTGTAGTCGCCCACGCAGAGCGCGCAGTCGAAGGCGTCGTCGTTGAGCCCGTACGTGCCGCCAATCGCCGTGACGGTCGACGCCTGCTGCTCGAGTCGCCCGAAGGTATTGTCGCGGCAGTAGTTGCCGTCGTAAGGGACCGCAGCGCCGGTGGGTTTGCACGACACGACGGGGTTGTTGGTCAAGCACGTGGGCGAATTCGTGCAGACGCCATCGAGATCGAAGCCGATGTCCTGCCAGGCCGTCATGCTCGGCTGGTTGTTCGGATCGAGCGAGCCGAGGCGCATCGCGGTGATGGCCAGATAGATGGGCGCGACGGTCGACGTGTCGCCAGCCGGAGGGCGATCAGCCGGCGTCGGAACGCCGGCGCTGTAGCAGTCGTCGGTGTTGCCGGGGCCCGACCACCAGCCGATGCCGCTGCCCGCGTCCGGCCCGTCGGTCCCCGCGTCGCCGGCGCTGCCGGAGACCAGGAGCGAGTCGCTGTACACGTTGCAGTACGCGAGCGCGGCGGCGGCGACCAGCGTGCCACCGAACGCGAACAGGTGACCCCCGAGGCGCACGGGACGAGATTATCGCACGTCGCCTCGGGCCGTCACATGCGGCGGCGAGAAACTCAGTGGCCCGGAGCTGGCGGAGGCGGCGGCGCAGCGCCACCACCGCCAGTCGCAGGCGCCGGCGCGGGCGCAGCGCCACCGGTCGCAGGGGCGGCCCCGGCCGGTGCCGGCGGCGTGCCCCCGTCCTCGATGTGGAACTCGACGCGGCGGTTGTTCGCGCGCCCCTTGTCGGTCGCGTTGTCGTCGATCGGCTTCTCCTGGCCGAAGCCCTGGGTGCTCATGCGCTTCTTGTCGATGCCGTGCTTGACGAGCCACGCCTTCACCGAGTCGGCCCGTGCCTGGCTCAGCTGCTTGTTCGCTGCGGGCTTGCCGACGTTGTCGGTGTGGCCCTCGATGCGGACCTTGGCGATCTCGGTGTGCTTGAGGAAGATGTCGGCCACGGCGCCGAGCAGCTCGTCCGAGTCCTTGAGGATCTTGGCGCTGCCGGTCGCGAACTTCACCTGCTCGCTGATCTTGATCATCCCGTTGACCACCGCTGCCTTGGGGCAGCCGTTGGTCTTCGGATCGTCGGTGCGCGGGCCCGGAGCGTCGGGGCAGGCGTCCTCCGAGTCGATGATCCCGTCGCCGTCGCGATCGGGCGGGCACCCGTTGGTCTTCGGGTCGTCGGTCTTCACTCCCGGCTTGTCCGGGCACGCGTCCTCGGCGTCCGGGATCCCGTCGCCGTCGCGGTCGGGCGGGCAGCCGTTCGTCTTCGGATCGTCGGTCTTCACTCCGGGCTTGTCCGGGCACGCGTCCTCGGCGTCCGGGATCCCGTCGCCGTCACGGTCGGGCGGGCAGCCGTTGGTCTTCGGATCGTCGGTCTTCACTCCCGGCTTGTCCGGGCACGCGTCGACGGAGTCCGGAATGCCATCGCCGTCCCTGTCGGCGACGGGGGCCGGGGGCGGGGCGGGCGGAGGCGGCGGCTTGTACGCCGGCGTCCACTCGAACGAGAGCATCCCGCGGAACGCCGGCGATCCGATGTCGCGCGTGATCCCGGGTCCGGCGCCGGCGCCCACGCGCCAGTCGGTGCCGATGGTGTAGTGCAGGCCCAGGATCGCCTCGAGCGGCGTCGAGCCGTTCTTGAAGAACGAGTCGGACTGGGAGGTGTTGGCCTCGCCGTAGATCTCGGGCCCGACGAGCAGGTGCCGGTCCGCCACGCGCAGGCCGAGGGCCAGCCCGTAGATCAGGCCGCTCCCGTAGGCGGCGTCCGCGACGTAATTCTGCTGAGCGCGCTCCTGGTAACCGATGTTGATCGCGTAGGCGAAGACCCCGGCCTCGCCGGCCGCCTGCAAGCGCACCAGGCCGTGCGAGACGCCGTCGCCCGTGTACTGCCGCGGATCGCCGGTGGGCACGAAGAACGAGCCGCCAACGGCCAGCGTGAACGGCGAGGCGTACTCGCCGACCAGGCGCACGTCGAGGCTCGCGCGGGCGTCGCCGGCGGCCAGGTTCGTCGGCGCCGCGTAGGCCGTCCCCGACGTGGTGGTGCCCGAGTTGCCGCTGTCGACGATGCCGAAGGGGATGTTGAGGGCGAAGCGCGCGCGGTCGAACAGGACGAGCGACCCGCCGGCGTGCAGGAACGCCTGAGAGCTGACGATCGCGGTGCCGCGAGACCCGTCGGCGTTCTTGAGCGTGAACGGGCTGGCCGCGTATTCGGCCACCACGCCGACAGCCGGGCGCGCATCGCCGCGCAGGTCCAGCGTGTCGAGCGCGAACCACTCGCTCCCTCGCTCGGAGGGGTTGAATCGATCGGCGTTGAAGCCCGAGACGTTCTGCGCGCGAGCAGCGGCGGGAGCGAGCGACGCAGCGAGGGCTGCCGTGACCAGGAGGGTCTTTTTCATGGGTCCGTGGCAGAGGAGCCCATGTGGGTTACGCCGGTCAAGTGCTGATTAGGGCGCCGGCGGGGGAACGTCGACGAGCTTGATCCCCCGCACCCCGTCTCGCCACCGGATCTGCATCTCGGACAGGTCCTGCCCGAGCTGGATGTTCTGCGCCGTCAGCACGTCCTGCCTCGCGGCGATCGCGGCGAGCCGGGCGGTCAGCTTCGTGCGCAGCGCCTCGGCGGCCCTGTTCTTCTCGATGGCATGAAGGTCGGCCCGCTTCTCCTGGGCCTCGCTGGCGAGCTGGTTGAGCTCCACCTGCGCCTTGTTGCGCTCGTCCTGCTTGGCGACGATCTGCCCGCGCAGGGGCCACAGGGCGCCGAGCTTCTGCACGACGTCCGGATCCGAGTGCTTGTCGGCCAGGTACGCCTTCACCGCCGTTTCGGCCATGGCGCCGAACCAGTCTGCCCACTCGCGGTTGGCCGATCGCTCGTCGACGACGAGCTTGCCCTTGTCGTGCGCGGGCACCGCCGTCGGCACGAGCGCGTTGCCCGCCCCCACGTTGTCCTCGGTCCCCGTCGGCGGCTGGAACAGGCGCGAACCGTTGATACGCGGGTGCTTCACGAGGATCTTTGCGGGCGTGTCGCCGCCGTTCTCGATCGCGTAGATGGTCTTGATGACGGCGTCCCGCTCGATCCAGAGCGAGCCGTTCTCGATCTTCGCCAGGCGCGCCCCCTGCACGTCGCTGGTCTGGTGGGACTCGACGCCGATCGCGCGCTCGAGCGCGAAGGGCACCGTGGCCGTGGCGCCCGCCGGCAGCGGATCCAGAAGGCCCTGGCCGACGAACGACCCGTCCTCGTAGACGGCGATGGGACCGCGCTCGAGCACGCCCTTGGTCGCGTTGACGAAACGCACGACGTGGAACGGGTGCGACACGGAGTCGGGGACGCCGCCGTCGGGCGCGAACAGGAAGCTCGACTCACCGGTCACGCGCTGCGACAGCAGCATCACCATGGTCGCGTTGTTGTCGGGGACCGTGACCGCCGTCGGGATGAAGTAACGGGTCGACCCGCCCTGCACCGCGACCGCGGCGAGCGACCGCAGGTTGCGCGGCGCCGACGGCTCGGCCCTGCGGGCGTATTCCGCGGGCGGCGTCCCGGGCGCCATCGGCCCCGCTTCGCCCTTGGCCCGCGTGCCGGTCCCTCCCTCTCGCTGGTCGTAGTCCGCCGCTCCCATCGGGGGCGCAGGTGCCGCCGCCGCGACGGCCGAGGCCATGGGAGCCGGGGAGTCGGATGGCTTCCTCTCCTTGTCCTGCTGCTCCACGCTCGTCTCGGACTTGGGCATCGCCGCGATCACCTCGCCCTGATCGGTCACGATCGGGCGGTCGGGGATGATCGGCGTGCCCAGCTGCGGATCGAACGCCAGCGGCGCGCCCGCTACGAGCGCCAGCTTCACGCCGGTCCAGTCCTCGCCGGAGAGGTTCTCGACGATCCCCCAGGCCTGCATGTCCGCCTGGCCCCCGGGCAGCACGACGAGCCGGTAGGACGGTCGCCACACGGGGGCGGCGGCGACGTAGCCGATCTGCAGGTCGTGGGCGCGCCCGTCGAGCGAGAGGACGACCGTGCGCAGGGCCTTGTCGGGGTCCTTCCTGGGCGCGTCGGGCTTCGCCTCCTCGTTGTCCTTGTCCATCTTGAGGGGGAACGCGGCCGACCGGACGCTGCTGCCTCCCACCTCCATGACCGCGAGGGTGGCCAGGAAGTCGCCCACCTCGGCCTGCCTCATCTTGAAGCGGACGTCGTCGCCCTCGACGTGGCCCGCGCGCTCGAAGTACGCGACGCCGTTGCGGTAGACGACGACTCGCACGATGGGCAGATCCGACTGTACGACCGGCGTGCGCGAGCACCCGATCGCGCCTACGGCGCAGAGCAGGGCGAACCCGATCGAACGAACGCGCATGAGCTCCTCCAGTCGACGGGGGAGCATACGCGCCAGGAGTCGTCAGGGTCTGCTGATTGCCCCGCCGTTGTTGCCGTGGGTGCCATTCGGCACCGCCTGAGCCTCGGGCGCGCGCGTGGACGGGGGGGCAATCTCGGTGCGACCGTCGACGTCCTTGCCCAGCTCGTAGCGCTCGCGCGCGACGCGCCTCGCCTCGGCCAGCGTCTCGTTCACCCTGCCGGTGATGTATCCGGTCTTCTCGGCCGTCCAACCCACGGCGCTCCGGAGCGCGCGCCGCCCGTGTTTCACTGCGGCAACGGCACCTGCACCGAGCGCAAACGCGACAATGACGGCTTCCATCGACTACTGCCCCCAAGAGGATACTATCCCTCCTGCGGGCCTGCGAAAGGCCGGCGGTGCCTGATTTTCCCGTTACGAACGGGTGACGACAGGCGAGAGGGAGCACACTTGCCGCCATGGCGCTGAGAACACTGGGGGCCTTCGTGGCCGGGGTCGGGGTCGGTTGGGTCGCGAGGAGCACCGTGGGCTCCACGCGCGAGGCCATGGTCAAGGCGCTCGTGGCAGCGCACAAGGTGCGTGAAGGGATGCGCCGCCTCGTCGCCGAGCAGGCCGAGTGGGCAGACGACATGTTCGCCGAGGGGCGCGCCCGGTACGAGATGCTGCGCGATCACGCGCCGCTCGACGACGAGGCGCCGCCTCGTGTCGTGGGGGTCGGCGGCAAGAAGTCCGGACAAGCGGCGTGAGCCCGCGGCGCGACCGCCTCCGCCTCGTTTCGCACTTTCCCGGGCGGCTGCGCGTCCGGGCGGAGACGTTCCGCGTGCTGCCCGAGGTGGCGAGCGAGGTCGTCGCGAGCCTCTCCGCCGAGCCGGGCGTGCGCGAGGTGCAGTCGTCGCCGGTGACCGGCAGCCTGCTCGTGATCTACGAGCCGCGCGAGCTGCAGCTGCCCAGGCTCGTGCAGCTGCTCGTGCGCGCCGGCGAGCTGGGAGGGATCGAGGTCGACGCGAGCGAGGACTGGTCCAAGCACCCCACCCAGGGAGCGCGCGTGCGCGAGACGGTCAGCGCGTGGAACGAGTCGATCCAGAAGCTCACCGGCGGCAAGGTCGACCTGCGCGCCGCGGTGCCCGGATCGCTGGCCGCTGCAGGGGCCGCAATGTTCCTGGCGGGCCGGCGGCGCATCCCCGAGTGGTACGACCTGCTGTTCTGGGGCTACGTGACGTTCACCAACCTCAACCATCCGGGCGAGGAGCCGCATGCCGACGCTGACCCTCCGTGAGCGGCAACGCCGGGCCCTGGCCGAGCGGCGGGCGCGCGAGACGGCAGAGGA
>Ga0209415_10020773_pt1 | contig 10176 bp, 9 predicted proteins | sample PeaSoiSIISIP2007_FD_187696 | JGI IMG/M metagenome (GOLD analysis project Ga0209415, IMG submission 187696) | Peat soil microbial communities from Weissenstadt, Germany - SII-SIP-2007 (SPAdes) (version 2) | ecosystem: Environmental > Terrestrial > Soil > Wetlands > Peat | place: Germany...
GCAAGTCCGCCGCCGCTCATCCAGATGGCGCCATCGTAGCCATTGGGCGTGACGTTCAGCACGCTGGTCGGCGCGAGGGTCGTCTCGCTGAAGGCCATGAACCAGCCCGTGTACGGGCGATCGTCGCAATGGGAGGCCCACGCGGTATAAATCTGGCCGTTCAGAAGCAGGAGTCCGGTGCGCTCCTTATATTGCGCAGGATCGAATGTGACGGTGGTTCCATTGGAATTATCCCCGGTGCCGGGGAAAGTGGCCGCGATCGTATGGGGCCCGCCGAATAATTCCGCTCCGGTCGCGAGGTCGAGGGCGTGGAGGCGCTGAAAGTAGGTCCCGCCATTCTTGGACATCGCGACGAGATAAATCGCGCCGTTCGGTCCGCGGCTGCGGTCAATCACAGGCGTCGAAGTGACGCCGATCTTCGGCATCACTTGGCTGCACCCGCGATCGTCACTCGCGGTTTCGCCCGTGCCCAGCACGGACACTTGCCACAGCACCTGACCCGTGGTGGCGTCGAACGCGTAGACGCTGTTGTTCTCGCTCACCGCGTACACCACGTCACGCACTCCCTGGCCCGGAATCGTCACGTTCGAGAGCAGAAGCGGCTCGGCATCCACCAGCCCATCCATCGCAAAGAATCCCACTTTGCCGAATGTGGCCGAAGCAACGTCGCCCGGCGTCAACTCCACTTCATTTGGATTCAGCCCCGTACGCGACACGTCATCGTGGTACGTCGTGACGTCCATGGTCGTGGGCGGATTAACTGTGAGCGTCACTGTGGCGCTGGTCACACTCCCTACGGAATTCGTCACCGTAACTTTGATTTGTGCGCCGCCATCCGGCCAAAGGGCAGCGTTTGTCGTATAGCTGGAGGAGGTAGCCCCGTTAATATTCGCCCCATTGCGCGTCCATTGGTAGTCGAGCGGCGCGCTGCCGGTCGCCGTCACCGAAAATGTCGCTGCCTGCCCCACCACGGCCACCGCGCTGACGGGTTGCGTCCCAATGCTGGGCGCGACGCCCATGGGAGGGGTCGATCCGCCGCCCCCACCGCCGCAGCCGGCGGCAAGGGAAACCGCGCACACGAGCGCGGCGACATAGAGACACCAGTCGAGAGACTTAAATCGCGCAATTTTCAAGGCTGCACCCTGAGAGCGGACCGGGAAAATCTCCAAGAGATGTTAATACCTCATTTGGACGCAGGCAATTCCTCCCGGGTTGGCTGTGTTCGCAATGCTACAGGGACTCTTTTCGCTGAATCGCATCCAAGGAGGCGTAGCCCTTCCCGATAAACTTTGGTAAAGTGCCCAGCCGTATAAGTATTGCTATCCCCGCAAAGGAGACATCGTGAGCAGCACCGTGAGCAGCTTGGACTTGCGACCGCTCTCCCTGGGCGAACTTCTCGACCGTTGCTTCACCCTGTATCGCCGACATTTTCTCCTTTTCGTCGGCATCGTCGGGCTTCCCTATCTTTTGCTGCTCGCCATTCAATTGGTGCAAATCTTCGTGTTCTTTCCCACCACTCTTTTCAATCAAGGCGCGCCGGTGACTGACCAGGCGCCGTTTTCGTTCCCGTCCACCGGCGCCATCGTTTCGGCGGTTGTGTTTTACATTGTTATGTTTGTTGCGTTTGTTGTGGCTTATTTATTGGCGCAGGGCGGCACGGTCTTTGCCGTCTCGGAGTTGTACCTCGGCCATCCGATCACGATTCGGGCCGCGCTTGGAAAGATGCGCGGCAGGATGCTGAGTCTTCTCGGGCTGGTGATTCTGAACGCGCTGATCATCGGTGGCTGTGCCATCGCCGCGGCGATTCCGATCTTCATCCTGATCGGGCTCGCAGCCCAGTTGGCCCGAGGCGGGGCCGCGGCAGCCATACTGACCGGAATTCTCGTGCTCTTGCTTTTCATGCTCTTAATCGCTGTGGTCGTCTATGTGACCTGCCGTCTTCTGGTGGCTGTTCCGGCTGCTCTACTGGAGGATGCGGGCCCGGTCACAGCCTTGCAGCGCAGCTTCGCCCTAACCAAGAAGAACGCCGGCCGGGCGTTTCTCGTTCTGCTGATCTCCACCGCGATCACCGGAGCGGTCGTTTCCGTGCTGGCGATTCCGCCGTACATCGGAATGTTCGTCTCCATGATGGCGAGACATTTTGAAACGATGCGCCTGTGGCTCGCCTTGGTTCAAGGGGGCGTATATATCGGCGAAGCGCTGGCGGGCCCGATTCTCATCATTGCCACTTCCGTTTTTTACTTCGATTTGCGCATCCGTAAAGAAGCCCTGGATTTGCAAATGATGATCGCCCCGGTGGGCAGCCCCGCGCCGCTTACCGGCGGGACTCCAACCCTGCTATCCTAAGGAGCCTTAGCCGGAGACTTTTTGGACTTGCGCGGACAGATGACACGACGCAGCTTCGCTCCACTCTGCGCCCTTCTGCTTTTCGCTCTGCCTATTTCCGTTCGGCCACAATCCGCAGCGTCGCCCGCCGCGAACGAAACTTCTCCGCCTCTCACTGCGGGCAGTTTCGCCCAGCAGTTGCGCGATTTCCAATCCTCGCTGCGCGCCACTCCCGAGACTGCGCCGGACATCGTCGCGTTCGTGCGCGCCCTCCCGGCCGGTTGGAATGTCTCCACTCCCGACGGCGACTTCCGGGTCTCGAGCGCCCCTCTTCGAGACTTGCTCGCTTCCGCCGCGAGCGATCCCTCGACTCGGACCGTCAAGATTCAGCAGGCGCAGCGTTGGCTCGCAGAGCTCGAAACTGAAGTCGCGGCAGACGACGCTTCCGGCGGGCTTCCGGACGCCCGGGCCCGCGCACAGCTCACATCGATCCTCAGTAGGAGCGAGTACAATCACGTCCAGAAAACCAGCGTCACCGATTGGCTCCGCCAAAAAATCTGGAATTGGCTCACGCGGCTTTTTGAATCTCTTTCCATTCGCGCGACGCGGCACCCGCTCGGTGAGCGCATCTTCTTCTGGCTCTTGCTGCTGGGACTGGTCACCTGGCTCGCGTTCGCGCTGTTCCGTTTCTGGTCGCAGCGCTCCCGGTTCGAGGACTTGAAGCCGCCCCGGACCTTCGCCCGCACGCGCACCTGGCAGGAGTGGCTTCGCAGCGCGCGCGAGGCAGCCGGCCGAGGCGATTTTCGCGAGGCGGTGCATTCGGCTTATTGGGGCGCCATCGCGCATCTCGAAGATCTGGAATTGGTGCCCGCGGATCGCACGCGCACGCCGCGCGAATACGTCCGGCTCTATTCCGCGCCGCGCGAACAACCACCGTCTCCCTCCGACGGCCAGAAGAAATCGCTGGCCACGGTCACGTCCCGCCTCGAACGCACCTGGTATGGACGCGCGCCGGCGAGCCCGGCCGATTTTCAAGATACGCTTCGCGAGGTTGAGGTTCTCGGATGCCAGTTGCCCTAGATCGCTCCGATCGCAAATTGCTGCTGGTCACGGGCTTCATTGCGCTCGCGTTCATCATCGCGCTGGTCACACTTTCTCCGAGCGAGGATCAGGGGAACGAGTCGCCGTTCCCCTCCTCGTATCTTTCCAATCCGGGGGGCGCGCTCGCGGCTTACACGCTTCTCGAAAAAATGGGCGCGGACGTCCAACGCTGGGATCGTGCTCCCGCTGAATTACCCGATGACTGCGAAAATTGCGTCCTGATCGTCGCCGATCCCACCAACCAGCCCACGCCCGAAGAGAAAGTGGCTCTCCACAATTTCATCGAGCGCGGCAATCGCGTCTTGTTTACGGGCCAGGAGCTTCCGACTTTTTTCGACGCCTTCTCCAGCGCTCTCCTCCCGCAGCCCTACGACGTCACCAAGCAGACTTACCACGCAAACGTCCCCGGCATTTTTTCTCGCGACGCCGCCACGATCTCACTCAAGCCCGAAGCGCTGTGGCCGGAAGGTTCCTCTCCCGCGATTCCGCTCTACGGCGATAACGATTCCCCCGCCGTCGTCGTGCAGCCGCTCGGCCGCGGACGCCTCCTCTGGTGGGCAGCCGCCACGCCGCTCACCAACGAGGGAATCCGCGACGACAACAACATGGAACTTTTCCTCGACGCCACCACGGCGCAATTCCCCGTGTCTGACGTCCCGCCGCGCATTTTCTGGGACGAGTACTATCACGGCGAGCGCAATTCACTGTGGAGCTACGTCGCGGAAACTCCTCTGCCCTGGGGAATCCTGCAACTCGCCGTCCTCGGTCTGGTCGTCTTCTTCACCTTCGGACGGCGAAGCGGCCCGATCGTCAAGCCGCCGAAGGTTTCGCGCCTTGCGCCTCTGGAATTTGTGGATACGCTCGGCGGTTTGTACGAGCGCGCGAAGGCGTCGGCTGCGGCGGTTTCCGTCGTGTACCATCAGTTTCGCGGCGCGCTCATCCGCCAGTTGCGTTTGCCCGCAAACGTGCCGGACAGCGTGTTGGGCGCCGAAGCGCAGCAGCGTCTTGGCTTGACCGCCGCGGGCCCCAGCTTTGGCCAGAGCGGGCTGGCGGATTTGCTCCGCCGCGCGGCCAACGCCAGCAGAGAATCAAAACTCCGTCCACGCGACGCGCTCGATTTGGTTCGCGAACTCGAGGAAATACAGATGCGGCTTGGCTTAAAATCTCAAACCACTGAACAGCGAGGTTGATCGTGGAAAATTCTCAGCGGCTCGCAACTCACGTCCGCGCCGAATTCGCGAAAGTAATCATCGGCCAATCGCAGCTCGTGGACCAGCTCCTGCTCGTCCTCTTTTGCGGCGGCCACGCGCTCATGGAAGGCGTGCCCGGCCTTGCCAAGACCCTCGCTGTCAAAACGCTGGCGCGCATTTGCGGTCTCGGCTTCCAGCGCGTGCAGTGCACGGCCGATTTGATGCCCGCCGACGTCATGGGCACCAACGTCTTCCAGATGGCCACGAGTTCGTTCTCGCTGCATCGCGGCCCCGTTTTCACCGACCTGCTTCTCGTCGATGAAATCAATCGCACCTCGCCGCGCACGCAGGCCGCCCTGCTTGAGGCGATGGAAGAGCGCCAAGTCACGATTGACGGCACGCGCTATCCCCTGCCCGATCATTTCACTGTTCTCGCCACGCAGAATCCCATCGAGTTCGAGGGCACCTACCCGCTCCCAGAAGCGCAACTCGATCGCTTCCTCCTGAAAATTCGCGTGGGCTATCCGTCCGCTTCCGAAGAAGCCGAATTGCTCCTGCGTTGCGAACAAGGCTTCGATCCGCGCCGTTTCGATCAAATCCCGCTGGAACCGCTCCCCGCCGGCGTTCTCGATGCTGCGCGCAAGGAAGTCGATTCCCTGCGCGTCGAGCCGACGCTGCGCCCGTATCTCGTCAATATCGTTCGCCGCACTCGCGATTGGCCCGCGATTTCTCTCGGCGCCAGCCCTCGCGCGGCCGTCGCGCTTTTCAACGTCGCCCGCGCGTTTGCCGCGATGGAAGGCCGCGATTTCCTCGTTCCGGACGACATTAAATCCGCCGCGCCCCCCGTCCTTCGCCATCGACTGCTTCTCAAGCCCGAGGCCGATCTCGAAGGCGTCACGTCCGATCAAGTCATCGCCGACGTGCTGCGCGCCGTGGAAGTCCCGAAATGAGGTCCCGAAATAGTGCCGGGAAAGAACTAAGGCATCTCATGAATCGCTCTCTTTAGGAGGGCGCGGCTTTAGCCGCGCCGAAAGGGCAAGGAAACCTCTGGGGTTTTAACCCCTGAGGTCGGCCGAACACGTGGAAATAAAATTGAAGAACTGAGCGAAATGTCAGACGCCACCCAAGATTCGCCGCTGGTCCCCGAAGCCGCCGTAGCTCGCGCGAAACCCGGTAAGCGCATCGCCTTCGGTTTTGGCGCGCGATTCTTCGTCGGCTTGCTCATCGGACTCGCCTGGCTCGCCCCGGCCTGGCGCATCCATCAGTTTCTCTACGCGATGCTTCTCTGGGACTTCTTCTTTCTCGTCGCGTGGCTCTGGGATTTGCTTCGTCTTCCGTCTCCGCGCGAACTCGAGATCGCGCGCGTCTGGAACGTCCGCCCCGCGCTCGGCGTACGCTCTCATGTGGTCATCGCGTTGCGCAATTCCGGACGCGTCGCCATTCGCGCCCACATCGTGGACGAGACACCCGCGTCGCTGCGCTCGACTCCCGCGGAAGTGGAAGTCGTCGCGGGCCGCGCCCGCGCCGCGGAAGCACGTTACCCAATCCTGCCGTCCGAGCGCGGCGATACGCGCCTCGGACGCACGTTCATTCGCTATCAGAGCGGCCTGCGCCTTGCCGAACGCTGGGGCGTCGCGAACACGTCGCAGATCGTGCGCGTCTTGCCGAATCTCGAAGAGGCGCGCCGCCACATGCTCTACCTGATTCGCAGCCGCCAAGTGGAAATGGAAAAGCGCCGCCAGCGTTTGCGCGGAATCGGCCGCGAATTCGAGAGCCTGCGCGAATATCGCCAGGGCGATGAAGCCCGCGACATCTGCTGGACCGCCACGGCGCGCAGCAATCACCTCGTCACGCGCATTTTTCAGATGGAGCGCAGCCAGACGGTTTGGCTGGTCCTCGATGCCGGCCGACTGCTCCGCTCGCAAGTGGTGGACGCCGCGCTGCCGATCCGTTATTCCAAGCTCGATTACGCCGTCAACGCCGCGCTCTCGATCGCCCACGTGGCCATGCACTGCGGCGATCGCGTAGGTCTCCTGGTCTACGGCCGCGGCATCCAGAAAAATCTAGCCGCCGCGCGAGGCCCGCAGCAGGTCCACTCCATAGTCGAGGCGCTCGCACAAGTCCGCGCCGAATCCTCCGAACCCGATCACGCCCGCGCTGTGCGTTCCATCCTCACCGAACAAAAGCGTCGCAGCCTGATCATCTGGATCACCGATTTCGCCGAAACCGCCACCACGCCCGAAGTAATCGAGTACGCGATGCAGATGACGCCGCGCCACCTCGTCGTCTTCGCCGCCATGGCCCAACCCGATCTAAAAGCCCTGGCCGCCGCCATCCCGGACTCCGCCACGGACATGTTCCGCCACGCCGCGGCGCTCGAAGTCTGCCAGCGCCGCGATCTCCTCCTCCGCAGCCTGCGCCAACGCGGCGTCCTGGCACTGGAAATGATGCCCGGCGCGATGGCCACGGCGCTGGTCAATCAGTACCTCGACATCAAAGATCGCAGCCTGCTCTAGTCCATCTTGGGCGGTCGGTCTCGTGTTTCTCTGCGCGCCTCAGCGCTCTGCGCGCCTCTGAGTTATCTTTTTTTTTCGGACGAACTGGAAATCAAGAAAGAAGGTAACGCCGAGGCGCGGAGCACGCAGAGATGCGCAGAGAGGATTGCCGGCGTTCGCGGTGGACTGTCCCAGCTGATGGGAGAGCCTGGCTAGCGCTCCTTCATCTGCCTTTTTCGGTGGGATATCCCTTCTGCACCCAATCCGTGTACAAATCGGTCGGAAGCATCAGCACGCGCAATCGCGTAAACCCCATGTCCCGCAGAGCGAGGAACGCCGGCCGGATATTCGGGCACCGTGACATCGGGCAGCAGCCGCAATACTCGACGATATTGGCCGAGCGCGGCAGGTCTTGCGCCCACCGTTTCAAGTCTTCCAGACCATCCGCAGTTCGCCCCGGCCCATGAAAGCTCGCTCCGGGAACATGCGCCCCGTCGTACAGAGGCCGAAAGCCCACGCACACGACAATCGGTTTCGCGTCCCCAGTTCCTTGCGTAATCTCCCGCACCAGCTCCGCCGGTTGAACCGTCTCGGACACCGTCCACGGATCGGCTTGCGGCGCTTCTTGAGAAGTGCGCCGCGCTCCCCGCAACGGCAAAAGCGTCACCGCCGCACCGGCCAGCACGACCAGGCTCCAACCCACCAACACACGCAAGGAACGGGACTCTTGTTCGCGATTCATTTTTCCCCTCCCGCGATAATTCCTTCCCCCAGGAGAGATTGTACTCCCGCCTCACAGAATCGTGCGCCCGCGCCGAATTCCCGGCGTCACCGCCCCCGTCCGCGTCCCCGGCCCGCGAGTCAACTCGTCCGCAGCCGGCGTCGGATCAAGAGGTAAGCGCTCCAGCACGCCACACCAAGCACCAGGAAAATCCCAAACTCCACAGGATAGTCGCGCAACAGGAAATGGAATTCCTTGAGGTGCCCATCCGCAAACGAGGATTCATTGCTGAGCAACATCGCTGCGAAAAATATCCCGAAGCCAAACAACCAGCGCTGCAAGCCGAGCAGTCTTCGCGTGCGGCTGAGCGACCGCAACTCGAGATCCGGAGGCAGTCCGGAGGGCGCCACCTTGGCGAAGTTCTCCGCCCATTGCAGACGAATCTTCTGCGCAAGCTCCGGGTCCTGCTTCAAATACTCTTCCACGAAAGCGCGCGTGGCTGGACTCGCCTCACCCGCAAGATACACCGGCAGCAGGTCCAGAATAACTTCTCGCGTGACGTTCATGTCAGTTTCCTCCCATTCTTCAAGGCCGCATCAAGATGCTAGAAGCCATCTCATAAATGCCTGGGTGCCGGATGCATGCTCACTTCAGGGGCTAAAGCCCCATGTTTGCTGCCGCTTGTTGTCGGAGCTAAAGCTCCGACCTCCTAAAGCCCATTTGTGAGATGGCTTCTAGGCATTCCGAACGCCCGCAAGCGCGAGCCGCGCGCGGTGAATCTTCACTTTCACCGCGGCCAGCGAAATCCCCAACGACTGCGCGATTTCTTCGTAAGGCATCTCGTCAAACGCTCTCATCAACAACGCCGCCCGGTCGATTTCCGGCAGCTTCTGCAGCCCCGCGAGCACGGCGGTCAACTCTTCCCTCCCCTCGGCCTGCGTGTAAGGGCTGGCTTGCGGATCGCGCAGGTCCTCATCCAAAACGACGTGGCGCGACCTCTTGCGCAACCCTTGCAAGAACAGATTGCGGGCAATCGTGAAAAGGTAGCCTTTCACCGTCGCCATGCGGATCGGCTCGGGTGAAGTCCACGCGCGCACAAACGTCTCGGAGGTGATGTCCTGTGCCTCCCCGTGCTCGCCCGACAGATACAACGCGAAGCGGTACACATCCAGCGCGTACTTCTTGTAGAGCGCGCCGAAATCGGTCATGCGTCCACCTCAGGAGGGCTGTCTTTGCGCCGCCGGATCGTTACACCCATGAAGGATTCCCTGCGCGCGGCGAATCAAATTCTTACGATTCCGCCGACAATGTCCGTCCATGCGTGCGCGATCATCCCGGGCCTCAAACTCTTCCGCCACATCGCGAGTAGACCAAATAGCCCGCCATAGACCGCGATCTTCGCGCACGCTTCAACTCCCTGATATCCGTGCGCAATCCCGAACAGCAAAGCTTGCAGCAGCAACGCGATCCATTTCCGATGCGTGAGCGCCTCGAGTTGTCGTTGGAGATAGCCGCGAAACGCAAACTCTTCGCAGATGCCCGCGCTGATGCAAACCCCAATCCAGAGAAGGATTTCCACCGCGCGTTGCGGCAAGTAGGTCCGGATCGAAGCCGCGTGGCCCGTCCCCAGCCAACGATCCCATCCCAAATCGAAGAGCATCCAGATCCCCCAGAAGCCAAGCGCGATGGCCACGTCCGCTAAAATATCGCGCGCGCGGGCCCATCGCCCGCCAATGACTTCGCTGAGTTTAATTCCCGTCTTGCGAAGGCCGCCCCGCCAGACGTAGGCAAATAGCCCCCATTCCATCACGATGAGGAAAAGGTATAGCGGCAGCACGTTCGGATGCTGCTGCAACATCCCAGGCTCCGAGCGTGCATGCCGCTGAAAAAACGCCCCGCTCACCGCCATCCCCAGAAATATTGCCACCAGCAGCGCCGTATGCCCCCAAGGCGCAACGTGCTTCGAGCTTTCCTGTCCGATTCCCGCCACCGCGATCGTTGCCATAGCTTCTCCTCCTCACGAAAGAACCTACTCCCGATAGCCTCAAACAGGCCTCCTTGCTTCCTCGGGATGGCTACTTTCTCTCGTAGAAGGTATCCACGAACTGACGAAAAGTTACGGCACGTCAAGCAAGGGAAACCCCTTAGGCCGCGACTTTAACCCTTCGACTCGAATGTGGATTCAACAACTACCTAAAAACACCGGGATGAGGAGACGGAGTGCTGCGCGGGCCACAGCGTCGAGGGAAGTGCCGGCGCGAACGATCATTCTAATAAGCCTTAGGCTCAACACTTTGCGAGCGGCTCAGATAGGCCACCAGCGCGGAGAACAACACGGCCGCCA
>Ga0209415_10020774_pt1 | contig 10176 bp, 10 predicted proteins | sample PeaSoiSIISIP2007_FD_187696 | JGI IMG/M metagenome (GOLD analysis project Ga0209415, IMG submission 187696) | Peat soil microbial communities from Weissenstadt, Germany - SII-SIP-2007 (SPAdes) (version 2) | ecosystem: Environmental > Terrestrial > Soil > Wetlands > Peat | place: Germany...
TGCAGGTTGTAGCCGTCGTCGGTGATGCAGAGCCACGTGTGCTGCGCCATCGGATCGCGCTCGGGTGGCACGACGAACGTCGAGATGGCCCCCATCGGCTCGCCGTCGAGCTCGACGACGAGCTGTCCCTCAGGGAATCGCTCGAGGTGCCCCCGCAGCTGTCCCTCGCTCCACACCACATTGGCCTCGACGAGCTCGGGGTAGGCGGCGTGGTTCATCTGCACGAGCCGCGGGATGTCTGCGGACGCGGCGCGGCGAACTCGAGGGCTGTCGGCGGTGACCATGCCCTTCCAGGTTCGTCACGGACGCAGCCGGCGCAAGGCGCCGTCACCCAGAGTTCACCAGGACGCCACGGAGGTGGCGTGCCGTGCTCAGCTCAGCCGCGGCCCGTCCTCACTTGTCTCGTACGTTGATCGACATCCTCTTCACTTCGGAGGTGCCTGCCCCCGTCGTTCCCGTCACGTGGAGCACGGCGGGGCCCGCCGGGAGGGTGGGGAGCGTGCAGGCGAGCTTCAGCTCGCAGTCGCCGCTGTGGGTGTCCCCCTCGGACATCTTCATGCCGCACACCGCCTCCGAGCTGTCCTTGGTGTCGCACGAGACGTGGCCCGTCTTGGCCCCCCCCGACAGGACGTCGATCTCGTAGTGGGCCGCGAAGTGGGAATTCGATCCGCCGTGCCACTTGCCGTCCGTGTCGGCCCACAGGACCAGCGGAGCGCCGGTCGACTGGAAGCTCGCGTCGGCCGAGCCGGGGCCGTGGAGCTCCGCCGTGGCAACGACCTTTCCGCGGCAGGCGGTCGCGCCGAGGGCGCAGAAGACCGCGACGAGCATGGACCTTTGCATGATGCCCACGCTACCAGAGTCGCGGCTCACCCCGTCTTCGAAGACCCTGGGGCGTCGCGGGCCAGCTCCTCGGTCACGCGCCGGTCCACCAGCGCGCGCAGCACCTGCAGGTCCAACGGACGCTGGAGGCACGGATTGGACACGCGCGAGAGGAACTCGGCGAGGGCCAGCGGCATGGTCCCGCCGCCGAGGAAGACGATGCGCGCGGCTTGCCGCGTCGACAGGGCGCAGACGCGGGCGAACACCTCGGCGCCGTTCATCCCGCGCATCGTGAGATCGTAGAGGACCACGTCGAAGCGTGCCCCGGCGGCGATCCGCGCGACCGCGTCCGCGGGATCGGCCAGGGAGAGCACTTCGTGATCGCGCTCGAGGACCGCCACCATGGCAGCCGCCGCCTGCGGCTCGTCATCGACGAGCAGCACGCGGCTGGTGCGGGGTCTCGTGCCGGAGGGCGTCCTCGGGGGCGTCGTCGCGGACATGGGAGGCTCAGTATGCCGCCGACCACGGCGACAGGTCAGTATTTGCAGCTGACGAGCTGCCCGCTCAGCTGTCCGTCCGTCCTCAGGTACGTCACCAGGAACTTGCCCGAGACGAGCGACACGATGCGCGCCTCCGACACGTTCACGTCGGCCGGCGAGACGTCGAAGACACCCGAGAGCTTCTGCTTCAGGTCCGACCCGAGGACCGTCATGCGCACGTGGCGCTGCGGCGACTTGCCGTCGACGAAGGCCACGCCGATGTCCCCCGACGAGGTCACGTCCAGGCTCGCCGAGTCGCGCGCGTCGGCCGGCGGGTTCGGATCGTTGAGCGCGATCTTCTGCGGCTTCTCGGGCGAGCTCGTCGCGGGGAACAGCACCCCGTAGAGGTCCGTCTTCTGGAACTCGGTGGTCATCACGTACACTTGCCCGTTCTCCATGTTGAGGGCAGGCATCCCGACCGCCGCGCCGAGCCACATCGACTTGGGCTCGCCGGCCTTCTCGAGCTTCGAGGTGCGCTTGACGAAGACGATGTTGCCCTGGTCGCGCGCCGTGATGAGGACGCCCAGGTCCCCCATCGGGATTGCCACGGGCGTCGAGAAGTGGTCGACCTTCGGGTAGTGGCCGTCCTTGCCGGGCTTCACGACGCGCTTGTCGACCGCGGCGTCCTTGATCATGCCCTTGCCGGGGATCTCGTCGATGAGCCAGGAGTAGAGCAGGTTGTGGTTGTCGCCCGGCCCCTCGCGCTTGACCTGCGTCGCGAGCACGAAGGCGCGGGAGACGCCGCCGAACGTCCGGCAGTCGCGGAAGTCGACCGTGCCCCCGTCGGTGTCGCTCGCGGCCGAGAGCTTCGCCACCTGATCCTCGGTCGGATCGTCGAACTGCGCGCCGCCGTCGTCGCTGATCACCGGCTCCACCTCGGCGGGGCCGCAGCGCAGGTAGCTGCCCTTGCCCTTCTCCGGGAACGAATCGATGAAGTCCATGCCGATGCGCATCTTGCCGTTCTTCATCAGCCCGAGCGGCGTCACGCGCTCGAGGTGCCGGACCATCGCCGGGTCCTTCTTCTGCTCCGAGTCGTGCACGTGGCTCCAGTCGGGGTTCGCCACCGTGACCGCGCCCAGGTCGTCGACCAGGGCGACCTTCGGGGTGCCGTCGCCGACGGCGTAGCCGACGGCCACCTGCTTGCCGTTCTGGAGCTCGACGGCCGTGAGGCCGGTGTCCGCGCGGCCGCCCTTGTCGATCGTGAACGCCGCCTCCGCCGTGCAGGGCGGGGGAGGGGCAGCCTCCGGGACGGGCGCCGCGCTGACCACCGCCGAGGGGGTCGCGGGTGCAGACGCCGCGCTGGCGGGCGGCGTGGCAGAGCCGGCGCTCCCCCCGCTGCTCGACTCGGGGCAGCCGACGAGCCCGACGGCCAGGCCGGCGAGGGCAAAGGGAACGGCGAGGCGGGCGGTGCGGGCGCGGACGGTCATGGGTCGAATCCTCCCTGGTGCGAGGTGCGGAGGATAGTCGGACTCGCGTCACCACGTCAGCTCGATCTCGCCCACGAACATCGACTCGAGCCGGACCCGGGGGGTGACCCGGAGGCCGTGCGCGCGCGCGACGCTCTCGAGGACCCCGACGTGGTGAGAGTCGAGGAAGTTGTAGACGTTGGAGAGCGACACGACGATACGTCCGGGGGCCGACTCGGCGACGGCGACGTGGGCGGGCGGCGTCGTGATGGCGTAGGCCTTCGCGGCCGCGGCGATCGCGCCCGGCAGGTCGTCCCCGGTGCTCATCACGACCGCGCCCACGATGGACCGGGCGAAGACGTCGTGGGTGGCACGCCCGAGCTTGCGCAGGGCGCGCCGGAGCGTCAGCGCGGGGAAGAACACGCGCGCCGCCTCGGCGAGCATCGCGGTGTATTCGCGCGACGGGATGTCCTCGAAGCTCAGGTATCGCTCGCGCGCCCCCGGCAGGACCATCCCGCGGCTGCGCGCCTCCTCCGCGATGGCTCCCGGGAACATCCCCTTGATGCGTGCGTCGACCGGGATCGCGTCCACGATGGGGCGGGGGTCGAGCGGTGCGTCCCAGTCCGGCTCGGCGAAGTCTCCGGGCATCGGACCATCAGCTTACCGCTTCGAGACGACGGAGCACGGCGGTCACGTACCGATCGAGCGCGGCGGGGGACTGCAGGAAGAACAGGGACGGCTCGATGAGCTCGAGCTCCATCACCACCGGCGCCCCGTCGTCGCCGCGCGCCACGTCCACGCGCGCGTACAGCAGCGGCGCGGTCGGGCCCGGCGCGGCGGCGACCGCCTGCCGGGCGAGGGCCGCCTCGTCCGCCGCGATGGGCACCGCGGCCGACACGGACTCGGCGTCTGCCGAGAAGCGGGGCGACTTGCGCACGGCGTGGGTGGGCGCGCCGTCGATCCACACGATCGCCCGCTCCCCCGGGCCCTCGACCGAAGACAGGTACGGCTGCACGAGCGCGTCCTCGCGCGCCGCCAGGGCGCGCAGGTGAGCCTCTCCCCGTTCGCCGCTCGACGGTCCCGGGCCCACCCGGAGCGTCCCTCGCGACCCGGCCGACACGGCCGGCTTCACCACGACCTCGCGCCAGCCGCGCGCGGCCATGACGTGGGCCAGCGGCTCGAGGTCCCCGCGGCGCACGAGGTGGGTCGGCGCCACGGGCACACCTCGCGACTTCAGGTCCAGCAGGTAGCTCTTGTGCGCGTTCCACCGGACGACCTCGGGCGGATTGTGGAGCGTCGTCACGCGGGCCACGCGGTCGACCCAGGCGAGGAACTCGGACGGCCGCTCCGGGTAGTTCCACGTCGACCGCAGCAGCGTGAGGCGCGCCGACGCGAAGTCGGCGTCCGGCGCGTCCCAGGGCAGCGCCTCCACGCGCAGCCCCGCGCCGCGCAGCGCCGCCAGCAGCGGCTCCATGTCCGCGTCCGGCTCCGGGAGCTGGGTGCACGTGGCGAGGGCGACGTCGATGCGCATCGCAAGCGTGCTAAAGCACGGCCGATGTCGTCCGTCACGATCGTCGGCGCGGGGCTCGCGGGCTGCGAGGCCGCGTGGCAGCTCGCGACCCGCGGGGTCGACGTGCGCCTCGTCGAGCAGAAGCCGCTCGCCCGCACGCCGGCGCAGACGACGGACGCCTTCTGCGAGCTCGTGTGCTCGAACTCGATGCGCGGCGCGGACCCTCACGCGAACGCCGTCGGCCTGCTCAAGGAGGAGCTGCGCCGCAGCGGCTCGCTCATCCTGTCGAGCGCCGACGCCACCCGCGTGCCGGCTGGCGGCGCCCTGGCCGTCGACCGCGAGCGCTTCTCGGCCGAGGTGACCGGCCGCCTGCGCGCGCATCCACGGGTCACCATCGAGGCGCGGGTCGTCGAGGCCGTGCCGGAGGCCTCGCCCGGGGCGCCGGTCATCCTGGCCACCGGCCCGCTGACGGGCGACGCGCTGGCGGCGGATCTCGCCCGGATCGTGGGGCGCGAGCACCTCGCGTACTACGACGCGATCGCGCCGATCGTCGCGGCCGACTCGATCGACTGGGGCAAGGTCTTCAAGCAGTCGCGCTACGGCAAGGGTATCGCCTTGGGGGACGACGAGGCCTACGTCAACTGCCCGTTCGACGAGGTCCAGTACCGGGCGTTCGTGGCCGACCTCCTCGCTGCCGACAAGGTGCAGCCGCGCGGCTTCGAGGAGGTGCGCTACTTCGAGGGGTGCCTGCCCGTCGAGGTGATGGCGTCGCGCGGCGAGATGACCCTGGCCTTCGGTCCGATGAAGCCCGTCGGGCTCGTCGATCCGCGCACCAACGCGAGACCCTTCGCGGTGGTGCAGCTGCGCCCCGAGGACGGCGCGGCCAGCGCGTACAACCTCGTCGGCTTCCAGACGCGCATGACGTGGCCCGAGCAGGCGCGCGTCTTCCGGACCATCCCCGGCCTCGAGCAGGCGGAGATCTACCGGTACGGCAGCGTCCACCGGAACACGTTCGTCGACGCCCCCCGGGTGCTCGACGGGCGAATGCAGCTCGTGGCGCGGCCCGGGGTCTTTCTGGCCGGGCAGATCACGGGCGTCGAGGGCTACGTCGAGAGCTGCGCCGCGGGCTTCGTGTGCGGCGTGATGCTCGCACAGTCGCTCCTCGGCGAGGGGGCGAGCCCGCCACCGCCGACGACGGCGCTCGGCGGCGTGCTCACGCACCTCGGCCGGCAGCTCGGCGACTACCAGCCGTCGAACGTCACGTGGGCGTGGCTGCCCCCGCTCGGAGACCGAAGGCTCAAGAAGCGAGAGCGGTACGCGGCGATGGCCGGGCGCGCGCTCGAGGACCTCGCCGGGTGGCTCCTCCTTCGCGGCCCTTGCAACCCGCCCGTCCCGTGTGGCATCGAAGCGGCGCCATGACCCATCGATCCCTCGCCTGCCTCCTCGGTGCCGTTGTGTTCGCTGCCGCCTGCGGTGGCGGAACTCCTCCGCCGGTCGAGCCCAGCCCCGCTGGCTCCGCAAGCGCGGCGCCCGCTCCGACGGAAACGGCCACTGCTGCCGTAACGCCGACCGCCACCGCTCCCGTCGCGAGCGCCGCTCCGACCGAGTCGGCACCCCCGACGCAGCCCGGACCCGGCGACTGGGACAAGTGGTCGCACGACCAGAAGATGGCGTGGATGAAGGCGGGCGTGATGCCCAAGATGAAGCAGGTCTTCCAGGACTTCGACGGCACCAAGTACGCCGACTTCAAGTGCACCGTCTGCCACGGCGCGGGCGCGAAGGACGGCAGCTTCAAGATGCCGAACCCGGACCTGCCCAAGATCCCGGGGACGCTCGCGGCCTTCAAGCCCTACGCGGCCAAGCACCAGAAGATGGTCGAGTTCATGGGCAAGCAGGTCTCGCCGACGGTGGCGTCGCTCCTCGGCGAGCAGCCGTTCGACCCGAAGACCAAGAGTGGCTTCGGCTGCATGGAGTGCCACACCGCGGCGACGAAGTAGTCGCTCGCCGGACCCAAGCTCCAGCCCCCGCCGAGCGTCCGTAGCTCGCGCCGTGCGGATCCTTCTTCTGCCCCGAGCGGGCTTCTCCGAGGACGACAGGACCGCCGACCGAAGTCACCGGTCCGCGAACGCCGCGTTCGGTGCTCTAGTATCTCGGCGCTTGGATCCCGTCCCTCCCGACCTGCTCGCCGCCGAGCCCGCGGCGCGCATCGACGTGCGCGCGGTGCGCACGGCGCTCGTCTTCGCGTTCGCCGCGGGGGGGCCGCAGGAGGCGTTCGACGACGCCGTCGCGACGGCGCGGCTGCCGCCTTCGACCTGGGACCGGGCGGACTTCGCGCGCGACGTGTACCTCGAGGAGATCGTCGCGCGGTGCCTCGAGGTGCGCGTCGGCGGCAAGGTCGTCCCGCCCTGCGCGCGGTACCTGGCGCGGGTGCTGGGCGAGCCGCCGAGGGCGGCCGAGGACGTCGACGTGCGACGGGGCGTGATGGCGGAGCTCGCGGCGTCGCCCGAGCGGCGCGTGGAGCTCGAGCGCGTCTACCTGGCCATCGTCCGGCTGCGAGGCATCCTCTGCACGTCGCGGGCGCTCTCCCAGCGCGGTCGGCGGATCGAGGTGCTCCGCGCGGCGCGCGAGGCCTTCGAGCTGCTCGCGTCTTCGTTCGAGGGGGCGACCTCGGCGCTGGCGCGCCTGCGCGCGTTCGGCGAGGCGGTCGTCGCGGGCGAGGCCCACCAGCGCGTCGTCCAGCTGCTCGAGCACGACGAGCACCAGGGGTCGCTCGACCTGCGCGTGCGCGTCGGGGCCGACGGCGAGGTGCGCGCCATGGAGATCGTGGGCGTGCGCGAGGACACGTCCAACCCGTTCCACGTGCCCGTGCTCCGGCGGTTCCTGGCGCGCCTCGCGCTCTTCTTCCGCGGCTGGCGGACGACGCGCGACGAGGTGGCCGAGCGGCTGCTCATCGAGGTGTTCGCCGGCGTCGAGGAGCCGGTCGCGCTCCTGTTCCAGCTGCTCGGCGATGCAGAGCCGTACCTCGCGGTGCTCGGCCTGCGCGATCGCGCGGCGGCCAAGGGCCTCGCGATGGCCCTGCCGGAGCTCACGCCCACCGAGGGGCCGTCGGGCGGTGGGCAGGGCAGGGGCCTCGAGCTGTCGGGGCTGTTCAACCCGCTGCTGCTCGCGGCCGGCGTCCACCCCGTCGCGTGCGACGTGCGCGCGGCCCCGGGGGCGGTCGTCGTGGTGACGGGCCCCAACTCCGGCGGCAAGACGCGGCTGCTGCAGGCGATCGCCATCGCGCAGATGTTCGCCGAGGCGGGGCTGCTGGCGCCCGTGCGCGCGGGGCGGGTGCCCCGTGCTCCGGGTCTGTTCGCGTCGCTCTACGAGGAGCCGCGCGCCGACGCGCCGGAGGGGCACCTCGGCATGGAGCTGCTCCGCATCCGCCGCCTCTTCGATCAGCTCGACCACGGCTCGGTCGTCGTGCTCGACGAGCTGTGCTCGGGGACCAACCCGTCCGAGGGCGAGGAGATCGCGCGCCTGGTCCTGTCGCTGCTCCCGGAGCTCGGGGTGCAGGCGTTCGTGACGACGCACCTGCTGCAGTTCGCGGCGCGCCTCGCGGAGGAGCGGCGGATCGCGGGCCTCGACTTCCTGCAGGTCGAGCTCGACGCGGAGGACCGTCCGACCTACCGCTTCGTCCCCGGCGTGGCGAAGACGTCGCTCGCGGCGAAGACGGCGGCGCGGCTGGGCGTGACGCGGGACGAGCTGCTCGCGCGGATTGCGGCCAAGCGCGAGGCGCGGCCGGGCAGGTGACGGCGCCAGGGCATCCCCAGCTCGAGTATGCCCCGACCCCGCCGCCACACCGTCTGCCCGCTGTGTCACGCGCTCCTCGTCGCCGTGCAGGAGGGGCTCCGCTGCGATCGCTGCGGGGTATACCCGCGCGTGCGCGGCGTCGCCGTTCTCGTGCCCCAGCCCGCGCCGCTGCTCCGGCACGCGTGGGACGGCGTGGTCCACGCGGGCGCGCGGCTCGCCCTGCGGCGCCGGGCAGCGGAGCGCGCGCGGTCGCTCTCCAGGGAGGACCGCGCTGCGGCGGCCCGCGCGCTCGCCGCGATGACGACGAACCAGGCCCTGCTCGAGGACGTCGTCCCGTCCGGCCTGGCGAGCGCGCGTCGCCCGCGTGGCTTCGCCGAGCTCTCCCCATCGGAGCACGCGGCCGGACCCGGCAACACTGGATCGTGAGCGAGCGAAGAAAATCAGCCCGCCCACCGCGGCGCGCCACGGGGGACGCCTGGCGCCGCAGCCACGACGTCGGGGCGCGGCCCCGCCGCCCCGGCCCCGACGAAGACGACCACGACGAGCCAACCCCGGCGCATCTGCCTCGTCCGATCGCGCGACGCCCGCTTTGTGTGAGTATGGTACGACGTTTTGTACAACTCTCCGCGGGGGCAGCCCGAGAGGCGCCGAGAAAGCCTCAGCGGTCCCGCGCACTTGCAAACCCCGTGTCGATTTCTCGTCGGCAAGCCCGGAATGGGCGAGGCCAGATCGGACAGGAGGGTGAAGGGGGCGAGGGACGGCGAAGGAGAGTCCCCCGACGAAGCTGGACCTGGAGGTCTTCCGCGGGAGAAGGGCCAGGGCGCGCTCGCGCACGACAGCGGGCGAGGGGCCTCCAGCCTGGGCGATTGCAAAAAGGTCCTTGGCGGTCTGAAAAAGGCCCGTGTTCGTCTGGAAAAGGGCCTTGTCCGAGCCGACGAGGCCCTTTTCCAGACGGCCAAGGCCCTCGTCCGAACGAACAAGGACCTTTTCCAGACGAACCAGGCCCTCGTCCGAACGAACAAGGACCTTTTCCAGACGAACCAGGCCCTCGTCCGAACGAACAAGGCCCTTTTCCAGACGGCCAAGGCCCTCGTCCGAACGAACAAGGACCTTTTCCAGACGAACAAGGGCCTCGTCCGAACGAACAAGGACCTTTTCCAGACGGACAAGGGCCTCGACCGAACGAACAAGGACCTTTTCCAGACGGACAAGGGCCTTTTCCAGACGAACACGGTCCTTTTCCAGACGGACAAGGGCCTTTTCCAGACGAACACGGTCCTTTTCCGAGCCGACGAGGGCCGCTTCGAGACGCACGGCGCCCTCGCGTAGTCCGCAACGTCTCGAAACCGCAGGACGAGCGACCGGAGATCCGCAGCACCTCTGCGCCTCCGCGCCTCCGCGGTCGTCTTCTCGGCCTCGCCGGCGCTGTCTCACGAGAAGAGCGTGCTGCACGTCGTCTGCGGCGCGAGGCCGAGCGCGAACGCGTCCGCCGCGATCGCGTCGAGCGCCGCCGGGAGCGGGTCGCGCGTGAAGTCGACGAACGGCCACGACGCCGCGAGGAGCGCCGGCGGCAGGCGCTTGCCGAGCAGGCGCCCGAGCTCGTCGCCCACGACGGCGCGCGTCTCCTCGGGCTGGGCGCGCGCACGGTCGACCTCGGCGCCCAGGGCGTCGACGAGCCGCGCCGCCAGCGCCGGCTGCTCGCGGGCGAGGCTGCCGCGCGACACGAGGACGGCGGTCGGGAAGGCGCGGTCGTCCCACAGGTCGCGCTCGTCCAGCAGGCGCACCGCGTCGGCCTCGAGCGCCACGCGGGTCGCCCAGGGCTCCGGCAGCCACGCTCCGTCGAGGGCCTTGCGCTGCATCTCGGCCAGGATCGTCGCCGAGTCGAGCGCATGCACCGTCACGTCGCCCCCGCGCTCGGCCGGCGTGTAGCCGTGCGCCCGCAGGTACTTGCGCAGCGAGATGTCCTGCGTCGTGCCGATCCCGGGCGTCGCGAGGGCGCGTCCGCGCAGGTCCTCCGGTCCGCGGATCCCGGACGCGCGGCCGACGACGAGCGACGCCCCGCCCGACGCGCAACCCGCGAGCACCCGGAGCGCGCCGGCCCCGTGGCGGG
>Ga0209415_10020776_pt1 | contig 10175 bp, 16 predicted proteins | sample PeaSoiSIISIP2007_FD_187696 | JGI IMG/M metagenome (GOLD analysis project Ga0209415, IMG submission 187696) | Peat soil microbial communities from Weissenstadt, Germany - SII-SIP-2007 (SPAdes) (version 2) | ecosystem: Environmental > Terrestrial > Soil > Wetlands > Peat | place: Germany...
GACCTGCCCCCCCGCCGACTGCGCCTCCGCCGACATGCTCGTCCCTCGGCCGCCTTCTCCGCCCGCTCCGCCGTCCTTCGTAGCACCCTCATGATGCCGCGGTAGCCCTCGACCTCCTCGACGAGGGCCAGCGGGCGGCCCCCGGCGGCCCTCCGGGCGACTTCCAGCGCCAGGACGACGCCCGGGCCGTCCGGGGCGCCCGAGGCCCGCTCGAGGGCGCCCAGGGCCGTCCAGCGGACCGCCCGCTCGTTCGCCGCGTCGCACTGGTGGGTGCTCGCGCACCGCTTCCAGTCCCCCCGGCGCTTCCCCCACTTCGCGTACCCGACGGCGGCTCGCGGGAGAAGGTGGTGCTTGTGGCGCCCGACCCAGCAGCGCTTGTCGGAGAGGAGCTCGACGGCCCCCCGGGCGGCGGCGAGCGCGTCCCACCACGCGTCGTCCCCGGGTGGGGGGAGCCGCGCCCGGTGGGAGCTCGGCCGTCCGAGCACCCAGCCGTAGGCGGGAGGACGAGCCCCCCACCACGCGCGCGCGCCGTCGACGACGTCCGCGAGGGAGCCCTCCGAGGAGTCGAAGTGCTCGCTCCCGGCGTCCATCCCCTCAGACCTCCGCGCCGGTCCGGCACTGCACGCACCCGCACGGGGCCGCCGACGACGGCGCCGCCTTCGCGGGCCGCGCGGCGGGCACCCGCGGCGCTCCCCCCATCATCTCCACGAACGACCGCAGGGCGTGGCACGTCGGGTTCTTCGCCAGCCGCCGGTGCACCCGCTCGACGACGTCGGCCGGCGCCTTCGCCAGCGTCCGGCGGTCCCCCGCGAGCGTCTTCGAGTCGTAGAGCGACGGGCGCTGGAGCCGGATCATCACCCGCCAGTACGGGCCGCACCCCTGCTCGTCCGCCGACATCGACGCCGGATGCACCCGCCGCCGGAGGAGCTCGTCCGGCAGGACCGTCACGCTCGGGGAGAGCTCCGAGCACGAGACCCAGAACCCCCAGTCCTCGTTGCCGGCGTCCCCGACCTTGTAGCCTCCGGCCGCCTCCCAGAGCCGGCGCGTGAACATCGAGCTCGCGAGCAGCGCGTTCGCCTCCCGGATGCGCCGGTAGCCGGCGAGGCTCGGCGCCCACGGGCCGCGCGGGAGGTCGCCCCCCGGGCCGAACTCGCGGAACCCGCTCGACGCGATCGCGAGCTCGCCGTCGCCGATCGCCCGGGCGAGCAGCCCGAGCGCCGGCGGCGCCGCCAGGTCGTCGGCGTCGAGCGGGTAGATCCAGCGCCCGCGCGCGACGGAGATCGCCCGGTTGCGCGCGTCGGCCAGGCCGGCGTCGGCGCCGTTCATCACCGTGACCCTCGGGCCCGCGTGCTGCGACGCCGCCGCCTCCCCCGCCCTCCCCCCGGCCGCGACGACGACCTCCCAGTCCCCGAACGCCTGGGCCCGCACGCTCGCGATCGCCTCGTGGAGGAACCCCGCCTGCGCCTCGCCGAAGACCGGGACGACCACGCTCACGGCCGGCGGCCTCCTCCAGGCCGACAGCGGGTCGGCGGCCCGAGTCTCCGACTGGCGCACCGGCGGGTGGTCGAGCCAGACCCCGTCCGCGCCGCGGCGGTGCTCGGCGATGCCGCCCCAGTGGTGCAGCGCGAACACCGTGGCGTCGCCGGGCGCCGGCCTCCCCGTGTAGTGCGCCGGGTAGAACGTCCGGGCCGGGAACACCTCGAGCTCCGGGTGCCGCCGCGCGACCCGGGTGAGCAGCCGCGGCCCGAGCTCCGGCCAGACGATGTCCCGGGGGCCCATCCCGTCGATGGCCGCGATCATGTCGAGCACGAGCGGGCTGTCGGGCCGCGCCCCGACCATGCCGCTCGCGACGATGCCCGGCGCGTCCGACTCGTTCTCCCAGGCGGCCCAGCACTCGGGGCTCAGGAACCGATCGTCGAGCGGGCGCACGGGCTGGGCGTCCGCGTCGATCCAGAGCCCGCCCGCGCGCAGGAGGTTCCAGCGCGCGTAGTCGCTCGCCGTGGCCCAGCCGCCGAGCCGCCGGCACTCGTCGAACCGCGCCTGGTTCGGCCACCCCGTCTCGCGCGTGACGAGCCGGTGCTCGAAGGTCGGGTTCATCTCCTTCCACGCCCGGACGAGCCCCATCGGCGGCGGCCTGGGGCCCCCCCAGAACTGGTAGATGACCCGCGGGATCACCGGCCGTACCCCAGCGCCGCGATCGCTGCGTCCGCGTCCCGCGCGTAGCGCAGCCCCACCTGAGGGCGCGCCGCCCGGACGATCGCCTCGGCCATCGTCGGTCCGAGTCCGAGCGCCCGGAGGATCGCGTATGCGGTCGACGGGCCCCGGTTCAGACCTTGCGCGCAGTGCGCGTAGACGCGCGAGCCCGGGACCGCCAGCGCCGGGAGCGCGAAGGCGAGCGAGCGCGCGAACCACTCCGGCGACTTGGACGGCCACGGCGGACGGTCGCCCGAAGGGTTGCAGAGCAGGACGACGGGCAGCTTCGAGAGGAGCGGCCCGTCGTCGGCGTCGTCCGCGACGTTGAGGACGTGCGTGACCCCGGCGGCGACGAGCTCCTGGGCGTCCCCCAGCGTCGCGACGGCCCCGCCGGTCGCGAGTCGATCCGTCACGAAATCGAAGACGCTCACGGCCGCTTCCTCATCACGACCCGGACCCAGCGGCCCTCCTCGCTCGTCGCGACGTCCGCGACCGGCCCCGCGAGGGCGGTCGCGTTCGCGACCTCGCCGCCCCCCTCCACCAGGAAGTCGCCACCCTCCCGGTAGAAGTTCCACTGGTGGAGCCCCGCGTGCTCCTGCACGTCCGCCTCCCGGCTCGAATGCACGAGCACCACCGCGCCCCCGGGCCTCGCGGCGGCGAGCATCCCCCGGACGCAGGCGACCGGATCGCGCGCGTGGTCGAGGCTGTTCCTCGCGTGCGCGAGGTCGAAGAACCCGAACGGCGCCAGCGACGCGAGGTCCTCCCCGGCCCCCGGCTGGGTGGGGACCGGCGCGACGAGCCGGTGCTTCCGCAGCAGCCGCGCATACTCCTCCGCCAGCGGGTCGATCGCCGTGATGCGCACGTCGCGCCCCGGCCACACCTTGCCGACCGTCGTGAACGGCCCCGCGCCCACGTCGAGGATCCGGGCCGTCTCGCCCTCGGGCGTTCCGAGGAGCTCGCGCAGCTCGTCCTGCAGCGGCGTCGCCGGGTCGAGCCTCTCCCGGATCTCGTCCGGGAAGTCCCCGCCCGTGAGCATGACGTGGTCCCAGAACCCGAGCTCCTCCGAGAGCCCGGCCCGCCAGCGCTCGAGGTCCCCGCCCACGCGGGCGCCCCTAGCTCAGGAAGACCACGTCGACGTGCGAGCCGTCCGACGTGTTCACCACCATCCCGGCGGCGTACGCGGCCGGGACGACGCTCGCCGTGCCGATGGCGCCGGGCGTGATCGCCTCCGGCCCGTAGTCGACGGTCGCGGTGTCCGGGGAGACCCCGTACGTCGAGCAGTAGACGACGTCGACCGTCCCCGTGTTCGGGCTGATCGGGACCGTCGTGAACGCCGCGTGGACGCCGCTCGCCAGCGTGACGTTCTTGATCACGACCTTGTCCGGGTAGGCCGCCGGGTCGTCCGTGTCGACGACGGCGCCCTTCGCCGCCTCCAGGTGCCAGCGCGACCCGCGGAAGAGCGTGTCCTCGCCCCCGACGTCGACGGTCGACCCGACCGGGATGACCGACCCGTGCGCCCACTGCGGCGGGCGCGCGAGTACGTACGGCCGCCCCGTCGCCCCCGGGTCGACGACCATCATCAGCCCGGAGTCGAGCGCGGCCGTGATGTTCGTCGCGCCGGCGGCGAGCCAGACGAGGTCGAGCGCGGCGGGGGTCACCCCGTGCTGCGACGCGAGCGCCCCGTTCGCGGTCGCCGTGAGCACCCCCGTCCCCGAGCCCGAGTACGCGCCCGGGAGGGCGACGACGACGCAGCGCGCCTTCGTCCGACCCCCCTTCGACGCCGCGTAGGCGGCGAGCATGGTGTCGTTGATCCGCCCCTCGTCCTGGCCCCGCACCCGGAGCTGGACCGCGACCGCCTGGGCCGCGACGACGGCCGCGTCCGTCGGGTCCGCCACCTGCCCGCCCGCCGCGATGATCGCCGCGTACGTCGAGGGGTCGCCGACAGGCTCGCCCGCCCGGAGCTTGACCACCCCCGTCTTGCCGTTGAGCGTGACCGTGTTGACCAGGTATCCGAGCGTCGTCATGGGCTGACCTCCCGCTTTCTGAGCCCAGCCATACCGGATCCCCCCCGGCGCGTCGACGCGAGAACGCTACCTGGGGACGACTTCCCGATCCTTGTTGAGCGGCTTCGCCCGCCAGCGGGCGACGCGGGCGCGGAGCGCGTCGACCGTGTCCGGCCGGACCGGCGCGTCGCTTTGGCAGAACCGGACGAGCTCTCCGAGCAGGAGGTGCTCGGCCACCTCCTCGTCGTCGACGATCCCGTCGTCCGCGACGGGCTCGCACTTCCGCGGGGCGTTCGCCTTCTTCACGGCTTCCGCTTTCCCGCCCGCCGGCGGAGGTCGAGCGCCAGCAGGAACGCGTCGCAGCAGACCGAGTGCGCGAGGTGGTGAAGCCCGGTCTCCGGGTCGCGCTCCTCCCCCTGATACCAGGCGAGCCGGTGCCGGAGCCCGGCGTCGTAGTAGCGCCGCCGCGCGTCCTTCACGATCGCCCAATCGTGCGGCGCGTACTTCGCGGCGCCGAAGACGAGCACGCGGCAGACCTCGTTGAACGCCTCGGCCGGCCAGAGCCAGAGGTCTCCGAGCAGGAAGTCGCTGAACCGGAACTTGCCCGCGTCGAACTTCTGCCCGCCCGGGGCGCTCACGGACCGACCCTCCGGACCCGGACCTCGCGCGCGTCCGTCAGGGTGCTCATGAGCACCTTGCCGCTCGCGCGGCGGCCCCAGAGCGAGAGGAACCAGACGAGCCAGCGGTCGAGCCGCCACCAGCGCGGGTCGAGGATCTCGAAGCTCCCGCCGCCCGCCGTCGTGACGACGACCCCGTCCAGGTTGGGCCGCCTCACGCCGGCCTCCCGGGGACGAACTTCGGGAAGTGGAGCTTCTGGTGCGTCGCCGCGAACGCCTGGATGTGGCGCCGCGGCTGCCCCGAGTCGCACGTCGTCTGGAAGTGCGCCCCGCAGCCGGGGAACAGGCAGTCGACCTCGACCCGCTGCCGCGGGACGTCGTCCTCCGGGTCGCGCTCCTCGTAGCGGCCGCTGACGACCGGAAGCCCCGTCTCCGGGTGCTTCGAGAACGCCGGCGACCAGGGCGTCCAGGCCGACTCCCTCCGGACTCGGATCTCGACCATCAGCGGTGCCCGCGCCGGTGCATGATCTCGTCCATCGTCGCGCCGGCCGCGGCGAACCGCGCGGGGGCGTTCGCTACGACTTCGCCCATCGTTCGAGCCCGCGGTGCTTCTTCTTTCGCCGCGGGAGCTTCTTCCCCTTCGGGGTCTCCGCCTCGAAGTGGTCGACGACCTTCCGCGGGATCTCCCCCCGGTCCGCCTTCGCGTGGAGCGCCGCCCGCTGCGCCTGGCTGACGAGCGGCACGCGCGGGACCTACTTCTTCATCCAGCTTCGGAACCCGCCCGGCTTCTTCGACTTGGTCTTGTCGGGCTTCTTCCCCTTCGACGGGGGCTTGGGCGGCGCCGGCAGCGCGTCCTGCGTGCCCGCCTCCTTGGGGTCCGGCGGGTCGTTCGGGAGCTTGGCCATGCCCCTTCATACCGCCTTCCAGGGCGGCGCGCAGCGCCGACTCGAGCATCTGGATCTTCTGCGCCTGCGCGAGCAGCACCTGCCCGTAGTGCGCGACGAGCGAGGCGATCGCGTTGTGGGCGACGAGCTCAGGGGGGATCGGCGGGTTCTGCGGGAGCTGCTGGGGCCTCATCCGGTTCCTTCCTCTCCGCGAGGGCGCGGAGCACGCGCGCCTGCCGCGACATCGCGACCGAGATGATGAGCGCCGCGAGCTTCGCGTCGAGCCCGTAGGCGTGCGCGTGCGCGGCGAGGAGCCGCGCACCGTCGGCGACCACCTTCGTCGCGAGCTCGTGCGTCAGCGCCGCGTTCCGGCTCATCGGACGGAAGCTCTCCCGCCGATCGTCGCTCGCGACCGACGTGGTCCCGTCCTCGAACTCGAGGACCGGGGCGGCGACCTTCCGCTCGTTCGAGTCCTCGAACTCCCCCGCGCCGTAGACCTTCGCGACGACCCCGGCGAAGCCGAGCGTCGGGTTCCAGACGAACTTGCCGACGAGCTCCTCGCGCCAGCCCATCAGGAGGCCCTCCGGAGCTGGACGACCGAGTGCTTGGGCAGCTTCGGCGGAGTCGGGACGAAGCGCTCCCAGTCCCACCGGAGGACGAACCCCCTGCAGTCCGGGTTCGCCCGACAGTGCGCCCGCCGCGTGTTCGCCCGGATCCAGACGAGGAGGCGCTCGACGTCGGGGCGGGAGCACTCCGGGAGCCCTTGGACCGAGTAGACCCGGACGCCGCAGCCGCGGCAGTAGGCCCTGCACGTCCATCGGTCCCCGGTCGACATCCCGCACCTCCTCACGCGCCGCTCGTCCAGGACCATGATGCCGCGGCGAGCGTAGTCGGAAACCCGGGTTTCCGACTCGTCACCGACGAGGGCCGAGCGCGCGCCGGTCGAGCTCCCACTCCAGGGCGGCCTCGTTGTTCAGCTCGACCGCCTCCGCCGCGTCGACCCGCTCGTCCCGCGCGGACGGGACCTCGCGCCCGTCCTCGACCGCGCCCGGGACCCCGGGAAGCAGGTGCGCGTGCGCGAGCTGCTCGGCGACCCGCTCCGCCTCCTCGACCTTCGGCCCCATGTCCTCGCGCGCGCTCCAGCCGTAGCCGCGGTCCCAGCCGGCGCGGTAGCTGTTCATCGCGTGCTCGGCGGCGAACGCGGCCCACTCCGAGACGGTCGCGCGCGGGTTGTTCTCGGCGAACAGGGCGACGTGCTGCGCGAGCCGCGCCGGCGGCTCGGGGCCCTCGTACCACCTGCCCCCGGCCCGCTCGACGGTCCGCTTCAGCCACGCGAGGAACGGGGTCACCCGAGCGCCTCCCGGAGGAACGCCGCCGCCCGCGCGCGGTTCGCCGAGTCGTTCCACCAGCGGGAGACCCCGCTCGGGTGCGGGACGACCGCGACCCGCCACCTCCCGAGGTCCCACCACTCGAAGAAGGGACGATCGACCCCGAACGCCCGCGCCACGTGTCGCCCGAGCAGGAGGACGTCTCGGTGCTTCGGCCGGACCCCGTGCGCCGCCCGCCTCGCCTCCGCGGGCGGGAACGCGTCGCCCTTCCCCCGCTTCCCCGGGAAGCGGGGGAGCAGGTTCGCGAGCTCGTGCCGGCGCGCGAGCTCGTCGACCCCCGAGAGCCCGGCGAGCCGCGCCAGCCTCGCCCCGCACGGCCCGCGGAGCGGCGGCCCCCCGCGCCTCCCCGGCGCCTGTCCGACGATCGTGGCCATCGGCCCCATCATGCCGCCCCTAGCGGACGGCGATCCAGGCGCGGAAGTTCATCCACGCCCAGAAGCAGTCGACCTCGCGGAACCCCGCGCGGTGGAGCGCGTCGACGTTCCAGCTCGCCGTGAGCGGGACAAGAACCCCCTCGAGCGCGAGCCGCTTGCGCTCGATCTCGTCCCGGCCGTAGCCGTTCTCGCCCTTCAGCCCGTGGTAGGCGGCGACGAGCGCGTCGTCGACCTCGGCGCTCTCCCCGAGCACCTTCTCGACGAGGATCAGGCAGCCGCCGCCGACGGCGTGCTCCCAGGCCGAGCGGAGGATCCGGTGCCGGTAGTTGATCGGGACGAACTGGAGGGTGAGCACGGCGAGCGTCACGGCGGCCTGGTCGGTCGGGTACTCCCCGCGCAGGTCGAGCTTCCGGACCTCGACGCGCGAGCCGGGCTGCTCGAACTTGCCGCGGAGGGCGTCGAGCATCGGGTCGCTGACCTCGACGGCGACGAAGTCGCGGCGCGGGAGGAGCGGGAGGAGGTCGTCGATCATCGCGCCGCGGGCAGCCCCGAGGTCGACGATCCGCGCGCTCGTCCCCTCGCTCCGCCGCGCGTAGTGGACGGCCATCCGGGCGACCGCCTCGCGCATCACCCGGTACTGCGGGATCGAGCGCTCCAGCATGTCGTCGAACGCGCCGGCGACGTCCCCGTCGAACTCCCACCTCTGCCCGGGCTCCAGGTCCTTCTCGATCGGCATCAGGCCGCCCTCCGCTTCTTCTCGAACCGCTCTAGCCTCCGCGCCGCGTGGTCGAACGCCTTCGCGTCGAGCTCGATCCCGACGAACCTTCGGCCCGCGGCGAGCGCCCCGATCCCCGTGCTCCCGACCCCGGCGAACGGGTCGAGGACCACGCCCCCGCTCGGAACGACCCGCGCGACGTAGGCCATCAGGGCGGCGGGCTTCTCCGCGACGTGCTTCCGCCGCTGCGACGGGACCGGCGAGCAGCCGAAGGCGCCCGTCAGCATCTCGGGGTCGAGCCCGGCCCGCGACGCCTCCCCTGGGTCGATCGTGTAGACGAGCGGCCCGTTCGACCCCCAGACCCCGTACTCGCTCCGGTTCGAGAACCGACCGAACCCCGCCCTCCGGTGCGCGCCGAGCTTGTCCCAGACGAAGAGCCCCCTCCAGACCCAGCCCCCGAGCTGGAAGGCGTCGGTGGCGACCGGGAGCTGCCGCCAGTCCGAGAAGACGAAGCCGACGCCGCCCTTCCGGACCGCGGCGCGGGCGTCCCAGAGCCAGAGCTGGGCCCAGATCAGGAACGACCGCTGATCCCGGTTGTCGCCCTCGAAGTCCGCGAGGAGGACGCCCGGCCCGCCCGGCTCGTTGTCGTCCACGCGCGAGTACTTGTCCCCGGTGTCCTTCATCCGGTCGCCTCGGACGAAGCCCCCGGACGAGTAGGGGGGATCGACGACGAGCGCGTCGACCGACTCGGGCGGGAGCTCCCGGACGATCCGCTGCGAGTCGCCGAGCAGGAGCGCCCAGCCGTCGCCCTCCTCGGCCCGCGCGGCGGAGGTCTTCGCCCAGTCGAAGCCGGGGAGCTTCATAGCTTCGCGAAGACCTGGTCGCGGAGCGCCTCGGCGACCGCGCGCATCATCAGCGGGGGGACGGCGCGGCCGCAGCGCTCCCACTGCTGGGCGTAGGTCCCCGTCAGGACGAAGTCGTCGGGGAACGAGCAGATGCGGCGGACCTCCGCGATGGTGAACTTCCGCTTCTCGAGCGGGTGGACGACTCCGGCGGCCTGCGTCCCCGCCGTCTGCGTGACCGTCGGGCAGGGCTTCGCGGGGTCGGCCTTCACGAGGGAGAAGTACTTCTCCGACGAGTCGCCCACGCGGGTCCGCTCCCACTCCCGGTCGAGGCAGGGGGTCAGCTTCGTGTCCGATCTCGGCACCACGATCGAGACCTCGCTGTGCGTGTGCATGTTCCCGTGCGTGAGGATCGTCGGCGCCGGCGCGTTCGCGCTCCGCGCTCCGTGGTTCGACCCCGACCCCATCGTGATCGGCGGCGACTGCCCGTCCGTGACGTCCCCCTTCGAGTACCCGACGTCGCTCCCCTGGTCGTGGACGACCCGGGCCGAGCCGTCGATCCAGGGGATCGCCTCGCGCACGGAGTAGCGGTACGGCAGCGGCCGCGGGTGCGCCGGCTCGACCCCGAGGTCCTTCCGCACCCCGACGAAGATCAGCCGACGCCGCGCCTGCGGCACCCCGAGCCACTGCGCGTCGAGCACCGCCGCCCGGACCCGGTAGCCCTTCGCCTTGAGCGCCGCGAGGATCTCCTTGAAGTACCCCTTCGCCGAACCCTTCACGAGCCCGGCGACGTTCTCCGCGACGAAGACCTTCGGCTGAACGTCCCCGAGGATCCGCGCGTACTCGAAGAAGAGGTCGTCCGTCCGCTGCTCTCGGTCGCTGTACTTCTTGACCTGCCCCCAGCCCTTCTCCCGCCTCCCCGCCGTCGAGAAGGACGCGCAGGGCGGCGAGCCGTCGAGCACGTCGAGCTCCCCGACCTTCATCCCGAGCGCCTTCAGGACGTCGGAGCCCTTCACGTCCCGGACGTCCCGCTCGTCGACGACGGTCTTCGGGAAGTTCGCCCGGTACGTGTCCCGCGCCGCCTCGACGAACTCGCTCGCCCAGCGGACGTCGAAGCCGGCCATCTTGTACCCGAGGCTCGAGCCGCCCCCGCCCGATC
>Ga0209415_10020777_pt1 | contig 10174 bp, 12 predicted proteins | sample PeaSoiSIISIP2007_FD_187696 | JGI IMG/M metagenome (GOLD analysis project Ga0209415, IMG submission 187696) | Peat soil microbial communities from Weissenstadt, Germany - SII-SIP-2007 (SPAdes) (version 2) | ecosystem: Environmental > Terrestrial > Soil > Wetlands > Peat | place: Germany...
CGCGGGGTGGAGCAGTCTGGTAGCTCGTCGGGCTCATAACCCGAAGGTCGTTGGTTCAAATCCAACCCCCGCAACCATCTTCTAGTTGATATAGCCGGGCTTAGCGCAGACCTCTAAGTTCGGCTTTTCTTTTTTGCGTGCAATAGGGTGCAGAATTCTGTCCGATTCAGACGCGACTCGTTTATGCGCAGTGAGAGTCGCGCCCTTGGGTCCATCATAAGGAATTGCGATTTCAACCTCCCCGCGGCTCGTCATTGTGGGCAGTAGTATTGAGCGCAACAACCGCGACAGTCGAAACCCGCGAAGTGACTCTAAACTTAGGCTTTAGACGATCTTGACCGCAACACTTTCGGCGTCCACACGGACGACTTCGTGTGTAGAAAATTCGGTAATACATCAATTATTAAGTAAAACGCGTAACCATGAATTAGTTGACTACCGCTCCGTTTGGTGCAGTCGTCGATCCCGATTGGCCCCACGGCCACGCTCCCGTCGAAGCCGGTCTTCGGCCATTTCCCAAAGTGCCTCCTTGTTCCAAAACGCCGTGTCCCCTTGTGCTTCCCTTTCTCCCTCAATCTTGGCAACCTCTTTCAAAACTTGCCGCTTGTGACGCACCTCTTCGGGCGTGAGCAGTGGCCAGCCAAACATTTTGCACTTCTTAATAATTTGGTCACAAATCATGTGGAGCGCGGATGACGGCTTCACGGGACCATTGCCGCGTTCGAGGAATGCCTGTTCGAGCGGCGTCAGATTCTTGAAGAGCGCGGCCCGTTGCTCTTGGAGTTCTAGATCACGGGCCAGTTGTGCGGCGCGCGCTGCGGCGCGAGATTCCCAGGATTCCAGCGGCAAATCCCCCGGCCGCGCCGCCCCCCCTGTTGCTACCCCGTCAATCCCGCCGGAGTTGCCTGTAGTTGTTGGAACAACTCCTGCACGGGCCGATCCCAGAAGTCCTCGAAACGCATTGTTTGTCTTCCTATCTGCAGTCCGAACGCAGTTGCCGGATGATTCTACGAGAGTGTTGTGCACCAATCCATTTCCTGTCACAGAAGAAATGTTATTCGGTAGCTGTGGACGCAAACGATAAACAATTGGTGTGATCACTGTCACTTGCTGGTGCGCATTAGCAAAGGTAAGCATGAGGAGGTGATCGGGACAGCCAAGTCGCGTGTCTACGGTTTCGGATGGAAAAGGAAGAGGTTCCAGACGATATTCTCTGACTTCACACCCAACTCGAATTGAAATCGGCGACACAAGAACACGGGGTGGAATCTTTCCACCCCGTGTCCCGTGCGCAGATTTGTGAATTCTTCAGACGAGCCCTTGGTCCAACATGGCATCCGCAACCTTTAGGAAGCCGCCGATGTTGGCGCCATTGACCAGATTGCCCGGAGTACCATACTCCTCGGCGGTTTCGTAACACGTCTTGTGTACGGCGATCATGATTTTGTGCAGCCGGTCGTCCACCTCTTCTCGTGTCCAGCTCAAGCGTATGCTGTCCTGAACCATTTCAAGTCCTGACGTGGCTACGCCCCCGGCGTTCGCCGCTTTTGCCGGGCCGTAAAGGATCCCGGCCCCAAGGAAGAGCCGCGTCGCTGCTAGCGTGCAGGGCATATTGGCGCCCTCGGCCACCAGTTTGACTCCATTCTTGACCAGGGTGCTGGCATCCTTGGCGTTGATTTCGTTCTGCGTTGCGCTTGGGAATGCGCAATCCGCCTTGACGTTCCACAACTGGTTATGGTCCAGGTTGCTATCGGCAGGTAGGAAGATCGCCTTCGGGAATTTCTGCGCGTATTCCTGGATGCGCCCCCGCCGAACATTCTTGAGTTCCATCACCCAGCCCAGTTTCTCGCGGCTGATGCCGTTGGGGTCAACAATCACGCCGTTTGAGTCGGACATCGTGATGGGCTTCGCCCCAAATTCGAGCAGCTTCTCCACTGTGTACTGGGAGACGTTTCCGCTTCCCGATACCAGGCACAGCTTGCCTTCCAGGGAGTCCTTTCGTGACTTCAGCATTTCGTTTGCAAAATACACGCAGCCGTAGCCGGTGGCTTCCGGACGGATCAGCGAGCCGCCCCAGTTCAGGCCCTTGCCCGTGAGCACGCCGCTGAATTCGTTGGCCAGCCGCTTGTATTGCCCATACAGGAATCCAATTTCGCGTCCCCCTACTCCGATATCTCCAGCGGGGACGTCGGTGTTCTGCCCGACATGACGCCACAGCTCCGACATGAAGCTCTGGCAGAATCGCATCACCTCGTTGTCACTCTTGCCCCGTGGATCAAAATCTGAGCCGCCCTTTCCGCCGCCCATGGGAAGCGTGGTGAGCGAATTCTTGAAGACCTGTTCAAAGGCCAAAAACTTCAGGATTCCGAGATTGACGGAAGGATGGAAGCGCAATCCTCCCTTATAGGGCCCGATCGCACTGTTCATTTGGATGCGGAAGCCGCGGTTCACCTGCACTTGGTTGTGATCGTCAAACCACGGGACGCGGAACATGAGCACACGCTCAGGCTCCACGATTCGTTCCAGAATCTTTGCCGCGCGGAATTCGGGACGCCTGGTCAGAACCAATCGCAGCGATTCAAACACTTCCTCCACCGCCTGATGGAACTCCGGCTGGGCAGGATCTTTTGCTTTCACCAACCGCAAGACATCATCCACATAATCCCCGGACCCTTTGAGTCCCGGCTGTGTCAAAACTGATGAGCTCATTGATTTCTCCTTCGTCACTCTGAAAGTTGGATGAACCGACGCATGGGAATTCTCAAGCAATAAAACACTTGAGCCTGGTTCATTAGATTCCTGGCGCCGGCGGACTCGCGGTGATTGCAGTCACACAGCATCGTGTCCGGGAACACTTGCTTTCCTGGTCTTCCAGTACCGCAAGGGCAATCCTGTTCTAAATCACTTCCCCTGGTGATCGCTGTCACAGCGCGCGGCAAGCTGACATGCAAGGGTGCATGCAGAGGAAGGGAGGTCGTATGGAATCTCACGAATCCACCGAACACCTTCGAAGAGAGCATCTGGAGATCCTGCACCTGGCAGAGAGAATGCAAGACGCTCTGTCATTGGCGTCCAAGGATGAATTCGCTGCGCGACAAAAGGGCCTATGGGATTTGCGCGCGCTTCACCATGGCCTTCTGGGCATCTCTCAACATTGCGGTTCCGAGGACGGTGTGTTGGAGTCGAAATACCACCGCCATTTGAACGGTGAGAAGTACGATCTGATTAACGCTCAGCACCAGGGCATCTCGCGGAACATCAAGAGCTTTATCAGAGAGTTGCCACTCCTTACCGCGGATTCCGTAGTTGATGTGGTGCCCCGCGGCTTTGATCTCGTCGATCGAATCCGCGAGCACATCGAGTACGAAGAAGAGATGCTCGGTTATATCGAGAATAATGTTAGCTGGTCTCGGAACAAGGCAACAGTAGCGAGCCGGTAACTCGCCATCGATATTTCATAACCTTGCGACACGAGGCCGGGGACGCTCTCACGAGTGAGCTCGCATTCTTTTCCCAGATGCTACCAAGTTTGAAGACAAGGATCAGAACGACAGAGAACAAATCCAGTGAGGCGTGAGGACGTGAAGTGGTGCGCCCAAGGGGACTGTCTTTGAACTTTTCTAAGTAGATTTGTGGTCGGCTTGACACAGCTTGAGACCCCAATTGGATTTATACGGTAGCTTCCGCTTCCTCTACATCAGAGGTGAGCGACTCGCTTGCAATTGTCAACACTGCGCAGTGAACTTTGTGCATTGTTTCCACGTAACACTGAAAGGAGCAAACAACGCGTGGATTGTCACTCTCCACGAGTTTAAGAGCACGCAAGCTCGCCCCCTTGCCAGCCGTGATTGAAAGAACTGCCGCGCCCCGCTCGGGCATTCTCTAGCTCGGTCCTCACGGGCGTGTACAGGAGTGTGGTCATGGAAACTTTCTGGAACGATTTGCGCTACGGGCTTCGCACGCTGGCCGGCAATCCACATTTCAGCTTGGCGGCCATCATGGTATTAGCGCTGGCTTTGCCGCCAACGGGGTCATCTTCAGTTTCGTTGATGCCGTCCTCTTTCGCCCGCTTCCTGTCAACAAGCCGGACGAACTCGTCCGGGTTTTCACCAGTCAGCAGACAAACCGCGGAGAAATTGTCTACGGACGTTCCTCATAGCAACGCCTGGGACATTCATCTACGAGCCTGCAGGTGAGGCTCACACGCTGGTTATTACGGAAGACTCCCCAGAACCAATGGTGACCCTGTTCATCGTTGGAGGCGGATTGATTTACCTGGATAAAGCGGTGGGTGGCAGCTTCGCTGCCTACGAGGATGGGTTCAGTGTTCTGGATCTTTGCCGGAAGCACTATCGGCAGACCGGTCTGAATGTGCTCCAGCTAGACGAGATGATTCGCTAACATCAGGTGCTGGTGGGCTGGATTGTCTTGGTACAAGCAGTGGCGAAATACGCCTGGGATTTGATGCTCAAGTTGTGTAATCCGCCGGTGGTATCATCCCCGCATGCGCAATCTCCTCGGCCTTCACGGAGTTTGACTACTTCGTGGTGGTTCCTTGCTTCCCCAGATGCCAAAACGAAGGAGAGCCTGACGGAGAAATCCAGTCGAATCCCTCTTCCACTGTAAGAAAGATACGGATTCCGCCATCCTCTTTCGAGCCGCGAAACGTATCGAACATCCCCGCAAGCCCAAACACTTTTTCGTTCGACACGATGAATGCGCGGCGCGCTTCTGGATCAAAAACATCACCTCCAGCGAACAATCCAACGGCCGTGGCGTCGAAATCCAATACAGCAATGTGCGTAAAGTCTGCAAGCTGTGAATATGTCCGTCTAAAATTAGGGTCCGCCACCAGTCTGTGCTGATGGAAAAGTGCGTCTTCCCGGGTGACCACACCGTAGGCGGTGCTCATCACCAGTTTGTGTTCCGTATAAATCTTGTAACCGACAGGCATTTCCCTCCCTCTCTTCCAGGTAAATCGATAATCTCCTTGAGCAGAAAAACGGGTTATTTACGATTGGAAACTGCCAACATGCGCGGGCGAACTGTAAAAGCGTTGGGAACTAACCAGCAGTAATTCAACTGCGGTTATTGCGTCTTGCAGCCATCGCTACAGCAACATCCAACATCGCACTGTTAGTATCTTCACCGTTATGAGATGCCGAATATTACAATCACGTTACATCTTTTTAGTTGATTCTGACGAGGGGTGCCCAGCCCGTAGGTAGTGCTTTTGACAAGTACCGGAAATTAAGAATTGGGGGCGATCTCATTTTTCCACTTTTTTTGAAGTTTGGCGAAGGACGGCAGAGACTCTGGTAGATTTAGCAAAACAATTCAGTCTGGAAAATCCAAACTACCGTATCTGTGGTGAGGTCAGTTTCAAAAGGAAATGGTTTTGACTCTGTCTACGCTAAGCCAGCTAAATAACCACCGGCACTCTGGTCGGGCTTCACAAGCCCACGTTCATGGATGGGCGCTCTTCAGGCGCGATCGCTGTCACACCGCTTCTTCCTTGTGGAGCATCGTCCATGCTGTTGATTTCAAACCTGGACAGCTAGTTGACGAACGACGCGCCAAGATCCATTGGGCGGTCCCAAATCAGTTCTTTATGAGGCGAGCTTCGGATGCGTGCTAGCGGTCACGTCGGGGCGTGATGCCGCTCACAGCATTTGTCTGACAGTTGCCGTAGGGGTAGAAGAGGTTTAAGGGTAGAAGCCACGGACGTGGGCCACTTGTGCGCGAAGGGTAGACACTGCCTAACGTGGGAGGGAGTTATGGAACCAGTACTTTCAGGATGGCTCGGCTATTTGTCGCTGTTCTGGGTAGTCTTGGCAGTTCTCTGGCTGGCGTTGCTCGCTTACCGCTTGACGCTGACCATTCACGAAGAAGATGTGCTCTTCCTAGCCAAAGGCGAGACCAAAGCAGCGCAGGCACAGAACGTCCTAGTGGACAAGCTCAATCGGCTGAGGACGCCGCTGTGGGCCTCAGGGACTTCGGTGGGTGTGTTGCTTCTTCTGATTCTTGGCGTCTGGCTCTGGCGCGCCATGAACTTCGTTCCATAGCGGGGCAGATTCGAACCTCGGCTCGTGAAGAAACCGGCCGGAACATGGGTAGTCTCACTCAAGAGGAGTTGATCCTCGGAACTGGGGTGGTCCCTGCACTCAAGTTTTTTTGTGGCGGCTGTCGGAAGTGTGGAATCGCCGTCTGGCCGTGACCCGCATCGCGACGCCGTCCCGATTGTGGATTGTGAGGTGTGCTATGAGCGAACTACCTCGACGAATGCTTTACTGGGCGCCGCGTGCATTGTGCATCGCGTATGCTCTTTTTCTGGGCCTGTTTTCACTGGATGTTTTCAACGAGGGCCTGGGCTTCGGGCGAACTATTCTGGCGCTGGTGATTCATCTGATTCCCGCGGGGATCGTAGTCGCCATACTGGTGATTGCCTGGCGCTGGGAATGGGTTGGAACGGTGCTCCTTGGCGGCGCTGCTTCGTATTACACCATACGGACGATGCAGAACGTGAGACTGCCCGAGGCAGTTAAGCTGAATTGGATTATGGTCATTGCAGGTCCGGGATTTGTGATAGCCGCGCTGTTCCTGACGAACTGGCTGAAACGCGCGGAGCTTCACGCGCGGACGTAGTTGACAGAAAGCAGAGTCAAAAGCCGCACCCTTGACCGCTCTGGCAGGAGGCATTTGTAAGGGCTACCTTAACGGTCGGGCCCCAGGCCTCGTGGGCACCGCCCGCAGGCGAAACTCCTGGTGGTGACCGGAGACACGCGACCGAGTGACATCAATCACAGCCTTCTGCTGGACTCAATTCTATGTTGGAATTGGCCTCAACTCGGGATTCAAACGCGATTCCCCAAGTTGGTGGCGGGAGGATGCCATGAGGAAACTACTGACGGCGCTCTCGGCCCTCACATTGCTCGGTCTTGCCGGCTTCGCCCAAGATGCCAAGAAAACTCAGGAAGTACGCACGCCGGCCGATCAGAAGACCGCGGCCGAAAACGCAAACTTGACCAATCCAGTAAAGGCCAGTCCCAACTCACTTGCCGAAGGCAAGCGGTCGTACAGCATCGACTGTGCCATGTGCCATGGAGCGGCTGGTGATGGCAAGGGCGACTTGGCCCAAGATATGAAGTTGGCCCTGCATGACTGGCGCGACCCGGCCGCATTGCAAACCTTTACCGACGGCGATCTGTTTCAGGTGATTGCCAAAGGCAAGGGAAAAATGGTCGGGGATGAGGCGCGAATGAAGCCCGAACAAATTTGGGACACAGTCAACTACGTTCGCTCATTTGCCAAGAAGGATTCTCCCCCAAAACCGAAGGAAGATAACCCGAAGAACTGAGAAACCGCCTCGCGCATCATCCAACTTCATCGGGGGATGAGCACGGTCGCAATGAAAGTATTCACCGAATCTTCACAATTCCTCTGTGGATTTCGTCAGAGCCGCTCGGGATACGGGAGCTCGCGAAACGTGGGGAAAGTGGACAACCCGTCGGAGCTTTTCATGTGGGGAAATTATAGTTTTTGAGATCTATGCCCTGGTAGTAACTCATTTTGCAAAAGGAGGCCTTTGCGATTAACTACCCCTCTTCCCTCCTTCTTAGGTGTGGCGGATCACTTTGATCTGGAGAAACAAAGGTCTCAGGTGCGCGAATTGCAATACGCGAAAAAGAACTCGTTGTTGAATTCAAAGAGGTTAAGGGAGTTCGTTTTGCAAAAATTGCCTTTATCACAGTTTCAGATCGCAGGTCTGGGTGGGTATGGGGGGATCTCAGCAGGCAGTTCCCTTCCCTTGCATTTCCCCGTGGCCCGATCGGCGCCTGCTACAGGAACGAGGACGCGCTCGGAGTGTAAATAGCATATCTGAGATGAGAGCCACACCCTTGTCCGCCCGCCTTTGCTTGGTCTTTGCACGGTGCTGTCGAAACGAATTCTGTTGCAGGAATGATTTGCCGTGCGGACTTTTTGCGGAGCACAGGTCGCCATCTTTACCGAAGTAAATCCGGTAGTCCAGACCAAAATCAATCCGGTACCCAAAAACACCGGTTCCAACGACCTTGGCGTTGGACATATTGCCCTGTTGGATGCGCGCTAGACCAAGCAACCGCTCGATGCAGCAGCATCATAATGCCACGTCTATTTCGTCCAGTTCTCCACAGATAGCCCAGCGATCCGCTTAAACTCCCGCTCCTTGTTCGTGGCAAGCGTGATATCCAAAGCCAACGCCTGCGCGCCGATCCAGAGGTCATTATTTCCAATCAGGCGTCCCTTTTCCTCCAACGTGGCGCGAATTTCCCCATAAGCTCGTGTTGCAGTCCGGTCGAGGTTTTCTACCGGGATGTCTTGAACCAATTCTTCAAGTTGCGTTAAGGCTTTAGCTCGCTGGCTACTTTTGCATGCCCCATAATACAATTCACCGTACGTAATCGCCGACATGACCAGTTGTCCAGGCCGCAGTCGCTCGAAACGAGCCTTCACCTCGGGCGGTTGGTGTTTGGCGATGTAGATGCAAATATTCGTATCCAACATGTAGCGAGGCTTCATACTGCATCCCGTTTCTGAGGGACTTCATCGCGCCGTCCCTCAGCCATAAAGTCATCCGGCATGGCCCCAAGCACTGCGAATGCTTGCCCCAAATTGAGCTTTGGCTCTCTGAGGACAATCTCGCCTTTTCGGCGCAAGATCTCCACTTCATCGACTTGGAACCGAAATTGTTTCGGTAGCCGTACCGCCTGGCTATTACCAGACCTAAAGATTCGGGCTTTGCTCATGCCATCCTCCCAGCTAAAGTATATACGCTACGTATATACATTGCAAGGCGTCCCGACCCAATTCGGGGCTTGAGAGAAGACTTCGCCGATCAATCACTATCGTCTATCTGAATGGCTAAGTAGTTGCTATTACAACAAGATGACCAGTTCGTTTTGTAATTTGGCCCTTTCCCTTCCGCGCGCAGCTCCATGCCCGGTCAGTAGTGTCAAAAAGTTGCCGGTTGCTTAGTACGAGGCTGAGCTTGGGAATAAGGCACGCGTGTCGGCAAAGAAAAGGCCGGAACATTGGGATGAGATTATTTCCCATCGGTGGAGCCTGCGTGCTGCTTTCGGCCTACCCCTCGGCGCGGCTGAGACTGATAGCCGCTCCTGTAGCGGAATGCATCGCCCATGCGACACTGCTATTCGTCTCAATCTTGAAGGGGCATCGCGCCACGCCAAAAATGGTCAGTACAGCACTCAGTGGTTCACTCCGATTTCCAGGCGAGGCGCGACGTGCAGCCCAAGGCGCATTCTCTGCACACGCTCGAGCTGGGCCAGGGTGCGGTCGAATGCACGTTCTAAGCTAGCCTCGTATCGGATCAGCCGTTCCAGTCCAGCACCTTCATTAATGCTCAAACGGAGCACTTCTACCCGACCTTGTTCAAGCTGGCTTGATCTCTGCGAGATCTTAAATTGCTCCAGCCTGCTAATCTCGGCCTCAATCTTCTTTAACATGTCCTTAGATGATATGCGTGTCGACATATAAGTTTCAGTATGTCGCAGATCTTCGCGTGCTTCCATAAAATCCAGCCAATTTGCCTGGGTGTCGAGGAGAGTTTCCTGTCCAAGATCCTCGTCCGTTGACCCAAAGATCATTCTCAAGATGGCGCAGTCCTCCGGTGATGCAGTTTCATCGTTCTGAAATCGTTCGTGCACATCAGCAAGCAGTTCCAGGCAGCGATCCAGAATTGCCGGGTTCGAAATACTCTTGATCAAACCATCTTTCGAGTACGGCTGATTTGATGCTTCCACCTTTTCAGCTTCCTCTTGTCCATGCTTCTTCAGGTCCGACGAGTGAATTTTTGCATTATTCAAGAATTCACCACATTCGGCGAGAATCAATCGCCGATGACGCCACAAGATTGTCGTGAGCTTGTCCACCAAGATGTGCTCGAGAGTGCCCTGGGGCTGGAATACTTGATGAAGACCATTCAGGATTGATTCGTAATGAGCGCGAGATTCCCCTTTCAGTATGACAACGCCAGAAAAGATCCCATGGGTCGTCGCGTTGAACTTGGTTTTGTCCTTACTCTCTGGTGTCAGGGGACCTTTAGATTTGCCGTTATGGTCACCGGGGCCATTTTTATTAGATCCGCTCACGATATTTCGCCGACCCTATCGATACG
>Ga0209415_10020779_pt1 | contig 10173 bp, 10 predicted proteins | sample PeaSoiSIISIP2007_FD_187696 | JGI IMG/M metagenome (GOLD analysis project Ga0209415, IMG submission 187696) | Peat soil microbial communities from Weissenstadt, Germany - SII-SIP-2007 (SPAdes) (version 2) | ecosystem: Environmental > Terrestrial > Soil > Wetlands > Peat | place: Germany...
GCGGGTGCACCAAGTGCATCACTCCGATCCGGATTTCGATGTTTCCACGGCGTTTCGGGTCCATCCCATCGAGCAAGTCGTGATGCAGGGTTGCTATCTGGCAGCCATCGTGATTTGCGCGCCTCCCATCGGCGCGGTGGTGGTGGCCGAAGTCATCGCCGGCTTCCAGAGTTTCTTCGAACACGCGAACGCGCGCCTACCGCACTGGCTCGAAACATTGGTGGGCAGAATCGTCGTTACTCCGGACATGCATCGCATCCATCATTCGGATGAGATCGCGGAACAAAACAGGAATTTCGGCGAACTCTTTCCGTGGTGGGATCGGCTGTTGGGAACCTACGCAGCATCGCCCGCGGCGGGACCGGACGGGATGACGATCGGGCTAAAAGGATATCAGCAACCCGGGAGCCTGGATATCGTATTTATGCTCCGGCAGCCATTCCTCCGGGAAAGGCAGGAGGCCGCAGTCGTACAGCGCGCCGAATAGCAACTACTATTTGCGCCGCGCCCGGAGCACCAGCAGCGCGCCGCCCAGCAGAGCCAATGCGCTTACACCTGTCGAAGGATCGATCTCCGGCACATTCACGACTGCGGCCTTAGCCAACTGCGAGACCGCGAGCAAGAGCAAGGACACTCCAACCCATTTCGTCATAGTCGAAATCCTCCGAGTGATTTTGGACGCCGTTCTGCGCGGCCTTATTTCTTGCGCCGCGCCCGCAGGACCAGTAGCGCTCCGCCCAGCAGAGCCAATGCGCTCACGCCGGTTGAGGGATCGATCTCCGGCACCGTGGGGCCAGCGATCGCCAACTGCGAGACCGCGAGCAGGAGCAAGGACATTCCAACCCATTTGTTCATTGTCGTCACCCTCCTAAGCACGTTAAGTCGAACGACACGCGCCCCAAGAAGATTCTCCTCGGGACAGTCGCCGCAGTGCGTTGCTCGATCAGTATGAAGTCAATCTCGGACCTTGACAACCTACCCCAGTACCATGAAACGCGATGAAAGTACTGGTGAAAGGGGCATCGAGCCCAGCGCCAAGCCGTGATCGGCGGCAGCGATTCCAGGCGAAAGGGTTTAGCTTCCTCCCGTTCCGAAGGGTTTCGTCTAAGCCAGAAGGCATCCTTATAGGAGGATGGCGAGATCCAGATCAAACCTCATGGCTGATCGACCTCCGGCGATGGGACCAATTTCGCGAGCAGCGGATAGCGCTTGTGTGAGGCTTCGAGCGTAGCCTTCCCCGCACGCGTGAGCTTGTAATACTTCCGCAATGGTCGTTGCTCGGCGTTGGCAATCGACTGGCGCTCCCACTCCGACCGGACCAGGCCGTCGCGTTCCAGACGCCGCACGGCGGGATACACTGTGCCGCTGGGCAGGCCCGTCATTTCGATCACATGGAATCCATATCCATGACCGGCGCCGATGGCCTGCAGGATCATGGCCGCGGTATGGGAGAGCTTTGACTCGATGGCCATCTCCAAATTTTACCCTATGTAGTATGCTACATGATAATCGCACCTTTGTAGTATGCTACATAGATTGACGGGGAACCAACTGCACCGGCGGCGAAGACCGCCGGCGTTACAGTAGCGCTGGCGATCTTGTCGCCGGCATTGCATTGGCCCAAAGGGGATATACGCTTATGCTCGAACTTCGCAACGTTTCGAAACGATTTTCCGGCATCGCTGCCGTGGATAATGTCAGCTTTCAGGCACGGCCCGGTGAAGTGACGGGTTACCTGGGGCCGAACGGCTCCGGAAAATCCACCACCATGAAGATGATCACCGGGCTCATCGAGGCGACCGCGGGCGAGATCGCATTTGGGGGCGAGCGCATCCAGCGCGATCTGATCGCCTACAAGCAGCGCATGGGCTACGTGCCCGAAGAGCCGCACCTCTACTCGCATCTCAGCGGCCTGGAGTACCTCATCATGGTGGGCCAGCTGCGCAATCTGCCACCGAAGCCGACGGCGGAGCGGATCGATGGGCTGCTGCGATTGCTGGCGCTGCACGGCGACCGGCACGTGCCCCTCTCGTCCTACTCGAAAGGGATGCGCCAGAAGGTGCTGCTGGCGGCCGCATTACTCCACAATCCCGATCTTCTCCTGCTGGACGAACCTTTCTCCGGGCTCGACGTTTCCTCGGCGCTGGTGATGCGCAGCCTGCTGCAGGAACTGGCCCGGCGCGGCAAAGTCGTGGTGCTCAGCTCCCACGAACTCGAAACTGTGGAGCGCGTCTGTTCGCATGTGGTGATCTTGCACCGTGCCAAGGTCGTGGCCGACGACTCCATTGAGCACCTGCGGACATTGATGGCGCTGCCGACTCTCGAAGAGATCTTTTCGCAGCTTGCCGTCGAGCAGGACACCGCGGCGATTTCGCGTGAGATTGCCGACCTGATTCTGAACTAACGCCGACGATATGAAGAAACGCCAATTCCGAGTGCTGTATCGCGAGTTCCTCTTCCGCATCGTCGATCTGGAACTGCTGGCGCAGCAGGGCGACATGACCAAACTGCTGGGGCAGTTTGCGGCGCTGCTGCTGGTCACCGGCCTGTGGGTGTTATTCCCCGTCGAGTTCGCCGCCACCATCCCCGCGCCTACGGGGTCGGGCCTGATCTTGACTTGGGCTGCGGAGTACTTTCTCATCACGACCTCGATGTTGGTAGTGGGATTCGTCGCCGTGCTGAGTTGGGAGTCCCTGTTCCCGGACCGGCGCGACGTGCTGGTGCTGGCGCCTTTGCCGATACGCGGGCGCACTCTATTCTGGGCTAAAGTGGCCGCCGTAGCCACGGCCCTGTGCCTGACGATGGTGCTGCTGAACTTTTTTCCGGGCATCGGTGCGCCCTTCATTCTCGCCACTGCGCCGAGCGCTCCGCCTCCCCGCTACGAACAGGCAATCGCTCCGGTGTCGGCGGCGGACATGCAATCCGTGCTGGATCGCGACCTGGCGCCCGCGCGGATACCCGACCGCGGCTCGCTGGTACCGGGAACGAATGCCGGCGTCAGCATAGGAGTGCTGAAACACGGTGAACGGCAAGTTTTCAGTTACGGCACAGCGAAGCCGGAATTCCTTTTTGAAATTGGGTCGATCACCAAAACCTTTACCGGTTTGGTGCTGGCGAAAATGGTTGCGCAGGGCAAAGTGAGGTTCGATGAGCCGATACGGGAGCTGCTGCCGGCCGGCACCGTGGCCAAACCCAAAGGCAACGAGATTACCTTGCTCGACCTGATCACGCACCACTCCGGCTTGCCAAGCATACCCGAGAACTTCAACCCCGCCGACATGGCCAACCCGTATGCCGATTATCGTGCCGCCAATCTCTATGCCTACCTCGCCAAGCAGGGCGTTGCCAAGCCGGGGGGCACTTCCTTCGACTACAGCAATCTGGGCGTTGGTCTGCTCGGACAGGGGCTGGCCAATCGGGCCGGAATGAAATACGAGGATCTGGTGAAGGCGGAAGTTACCGGCCCGCTGGGCATGAGCGATACGGTGGTGACGCCTTCACCGGAACAACGAAAGCGCTTCATCGAGGGGCACGACGGCCGTCGTACGCCTGTGCTTGCCTGGGATTTCGATGCGCTGGCTGGGGCTGGAGGGATTCGCTCGACCGCCGGCGACATGCTCACGTACCTCGAAGCCCAACTGCACCCCGAGAGACTGGGCGCTCTTTCGGCCGCGGTTCTGGAATCGCATAAACTTCGCGCCGAAGGTCCCGTGGGCACAAGCATCGCGCTAGCGTGGTTTTACAGGCCGGATAGCGGCACCTACTGGCACAACGGCGGAACCGCCGGATACTCCAGCTATGCAACTTTCAGCCCCAAGGGCGACTACGCTGCCGTGGTTCTTCTGAATACCAGCTCCGGCTTTGTCGAACAACTCGGCGACCACATCATTCAGCGAATGGCGGGTTTGCCCGCGGTTTCCCTCGCCAACCAAATATCCGCGGGTAGCGGTAGCCTGCCGAACCGCCTTCGGTCATTCGCCGCTTACTGGATCACCATGCTGGCGGCCGGCGCATTCATCTTCTGCTGCGTGCTGAGCGTGCAGGGCGTTGCCCAACTGCTGCCGCGCCAGCAATTCCTACGCGTATCGTCGGTGCTGCAGATGGCTTTCTTCTGCCTGCTCCTGACGGCGTACTTTCTGCAGCCCGCGTTCGTGTCCCCGGAAATCCTGGCGAGCAAGCAACGGTGGCTCCCCTGGTTCCCTTCGGCCTGGTTCCTCGGCCTTTTCCAGCAGTTCAGCGGGACCCTGCCTGAGCAGTTCGCCTTTCTGGCGCGCCGCGCGTGGATAGCCCTGGCGATTGCGGGCTCGGGCGCCGTCTCCGCATACCTGATCTGTTATTTCCGCACGCTGCGGAAGATCGTCGAGCAACCCGACATCACCCCCGGCGTTCGCGGCGTGAACTGGCTGCCCCGTTTCGGGAATTCGCTCGACACCGCCGTCGGGCAATTCAGCGTCCGCACGTTGTTCCGCAGCCGCCAGCATCGCGTCCTTCTGGCATTCTATTTGGGAATAGGCCTGGCCATTACGATCTTCTTCATGCGAACCCCGGCCGCCCGGCAACTTGCGGCTGGAACCGCCACTGACCCATGGCATCAAGCGAGCGTTCCGTTACTGGCTTCGAGCGTTCTCATTATGGCCGCTTGGGTGGTCGGAATCCGGATGGTGTTTTCGATGCCGCTGGATTTACGGGCCAATTGGATTTTCCGCGTCACGCCGATTGGCGGAGGCCGGGAGTGCCTGGTGGCGCGGCGCCGTGCGCTGCGCGCGCTATCCCTGATTCCATTTTTGGCAGGCTCAGCCGTCCTCTTCTTTTCGATTTGGCCGTGGCGCGCGGCGGCGGGTCACCTGTTAGTCCTCGGCCTCGTTGGCATCACGGTTACGGAACTCTGCATGCACGGCACGCAGAAAATTCCCTTCACGTGTTCCTACCTGCCGGGCAAATCGAACTTCCACCTGATTTTTTGGGTCTGCCTCGCGCTGCTTTTACTTCTCATCTACAAGGCCGCTGACTGGGAGCGGAGCGCTCTCGGGAACCCTGCCGGCTATGCCACGATGCTGGCACTTCTCGTTCTCGCGGCGGTATTGGCCCACCGGCGCACGGCCGCGCTGGCGAATTCGGACGAGGGGGACCTGCAGTTTGAGGAGGTGCCGGAGCCGGTGATCTTCACGCTGGGGATAAACAGCCTGGCTCCACGAGCCCAGCGCTCACTCCACCAGCCCTAACCGCCCTGCACGGTACAGCCGGTCATCCACGCGTCCGAGGTTGGCTGCCACGGGCGCGCGCAGCAGCGGGCGGTGACCGATTTCGCAGAGATGCTCCGGGATGGCCCAGACGTCTTCTTCCGCGGTCATCCAATGAATCGAGTCGAAGCGCGTGAGGTTCACCGGGCGCGAATAATTTCGCAGGGTCTTCTCGCGCCGCGGATTATAGTAGTGCTCGAAGTACGACATCGCCAGCTCGCGCAGGGTGCGATACACCGGCTCTCGGTAGCGCAATCCGGCATAGTTGGATTTGGCAACCGCGCCCCAGCAGCCGCGCATCCGGAAAATCGACAGCACGTGATCGTCGTCGCGCACGGCTTCCAGATCGAGCAGCAGCGGTGGAAAGCCGATCATGCGCAATGCGGCGGCTCCCAGCAGCGCGCCTTCCATGCAGTGGGCCGTACGGTCGCGCAGTACGCAGCGCGGCGAGCGGCAGGTGGGGCCATCCGGCTCTTTGTTATAGGGCACGTCGTCCACGAAGCGCTGGATCTTTTCGGGCGTTGTGAGACGCCGGAAGACGGCGCGCTCCGCGGGCAGGAAGGAATTGGCGGCCATTCTGCCCAGGTTACCGTGCTTTGCGGAAGGCGCGTTCGAAACCGGGGAGCGAGCGCTCCAGGTCGCCGCGCGCGATGGTGAGCGATAACCGCATGTACCCACCGCGTCCGAAACCGGAACCGGGCACCGCCAGGATACCTTCCTCCTGCAGCAGCCGGATGAACGCAATGTCATCAGGTATGGGCGTCTTAGGAAACACGTAGTAGGAGCCTTGCGGGCGCGGCGCCTGGTAGCCCATGGCGTTCAGGGCGTTGCACAGCAGGTCGCGCTTGGCCTGGTAGAGGCTCACATCCACCGTGACCTCGGCGGTCTGCGCTACCACCAGTTGCCAGATGGCGGGCGCGTTGATGTATCCCAGAATGCGATTGGCGAAAGTGCAGGCATTGCGCAGTGCGGCAGCCTCCGGAAGCAGCGGAGGGATCGCCAGGTAGCCGATGCGCTCGCCCGAGATCGCCATGGCTTTAGACCACGACCACGCCAGCACGGACCGGGAAATGATGCCCATCGTCTCGGGAACGGCGAGGCCGTCATAAACCAGCGGCCGGTAGGGCTCGTCGCTGATTACCAGCACCGGCTCGCGGATCACCGCATTCAAGTCGCGCAGGACCTCGGCGCGGTACACCACGCCCGTAGGGTTGTTGGGCGAGTTTAAGATGACGGCTTTGGTGCGTGGCGTGATGGCAGCGGCGATGCGCGCCACATCGGGCTGGAACTGCTCGTCGGTCTCGACCGTCACCACATGCCCGCTGTGGTTCTCCACGTAGAAGCGGTATTCCGGAAAATAAGGATTCAGCAGAATGACCTCGTCGCCCGGATCGAGGATCGATTTCAGAACGATGTTGATGGCTCCGGCAGCGCCGCAAGTCATGATGATGTCGTCGCCCGTGAAACCCAGGCCGGTGCGTGCCGCGAGGCCAGCGGCGATGGACGCGCGGACGCCGGGAAAGCCGGCATTGGGCATGTAGCCGTGGCTGTGCGGCCGGTTCTCGTCAACCACGCGGTGCAACGCGGCGATCACGGCCGCAGGCGGCTCCACTTCGGGATTGCCCAGCGAGTAGTCGAAGACGTTTTCCGCGCCGCGCTCCTGCCGAAGCTGCAATCCGATTTCGAACATGCGCCGGATCCAGGAGGCTCTCTCGAGTTGTTCAGCAACGGTGCGGGCAACGGTCATGGCGGGCCAGAGTTATTCTCACACACAGGACTGGTGGGGCGGACGCCCTCGTCCGCGCTGGACCCCCCGGTCCGGCTCTTCGGGACCGGCAAACAAGGCCGACGAGGGCGTCGGCCGCGGACCGGGGGGTCCGCCCTACCGGTTTCAGCCCCAATGGTAAGATCTGCCAGTGGAGATCCGTCCCGCCAGCGATCGCTCGCTTCTTGTCTCGTTCGGTGACGCAATCTCCCTCGACTCGCACCGCCAGGTGCTGAGGCTGGTTCGCGCCCTCGAAGACTTCCCGGCGGGCATCCTGAACCTGCATCCCGCGTACGCTTCGGTGCTGATCGATTTCGACCCGCGCCGTCGCACCCACAACGACGTAGAAGTGCTGGTGCGGGAACGAATAGCGGCCCCTGACGAACAGACCGCTCGCGCCACCCGTACCATCGAGATCCCCGTATGCTATGGCGGCGCGTTCGGTCCCGACCTCGAGGATGTAGCGCGGCACACCGGCCTGACGGCGGCGCGCGTGGTGGAGCTACACGCCTCGACGCCTTACCTGGTTTACTTTCTCGGCTTCTCGCCCGGCTTTCCGTACCTGGGTGGCCTGCCGCCGGAACTGGCCACACCGCGACTGGCTGCGCCACGCAAGGTCGTGCCCGCTGGCAGCGTCGCCATTGGCGGGAGCCAGACCGGCGTCTATCCGGTGGAGTCGCCCGGCGGCTGGCGCATTATCGGACGCACTGCCCTGCGCCTGTTCGATGCCGCGGCCACACCGCCGGCGCTCCTTCGCATCGGCGACGAACTGCGCTTCGTCCCCACCCCGGAGACGCGCGGGTGAGTTCCATCCGCGTGCTTGCACCCGGCTTCCAGACCAGCGTCCAGGACCTGGGCCGGTTCGGATACGCGCACCTGGGCGTGGCGGCTTCCGGCGCAGCCGACGCGTTGGCGCTGCGCGCCGGCAACTTGCTGGTGGGCAATGCGGAGAATGCGCCGGTGCTCGAAATGACGTTGGTCGGCGGCGCCTTCGAGTTCGAAACCGCCGCCGTGGTGGCATGGACCGGCTCGGATTTCGGCGCCGGCCTGCCGCTGTGGACCGCGGTGGAAGTGGCGGCCGGAACCATCTTGCGGTGCGGCGCTTCGCATTCAGGAGCACGCGGATATTTGGCCGTGCGCGGTGGCATAGCCGTTCCCAAAGTGCTGGGGAGCGCATCGGCCCATTTGATGACGGGGTTGGGCGGACAGGCGCTGCGTAAGGGCGATGTCTTGCCGATCGGCAGCGAAGCGGTGCGGGAGGCGCGGAAGCAAGCAGTTCGGCCGCCGACCGGCAAAGGGCCCGTTCGCGTCACCGAAGGTCCGCAAGCCGCCTGGTTCGGCGATGAACTTTACGGCGCGGCGTATCAGGTGCTGGAGGAATCCAACCGCATGGGGCTGCGCCTGAAAGGTCCGGCCATCGCCAGCCCGGCTGGCCATATGCTCACGGAAGGTGTGGCGCTGGGAGCGATCCAGATCCCGCCCGGCGGCCAGCCCATCGTGTTATTCGTGGAACATCAGACCACCGGCGGCTATGCCAAGCCTGCCAACGTAATTTCGGCGGATTTGTGGCGCGTGGGACAACTGCGGCCGCGGGACCAGGTGCAGTTCCAACTGGTCTCCATGGAACAGGCGCTGCAACTACTGCGCGAACAGGAGGAGTGGCTGTACGGCTTGCTATGACGATCGATCTCAATTGCGATTTGGGAGAACTCGAGGACGCCGCGCATGAAGCGGCTTTGATGGAATCGATCACCTCGGCCAACATCGCCTGCGGCGGCCATGCCGGCGACGAGCAGACCATGGAACGCACGGCCCGGCTGGCGCTGGCGCGCGGTGTGCGCATCGGAGCGCACCCCAGCTACCCGGACCGCGCCCATTTCGGACGCCTGGAAATGGACATGCCGGCCGAGGCAATCGAGGCCACCGTGCGCGCGCAGATCGAACGGCTGGAGGTGGTGGTCGAAAAGCTGGGCGCCCGCATCATCCACGTGAAGGCGCACGGGGCTCTCTACAATGTCGCGGCGCGCAACGAGGAGGTAGCACGCGCTATCGGGAATGCAGTGGCGCGCTGGAACGCCCAAGCAACAGTCTTCGGGCTGGCGGGTTCGAGGGCGCTGGACGTCTGGCGCGGCATGGGCCTAACGGTCGCCGCCGAGGCATTTGCCGACCGGCGGTATGAACCCGACGGATCGCTGCGGTCGCGCCAGTCCACGGACGCCCTGATTACCGACCCCCAGGAAGCCGCCGCACAAGCGCTTCGCTTCGCGCGCGGAGGAAACGTGCAGACCATCTGCGTGCACGGCGACACGCCGCACGCGGTGGAGATTGCGAAAGCTTGCCGGGAAGTGTTGGCGGGGGCGACTTGACCGCTCCCTTTGGTCACGGCTCGGTAAAGCACGGTTGCGCCGCTAATGCTCATGCCCTTCGTGATGCGTCTCCACCGGAATCACTACGCACCCGGTTTCGGAAACCTCGCAGGAACAGTGTTCGAACTGAACCGTGGTATGAGAAATGTGGAAACGCTCCGCCAGCATGCCGTTCAGCCGCCGCAGGATGGCATCGCTGGAGGACGGCGGAACGTCCTCGATCAGCACGTGACAGCTCAACGCGTGCGTGCTCGATCCCAGGCTCCAGATATGCAGGTCATGCACGTCCATCACGCCCTCGACCGCGCGCATCAGGCCGATCACGTCGTTGAGCCGAAGGCCGCGGGGCAGGCCCTCCAGCAGAATGTTGAGCGATTCGTGGATGATGTCCCAAGCCGTCCACACGATCAAAACGCCGATCAGCATGGAAAGCAGCGGGTCCACCTGCACCCAGCCGGTATATGCGATGGCTACCGCCCCAGCGATAATGGCCATCGATCCCAGCGCATCGCCAAGCATGTGGACGAACGCTGCGCGAACGTTGATGTCTTTTCGCCGGGCAACCCGCAGCGCCCACATGATTCCGCCATTTAGCAACAGGCCCACCGCGGCCACCGCGATCATCACGTTCTGGTTCACCGGTAACGGCTGGCGTAAACGCTCGATGCTTTCATAGAAGATCCACACCGACAGCGCCACCAGCGTGAGGGCATTGACAAAAGCCGATAATACGCCGGCCCGCTGGTAACCATAGGTCTTGAACTCGTTGGCGGGTTTGGTTTCCAGGTAGTTGGCAATCCAT
>Ga0209415_10020781_pt1 | contig 10172 bp, 13 predicted proteins | sample PeaSoiSIISIP2007_FD_187696 | JGI IMG/M metagenome (GOLD analysis project Ga0209415, IMG submission 187696) | Peat soil microbial communities from Weissenstadt, Germany - SII-SIP-2007 (SPAdes) (version 2) | ecosystem: Environmental > Terrestrial > Soil > Wetlands > Peat | place: Germany...
CTTTGCCGACCACTTCGCATTGAGCAGACATTAGACTTCTCCGGCCCGCTCGGGGCCAACTTCGATCAGCTTGCGGATTTTGCCTTCGATCATGCCGTAGACCTTGCGGAACACCGCCAGACGCTCGTCGTGGGAGCCTTCGGCGTCCGCTGGGTCGGGAAAACCGATATGGACCTTGGAGGGATGCCCTGGCCAGATCGGGCAGACTTCACCGGCGGCGTTGTCGCAGACGGTGATCACCAGATCCATTTTGGGGGCGTCGGGCAGAGCAAACTCGTCCCAGGATTTCGAGCGCAGCCCTTCGACGGAATGCCCCTTCTCTTTGAGGATTTCGATGGAGAAAGGATTGACCTTGCCGGTCGGATGGCTCCCAGCGCTAAAGGCTTTCCACTGACCGCCGCCCAGATCGTTGATCAGGCATTCGGCCAGAACGGACCGGGCGCTGTTGCCGGTACAAAGAACGAGAACATTGATGGTGTCGGCCATGATGGTTCCTTGGGGTCAGTCAGTCGTCTTACCGATGTCGTCGAGGTGCTTTTGGAGGGAGAGACGATCCAAAGCCTCAAGGCGGAGATTGGCGAAAACGCTGATGCGGGTGTGCAGCATCCGGTAGATGTCGGCCAGTTTGAGGCCGCGTTCAGCGCCATGCGCTTCGACTGTGGCCGGATCGGGGACGCCCCAATGGGCGGTCATCGGCTGACCGGGCCATACCGGGCAAACCTCGCCCGCCGCGTTGTCGCAGACGGTAAAGACGAAATCCATTACCGGCGCACCGGAAGTAGCAAACTCCGCCCATGACTTCGAGCGTAGCCCGTAAGTGGGATAGTTCAGCCGTTGCAGCAGCTCCAGGGTCTCGGCATGGATGTGTCCTTTAGGGTGGCTGCCGGCACTGTATGCGCGGAACAGGCCGCTGACTTCCTGATTGAGGATGCATTCGGCCATAATGCTGCGGGCCGAATTTCCGGTGCACAGAAACAGGACGTTATAGGTCTTCTCGCTCATGATGGCCCCCCACAGCAGGCGGTTGTTTCCGAGGCTTGAGCATTCGGACCGAGCGCCGCCCGCCCCTGGTCGCAGAGGACCGGAAGAGGCACGGCATTGACCAGAGCCAGCACCCGCTGATCTTCCCCGATGGTCGGATCATCCTTGAGGAACGAACCGACAAGGGCAAGAAACGCCGGGGCGTATGGGTTCAGTTCCCGCTCGGCGAGCCGGTAGTAAACCCACTTGCCGTCCCGGCGCTGTTGGAGCAATCCGGCGGTCTTCAGCGCGGCCAGATGCTTTGACACGGTGGCGACCGCAAGGCCCAACACCGTGGTAATCTGGCAGACGCAGAGCTCCCCATTCTTCAGGAGTTTCAGGATGCGGACCCGGCTTGGGTCGGCAACTGCCTTGGCTACGGTTTCGAATGTCTCAAGCATGGGAGTATACTGCCATCAATTCGCTGTATGGCAAAATGATACATTCATGACATTGACAAGGCAATGGGGAAGAAAAGCAAACCCATCGACGATACAGGCCAACAAAGGCCGGTGGAGCTCTTCCGCGTAAGATCGCGGTTGGGAAGACCGCGCCGATCGACGGAAAGGCAAGGATGGGCGCAAAGGGGCCGGAAGCAGCCCGCCGTCTTGGTCGAATTTTGCGAGAACCGGACCGAGGTCAATCACGGAAACAGGTCAATGGCGACCTTCCGAGACTCCATTCACCACCACGCATTTGCGCTTGCCGTTCTGATTCTCGGCCAGCCTGCGGTCAACGCGCTGCGCCTTGATGTTGGCCGGGCGAACGTGGCCGCCGACATGGCTTCGCGCAGCTTGTGGGTCAGGACGAAGGCCGTCTTGTACTGAACACCAAGATCGCGGCCAAGCTGAAGAGCGGAGATGCCCTTGGCGGCGTTGATGAAGATCACGATGGCGGCGAGATAGTCGCGGATCGACAGCTTGCGGCTGTTGAAGATGGTTCCCGAAGTCACGGAGAACTGCTTGCCGCAGCCCTTGCACTTGAGAGGCATACTCGTAGCAGGCGACGCAGCCGCAATGCGGGCAGACCGGATCGCCCTCGGTATCGGTCCAACGAATCGACCGGAACACCATCATCGCCTGCCTGGATTGTCAGCAGCCCCCAACGTTACAGATCACTCGCGGTTCAAACTGTCCTGAACTATCTGGTGGAAACGAAGATGGGGGCACAGTGAACGACGGTTCGGCGGCGGTTGCAACACCACCGAACCATAAAAAGCTCAAGCATACCAAGGAATTGGCGGAAGGGGAGGGATTCGAACCCTCGGTAAGGGTTGACCCCCTACGACGGTTTAGCAAACCGTTGGTTTAAGCCACTCACCCACCCTTCCGCGGTAGTAAGGGCCGTTTGACCGGACCCTCGTGGCTTGGAAGGCAGGTTCTACCCAATCAAATCGCCCGCGTCAATCGCCCTTTACGCAGGAATCGATATTCCTTTCACAACAGCCGGTCTGGAGGCCATAAGAGCTTGCCAACGTTCCACATTCGGATAGAGGGAAAGGTCGATTCCCTGCCAGTCGTGGCGCAGGGTCCAAGGATAGATGGCCATGTCGGCGATGGAATAGTCTCCGGCCACATAGGCGCCTGTGGCCGACAGCTGTCGCTCCAGCACGCCATAGAGCCGCTCGGCCTCCGCAGTATAACGCTGCACCGCATAGGGGATCGGCTCGGGGGCGAAGCGGCGGAAGTGGTGGGCCTGGCCCAGCATGGGGCCGAAACCACCCATCTGCCACATCAGCCATTGCAGAACTTCGGCCCGCGCCCGGCCCTCTTTCGGCAAGAAGCGGTCATGCTTTTCGGCCAGATAGATCAGGATCGCCCCGGATTCGAACAGATGCAACGGTTGACCGTCAGGACCATCGGGATCGGTGATCGCGGGGATTTTGTTGTTGGGGCTGACCGCCAGGAATTCAGGGCGGAACTGCTCGTTGTTGGTAATGTTCACCGGAATGATCCGATAGGAAAGCCCCAGTTCCTCCAGCAGGATGGAAACCTTGCGGCCGTTGGGAGTGCCCCAGGTGTAGAAGTCGATCATATCCCAGTCCCTTGGATGAAAAACGTTCAGCCCAACAGATAGGATCAGATCAGGCTTTGCACCAGTGCCGCGGCCAAAACAGCCGCCACAGCCGCCCCATAGGCCGGAGCCCGCAGCAGCGATACGGCCAAAGCCGCCGCCCCCGCCGCCAAGCCGGTCAGCGGAGTTGCCGGATCGGCATTCAGGATGCCGGGGAAGATCAGCGCCCCCAGCGCCGCATAGGGCACGGCGTCCAACCAGCGGCGGAAGGCCTTGGGTGGCTGAAACCCCCGCCCCAGCACCGCCGGCAGCAGGCGCGGAATGGCGGTGGCCGCCGACAGCCCCAGGATCAAAGGAAGCTCAGGCGACATTTTCCGCCTCTTGGGATTCGGGCAGCAGAAAGGTAACGCAGCCGCCCAGTAAAATCGCCGCCACCAGCGCCCAACCAGGCGGCAGAACCTGACGCGCCGCCAAATGCACACCCATGGCGCCAATGGCGATGGCAAGGCCTTTGGGCGCCCCCCTGACCGCCGGCACCAGCAGACCGATAAACAGGCCATAGAGCATCACCGCCATGGCGTCGTTCAACCCCCTTGGCACCAGCCCCGCCGCCCAGGCTCCGCAGACAGTGCCCAGCCACCACGACATCCAGGCTCCCAGATTGAGCCCCAGCATCCCGGCCAAGGTCAGCACATCGTCGCTGCCTGAAAACATCGAGACGGCAAAAGTCTCGTCGGTCACCCCCAGCGCCACCAGCGAACGCAGGCCCATAGACTTCATGGCCAGTTTGGGCAGCAAGGCCAGGTTCATCACCACATGGCGCAGATTCATAAACAGCACGGCCATGACGATTTCCGGCCCCGGCGTCCCCATGCCCAGCATGGAAACGGCGGCGAACTGTCCGGCCCCCGTATAGACCACAGCCGACATCAGAACCGAAGCCCACAGCGGTAAACCGCCTTCGTGACTGACCAGCCCGAAGGAAAAGGCGATGGGCAGATATCCCACGACAACGGGAAAAGACGCCCTCAGGCCGCTCAGAAAGCGTTGGGCGGCACTGTGGCCGCCCGGATGCAGTTGCACGATACGAAGATCCGTCAGATGACCGGGCGCACAGTGTGCTCTTACCAACCACGCCGGGCAAGCAGAGGAGCGATCACAGGCTCTCTGGTCCCTCAAAAGCCGGCTCGGACAGAGGTTCTGGTGCGGCGTTCACTTCATTCCTGCCGCCGCCCAGGTGGAAGTGGCGGAATGCGATGGCGATCACCAGGGAGTGAATAATTCCTGACGACAACATCACCAGCATCGCTAAAATGGCCGCAAGGAATCCAGGCTTGAGAGAATATTTAACCACCTGCTCCAACAGAGAAAAAAATAATCCTGGCAATACATAGATGCCGAACATTCGCCAACTGTTGTCCCGCGTCATTTCAAAAGACTGGCGAAGAGTAAGTCTCAAACCATTGGCCGCCGCAGGAACCACTAAATACAATCTGAACTGCAATAAAATCACGGGAAGAATAAGTAAAACAAATACGGTCGTGGCCATACCGGCGAGACCATAGGTTTGGCTCAGCCCTTTAAATGCGATCAACACAATAATAAGCGGAATTGCACAGACGAACATGGCGGCAAAACAGGCGGCCATCAAACGGATGGCGGCCCACAAGGTCATCCATTCCTCACGGCCATAGGCAAAGCCGAAACGGGCTCCCGGCCCTTGCAAGACAAGGCGTTGCAAGCTGGTGACGATGGGCAGGCTGACGACCCCGCAGACCAGCATGGCGCCCCCTACGCCGAGCACCATCGCCAGTTTAGGAGCCGTTTGAAAGCCGCTAAACCTCCCCAATAAAAGCGCCCCAGCCCCCGTCATGACGGCGATCACGACAGTCGCCACCATCACCACGATCAGCGCCCCAACATAAGGAAAAATGCAGGATGCATTTTGGCGCAAACAACGGAATGCTTCGGCCACAGTGGCGAAGACGGGCAATTTCTCGGTCATGTATCCCCCCAGGCTAGATACAACCTGTGGGAATATTAGCCGGAAAAATCCGTAATACAAATATTTCTTCCAGGCTATAAAGCCCCCGCCATCCTTGTGAGGCATTGCGGCGCCGGCAGCCGCGCCCAAAGAAAAGCCCCCGGAGATTTCTCTCTGGGGGCTTCGCTGAACGCAATCTTTGAGACCAGGCTTAAGCCAGCTTGGCCTTCAGGATATCGTTGACCAAGGCTGGATTGGCCTTGCCGCCGGTGTTCTTCATCACTTGACCGACGAAGAAGCCGAACAGCTTGTCCTTGCCGCCTTTATAATCGGCAACCTTGTCCGGGTTGGCGGCCAGCACAGCGTCGATGGCGCTTTCGATGGCGCCGGTGTCAGTCACCTGCTTCAGGCCTTTTTCCTCGACCAGCACGGCGGGAGCCTTGCCGGTTTCCACCATCAGCTCGAACACTTCCTTGGCGATACGGCCCGAGATGGTGTTGTCGGCAATCAGATCGACCAGTCCGCCCAGATTTTCAGCCGACACCACCGGATTGTCGATGGAGCGGGACTGCTTGTTCTGAGCGGCGGCGAAATCGCCCATCACCCAGTTGCAAGCCAGCTTGGGATCGCGGCCCTTGGCCACCGCCTCAAAGAAGTCGGCATTGGCCTGTTCGGCCACCAGAACGCCGGCGTCATAGTGAGACAGGCCGTAATCCTTGATGAAGCGTTCCTTCTTTTCGTCGGGCAACTCGGGCAAGGTGGCCTTGATGCCGTCGACAAAGGCTTGCGTCAACTTCAACGGCAGCAGATCGGGATCGGGGAAATAGCGGTAATCGTGGGCCATTTCCTTGCTGCGCATAGAGCGGGTTTCGCCCTTGACGCTGTCGAACAGGCGGGTTTCCTGCACCACCTGACCGCCATCTTCATAGACGTCGATCTGGCGGCGGGCTTCATAGTCGATAGCCTGCTGGACGAAGCGGATGGAGTTGACGTTCTTGATCTCGGCGCGGGTGCGATAGGGCTCGCCGGCCTTGCGCACCGAAACATTGACGTCGCAGCGCATGGAGCCTTCGGCCATGTTGCCATCGCACGAGCCCAGATAACGCAGGATCGAACGCAGCTTGGTGACATAGGCCGCCGCTTCTTCTGGGCTGCGCATGTCGGGCTTGGAGACGATCTCCATCAGGCAGACGCCTGCGCGGTTGAGGTCGATGAACGACTTCGAGGGATGCTGGTCGTGCAAAGACTTGCCGGCATCCTGCTCCAGATGCAGGCGTTCGATGCCCACAGTGCGGGTCGAGCCGTCGGGCATGTCGAGGATCACCTCGCCTTCGCCGACGATGGGGAACTCGAACTGGCTGATCTGATAGCCCTGGGGCAGATCGGCATAGAAGTAGTTCTTGCGGGCGAACACCGAGGTCAGATTGATCTGAGCCTTCAGGCCCAAGCCGGTGCGAACCGCCTGCTCGACGCACTTTTCGTTGATGACCGGCAACATGCCGGGCATGGCGGCGTCAACCAGCGACACCTGGGTATTGGGCTCGGCGCCGAAATTGGTGGCCGCGCCCGAGAACAGCTTGGAATTGCTGGTCACCTGGGCATGGACTTCGAGGCCGATCACCAGCTCCCAATCGCCCGTCTCGCCCTGAATCACATAAGCCATGGACTAAGCCTCCACGAAGGCCGGAAGGGCATTGAAGCCCACGGCCTTTTCCATCACATCGGCAACGCGCAGCACGGTCTCTTCATCGAAGGGACGGCCGATCAGTTGCAGACCCAGCGGCAGACCGTCGGCGGACAGCCCGGCCGGCAGCGACAGACCGGGCAGACCGGCCATGCTGGTGGGAATGGTGAACACGTCGTTCAGCCACATGGTCACCGGGTTGTCGTCGGTTTCACCCATGCCGAAAGCCGCCGAGGGAGCCGTCGGAGTCAGAATGACGTCGACGGTCTGGAAGGCCTTGGCGAAATCGTCGGCGATCAGACGGCGGACCTTCTGCGCCTTGGCGTAATAGGCGTCGTAGTAACCGGCCGACAGCACATAGGTGCCGACCAGGATGCGGCGGCGCACTTCCTTGCCGAAACCGGCGGCGCGGGACTTGGCGTACATCTCGTCCAGGGTCTTTCCCTCGACGCGCTGGCCATAACGCAAACCGTCATAGCGGGCCAGGTTCGACGAACATTCCGCCGGAGCGATGATGTAATAGGTGGCCAGGGCGTATTTGGTGTGCGGCAGGCTGATTTCCACCGGAGTAGCCCCGGCATCCTTCAGCATGGCGATGCCGTTGTCCCACAAAGCCTGGATTTCAGACGACAGGCCGTCGGGGCGGTATTCCTTGGGAATGCCCACCTTCAGGCCGCGGATGTCGCCGGTCAGGGCGGCTTCGAAGTTCGGCAGCGGCAGGGGAGCCGAGGTGCTGTCCTTCGGATCATGCCCGGCCATGGAGCCCAGCATGATGGCGGCGTCGCGCACGGAACGGGTCATCGGCCCGGCCTGATCCAGGGACGAGGCGAAAGCGACGACGCCCCAGCGCGAGCAACGGCCATAGGTCGGCTTGATGCCGACGATGCCGCAGAACGCCGCCGGCTGGCGGATGGAGCCGCCGGTGTCGGTGCCGGTGGCGGCCATGACCGAACGAGACGCGATGGCCGAAGCCGAACCGCCCGACGAGCCGCCGGGAACCAGCTTGACCGACGGATCGGATTTGCGCTTCCAGGGATTTTCCACATTGCCAAAGGCGCTGGTCATGTTGGACGAGCCCATGGCGAATTCGTCCAAAGCCGTCTTGCCGATAGTCACGGCGCCGGCCTTCTTCAGGTTGGCCGAAACGGTCGACTCGTAAGGCGGCACGAAGTTGGACAGAATCTTCGAGCAGGCGGTGGTCCGCACGCCCTCGGTGCAGAACAGATCTTTCATGCCGATGGGCAGGCCTTCCATGGCTCCCGCCTCGCCCTTGGCGATGCGGACGTCGGAAGCCTTGGCCTGCTCGCGGGCCAGATCAAAGGTCTCGGTGACAAAGGCGTTCAGAGGCTTGGCCTTTTCGGCCTGCTTGATATGGGCGTCCACCAGTTCGACGGCGGTGAACTCCTTGGCCGCCAGCGCCTTGCGGGCCTCGGCCATGGTCAGATTGATCAGCTTGGTCATCACTTATTCCACCACCTTGGGAACCAGGAAGAAGCCGTCCTGCTGTTCCGGCGCATTGGCCAGAATCTTGTCGCGGCAATTGCCGTCGGTGACGACGTCCGCGCGCTGCGGCAGGGCCAGATCGGCGACGCTGGTCATGGGTTGCACGCCGTCGGTGTTCACTTCGGCCAGTTGCTCGACGAAGGTCATGATGTTCGACAGTTCGCCGGCCAGATGGTCCAGCTCGTCGTCGCGCACCTCGAGACGCGCCAGATTGGCGATGGTCCTGACGGTGTCTTTGTCCAGGGACATAGGCGTGACTCTCTTCGGTAGATAGGGGATGAAACCCCAGGGTCTGAAGGGGCAAAGGCCCCCGAAAATCCTTGTGAAGCGCGGAAATTAGCACCCGCTCCCGCCGCGTGCAATGGACTCGATCCCTCCATCTTGCGCCGCAAGAGGCAACAGCCCTTGCATTCCCCCCCCAAGCCATGGTGCCCTGATGCCCATGATCCCGCCCGTTGCCCCGCCTTCTCCCAGTTTCGAATACCGCCTGCAGCGCGAGCCGGTGGGAGTGGTGATTCTCGACCCCGAGGAAAAAGTAATCTGGGCCAATCAGCTGGCCGCCCAGATGTTCGCCCATCACGGCAAGGCCTGGCAAGGCGCGCATATTCTGGACCTTCACCCGGACTCGGCCCGCGACAAGGTGCGGCTGCTGCTGGAATCCGCCCGCAACCGCCCCGAACTGCCTGCCGGAATGGTCCTGACCCTGCCGGGCGGCACCCTGGTGTCCAAGGTCACCGCCCTGGACGGCCCCGCCGGTCAGGGCTTTTGCATGTTGTTCCACCCCGTCGACCACGCCCCCGAAGCGCCGCCGCTGGTGCAGCCCGAAGCCGGACGGCTGCTGAAGCTGCCTTTGTCCTCGGCCAAGGGGTTGGCCCTGATGGATGTGGCGGACGTGGTGTGCCTGAAAGCCGAAGGTCATTACAGCCGGGCTTATGGCGTTTCCTCGCAGGCCTTATGCAGCCTGCCTCTGGCAGAGCTGGAACGCCGCCTGGACCCGGCCCGTTTTCTCAAGGTTCACCGCAGCTATCTGGTCAATCTGGACCACGCCCTGGGAGCCGAACGCCGTGACGGCCAATGGCTGTTGCTGATGAACAGCGCCACCGCAGGAACCGTGCCGGTCAGCCGCGCCCATATCGACGCCCTGCGCCGACGCCTGGCCATTTAGGCGCTCCAGACGCCGTTCGTGCGACGCCAGGGCCGTTCATACAACAATCCTTGCCCAACGGGCCGCCCTGCCCGACCCTGAAAGCGACCGAGGGGGCAAGCCTTGGCAGGATCATCCCATGAGCGCCGACAGCACCAAGCCCGACCGTTATGTCTCGTTTCGAGGCATCGACTGCACCGAGAACTCGCTGAAGGTGATGGAGCACATCTATGCCATCATCGACATCCCCGAGAATTCCAACCCCTTTTGGGAACAGTTCAAGCAGCGGGTCACCGCCGCCGGTAATGTCCATGCCCGGGTATCCGACGAACTGTGCCTGCTCTGCGCCTTCGTCTCGGTGATCGAGGAACTGTTCGACGACCATAACGACGAAGTCGGCATGACCCATCTGCGCCGCCTGGAATATGAATGCTGCTAAAGCCGTGACAAGTCCGGGCATGGCCCCTACCATGCGGCCATGCCCATTTATTCCCCTGCCGACCTTAAGCCGATCCTGCCCACCTATCGCCGCCTGCTGGGGCTGGACCTGGGCACCAAGACCATCGGCCTTGCCCTGTCAGACCTCAGCCTGACGGTAGCCACCCCCCTTTCCACCATCGCCCGAACAAAGTTCACAGCGGATGTAGCCGAGCTGTTTCAGATCGTCGACAAGCATGAAATCTTCGGGCTGGTTCTGGGACTTCCCATCAGCATGGACGGCACCGAAGGTCCGCGCTGCCAGTCCACCCGCCAGTTCGCCGCCAATCTGATGAAGCTGCGCGACATGCCCATTTTGTTCTGGGACGAACGGCTGTCCACCGCCG
>Ga0209415_10020782_pt1 | contig 10172 bp, 9 predicted proteins | sample PeaSoiSIISIP2007_FD_187696 | JGI IMG/M metagenome (GOLD analysis project Ga0209415, IMG submission 187696) | Peat soil microbial communities from Weissenstadt, Germany - SII-SIP-2007 (SPAdes) (version 2) | ecosystem: Environmental > Terrestrial > Soil > Wetlands > Peat | place: Germany...
GCGTCCAGCGCGTCGGTGGTCTTGCGCACGTCGGGCGGCAGGTCGGCCATCTCGGCAATGCCGCCGGCGTTGTCGGTGACCGGACCGTAGGCGTCCAGCGCCACGATCATGCCGGCGAGCGACAGCATGGTGGTCACCGCCACCGCGGTGCCGAATAGCCCGGCAACCATGTAGGTGACGATGATGCCGATGCAGATGACGATGGCCGGCAGCGCGGTCGACTCCATCGATATAGCCAAGCCCTGGATGACGTTGGTGCCGTGGCCGGTGGTCGAGGCCTGGGCGATGGAGCGCACCGGACGGTACTCCGTCGAGGTGTAGTATTCGGTGATCCACACCAGTGCCCCGGTCACCGCCAGGCCGACGAGCCCGCAGATGAACAGTTCGAAGCCGGTCACCGAGCCGCCATTGGTCATTGGCAGCGCCGTGCCGAAGCCGACGAACCAGGCAATGACGATGGCGACGCCCACGACCGACAGCGCGCCGGTGACAAGCAGCCCCCGATACAGCGCCTTCATGATGCCGTTGTCGGGGCCGAGTTTCACGAAGTAGGTGCCGACGATCGAGGTGAGGATGCAAATTCCGCCGATCCCCAGCGGCAGCAGCAGCAGCGCGTCGCGCACGGTGCCGGTGAACAGGATCGCCGCCAGCAGCATGGTGGCGACGATGGTCACCGCGTAGGTTTCGAACAGGTCGGCGGCCATGCCGGCGCAGTCGCCCACGTTGTCGCCGACGTTGTCGGCGATCACGGCGGGGTTGCGGGGGTCGTCCTCGGGGATGCCGGCCTCGACCTTGCCCACCAGGTCGGCGCCCACGTCGGCGCCCTTGGTAAAGATGCCGCCGCCGAGCCGGGCGAAGATGGAAATCAGCGAACCGCCGAAGCCCAGCGCGACCATCGCCTCCAGCACGTGGCGCAGTTCGTCGTCAGTGATCGCGGCGCCATAGCTGCCGCGCAGGATGAAGTAATACCCCGCGACGCCGAGCAGGCCGAGGCCGACCACCAGCATGCCGGTGATGGCGCCGGCCTCGAAGGCGATGGCGAGGCCGGCGGCGAGGCCGCTCTTGGCCGCCTCGGCGGTGCGCACGTTGGCGCGCACCGAGACGTTCATGCCGAGATAGCCAGCGGCGCCGGACAGCACAGCGCCGATCAGAAAGCCGATGGCGACGTGGATGCCGAGAAAGATGCCGAGCAGGATAAGGATCACCACGCCGACCATGGCGATGGTGGTGTATTGGCGGTTCAGGTAGGCTCGGGCGCCTTCCTGTACGGCGGCGGAGATCTCCTGCATGCGGGCCGTGCCGGCACTGGCGGCGAGGACCTTGCGGGCAGTGACCAGGCCGTAGACCAGCGCCAGCAAACCGCACACGATGATCAGTATCTGGGCCAGTTGCATCTAGACTCTTCCTTGTTGGAACCAGCCGGGCCACGCCGGGGGCAGGCTCCGCGGATTGGGGAGGGGATGGGGGTGGCGCGGGGGTATGCCAGAAGGTTTCTTGGCAGGCAAATCGGCGGGGCGGCGTCTGTGGCGCGCGCAACCGGAGGTCGGTCGTTGCGGCGGCCGGTCAGCCCATCAGCGTGTAGGCGGCGAGGATGACGATGCCGCTGACGGCGATCGTGGCGTGGAGGCCGATCACCAGGCCCGGCACGCGCCGATACCGCAGGCGGGTGGCGAGAACCGCGACCCCCGCCAGCAGCGCCATCGCCGCCAGTACGGCGGCAATGCACCCGAAGGCTCCGACGCCCATGGCCTCGCCGCGCGGGGGTCCGCGCAATGCGAGCAGCAGCGCGCCAAGGCCGACGATGCCGAGCAGCCCGTGCAACGCGCCGACCGGCCAGCGCGGTGGCTTGGCGTTCCCAGCCCGCAGATGCAGCGCGGCGAGCGCGGTGCCGAGCAGGGCGGTGATCAGTAGCAGAACGAGAGACAGCAGAAGCATGCGGCGGGCAACCCGGTGTCGGAAGCTCGGCCCGTGGCCTGCTCCCGGACGGCCGCCGGTACAGCATGCGCGGTGCCGCCATTCCTGCCGGCGCGGGAGGCGTGGAGCGCCATGCATCTGCCCGATCAGGTCGCCTGGCTCGACCGCGAGTTCGGCTGAAGCACAGCCGCCTCACGCCGCCCGCTTCACCGGGTAAGCCTGCACCAGCACATCCGCCGGCAGATGGAGCAGCTGGCTCAGTGCCCGGATCATCGGCAAGGTCAGCGCACGGCGGCGGTTCAGGATCTCCGCCACCCGACCACGGCTGCCGATTGCCGGCTCCAGGTCGCGTCGGTCCAGCCCCTTCTGGTCCATCATGAACAGGATGGCGGCGATCGGATCGGGCGCCTCGATCGGCACGTGCCGGGCCTCCCAGGCCTCCACCAATGTGGCGAGCACGTCCAGCCGGTCCCCTTCCGACGTGCCCGGTCCGGCGCCCATCAGCGTCTCGATCTCGGCCAGCGCCGCGCGGTGGTCCGCCGCCGAGCGGATTGGCCGAACCGTCACATCGTGTGCCACGCTAGATCGTCTGCGCGTCGATCGCGTCGTAGGCGCGGTGCGTGCCGATGAAGCGGACATAGACAACTCCGTAATGATAGTTCACCCAGGCAACCAGCCGGTACTTGTTGCCGCCGATATCAAACACCACCCTGCCATCGAGCAGAATGTCGGCGCTGTTGAACATCCGCTTGACCTCCGGAGGGTTCGCCCACGCCGCCCCACGAACCACCTTGACCCAGGTGCGCAACGGTTGCTCCGCATCGCGATGCGCCGGCTGCTCCCAGAACGCCTTGAGCCTGCCGACCGAGATGATCCGCATAAGGGAGAATACCACGCTCCCACGGCGGGAGCAAAAGCAAAGGTCATCGCGAGTGGGAGCGATCCACGGCAATTCGTATCCATCCCTTGCGGCGTCACTCGCGACAGGTTACATGTAACCCTGATTTAAGGAGGTCGCCATGGCCAAGTCGGCCCGATCCAGTCCGTCGAAGCATAAGGTGCAGGCCCACCGCGATCGCCTACGCCGCCAGGGGTTGCGGCCGATCCAGATCTGGGTCCCGGACGTACGCTCGCCCGAATTCGCTGCCGAAGCCCGCCGTCAGTCGCTCGCCGTAGCCAACAGCCCACATGCGGAAGAGGACCAAGCATTCGTCGATGCGATATCTGACTGGGGCGAGGCGTGAAACGCGGTGAGATCCGGACTTCGGCTGGCGGCCAAAATTATGCAGGAAAGCCGCGGCCCGTGGTGATCGTCCAGGATGACCGGTTCGATACGATGGACTCCGTCACCGTCTGCCCGTTTACGACGGATCCGACCGCGGCATCTTTGTTCCGGTTGCCGATCGCGCCTGACGAAACGAACGGATTACGCCTGGATTGCCGAGTGATGGTGGATAAGATCACGACTGTGCCGAAAAGCCGGATAGGGGCTCACGTCGGGCAGTTGGCTGACGCTGACATGTTGCGGCTGAATCGTGCGATCGTCGTGTTCCTGGGTATTGCCGGGCCGACCAACGGCCAATCGGAGCCGCGCTCCGCCGCCCATTGACAGCGCGCTCTCCTCGCTCCTACTCCGCCGCCCTTTCCGGGAACGCCCAACGACCATGCCCCGCCGCAAGCCACGCGGCCGTCCGCTCGACGGCTGGCTGATCATCGACAAGCCGCCGGGCCTCACCAGCACCGACGTGGTCAACCGCGTCCGCCGCGCCTTCGACGCCCAGAAGGCCGGGCATGGCGGCACGCTCGACCCACTCGCGACCGGTATTCTCCCCGTTGCCTTCGGCGCCGCCACCAAGACTGTCCCCTACGTCATGGACGGGACGAAACTCTACCGCTTCACCCTGCGCTTCGGCGAAGCCCGCGACACCGACGATGCCGACGGCCAGGTCATCGCCACCACCGACGCCCGGCCCACCGATGCGCAGATCAACGCCGCGCTGCCGCCCTTCCGCGGCGACATCATGCAGACCCCGCCCACCTTCTCCGCCGTGAAGGTCGCCGGCGAGCGCGCCTACGCCATGGCCCGCGAGGGCCGCGCCCCGGTCCTGGAGCCCCGCCCCGCCCGGGTGGACCGTTTCGAACTGGTGGAACGCCCCGACCCGGATCACGCGGTGTTCGAGGTCGCCTCGGGCAAGGGCGTCTACATGCGCAGCCTGGCGCGCGACCTGGCGCGGGCCTGCGGCACGCTCGGCCACATCGTCGCCCTGCGCCGGCTGCGGGTCGGCCCGTTCACCGAAGCGAACGCGATACCCCTGGACAAACTGCGCCCGGCAGACGATACCGCCCCCGCCTCTCCGGACCTCCTGCTTCCGGTCGCGACCGCGCTGGCCGACATCCCGGCGCTGGCCATGACCGAATCGGAGGCCAGTGACTTCAGGCATGGCCAGGCGATCAGCCTGGTCACGCTCATGGGTCGCATTCCAGGCACCGCCGATCCCGGTGGGGGATTGGTGCGCGCCATGGCGGGGGGCCGCGTAATCGGGCTGGCCCGGCTGGAAGACGGCTGGATGAAGCCCGAACGGGTGCTGTAGCAAGCCTGCCGCAGTCCCCCTGGCGCGCCGTCTGTAACCCAGCCCCTCGGGTCAAGCCCGGCGGCAAGCACCGGAGACCAGCACGATGTCGATTACCGCGGAGCGTCGCACGACGCTCATTGGCGAATACGCCAACGTCCCCACCGACACCGGCAGCCCGGAAGTGCAGGTCGCCCTGCTCTCCGAGCGCATCGGCAATCTGACCGAGCACCTGAAGGTCCACGCCAAGGATTTCCATTCCCGGCGCGGCCTTCTCATGCTGGTCGGCCGCCGCCGCCGGCTGCTCGACTACCTGAAAGCCAAGGATAGCCGCCGTTACGAGACGCTGATCGGCCGGCTGAGCCTGCGCCGGTAGGATTCCAAGATTACTCCCCCTCCCCCTGTGCGTGGGGGCTGGGGGGAGGGGTCCCCGCAACCACCGTCGTTGATAGCAGGCACCCCTCCCCCCAACCCCCTCCCGCAAGGGGAGGGGAGTAGCCTGCGACGACAAAACGTGACTTGGCCGGTGTTCGCCCCCATATGGCAGCACAAGGCGCCGACCCCCTCCCCATGGTGGGGTGGGGCAACGCCGTGGAGGCGGGCAAAACGCCTCCCAACGCCGCGACACGCGGCGGATCGACAAACCGCCGATCCGGTACGCCCCGAAAGGTGTGGGAACCGCGACGGCGTTTCCGGCCACATGGCCCGCGGCTGCGCCAAGCCTTGCCTCCCCCGCCGGCGCAGCCCCCTCCATGCGACCCGAGACGCCGCCTCCCGCCCGAAGGGCACAGGCCAGGATCGTCCGGAATGCCGTCCGCTGATGCCGCGCGCATCCAAAGGACGCATGAATGTTCAACTACTTCCGTAAAGAACTCGACTGGGGCGGGCGCAAGCTGGTCCTGGAAACCGGCAAGATCGCCCGCCAGGCCGACGGCGCCGTGCTGGCCAGCTATGGCGACACCATCGTGCTGTGCACCGCGGTCGGGGTGAAGTCCTCCCGCCCCGGCCAGGATTTCTTCCCGCTGACCGTGAACTACCAGGAGAAGGCCTTCGCCGCCGGCAAGATCCCCGGCGGCTTCTTCAAGCGCGAGGGCCGGCCGAGCGAGGCCGAGGTGCTGAAAAGCCGCCTGATCGACCGGCCGATCCGGCCGCTGTTCCCCGAGGGGTTCCGCAACGAGGTCCAGGTCATCGCTACGGTGCTGAGCCACGACCTGGAGAACGATCCCGACATCGTCTCGATGATCGGGTGCTCCGCCGCGCTGACGCTGTCCGGCATCCCGTTCTTCGGCCCGGTGGCCGCCGCCCGCGTCGGCTACAAGGACGGCCAGTACATTCTCAATCCCACCGCCGACCAGATGAAGGACAGCGCGCTGGAGCTGGTGGTGGCGGGCACGTCGGAAGGCGTGCTGATGGTGGAGTCCGAAGCGCAGGAACTGCCCGAGGACGTGATGCTCGGTGCCGTCAGCTTCGGCCATGAGAGTTTCCAGCCGGTGATCCAGGCAATCATCGAACTGGCAGAGCATGCCGCGAAGGACCCCTGGCCGTTGCCGGAGCCGTCGGAGGAAGAACTGGCGCTGAAGGCCCGGATGGATGCGCTGGCCCGCGCCGGCCTGGCGGAGGCCTATCGCGAGCCCGACAAGGGCGCGCGGCACGACAAGGTCGATGCCGTCCGCAAGCAGGCGTTCGAAGCGCTGGCCACCGACGGGCTGGACGCGGAGAAGGCAAGGCACACGTTCCACGACCTGGAGGCGGACATCGTCCGCAATGCCATCCTGGACACCGGGATGCGGATCGACGGACGCGACACCAGGACGGTGCGGCCGATCATCGCCGAGGTGGGCGTGCTGCCGCGCGCGCATGGCTCGGCGCTGTTCACCCGCGGCGAGACGCAGGCGTTCTGCGTCGCGACGCTCGGCACCGGACAGGACGAGCAAGTGATCGACGCGCTTGGGGGCGATTACCGCGAGCACTTCATGCTGCACTACAATTTCCCCCCGTATTCGGTGGGCGAGGCAGGCCGCATGGGCTCGCCGGGGCGGCGCGAGATCGGCCACGGCAAGCTCGCCTGGCGGGCGATCCACCCTCTGCTGCCGCCGAAGGAGCAATTTCCCTATACGCTGCGGGTGGTGTCCGAGATCACCGAGTCGAACGGCTCGTCATCGATGGCGACGGTGTGCGGGTCGTCCCTGGCACTGATGGATGCCGGCGTGCCGCTGCGGCGGCCGGTGGCAGGCATCGCCATGGGGCTGATCAAGGAGGATCGTGGCTTCGCCGTGCTGTCCGATATCCTCGGCGACGAGGACCATCTGGGCGACATGGACTTCAAGGTGGCCGGCACCGAGGTGGGGATCACCTCGCTGCAGATGGACATCAAGATCACCTCGATCACACCGGAGATCATGCGCATCGCCCTGGCGCAGGCGCGCGAGGGCCGGCTGCACATCCTGGGCGAGATGGCCAAGGCGATCACCGGTCACCGCGAGGAGGTCGCCATGACCGCGCCGCGCATCACCATCATCAACGTGCCGAAGGAGAAGATCCGCGAGGTGATCGGTACCGGCGGCAAGGTGATCCGCGAGATCGTCGAAAACACCAAGTGCAAAATCGACATCGAGGACGATGGCACGATCAAGATCGCCGCGACCGATATAGCTCAGGCGCAGCAGGCGATCGACTGGATCCGCGGCATCGTCGCCGAGCCGGAGATCGGCGTGATCTACACCGGCAAGGTGGTGAAGACCGCCGATTTCGGGGCGTTCGTGAACTTCCTCGGCTCGCGCGACGGGCTGGTGCATATCAGCGAGCTGCAGCAGGGGCGGGTCGGCAAGACCACTGACGTGGTCAATGTCGGCGACGCGGTGAAGGTGAAGGTGCTGGGCTTCGACGAGCGCGGCAAAGTGAAGTTGTCGATGCGGGTGGTGGACCAGGCCACCGGCGCGGACATCACGGAGCAAGTGGGCGCCAAGCCGGGCCGGGGCGACCGGGATCGGGGCGCCGACCGCGACCGGGGTGACCGCGGCGACAGGGGCGATCGCGGTGACCGGGGTGATCGCGGCGAACGTCGGGAGCGCTACGAGCCGAGCCCGATGCCGCAGGATTCCGAGCAACCGGTGATCGGCGAGTAGCCGCAGAAAACCGGGCGCGGCACTTGTTCTCGCATGGTTGCATCTTGCATCCTGCGGCGGGCGCCGCGTAACCGTGATATCATCGGGGGGCGCACCGGAGGCCGCGCGAGGCGCCGTTGCTGCCTGACGAAAGGCGGGATGCCATGAGAGCAATCAATGCGATTCGCATGGGAGGGATCGAGGTCCTGCCGCTGGTGGAAGGCGGCAAGGGCGTCTCGATCTCCAATGGCATCTCCTCCGGAAATTGGGCCGCGACCGGCGGCGTCGGCACGTTCAGCGCGGTGAACGCCGACAGTTTCGATGCGCAGGGCCAGCGTATTCCGCAACTCTACCGCGGGCGCACACGGCTGGAGCGGCACGAGGAGCTGGTCGCCTACGCCATCCGCGGCGCTCTGACCCAGGCACGGCGCGCCTACGAGCTGGCCTCCGGCAAGGGGCGCATCCACGCCAACATCCTGTGGGAGATGGGCGCCGCCGAACGCATCATCACCGAGGTGCTGGAGCAGGCGAAGGGGATCATCAACGGCGTGACGTGCGGCGCCGGGATGCCGTACCGGCTGTCGGAGATCGCGGCGCGCTTCAATATTTACTACTACCCGATCGTGTCCTCGGCGCGAGCCTTCAACGCGCTGTGGAAGCGCGCCTATTCGAAGGCGGCGTTATTGCTCGGCGGCGTGGTGTACGAGGACCCGTGGCTGGCCGGCGGCCATAACGGGCTGTCCAACAGCGAGGATCCGACTCGCCCGGAGGCCCCGTTCCCGCGCGTGCTGGCGCTGCGCAAGCTGATGCGCGAATTCGGATTGCACGAGACGCCGATCATCATGGCCGGCGGCGTGTGGTGGCTGGAGGAGTGGCAGGACTGGATCGACAATCCGGAGCTGGGGCCGATCGCGTTCCAGTTCGGCACGCGCGCGCTGCTGACCAAGGAGAGCCCGATCGGCGACGCCTGGAAGGAGCGGCTGCGCACGCTGAAGGAAGGCGATGTATTCCTCAACCACTTCAGTCCGACCGGCTTCTATTCCAGCGCGGTGAACAACGGCTTCATCCAGGAGCTGCGCGAGCGCAGCGACCGGCAGGTGCCCTACACCGCCGAGCCGATCAGCGAGCATGTGGCGGAATACGGCGTCGGGCCGCGCAAGCGTCCGGTGTACCTGACGCCGGCCGATCGGGAGCGCGCGCGCTCATGGGAGGCGCTGGGCTTCATCGAGGCACTGCGCACGCCGGATTCCACGTTGATTTTTGTCACCCCGGAGAAGGCGAAGGAGATCCTCGCCGACCAGGTGGCGTGCATGGGCTGCCTGTCGCAATGCCGGTTTTCCAACTGGGCGCAGAACGAGGCGGACCACTCCACCGGCAAGCGGCCTGATCCGCGCAGCTTCTGTATCCAGAAGACGTTGCAGAACATCGCGCATGACGCGGACGATCCCGGGACGCTGGAGCACAATCTGATGTTCAGCGGCCACAACGCGTTCCGCTTCGCCAAGGACCCGTTCTACTCGAACGGCTTCATTCCGACGGTGAAGCAGCTCGTCGAACGCATCCTGACCGGGCGGTAGGTGGAAGAAAGACGTTTCCCGCATCGCAGAATTCAAGACTTTCGCGCCGCGTTTGGGGCGCCTCGGTAGCGAAGTGCATCGACCAGCAGGGCAAACGCCGGTGAGGACTGACGCCGGCTTGGATAGTAGAGGTGGTATCCCGGAAAGGGTGGACACCAGTCTTCCAGCACCCGATTGAGGCGGCCCTTGGCGAGATGGGACTGCACCAGGTCCTCCGGCACATACGCCAGGCCGAATCCGGCCAGCGCGGCATTGAGCATCTGAAAAGTGCCGTTGAAGACGAGCTGGCCTTCGACGTGAACCTTCAGCTCACGGCTGCCTTTCTCGAACTCCCAGGCGTACAGCCCACCATAGGTGGGCAGGCGAAGATTGATGCAGTCGTGACCGATCAGGTCCCGCGGCCGCTTTGGCAGGGTCCGCTTCGCGAAATACGCCGGCGCGCCCACGACCGCCATGCGCATGTCCGGACCGATACGAACCGCGATCATGTCCTTCGCCACTTTCTCGCTGTTTCGCACGCCGGCGTCAAAACGCCCGGCGACGATGTCGATCAGGCCGTAGTCGATGATGACCTCGACCTTAATGTCCGGGTACTGCCGCAGGAACGTCATAAGCTTCGGCCAGAGGATGATATCGGCCGCATAGTCCGTGGCGGTGATCCGAATGGTGCCGGCGGGCTTCTCCCGCAGCTCGCTCAAGGACGCAAGCTCGGCGTCGATCTCTTCGAACCGAGGGCCCAGGCTGCGCAGCAGGCGTTCGCCCGCCTCGGTCGGCGAGACGCTGCGCGTGGTGCGGGTCAGCAGCCGGAGACCGAGCCGTTCCTCGAGCCCGCGGATAGTGTGACTGAGGGCCGACTGCGAAACACCGAGTTGCGCTGCCGCCCGGGTGAAGCTGCGCTCCTTCGCCACCGCCAGGAACGCCAGAAGATCATTGAACCTAAATCCGGCAGTTGGCTGATTGCCAACCCCGGTCAAGCCGGCAGATTCGGCCAGTATGAGCACAGAACA
>Ga0209415_10020784_pt1 | contig 10171 bp, 9 predicted proteins | sample PeaSoiSIISIP2007_FD_187696 | JGI IMG/M metagenome (GOLD analysis project Ga0209415, IMG submission 187696) | Peat soil microbial communities from Weissenstadt, Germany - SII-SIP-2007 (SPAdes) (version 2) | ecosystem: Environmental > Terrestrial > Soil > Wetlands > Peat | place: Germany...
CGATTCGGACACGACGCCCTCGACGCGTCTGATGCCCGCGCCGATCGCCGACTCGCTCAAGAGCACGAAGTGGCCGATCTCACCGGTCGACGATACGTGCGTGCCGCCGCACAGCTCGATGCTCGGACCGAAGGTCACCACGCGGACGACGTCGCCGTAGTCCTCGCCTTTCATGTAGGTCACGCCGCGCGAGAGCGCCGCGGCGAACGGCATCGTCTCTTCGCCGACGTGATAATCGGCGCGGATCAGCTCGTTGACCCTGCTGGAGATCTCCGAGCGCTGCTGGCGCGTCAGCGCGCCCACCGGCGAGTCGAAGTCGAAGCGCGTGCGCTGCGGAAACACCGCGCTGCCGCGTTGCGCGACGGTGTCGCCGAGCGCATCCTTGAGCGCGCGCTGCAGAAGATGGGTGACCGTGTGATGGCGACGTATCTCGCGCCGCCAATGCGGATCGACCAGCGCGTCCACCCGATCGCCAGGCGTAAGGACGCCCGCGGTCATGACGCCTTTGTGCATGATGCGCCGGTGCGTCTTGTCCTCCCACTGCGTGTCGCGCACGTCGAAGGACGAGCCGCCGGCGGCGATCGCTCCGCGGTCGCCGGCTTGTCCACCGCGCTCGGCATAGAACGGCGTTTCATCCAGCACGATGACGCCCTCGGCACCGCCCTCCAAACGTTGGACCGGTGCGCCGGTGCCGTCGAACAACGCGATGATCGAAGCCTGGTTCTCGAGGCGGTCGTAGCCGACGAACTTCGATTGCGGCGCGTCAGCGGAAGCGGAGTTCGCCACGCGGACTTCGCCGCGCTTTGCCAGCGCATCGGCGCGCGCCCGTTCGCGCTGCGATTCCATCGCCGCGTGATAGCCTGGCATATCGATCGCGATGCCGGCTTCCGATGCGATCTCGCGCGTGAGATCGACTGGAAATCCGAAGGTGTCGTAGAGCTCGAAAGCGTCGACGCCCGGCAACTCGCGCGCTCCCTTGGCGCGCAGCATCTCGAGGCGCTCGGTCAGCCGGGCCGAGCCGCGCGCGAGCGTCGCGCCGAATTGCTTCTCTTCGGCCTCGAGCACGCGGCGAACGCGCTCGTCCGCGCCCGCGAGCTCGGGATAGCCGTCGACCAAGGTGGCGATCACGACAGGCGTCAGCTGGGAGAAGAAGCCGTCAGGGAAACCGAGCAGCTTTCCACCGCGGATCGCGCGGCGCGCGAGGAAGCGCAACACGTAACCGCGATCGGTGTTGCTCGGCACGACGCCGTCGGCGACCAAGAAGACGCACGCGCGCGCATGGTCGGCGATGATGCGCTGCTGCACGCCGCGATCAGCCTCGTTCAAGCGCGATTTCCCGACCGGCGGCAGCGCCGCGATGATCCCTTGATACAGGTCGGTATCGAAGATCGACGTCTTGCTGGCGAGGATCATGCACAAGCGTTCGAATCCCATGCCGGTGTCGATGCACTGCTTGGGCAGCGGATGCAACCGTCCGTCCGCGTCGCGATCGTATTGCTGGAACACCAGATTCCAGAACTCGATGTAACGATCGCAGTCCGGGCAGCCGACGCCGCAGCTGGGCTTGCCGCATCCCGCCTCGGGGCCGAGGTCGTAGAAGATCTCCGAGCACGGCCCGCATGGTCCGGTCGGGCCCATATCCCAAAAATTGTCCTCGCGCATGCGCGTGATGCGCTCGGGCGGCAAACCGATGTCGCGGTGCCAGATGTCAGCCGCTTCGTCGTCGTCGACGTACACGGTCGCGTAGAGGCGCTCGGCGGGCAGGCGCAAGGTCACCGTCAGATATTCCCACGCCCATGCGATCGCTTCGCGCTTGTAATAGTCGCCGAACGAGAAGTTGCCCAGCATCTCCAGGAAGGTGCCGTGCCTGCCGCTGCGGCCGACGTTGTCGATGTCGTTCTTGCCGCCCGCCACCCGCAGGCAGCGTTGCACCGTGACGACGCGAGGTGCCGGCGGCGGCGCTTCGCCGAGGAACTGCGGTACGAACGGCTCCATGCCGGCGATGGTGAACAGCGTGGTCGAGAGCGCGTCGGGCACAAGGCTCGCGCCCGGCACATGACGATGGTCACGAGCGACGAAAAAGTCGACGAACGACTGACGGATCTGCGCGGGTGTCATCCCGACGGACTAGTTTGCGTGTTCGGGGCGCGACTCTTCTAGCGCAAGGCCTTTCATCTTGGCGAGTGCGCGCTGCTGCAAGCGCGAGACGTGCATCTGTGAGACCTGCAGACGCCGGGCGATGTCCGATTGCGAGGCGTTTTCGTAGTAGCGCAGGTAGAGGATCACGCGCTCGCGGCGGTCGAGCAGCGCGAACGCCCGCGCAAGCAGATCTCGGTCTTCAGCCTGTCTCATCGCCGGATCGTCGCCGCCGAGATAATCCCGTAGCGTCGCGCTCTTGCCCTCGCCCTCCCCGGCCAGCTCGACGTCGAGCGAGAGCGGCGCATACGCCTGACCGAGCTCGTGCGCTTCGATGACTTCTTCTTCGCTCGCACCGACCGCTTCGGCGAGCTCAGCCACCCGCGGCGAGCGGCCGAGCTCCACCGACATCGTGTCGATGGCGCGATTGACGGCGGCGTTGAGCTCTTGCAGACGGCGCGGCACGCGGATCGCCCAGCCCTTGTCGCGGAAGTGGCGCTTGATCTCGCCGATCACCGTCGGCGTCGCATACGTGGTGAATTCCAAGCCGCGCTCCGGCTCGAAGCGGTCGATCGCTTTGATAAGCCCGAGCATGCCGACCTGGATCAGGTCGTCGAGCGGCTCGCCGCGGTTGGCGAAGCGCGATGCCAGATAGCGCACCAGGTTGAGGTGCTCGATGACCAGCTGCTCGCGCACCTGCGGATCACGCGACGCCGCGAACGACGCGAAGAGCGACCGCACGCGCTGCTTGTCAAAACGCGCGTGCGTGCGGTCGTCCTGCGAAGATCTAGGCTCCGTGCTCACGCGAATCGGACGCAGGACGGACGTGTTTGGTCATCGTCAGCCGGGTACCGCGGCCTGGATCGACCTCGTACGTCACATCGTCCATCAGGGTTCTGATGAGGAACACGCCGAGGCCGCCCTCTTGCGGCTCGCCGAGCCGGCGCGGTGCGACCGTGGTTCCTTTGAAACCCTTGCCTCGATCCCGCACGATCACGACGAGCTTGTCCGGATGGATGGTGCAGATGATGCGCACCTCGTCGCTGTCGTCGGCGTGCTGGATGCAGTTGGTGTACGCCTCGGCCACCGACAGCTTAAGGTCCTCGATGTCCTCGATAGAGAACTCGAGCCGGCTGGCGATGCCGGCGACGGCGAGCCGCGCCACGCCGACCCACTCGGCCTTGCTCGGCAGCCGCAGCTCGATCGTGTTGTTCGGGACCGGCTCGTCTTTCGCGGAGATCATAACGCCGCGCTGGCGCTCGATTCGGAATCGTAGATGCCGAAGATCTTCACCAAACCGGTGATGTCGAAGATCTTCTTGATCTGCGGGTTGGTGCAGATGAGGTTGACCGTACCGCTGTGCTCGCGCACGCGTTTGAGTCCGCCGATCAGCACGCCCAGACCGGTCGAGTCGATATAGCGCACGTTCTCGAGGTTGATGATGAGATCGTAGTGGCCTTGATCGATCAGCTCGCTGATCGTCTCTTTGACGCGCGGCGACGTGTAGACGTCGATCTCGCCGTTCAGGTCGACGACACGCACGCCGTTCTTGCCGGGGATCTCCTTGACGTCCACGTTGATATCCACGCTCGGCCTAACCGTTCGAGAGTTCGTCGATCTTGGATTGGGCGGCGTGCTTGGCCGCGTTGACCGCGCTGTCGGCTCGTTTGGCGGTCGACTCGTACGCGACTCGCGTCCGCTTCGCCAGATCGTCCGCTTGCTTGCGCAGGTCGTCGGCCAGTTGATTGGCCAGGTCGCGCAGATCCGATGCGAGGTCGAGCGCTTTGCCGCGCGCCTCTTGCGCCTTGCCCGAGATCAATTCGCGCGTCTCTTCGCCCGTCTGCGGCGCGAGCACCAGCGCGAGCACCGCGCCGGCGAACGCGCCGATCACGAGACCCGAGAGAAAGCCGACCCCTGAATTGCTGCGATCGTTGTCCATGTGCGTCTCCTTCAATTCGTTCCGTTGTCTTTTCCGCGCGACTTGGTGAGAAAGGCGCGCGCGCCGGCGCTCACGCCGGCGATCAGACTCGCGATCTTCACGACGGTCGGCGCGATGCTCGCGCTTGCCGCATCAGTCGCCTTGTCGACCGCCCCTGCGGCTCGTTCCGCGACCGAGGTGACCCGGTCGACGCGCGCGACCATGCTGTCGACGCTGCTCGCGATATTGCCGACGGAATCCATCGTCTTCAAGATGGGGGCGTCGAGCTGATCGAGCTTGCCGTCGGCTTTGGCCAGGGTCGCCTGCGACTGCGTCAGCAGCATCCCCAGGCGGATACACACGTACAGCAGGCCGCCGCCGATGGCGAGGCTCGCGATCCCGATGGCCAGCCACATGAAATCTTGCGTGCTCATACGAGGACCTCAGTCATTCTCGGGTGCGTGGGGGACCTCCCCCAAGTACGAGTGCATCTGACAGCGAGCGCAACCTTTGTATGATACCCGGGAGATGCGAAAGCAAACTCGCGATATCGGCTCTGGTCGTACCCCTGCCAAGCGAGAAACGGACCGTTCCTCGGGCTTGCGTCGCCGCAAGTCCGATGGCCGTCAGCACGTGCGATGGTTCGAGCGACCCGGAGGTACACGCGCTGCCCGTCGAGACCTCGAAGCCGGCGACGTCGAGGCCGAGCACCGCCGTTTGGCCGTCGATGCCGTCAAAGCGAAGGCTGGCGTTGTTGGGCAGCCGTTCGCCGCGAGACCCGTTGAGCGCGGATTCCGGGATCCGAGCGAGGACGCCGTCGATGAGCTCGTCGCGCAGCGCTCTCGTCGCGGCGGCTTGGCGCTCGACGTCGCGCGCCGCAAGCTCCAACGCGACCGAAAGACCGACCACGCCAGCGACGTTCTCGGTCCCCGCGCGCCTCCCGCCCTCTTGTCCGCCGCCATGCACGAGCGGCGCCGGGTGCACGCCCGAGCGCACGTACAGCGCGCCGACGCCCTTCGGTCCTTCGAACTTGTGCGCCGATAGCGAGAGCGCATCGACGCCGAGCGCCCTCACGTCGACGCTGATGTGTCCTACCGTCTGCACCGCATCGGTGTGGAACAGCGCGCCATGCTCGTGCGCGACCGCGGCGAGCCGGCCGACGCGCTCGATCGTGCCGATCTCGTTGTTGGCGTGCATCACGCTGACCAGCGTCGTGCCTGCAGCGGCGCGCTCGTTGAACGCGCCGCGTTCGAGCGCCTCGGCGAGCGCGTCCTCGGATACGAATCCTTCGCGATCGGCCGGCAACGTCGTGACGCGGTGGCCGCGCGCGCGCAAGCCGTCGGCGGCGTGCAGCACTGCATGATGCTCGATGGCGCTGATGATCAGGTGGCCGGCCGCGGCACCCGCCGCGACGACGCCGAACAACGCTAGGTTGTCGGCCTCCGAGCCGCTGCCGGTGAAGACGATCTCGGCCGGACGAGCGCCGATCGCGGCGGCCGTGCGCTCGCGCGCGTCGTCGAGCGCGCGCCGCGCCCTTTGGCCCGACGAGTGCGGACTCGACGGATTGGCGTACTCCGCGCGCAGATATGGAAGCATCGCGTCGAGGGCTTCCGTGCGCAGCGCGGTAGTCGCGGCATTGTCGAGATAGACGGCCATGCGCGCCGTTTCGTGACGGGGTCGGGCGAACCCCGGCGCCGAAGCCGTATGCCCGTGACTTCTGACCACGTGTCCGCGGCGGCCGGGCGTTGCCTAGTCGTCCTTCCGACCTACCAAGAGGCCGACAACATCGGCGCCACCGTGCATGCGGTGCTCGCCGCCTCGCCGCGCCTGGACGTGCTCGTCGTGGATGACGCCTCCCCTGATGGGACCGCGGCGCTCGTCACCGCGATGCGCTCGCGCGAGCCACGCATCGCGCTGATCAACCGCTCGGGCAAGCTCGGCCTGGGCACCGCGTACATCGCCGGATTCAAGTACGGTCTCGCGGCCGGATATGCGGCGATCGCGACGATGGATGCCGACGGTTCGCACGATCCAGCGGCGCTGCCCGACATGCTGAACCACATCGACGCGGGCGACGCGGATCTCATCATCGGCTCTCGCTACGTCCGCGGCGGCTCGGTCGAGAATTTCTCCGTGGCGCGCAAGATGAACAGCGCGGTCGCGAATGCGATGGCGCGCATGCTGCTCGGATTGCGCGTGCGCGATTGCACGTCGGGCTTCCGCCTGTACTCGTCCACGCTGCTGCGCCACATGCGGCTCGCCAAGCTCAAGTCCATCGGCTACTCGATGGTGCCCGAGCTGCTCTACGAATCGGCGTCATCTGACGCGCGCATCGTCGAAGTACCGATCTCGTTCCGCAATCGCGAGCGCGGTATCTCAAAGGTGACGGTCGGCGAGATCCTCAGCTGGATGCGCACGGTCGCCGCGTTGCGGCGCTGAAGCCAATGGCAGACGAACCACGCTTGTTCGAAATCGCGCCATCCGGCTCGGAGAGCGGCGACGAGCCGCTGCCGGCGGGCGCGCCGCTCGCCGCGCGCATGCGTCCGCGCACGCTCGACGAGTTCGTCGGTCAGCAGCGCATCATCGGTCCCGGTACCGCCTTACGGACGGCCGCCGAACAACGCAAGATCCCGTCGCTCGTGCTCTGGGGGCCGCCTGGCAGCGGCAAGACGACGCTCGCGCGGCTGCTCGCAAAGGCGGTGGGCGCGCGCTTCGTCGGTTTATCCGCAGTCTCCGCCGGCGTCGCAGATCTGCGCCGCATCGTCGCCGACGCGAGACGCGTGCGCGCGCGCGGCGGCACGATCGTGTTCATCGACGAGATCCATCGTTTCAACAAGGCGCAACAGGATGCGATCCTACCGTTCGTCGAGCGCGGCGATATCACGTTCATCGGAGCGACGACCGAGAACCCGTCATTCGAGGTCAATAGCGCGTTGCTGTCGCGCAGCCGCGTCTTCGTGCTAGCGTCGCTCGGACCGGATGAGATCGGCGCGATCGTCGATCGGGCGCTCGCCGACCGCGAGCGCGGCCTCCCGGCTGCCGTCGAGCTGGCGCCAGAGGCGCGCGCTAAGCTGATCGCGCTGGCGGACGGCGACGCGCGCTCCGCGCTCAACGCCTTGGAGCTGGCGTCCGAGATCGCGGCAAGTCGCGGCACCGCCGTGCCTGTAGTCGAGGCGCGCGACGTCGAAGAAGCCATGCAGCGGCGCGCGTTGCGCTACGATCGAGCTGGCGACGAGCATTACGACCTCATCTCAGCGTTCATCAAGTCCGTGCGCGGCAGCGATCCGGACGCAGCGGTGTATTGGCTCGCGCGCATCCTCGAAGCCGGTGAGGATCCAATGTTCGTCGCCCGCAGGCTCGTGATACTCGCGGGCGAGGATGTGGGCCTCGGCGATCCGCAGGCGCTGCCGATCGCGACCGCCGCGCACTACGCGGCGCACGCGATCGGAATGCCTGAAGCGATGTTCCCGCTCGTCGAAGCGACGCTCTATCTGGCGCAGGCGAAGAAGAGCAACTCCGCGCTGCGCGCCTATGCGGCCGCGCAGCAAGCGATCGAAGAGACGGGCACGCTGCCCGTGCCGCTGCACTTGCGCAACGCGGCCACGGGGTTGATGAAGCAATTGGGCTATGGTCAAGGCTACCAGTACGCGCACGATTTCGAGGACGCGAAGATAGACCAACAACATCTGCCCGACGAGCTGAAGGAGCGCACCTTCTTCGAACCCTGAAATGGAGCGGTCAACCGTGGCCAAGTCATGGAGCGGTCGAATTTATTCGACCGTTAGTGTGACGTCGCAGTCGGCGCAGGCGTTGCGGTCGGCGCGGGAGTCGCAGTCGGTGACGGGGTGGGCGCGGGCGACGGCGATGGCGACGCGTACTGCGCCGGCATCGACTCGTTCGTGAACGGCGACGGCGCCTGCGGCGAGAGATGGCCGCTCGGAGTCGGGAAGGGCGTCGGCGTCGGCGACGGATTGGACAGCGGGAAGATCGCCATGATCCCGCCCATCATCTTGAAGTAATCGCTCTGCGTGTTGTATGTCAGTTCGGGCGTGTCGAACGTGCGGCCGTGGGGCTGCTCGGCGTGGACGCCGCCGGTGACGTGCAGCAGGTGCGTCGCATCATTGAGGCTGATGACTTGGCCGGTCATCGAGCGAGTGCCCTGAACGACTTTCGGATTGCCCGTGGCGGTGTAGGTCTTGGCAGGGCCGTCGAGGCGCACGTGCGAGGCGGTGAGCACGGTCGGGTCTTTGTCTTGCGGCATCTGCCGGCGCATGACGACGTTGCCGTCGAGATTGAAGATGTTGGTCTTGGTGTTGCCGGCCGCGCGGTCGGCGCGGAACGCGTCGGTCGAGGAGCGCCCGGTGACCTGCGAAGGCGCCGACATCGCTCCGCTGTCCGTATGGTAGATCACTTGGGCGGTGTCGGCGCTGCGATCCGGTTGCTCGGTCGCATGGACGCCGCCGGTCAGCTTCACGATGTGCACGACGTCGTCGAAGGTGAGCAGCGGCGCGCTCACCGTGCGCGTCGCTTGCGCGATCGTCGCATTTCCCTGCGCGACGTAGCGTTTGTGCCCTTCGTCGATGTGGATGTGATCGGCGCTCAATGTGGTCGGGGTCTGATTGGCTCCCCTGGCGCGCTTACCCGAGGTGCGGACGATCGCGTGGCCCGTCAAATCGTAGACGCGCGTCTTCATGTTGCCGTGCACGCTGTCCGCGGAGAAGTCGCCTTCGCGGGCTGCCCCGCGAATCGCGCCCGGAACCGTGATCGCGCCGCTATCGACGTTGTAGGTGAGCTGCTGCGTATCGAAGCTCCGGTCGGGCGGTTGCTCGCCGTGCACCCCGCCGCTCAAGTGCAAGTCGCCGGTCGCGTTGTTCAAGGTCAGCTGGGGTGCCGTCACGACCTGCGTCCCCTGCTCGATCTTGACTCCGCCGGATGCGGTCACCGTCTTGGCCTGGCCGTCGTAGTGCAAGATGTCCGCGTACAGCGCGATCGGCTCCTTGGATGGCCCGTTCGCCGCGGCTCCCGAATGAAGCACGACGTCGCCGGTCAGCGTGACCTGGCCCAGCTTGACGTTTCCGTCGGCGCGGTCGGCGCTGAAATCCCCGTTGTCCGTCGTGCCGCTGACCGGGCCCGGCGCCGAGATCTCACCCGTGTCGTCGTGATAGACCAATTGATCCGTCGCCAGCGAGCGGCCAGGCGGTTCGGTGATATGGACGTTGCCGCCGAGCGTGAACACGTGCGCTGCGTCGTCGAGCCGCATCTGATCTGCGCTCATCGTCCGTGAGCCGACGATCGCGCTGACGTTGCCCAACGCGATATAGGTCTTGTTGCGTTCGTCGATGGTCGCCGTATCGCTGTTCAACGTGATGGGCGTACCTGCGGATTTGCGATGGGCTTGGACGTTGCCGACCAGCGTGATCTCTTGGCGCTCGCGATTGCCGAACGCGCGATCGGCGCGGAAATCGCCGTCGGGGCCCTTGCCGCTCACGCCGCCGGTGAGCACGATGTCGCCCGTCTTCAGATTATAGTTCGAATTGCGGAACTCGACCGAGAAGCGCCCGATCTGGAGATCGGCCCGCGCGGCGCGCGGCATCGCGCTCACGACCAGCGCGAGCGTGACGAGGGCGGCGACGAGGTTGCGGGATCTCATGATTCGGCGGTCACCGACGCGATCATCGCATCGTCCACCGCGCCGCGGCGCACGATCCGCGCGATCTTTCCGGTGCAGTCAACCACCGTGCTTTCTTGCCGCAGTCTGGTCGGCCCTGTGATCAGCGCGAGCGTCGCGTCGGGTAGTGCGCGCAGATCTGCACGCTCGCCTGTGTAGGCGTCGCCGCCTGAGATATTCGCCGAGGTCGCTGCGAGCGGTCCGGTCGCGCGCAAGATCGCGGCACACGCTGGATCGTCCGGACAGCGCAGCGAAAGCGTCGGACCGCCGAGCGCGGCCGCGCTCGCCATTTCGGGCGCGCGCTCGACGATGATCGCCACTGGACCGGGCCACAAGCGTTCAATGATCCGGCGCGCAGCGAAGCTCAGCGTGCGCGCGAACTGCGCAGCTGCCTCGGGCCACGCGAGATGCACCGCGAGCGGCTTGTCGGCCGGCCGCTGCTTGGCCCA
>Ga0209415_10020785_pt1 | contig 10171 bp, 7 predicted proteins | sample PeaSoiSIISIP2007_FD_187696 | JGI IMG/M metagenome (GOLD analysis project Ga0209415, IMG submission 187696) | Peat soil microbial communities from Weissenstadt, Germany - SII-SIP-2007 (SPAdes) (version 2) | ecosystem: Environmental > Terrestrial > Soil > Wetlands > Peat | place: Germany...
GGTCGCCCAGCAAGCCGCCTTCAAGAAGTACGCCGGCTTTACCGGGGTCCCCGACTTTGGCTGGACCGTGGGATGGGAGTCCGCCGGCCTGTTGATCGAGGGTCTCCAGGTCGCAGGAAAGAACCCGACCCGCCAATCCTTCATCACCAACCTTCGCAAGGTGACGAGCTGGAATGACAACGGGCTGCTCTCCGTGCCGATCAACTATGAGCACACCACGACGCCAGCCAAGACCTTGTGTGGGTGGACCGTTCAACTGGTTGGGCATAAGTTCGTCCCGACCTCGAAGGTGCCAGTGTGCTCGAAGCTCGTCCCGGGAACCTGATGGCTTCGCGACGGCCCGGCCGCCGAGCGGTATCGCACGCAGCGAAGGAGTAGCCACTCGTTGAAAGGGGGGTGCCGCCGCCTCGTCACCATGTGTCCGTGCGCACTGGACACGCGCTCGCGGCGCGGGTGGACCGGTGATCTCCTGTGCTGGGCGCCGTGCTTCGGCTCGGGGCCTGATGGACTGAGGTTCGGACATCAGCGATCCAGCGTCGCTGGGAATGGGTGCTAAGACGAGACCTCCCCGAACGAGGAACTCGTCTCGCGAGGCTGACACATGGAGATGCCCAAGTAGGGCCTAGCGGGTCACAACGGGACATAGGCGCCCTGGAAGTGCTCAGCACGCACACGGGTCGAGCCTGCGAGTCTTCGATGGCGAGGGAGAACCATGTTGCAGTATGTGATCGCCGGTCTGGTCATCGGAGGGATCTACGCCATCGCGGCCTCTGGTCTTGTGGTCACGTTCCTGTCATCGGGAATTCTGAACCTCAGCTTCGGGGCTCTGGCCTACACGGTGGCGCGCTTTTACTACTACCTGAACTCCCAGTTGCATTGGGGAATCGCGCCGTCGGCCGTGCTCTCCATCCTCGTTCTTGGACCTGCGATCGGCGTTTTTCTGTTCTTTGCTCTCTTTCGAGCCATGCAACTCTCATCGATGCTCGTCAAGGTGCTCGCTACGCTCGGTTTGTCGGTGGCACTGCCTGCACTCGATCAAGTGATTTTCGGGAATCAGCAGATCCTTGCGGCCCCCGGGCTCGCTCCGGAGCCCGTGCGGTACTTTCACTTTTTGGGAGTGCCGGTCACCTTGGACCAGATCATCGTCTACGGGTGCGTCGTGGCGGTCGTCGTGCTCGGTGTCGGCGTCCTGCGGTATACCGATGTGGGACTCCGCATCCGGGCAATGGTGGATTCGCCCGCCATGACCTCACTTTCCGGCACGAACCCGAACACCGTTTCACTCTGGGTGTGGGCGGTGAGTGTCGGCTTGGCCGGGCTGACCGGCGTCCTTTCTGCTCCGATTATCGGGTTGGACGCCGGGCAATTTACGTTCCTGATGGTTGCTGCCTTCTCCGCTGTCATCGCGGCCAAGATGCGGAGTCTCCCGGTCGCATTCTTTGTCGGGCTCGCCATGGGCATCGCCGGAGCACTCGTGCAGTACGCGCTGCCTCCAGACAGCTCGTTCACAGCCGCGGTACTGCCAAGCATCCCGTTTGCCGTGACGGCGCTCTTCCTCGTCTATTTCATGATCCGAAGCGGGGGGGTTGACGAGTCGGCGGGGGTCGGGGGCACCCTTGACCGGGCGATCCGGCCGAAAGGCGGGACGCAAGCCGCTGTGGTCACCAGGCACCAGGCAGTTCGCCAGACACTCAGCTGGCGTGCTCCGACGGTCGTCTTTGGTGCCGTGTGCTTGCTACCGCTGCTCATGCACGGGTTCTGGATCGGACTCGTAGCCGAAGGAGTGTGTTTCGGCATCATCTTCCTCTCCTACACCCTGGTCACCGGTGAGGGCGGGATGATTTGGCTCTGCCAGGCGACCTTCGCTGGGATCGGGGGTTTCACCATGGCGATTCTGGCCGTCGACCACGGCTGGCCAGTGCCACTGGCCATCGTGATGGGCGGCCTGGTGGCCCTGCCCTTCGGATTGTTGCTGGGGTTCCTCATGATCCGGATGGGCGATCTCTACGTCGCGTTGGTCACGTTAACGTTCGGCCTGCTGTTCGAGACCCTCGTCTTTAGCCGTGAGCTCTTTCAAAACAACGACCTTGGGATCAACATCACTAGACCGCACGTGTTTGCGGGAGACCGCATCTTCACCTGGTTCACGCTTGCGGTTTTCCTGGTGGTGGCCCTGATCACCGTCAATCTGCGGAACTCGACCACCGGCTTGGCCCTCGGGGCAGTGCGTTCGAGTGAGATGGCCGCCAAGACGATCGGGATCAGCGTTTTGCGAATGAAAGTGCTCCTTGGCGGTCTGGCGGCGTTCGTGGCCGGGATCGGCGGCGCCATGTTGGCGCTCTCGCTCGGGGTCGCCCTGTCGGGCAACTACGACGTCCTTCTGGGGGTCATATGGCTGACCGTCCTGGTGACGCAGGGGATTCGCTTCAACACCACTGCGTTGGTCGCCGGACTAGCGCAAACGGTCGTCGCCGGAGTGGCGCTCGTGTACCTTCCGAAGGTCTTCGGGAACTTCGTCCCCGTCTTCTTTGGCCTGGGCGCCATTGCGATAGTGAGGTTCCCTGACGGCATTTTCACCTTCCAGGCGCGCCAGTTCCGAGCTATTGGAGCGGGCCTACGAGAAAGAACTCCGCGACTCTACGATCGCTTCAAGTTGGCGTCGTTCGGTTATGCAGTCGCATTTCTCGTCCTCATCGTCGCGGTCCGGAACCTGTGGTGGCTGTGGCTGGCGATCACCTTCTTCGGTTTCAACCTCGTATTCGGCTATCTCCTCCGAAGGCAGCAAATGCACGAGAAACGAGAGCGCAGGCAAGAAGCGGTGGCAGTGAGTGCGCCGCCCAGCTTCGTCGGCTGACCCCGCTCGAACCGATTTTGTGGCCCGCATTAGGAAAACCAGCAACTCGCTGGTTCGGACTCGGGATAGCCATCCACGCGGTGCGCCGATTTCGCGCTCCGCTCACCCGCTCAGCGTTGTCGCTCCTCGAAATCGCACGCTGCCCCGTCGCACGGCACCGGCTTCGTCAATTCCAGCCAATTGATTTGATCTCCGTGTACTCCTCGAGCCCGTGGCGTCCCCACTCCCGACCGATTCCGCTCTGCTTGAAGCCCCCGAACGCACCGGCCTGTCCGATTCCGGCCATCGTCTGGCCCCAACCCGGGCCTTGTCCGCTGCCCGGGCTCGGTTCGCCGGGGCTTCGGCTGAGGCCCTGAGCGGTCATCGATCCAGCTCGGATCCGCCGGGCGACGTTGAATGCGCGAGCAGTGCTGTTGGAGACCACCCCCCCAGCGAGCCCGTAGACAGAATCGTTGGCGATCCGGACCGCGTCGGCGTCGGTGCCCGAATAGGGAATCACGGTCAGGACAGGACCGAAGATCTCCTCCTGCGCGATGCGCATTTCGTTGGTGCCGATGAAGACCGTCGGCTCGAAGAAGAATCCCTTCTCGAAGCCGTCGGGACGCTTGCCGCCGGTGAGCAGCTCCGCCCCCTGTTCGACCCCGGATCTCACGTACCCCTCCACTCTCTCGCGTTGCTGCTCCCGGATGAGGGGACCGAGCACCGTGCTCGGGTCGGCGGGGTCGCCGATCTTGATGCGGGGCGCCATGGCGGCCACCCCTTCCCTGTAGGCATCGAGGAGGTGCTCGGGAAGGAGGAGGCGGGTCGGGATGGCGCACCCTTGGCCGCAGTGGGTCAGCACGGCGCCGAACCCGAAGCTGCGGGCGTACTCCTCGCTCACATCGTCCAGCACCACCTGCGCGCTCTTGCCCCCCAGTTCCAGCTGCAGGCGCTTCATCGTGGCCGCCCCGTTGACCATGATGCGCTTCCCGGTGGCCGTCGAGCCGGTGAACGCGATCATGTCCACGAGCGGACTCGTCGTCATCTCCTCCCCGATCTCGCCGTGACCGGTGATCACGTTCAAAACGCCGGGCGGAAGGCCGGCCTCGGCGGCGGCCTCGGCGATGAAGAAAGCGTCCAGCGGTGTCCAGGGGTGCGGCTTGAGCACCACGGTGCACCCCGCCGCCAGCGCTGGCGCAACCTTCACCGTGTTCAGCATGAATGGAAAATTGAACGGTGTGATGGCGCCGACGACGCCCACGGGCTCGCGGACGAGCGCGCTGCCCGACATGCCGCCCGGACCACCCGTCGGGGGACCCGCCTCGAACCATTGGATTCCATGCTCAGCTTGGGCTGCATTCGATCGAAACATGCCGATCGACCCGGCCCCCTGGATGGCATCGGTCACGAAGCCGGTCGAGCCGGTCTCGGCGACGATGAGGTCGTGCAGCTCGGCCGCCCTGGACTCGAGGAGCTCGGCCATCTTGACGAGAGTGCTTGCCCGTTCGGCGGGTTTGGTGTACGGCCAGGGGCCGTCGTCGAAGGCGCGGCGAGCGGCCTCGATTGCTCGGGTGGTGTCCTTCGTCGTCGCCTGGGCGACGCTTCCGATGACTTCCTCGGTCGCCGGGTTGATGACCTCGATGCTGGACTCGCCGTCGGTCCAGGAACCGTCGATGAATAGCTGATACTCCCAACGGGCCACGCTTCCACCCCTCTCGTCTTGGACCTCGTCCAACTCCGGCCAGACGTTATCGCCGACGAGCCGGCGGCACCGCGGCGCCTCGCACGACACTGCGTGGAGTACAGCTGTCGAGGGTGGGGGGTTCATGGACTCGTCCGTGCGGCGAATCCCGTCGGTCCCTAGGCGATCCTGGCTAGTCAGGAGCCGGGCGCCCACTCATCACGCGCATCGCGGCCCCTCCCACACGGCCTGCCCAAGGGGCTCAAAACACGAACGTGAGGACCCCGATGCCATCCCCACTGGGTCGAGCAACTCCCGCCCCCTCTCTTCGGGTTCGGCGCGATGGGAGTCTCCGGCAGTCCCGGCGGCGATTCGCCAAGCCAGCTTTGGCAGCTACGATCGACCGCGGAACGGTTGCGAAGAGGTCGCGGCCAGGCCCCGTCGGCTGACGCCCCGCTCCAGCCGATCCTCTGGATGCGGGAAGAGGAGGACACCGTCGGATGAGCGCCAGCGACACCCATTCGGAGGGAGCGGCCTTCGAGGCCCGCGACGTCGTCGTGCAGTTCGGCGGGCTGACGGCCCTCGACGGGGTAAGCATCGCCGTACCCTCGGCCACTCTGGTCGGCTTGGTCGGACCCAATGGGGCGGGCAAGAGCACGCTGTTCTCGGTGTGTTCGGGGTTGCTCAAGCCCAATGCCGGGCGGGTCTATCTGGGTGGCGTCGACGTGACCGACACGAGCCCCCAAGACCGGGCACGCAGAGGTCTGGCTCGCACATTCCAGCAACCGGAACTGTTCTTGGGCCTGACCGTGCGTCAGCACCTGATGCTGGCCTACCGGGCCCGGCATCAGCGAAGCCGGCTTTGGCGGGACATGTTCACGGCGGCCAGCTTGCGCAAACCCGACCGGGCCGAGACGGACCGGGTCACGCACCTCCTCGAGCTGCTGTCGTTGTCAGAAGTGGCGGATACCATCGTCGACGTGCTCCCGCTCGGTACGGCACGCCTGGTGGAGGTGGGACGGGCGCTCGCGACCGGACCGTCGGTATTGCTGCTGGACGAGCCGTCGGCCGGCCTCGATGCCCGCGAAGGGGAGGGTTTGGCCGAGGCCCTCCGGCGGACCGTCCGAGACGAGCACATTTCGATGTTGCTCGTGGAACACGACGTCGCGATGGTGCTCAGCCTCTCGAGTTACGTCTTCGTGCTCGACTTCGGCGAGCTCCTCGCGCAGGGGCCGCCGGAGTCCATCCGCAACGACCCGCGGGTGAAGGAGGCCTACCTGGGCAATGGACCAGAGGCCGCGGCGATCTTGCCAGATCAGCTCGGGACCGCAGAGGACGTCGCCTCGCCGAGATAGCGGTCCAACACCTCCGGCCCCGCGTCGGCCGCCCGGCCGGACCATCCCACGCGACCCCGGGAAAGAATGACGCAGTGGTCGGCCATCGCGAGCGCCCGGTGGACGAACTGCTCGATGAGCAGCACAGAGATGCCCTCAGTCCGCACCCGTTCAAGGTTGTCGAACACGGCGTCGACCACGATGGGGGCCAGACCAAGCGACATCTCGTCGGCGATCAGCAGCTTCGGCTCGACGGCGAGCGCCCGGCCGAGCGAAAGCATCTGCTGCTCGCCCCCGGACAAGCTTCCCGCCCGCTGTTGGGACCGCTGACCAAGGATGGGGAACATCTGGACCGCTCGCCCAACGGCCTCCTCGCGTTCGGCCCGTGAGCCTGCGTGACGCACCGCCATCCGAAGATTGTCGAGCACAGAGAGGCCGGGGAAGATCCCCCGACCCTCGGGAATGTAGGTGAGACCGGCCAGATGCCGCCGGTGGGCCGCCATCTTGGAGATATCCCGGCCTTCAAACTCGACTCGCCCCGCGGTCAGGGGCACGAGACCGGAGATCGCCCGCGCAAACGTGCTCTTGCCTGCTCCGTTGGCACCGAGAACGGCCACAACGGTCCCCGTCGGGATGTCGATCGACACGTTGAAGAGGGCCCGCGAGGCGCCGTATCGCACGTCGAGGTCCTCGGCCCGGAGCAGCACGTCTGAACTGGACATCTTGCAACGATGCCATACCGGCGTCTCCCTCAGCCAGCGCCCCAGGGGTCCAGTCGACGGGTCCCAACCACCCATTTCAAAGGTCCTTGGATCCGTCTCACCAGTTCGAAGCAAAGGGAGATGTCGGCGGTCATCTGGGCTGACCGGGCGTCGTAACGGCTCGAAGCCTAGGGTGAGGCTCGCATCGCAGGTCCGCCTCAGCTCCGGACTTGTTTCACCCGGGCTGAACGCTGGCGCCGGCGGGGCTGACTGCCAAATGAGCCCCGGCCCACCTGTCCGCCACCACCTTCCGAACAGATCGTCGTCCAGAGGTCGAACCCGCACCTCTCCGGCGCGCGGGTAACGCAGCCGGCGTGGTGGGTTCCAACATGGCTCTGTCACAGAGCTAATGTGCGGACATGCCCTCGGGAGCGTCTCTATTGGTCCAACAGCGAAGCTTCGACGGCCGGGGCGGCCAGGCACCGCTGCGGGACGAGGAACCGGCAACGGCGACGGAACTGGCTGAGGAGCTTCTCGCCGCTATGTCGGCCATCCGTCGCGCCGGGCGCCGCAACACGCAGAAGCCCGTCGAGCTCACCTCGCTCACCGACGCGCAGCTGGAGCTCGTCCGGCTCGTCCGGCGACGTCCGGGCATCTCGATTGCTGAAGCGGCGACAGAGCTCCGCCTCGCGCCGAACACCGTCAGCACCTTGGTGCGTGCGCTCACCGACGACGGACCTGTGGTCCGCTATGTCGATCGGACGGATCGCCGAGTAGCGCGACTGGACCTCACCCCGAAGGTCCGGCGCAAGGTGCATGCTTGGCGTGACCGGCGGGCCGAAGCGGTTGCAGCCGCGCTCGCCTGCCTCTCGAGGACGGACCAGGAAGACCTGAGCCGAGTCGTCGAGGTGCTCGCACGGCTCGCCGAAGAGCTCGAGCGGCAATGACCGGGGCAGCCGGCAACACGGACACTCCGGCAATCTTGTGTCGTGGCCTACGGCATGCCTTCGGCGATCACCTGGCCGTCGCCGGGATCGATCTCACCATCGGGCGCGGGGAAGTATTCGGCCTACTCGGTCCGAACGGCGCCGGGAAGACCACGACGATCCGGGTGCTCAATACCTTGTTGAGACCCCAGGCCGGAGTGGTCCGGGTGCTCGGATACGACGTCGCACGATCGCCGATGGCCGTACGCCGTCGGCTCGGCTATGTGCCCCAACAGCTCTCGATTGAGACGTCCCTCACCGGACGCGAGAACGTGAGCTGGTTCGCGCGGCTCTTTGACGTGCCCAAGCGCGAGCGCAAACAGCGCGTGGCAGAGGCTCTCGAGGTCATGGGGTTGGGGGATGCCGCGGATCGGATGGCCGGCGTGTACTCCGGCGGCATGATTCGACGGCTCGAGCTCGCTCAGGCCCTCGTGAACCGCCCACAGCTCCTCTTGTTGGATGAGCCGACCATCGGGCTCGACCCCGTTGCACGAGACAGCGTCTGGATGCGGGTCGAGGAGCTGCGAGAGGCGACCGGCATGACGGTTCTGCTCACCACCCACTACATGGAGGAGGCAGAGGCCCTCTGCGATCGGTTGGCGCTCATGCACCTGGGAACGCTTCGTGCAGAAGGTAGCCCCGAGGAGCTCAAGAAGGGGCTCGGTCCGACCGCGACGCTTGAGGATGTGTTCCGACACTTCACCGGAGAGCAACTCGAGGGCAGCACCGAAGCCAGCGAGGGCACAGAAGGGAAGGGAGGGCTGCGTGGGATCCGCACTACTCGACGAACAGCAACCCGCATGGGCTGAAGCAATCACCGATGAGGATCGGACCTGGACCGAGCTCCCGGTTCGGGTAGCGACGTTCTGCCTCGTCGAGCTGCAGAAGATCCGACACGACCGCACGGAGATCCTCACCCGCGCGGTGCAGCCGGTGCTGTGGCTGCTGATCTTCGGAGAAACCTTCAACAAGCTTCACGCAATTCCGACGGGACACGTGCCGTATCTCGACTTCCTCGCTCCGGGAATCATCGCCCAGTCCGGCTTGTTCGTCGCGATCTTCTACGGGATCCAGATCATCTGGGAGCGCGACGCGGGTGTGCTAACCAAGTTGCTGGCCACTCCAACACCCCGGTCCGCACTGGTCTTGGGCAAGTCGTTCGCCGCCGGTATCCGGGCCTTCACTCAGGTCTGCGTCGTCCTCGTCCTCTCCGCGATCCTGGGCGTCGCGCTGACGTCCAACCCGTTGGGGATCATCGGCTCGTTCGCCGCGGTGATGCTCGGAGCCGGCTTCTTCTCCTGCCTGTCGATGACCGTGGCCGGCATCGTCCTCAAGCGCGACCGACTCCTCGGCATCGGCCAGATGATCACGATGCCGCTCTTCTTTGCCTCGAACGCCCTCTACCCGGTCAGAGTCATGCCGGGTTGGCTCCAGGCGTTAGCCAAGGTCAACCCGCTCAGCTACGAGGTCGACGCGCTTCGGGGCATGCTCATCGGCACCCCCACCCATCTGCTCACGGACTTCGGAGTGATGGTTCTGGCGCTCGTGATCGGGGTGACCGTTTCATCGTCGTTGATCATGCGCCTCGCCCGGTGAGCTATATCACAACCAAAGGCCCATAAGGATTGGCCTGTCATCAGGCACGGTCGCTCATGTTCCCTCTCCGCCTGGGCGTCCCGCGTCAATCGAGAACCATCGAGCAGTCCTCGATCCAACTTTCAACTTCCGTGAGGTCGACCTGCTCGGCGGGCTTCGCGAACCCGGAGCGGCGATTGAACGCATCGATCAGGGACGGATCGACGTCGGTGTGGTCGTCGTAGATGTCAGCAGGTCGCGGGCCGATGCGATCAGCCGCGGCACGCAGCTTCGCCGGGTCGAGCCCCAAGCATGCGACTGCGTTCTCACCCAGGATCAGCCGCAGCTCGTCTTCGGGAACGTCGCGAAAGATGGCGCGCATCCATTGGAAGGTGTCGGGCCAGGTGCCTTCAGGATGTGGGTAGTCGGTCGCAAACAGGAATTTGTCCATCCCGATGTCGCGCCGCATGGCCACCTCCGATGGCCGCGGGGAGCTCGGAGCGATCCAACAGTTGCGCTGAAAATACTCGCTCGGTTTCAGCTCCAACCCAGGTGAGATCTTCGCGACGTGTGCGTCGAGATGGGCCAGGGTGGCTGGTACCCAGTCCCCTCGTAGTTCGATGACCAGGACTTTCAGGGCTGGGAAGCGGTCGAACACACCGCCGACCATCAGATGCGCCAGAGCACGACGCCCGCTGTGCAGGGCGTTGGCCCCGAATCGCGCCGTCATGTTGTCGGGAGCCCCGCCGCCCAATTCGAGCAGTTCATGGGCGGTGAGCGAGCTCACGTCGAGCGACGCGAACTCCGGGTTCTTCAAGACGAGATCCTCCTTCATCCGGCTCTTCTGACGGAGCATGTCGAGGATCCGTCCCTGCTGGGAGCCGAACGCGGCATGAATAACCAGAGCAAGGCCGAACTCCTCGCAAGCGGCCCAGAAGGGATCGAAATACGGGTCGAACAGCTCGGGCAGAGCGGGTTTCAATCCTTGTTCTCGTGGACGCTGACCCTCGACGCTGGCAAGTCGCTCTCGGCACCGGCTGCCCGGCCGCGTTTCAATCCTT